>ERZ779633.119-NODE-119-length-32879-cov-7.362387_pt1 | contig 32879 bp, 24 predicted proteins | sample MGYA00514195_ERZ779633 | MGnify/ENA primary metagenome ERZ779633 (study PRJEB29562, sample SAMEA4376707) | mouse gut metagenome | isolation source: Cecum | study: EMG produced TPA metagenomics assembly of the A DSS colitis mouse model was used to assess the...
TCATCGTGGCCCAGCATGTCCAGCTTCAGGAGGTTGGACTCCATGGAGTGGTATTCAAAGTGGGTGGTGACGATATCGGTGTTGGGGTCGTCGGCGGGGTGCTGGACCGGGCAGAAATCGTAAATTTCCCGGTCCTGTGGAATGACCACCATGCCGCCGGGGTGCTGGCCGGTGGTGCGCTTGACGCCGGTGCAGCCCTTGGTCAGCCGGTCCTCCTCCGCCCTGGTGGCCCGGATGTTCCGCTTCTCCAGGTACTTCTTCACATAGCCGTAGGCGGTCTTCTCCGCCACCGTGCCGATGGTACCCGCCCGGAAGACGTGGCTGTCGCCAAACAGCTCAAAGGTATACCGATGGGCCTTGGACTGGTACTCGCCGGAGAAGTTCAGGTCGATGTCGGGCACCTTGTCGCCGCCGAAGCCCAGGAAGGTCTCAAAGGGAATGTCGAAGCCGTCCTTGACATAAGGTGTTCCGCAGATGGGGCACACCGCGTCGGGCATGTCCGCCCCGCAGCCAAAGCCGTTGGCCCGGCCAAAGTCAAAGTCGGCGTGCTTGCATTTGGGGCAGCGGTAGTGGGCGGGCAGAGAGTTGACCTCGGTAATGCCAGAGAGGAAGGCCACAATGGACGAGCCTACCGAACCTCGGGAACCCACCAGGTAGCCGTGCTCCAGAGAGTTCTGCACCAGCTTTTGGGCCGACATATAGATGACGTCGTATTTCCGCTTGATGATACCGGGCAGCTCCAGGTCGATACGGTCCTGGACCACCTGGGGAAGCTCCTCGCCATACAGCTCGTGGGCCTTGTCGTAGACCAGCTTCTCCAGCTCCTGGGCGGAGTTTTCCAGCTTGGGTGCAAACAACCCCTGTGGCAGCGGGTCCATCCGCTCACACATATCGGCAATGAGGTTGGGGTCCCGGACCACCACCTTACGGCAGTCCTCGGTGCCCAGGTAGGCAAACTCCTCCAGCATCTCATTGGTGGTCTTGAAGTAGATGGGCAGCGGCTCGTCACAGTCCTCAAAGCCCTTGGAATCCAGGAGGATATGGCGGTAGACCTCCTCCTGGGGGTCCAGGAAGTGCACGTCCCCGGTGGCGCACACCGGCTTGTCCAGCTCCTTGCCCAGGGCCAGGATGGTGCGGTTATAGTCCCGCAGGTCCTCCAGGTCCTCTGCGGCCACCCGCTTGCGGCGCTTGTTGGGCCGGAGGAGGAAGAGGTTGTTGCACACCGGCTGTATCTCCAGGTAGTCATACCAGGAGGCGATGCGCCGCAGCTCCTCCCAGTCCTTGTCCTCGCTCACCGCGCCGAAAAGCTCTCCCGCCTCGCAGGCCGAGCCAAGGATCAGCCCCTCCCGGTGCTTTTCGATCTCGCTTTTCAGGATGATGGGCTTGCCCGCCTTGTAGTTGACAAGGAAGGAATCGGAGATCAGGCGGTAGAGGTTCCGCAGCCCCATCTGGTTCTTCGCCAGCATGATAAGGTGGTGGGGAAACACACGCTTGGCCCGGTGGGCAAGCCACTCCCCCCGCAGGGGCACCATGGCGGCGTTGATGTCCTCCAGGCGGTGGACCCCCCGCTCGTCCAGCATTTGGAAAAGGGGGATGAGCATATAGGCCACCGTAGCCGCGTCGTCACAGGCCCGGTGGTGGTTGAAGGCGGGCAGATTCAGGCGGTTAGCCACCGTGTCCAGCTTGTGGTCCTTCAGCTCCGGCAGCAGGTTCTGGGCCAGGATCAGGGAATCCACCGCGGCGTTGGGAAAGGGAATGTCCATCTTCTTGCACGCCTCGGAGATAAAACCCATGTCGAACTCGGCGTTGTGGGCCGCCAGGGGCCGGTCCCCCACAAAGGCCAGGAATGCCTCCACCGCCTCCTCCTGGCTGGGCGCGCCGATAAGCATACGGTCCGTGATGCCGGTAAGCTCCACCGTCTCCCGGGGCAGGGTCATCTCGGGACTGGCGAAGGTGGAGAAGGTCTCCATCACCTTGCCGTCCCGGAGGACGGCGGCGCCGATCTCAATGATCATGTCCCGGTTTTTGTTCAGGCCCGTGGTCTCCAGGTCAAAGCAGACGATCTCCCCGTGGAAATCCTGGCTCACATGGCCATGGACGGCCAGGCGGTCATCCATATCGTTCAGAAAGTATGCCTCCACGCCATAGAGGAGCTTGATGTCCCGGGCGGAGTGCCACGCGTCAGGGAACGCCTGGGCCACACCGTGGTCGGTGATGGCGATGGCCCGGTGTCCCCAGCTCTCGGCCCGCTTGACGGCGTTCTTTTCTGGCCCAAGCTTGGGGCTGACCGAGGTGAGCGCGTCCATGGCGGACATGGTGGTATGCAGATGCAGCTCCACCCGCTTCTCCCAGCCGGCGGAATCCTGGCGCACCTCCCGCTCCGCCGTCATCACAGTGATAGGCTCCAGCACCATGTCGTTGAGGAAGCGGTCTATATTCAGCTTGCCCTGGATAAGCAGCTGCTGGCCCACCCGGACCTTGTCCACCAGGGGCTTGCCCTCATCCCCCTGAAAGAACTTGGAGACCCGGATGGCCCCGGTATAGTCGGTGACGTCAAAGGAGACCACCCAAGCATTGCGCTTTTTCAGCTCCCGGTGGTTGACGGCGAAGACCTCGCCCTTCACCACCACCGTGCCCATGTCCAGCTGCAGCGAACCCATCTCCACATTTTCGCCCTTGATCTCCCGGCGTCCAAAGAGGAGCTTTGCCGCCTTCCCCTCCAGCTGCTTGCCCAAGCTGGAGTTGGCCAGGATGTCCTTCAACGCCGCCGAACGCAGCTCCTCGGTGCGGCGAAACGCCTCCTGGGCCTCGTCGGTCAGCTCCGCCCCGTAGCCCTCCACCTCCGGGCAGGTCTCTTCATCGGGCGGCTCCGGCAGGGGGATATCCTCCTCCGGCGGCGGCTCGGGAAGGGGCGGCTGGTCAGGATAGGAAGGCTCCGGCCTTGGCGCTTGCTCCTCCGTCACGGCGGAAGGCTGCCGCGCCGCCTCCCCATCGGCGGCGGTCAGGGTCAATTCCACCCGCTCCACCGCATAGGCCGCGGCCAGGGCCGCCTCCACCCTGGTGCGGAACGCCTCATCGGGCAAAACAGGACAGAGGACCTGGGCCTTGATGGTCCGGGTCCTTTTATCCACCACCGCGCCTGTGACCTGCCACTGGGCAACCTCCCCGGCCTTGTCGGGAAACGCGGAGAAAATTTTCAGAAAGGGTATCTTTTGCGACATGGGGCCTGACTCTCCTTGTCTCACAGGTCTCGCCTGTTCAGATTTCCTCGATGAGCTTGAATAACTCGTCCACCAGCGCCTCCTGGGGAACCTTTTTCACGATCTCGCCGCGCTTGAAGAGAAGGCCCTCCCCCACGCCTCCGGCAATGCCCACGTCGGCGGCGGACGCCTCGCCGGGGCCGTTGACCACGCAGCCCATCACCGCCACGGTGATAGGCTTGTCCACCCCCTTCAGCCGCTCCTCCACCTCGTTGGCAAGGCCGATGAGGTCGATGCGGGTACGTCCGCAGGTGGGACAGGAGATCAGCTCCGGGCCGTCCCTGCGGATCCCGGCAGCCTTCAGGATATCTCGGGCGGCATAGACCTCCTGGATGGGGTCAGCGGAGAGGGAGACCCGGAGGGTATCGCCGATGCCCAGGGCCAGCAGCCCGCCAATGCCCACGGCGGATTTCAAGATCCCCATCTTGGGCGTCCCGGTCTCGGTAACGCCAATATGTAAAGGGTAATCGCTTTCTTGGCTCATCCGCTGGTACGCTTTCATCGTGAGGGGCACCGAGGAGGACTTCAGGGAGACACAGATATCGTAAAATCCACAGTCCTCCAGTAGCTTAATGTGTCCAAAGGCGCTCTCCACCAGAGCTTCTGGTGTAACGCCGCCGCACTTCTCCAAAAGTGGCTTTTCCAGCGAGCCGCCGTTGACCCCGATGCGGATCGGAAGTCCTTTTCCTTTACACGCCTCAGCCACGGCGGCCACCCGGTCAGGAGAACCGATATTGCCCGGATTGATGCGGACGGCATCGCAGCCCTGCTCCACGCACTTCAGGGCCAGCTTGTAGTCGAAATGGATGTCCACCACCAGAGGAATGGAGATGGCGGCCCTGATGGCCCCAATGGCTTCGGCGGCTGGCATATCGGGGACAGCCACCCGAATGATCTCGCACCCCGCCGCCTCCAGGCGGCGAATTTGCTCTACCGTAGCCTCCACGTCATGGGTAGGGGTGTTGCACATGGACTGGATGCTCACAGGGGCGCCGCCACCCACCGCCACTGGGCCTACATGAATTTGTCTCGTCATATCAAACACCAAACTTCTTCAGAATATCGCTGACCGTCACCAGCAGCATCAAGGCCATCAGACAGGCAAACCCGGCGGCGGTCACATAATTGAGGTATTTGGGGTCCAGCTTCCGCCGGGTCGCGGCGGTGTATATCCCATTGATGGCCATAAACAGAATTTGTCCGCCGTCCAGGGCCGGAATGGGCAGCAGGTTCATCACCGCCAGGTTGATAGCGATAAAGGAGACAAAACTGAGGATATTCAGCAGCGCCCCCAGGAAACGGGACATCCCGGCCTCCTGGGCCGCCTCGGCCCCCTGCTCCCCTACCTGGCCCACCATGTCCACGATCCCCACAGGGCCGGACATCTCCCGCAGCCCCACAGCCCCCCGGATCAGCTCGCTCAGGCTGTACCAGACCATGCGGACATAGTCCACCGATTTGAGCCAGGCCGTTTTCAGCACCTGGGGCAGAGAATTCTCCACCCGCGTGGTGGTGATGCCCAGCCCCAGCCAGCGGCTACCATCGGAGTTGGTCATCACCGACAGTTCAAAATCCTTCAGTTCCACCTTTTTCCCATTCCGGGAGAGCACCAGGTCGGCCTTGGCCTCCCCCCGTCGGCCCAGGAAAAAAGAGATATCCTCTGTAAGATAGACCCGGTGCCCGTTGACGGCGTGGATGCGGTCCCCCAGCTGTATCCCCTGGGTCTGGGCCTGGCCACCGGGCTGGAAGTCGGCAATGACAGGCTCATAAAAGGCGTCGTTGGCGGAATACAGGCACAGAATAATAAGAAATCCCGTCAAAAAGTTCATAAAAACGCCGCCCAGCAGAATAATGAGCCTCTGCCACCAGGGCCGGTTGGGAAAGGCCCGTGGGTCGGTAGAGGCCCCCTCCTCCTCCCCCTCCATGGCGCAGAAACCGCCGATGGGCAGCAGCCGGAGGGAGTAGTCGGTCTCCCCCTTAGCGGTGTGAAGGACCTGGGGACCCATGCCGATGGAGAACTCATTCACCTTGACCCCGCACAGCTTGGCGGCAGCAAAGTGGCCGAATTCATGGAGGGCGATGAGCACTCCAAACATTAAAATGGCGATCAGGATATAGAGCATATTTTCACCTCTAAGGTCGATCAGGCTTTTTCCGCCGTCCGGCGGGCTTCGGCGTCGGCGGCCAGGATGTCGTCCAGCGTTGGCTCTTGGACCGCCTTCACTGTTCGGAGGGCCTTTTCCACCCGGCGGGGAATGTCCATAAAGCCGCACCTGCCCGCCAGGAAATCTCCCACCGCCGTCTCATTGGCGCCGTTGAGGATGGCAGTGGCGGTGCCGCCGGTCCGGGCCGCCTCCTTGGCCAGGGAGAGGCAGGGGAAGTTCACCTCGTCGGGCGGGGCAAAGGTCAGGGCCTTGCAGCCCAATAAGTCCAGCGGTTTTGCCGGGCCGGGCGCCCGTCGGGGCCAGGTCAGCGCGTACTGAATGGGAAGACGCATATCCGGCTCTCCCAGCTGCGCTAAGATGGCGTTATCACAGTATTCCACCAGGGAGTGAATGATACTCTCCCGGTGGATGACCACCGAAATTTTTTCCAGGGGCAGTTCGTAGAGCCGCATGGCCTCAATGACCTCCAGGCCCTTGTTCATCATGGTGGCGGAATCCACCGTGATCTTGGCCCCCATGGACCAGTTGGGGTGCTTGAGCGCGTCGGAGACCGTCATGGCCTCCAGCTCCTCCCGCTTTCTGCCAAAAAAAGGCCCGCCTGAGGCGGTGAGGATGAGCCGTTTCACTTCTCCCCTGTCCCGGCAGCCCTGGAGGCACTGAAAGATGGCCGAGTGCTCGGAGTCCACCGGCAAAATTTCAACGCCTTTGACCTGGGCAGCCCTCATCACCAGCTCCCCGGCGCAGACCAGGGTCTCCTTGTTGGCCAGGGCGATGTGTTTCCCCTCTTCAATGGCGGCCAGGGTGGGCCGCAGTCCCACCATGCCCATGACCGCAGTGACCACGGCCTCGGTCCCCGGCAGGGTGGCGGCCTCGATCAGCCCCTCCATCCCCGAGGAGACCTTGATATCGGTATCGGCCAGCTTCACCCGCAGGCTCTCCGCCGCGCCGGGGTCCATGCACACCGCCAGTCTGGGCTTTACCCGGCGGCATTGCTCCTCCAGCAGCTCCACATTGCTCTTGGCCGTCAGGGCGGAAATGGTAATACCAAGGACCTGGGCCACCTCGATGGTCTGGCGGCCAATAGAGCCGGTGGCGCCCAAAAGAGAAATGTTTTTTATCATATCACTTCACCACCGGAAGCAGATAGAGCATGATCTCCACAAAGGGGGCGCAGAAAAGCACCGAGTCGAACCGGTCCAGTACCCCTCCGTGGCCGGGAAACAGGTCTCCAAAATCCTTCAGGCCATACTCTCGCTTAATATAGGAAAACGACAGGTCCCCCAGCTGAGAGAGGACGCTGCCCACCACGCCATAGACGGCCAGCACCCACAGCCGACAGCCCTCCACGCCGAAGAGAGGCCCTGCCAATACGCCGCTGAGCACCGCCGCCGCCGTGGCTCCGCACACGCCGCCAATGGCGCCCTCCACCGTCTTCTTCGGCGAGAGCGTGGGGGCCAGCTTATGCTTTCCAAAGGCCATCCCCGCAAAGAGGGCGCAGGCGTCGGAGAGGAATGCGATAACAAAGGGCAGAATGATATAATAGCCCCAATCCTCCAGCTTCCGTATCCGCAGAAACGAGGAAAGGAAAAACGGGATAAATACACTCAGAAAAAAGGCCCCGCCGATCTTCTCCAGCCCCACCTTTTTGCGGCTTGCCATAGCGTCGCAGAAGATGAGCACCACATAGATGAAAAGCCCCAGCAGGGCGGGCAGGGAGCGGCTGTCATAGAACACCCAGAAGGGGATCAGTCCCGCCAAAAGGATGGAGTAGGCGGTGATCCGGGAATGCTGCAAGAAGCCGGTGGAATAGAGGGCCTCAAAGATGGCGATGGCCGACAAAAGCGCCACCGCCGCCGGCAGCATCCACACCGGGGCCACATATACCATGCCAAGGAGAATGGGAACGCAGACGACTGCCACTATCACACGCTTCAGCATTCAAACCCCTCCATACCGGCGCTGACGGAGAGCATAGGCCGCAAACGCTTTCCGCAATTCCTCCCGGTCAAAATCCGGCCAGTTCACATCAGAAAAATAAAACTCGGCGTATGCCGCCTGCCACAGCAGAAAGTTGGAGATACGCTCCTCACCGCCGGGACGAATGAGCAGGTCTGGGTCGGGAATTCCGGCGGAGAAGAGGTAATTGGAGAATACCGTCTCGCTCAGCTCCTCCGGCGTCCGCTTCCCCGCGGCGCAGTCGGCGGCAAAGGCCCTGGCCGCCCGGAGCAACTCATCCCGTCCGCCGTAGTTCAGGCAGATGTTCACCTGGCAGGGACCGTACTTAGCCGAGCGCTCCACCGTCTCCTCCGCCAATTGACGCAGCTCGGCGGGCAGCGGGCTGAGGTCGCCGAAAAAGACGATGCGGATCTTTTCCTTTTCCATCTCGGCGATGGCCTCTAAGAGATACTTGCGCAGCAGCTCCATAATGGCCGAGACCTCCTCGGCGGGCCGCTTCCAGTTCTCCGTGGAGAAGGCGTAGACCGTCAGGTACTCCACCCCCCACTCCCGGCAAATGGAGGCCACGCGGCGGAAGGTCTCCGCTCCGGCGGCGTGCCCTGCCGTCCTGGGCAGTCCCCGGCGCTTGGCCCAGCGTCCGTTGCCGTCCATGATGATGGCCACATGCCGGGGAACGATCTGGGGGATGTCGCTTTTCTTTTTATCTTTTCCGAACAGCGCCATGCTCCACCTCCGGGAAAACAGCGGATTTCCCGCCGGGAAACGGCGGGAAATCTGTGGTTTATGTTTCGATACGCGCCAGCTGTCCGGCGGTCATCAGACCGCCATCAGCTCCTTTTCCTTTTTCTCGCACAGCTCGTCGATCTTCTTACAGTTCTTATCGGTGATGTCCTGAAGCTCCTTCTCGCAATCCTTGCGGTCATCCTCGGTCATCTCGCCCTTCTTCTCGGCGGCCTTCAGCCGGTCCATGGCGTCCCGGCGGATGTTGCGGATGGCGACCTTGCCGTTCTCGGCGTACTTGCGCACCTGCTTGGTCAGTTCCTTACGGCGCTCCTCAGTGAGCTGGGGGAACAGCAGACGGATGACCTTACCGTCGTTCTGGGGGTTGATGCCCAGCTCAGAGGTCTGAATGGCCTTCTCAATGGCCTTGAGCAGAGAACTGTCCCAGGGGGAGACCATCAGGCTCCGGGGATCGGGAGAAGAGATGGAGGCCACCTGCTGGATGGGGGTGGGGGTGCCGTAGTAGTCCACCACGATCTTATCCAGTACGGCGGCGTTGGCGCGGCCCGCCCGGACAGAGGCAAAGTCGCTGTTCACCACTTCGATGGTCTTTTGCATCTTGGCGTCAAATTCCTTGTTGAACTCCTGCATGTTACTTTACCTCCTTGATTAGTGTGCCGATCTTCTCACCCATGACCACCCGGTAGATGTTTTCCGGGTCCTTGAGGGCGAAGAGCATAACAGGGATACTGTTGTCCATAGACAGACTGGTGGCTGTGGAATCCATGACCTGCAAATGCCGGGAGAGGACCTCGTCGTAGGTAATGGAATCAAATTTTACGGCGCTGGCGTCCTTCTTAGGATCGGCGGAGTAGACCCCGTCGATGTTCTTGGCCAGTAAGATCACGTCGGCGTCGATCTCGGCGGCCCGGAGAACGGCGGCGGTATCGGTGGAGAAGAAGGGGTTGCCGGTGCCGCAGCCAAAGATGACCACTCTCCCCTTCTCCAGGTGCCGGATAGCCCGGGAGCGGATATACGGCTCGGCTACCGCCTTCATCTCAATGGCGGTCTGGACCCGGACCTCCACATCGTTTTGCTCCAGCACGTCGGCGACGGCCAGGGCGTTGATGGTGGTGGCAAGCATCCCCATGTGGTCGGCCCGGGTGCGCTCCATTCGGTCTCCGCCGTCCTTCACGCCCCGCCAGAAGTTGCCGCCGCCCACAACGATGCCCACCTGGACCCCCTGGGCGACACATTTCTTGATGACCCGGGCCACTTCGCCTATGACGTCGAAGTCCAGCCCCCGTCCGGCTTCTCCCGCCAGGGCCTCGCCGCTGATCTTCAAAAGCACTCTATGATAGGCAGGCGCAGACATAATGATACCCCTCCCATAAATATGTAAGCTATGCTTATCCTATTTTAATATATTTTTCTCCTTTTGCATAGAGGGAAATCAAAGTTTTTCCATCTTTGTTTTCCGCCCTTGCCTTTTCTCCCCGCCGCCGTTATAATAGCCGTGGAACAGCCAAATTTCCGTGGGGGAGGAATGAACTTGCGCTACCGTCATATAGCCTTTGACCTGGACGGAACTCTTATCGACTCGGAGGAGGCCGTACTGCGCTCCCTACAGGATACCCTGCGGACCGTCACGGGCAATGAATATCCTCTGTCCGAGCTGATCTTCTCTCTGGGCATCCCCGGCCTGAAGTGCCTGGAACAGCTGGGCCTGCCTGACCCGGAAGGCGCCTTGCAGCTGTGGGAGGCCAACCTGTGCCGCTATCAGGGGTTGGTAAAGCTCTTCTCTGCCGTCCCAGAGCTGTTGAAGTCCCTGGCGGACCTGGGGTGTTCCCTGGGCGCCGTGACCTCCAAGACCAGAGAAGAGCTGGACTACGACTTTATTCCCCTGGGGCTGGGGACATACCTGCCCACCGTGATCACCGCCTCAGACACCGTCCTACATAAACCCGAGGCCCAGCCGCTGCTCAAATTTATGGAGCGGGTCGGGGCAAGGCCGGAGGACACCCTCTATGTGGGAGACAGTCCCTATGACAGGGAATGCGCTCACCGGGCGGGAGTGGATTTTGCCCTGGCCGTGTGGGGCTGCCGGGGCCGGGAGGTCCCGGCGGAGCACACCCCAGCCCAGCCTATGGCGCTGGTGGACGTCATCAAAGGATAACAGCAAAGCCCGGCGGGGTCCCCGCCGGGCTTTGTGTCATTTCAGTGTTTTAACCGTCTCGGTAAGGGCGGCCACCAGGGCGTCCATTTCCTCGTCGGTGCCCACGGTGATCCGCAGATGATCCCGGATACGGGACTTATCAAACCAGCGCGCCAGCACTCCCCGTTCCCGCAAGCCCTGGAAGAGCGCCTTCCCCGGCACGCCGGGGTGGGAGACAAAAAGAAAATTGGCCTTGGAGGGCAACACGGCAAAGCCGCTGTCCAGCAGGCGCTGGCGGGTCTTGTCCCGGGTAGCGGCAATGGCGGCACAGGTCTTCTCGAAATATTCCTCGTTATCCAGGGCGGCAGCGGTCCCGGCGGCAGCCAAACGGTCTACGGTGTAGGAATTGACCGAGTCCCGAACGCAGCGCAGGGCGGCCATCAGGTTTTCATTCCCCATGGCCCACCCCACCCGCAGCCCCGCCAGAGAGCGGGACTTGGAGGCGGTCTGTACCACCAGCAGGTTGGGGTATGTATCAATGTAACGGGCCATGCTCTCCGCGCCGAAATCCACATACGCCTCGTCCACGATGACCACCTGGTCCGGGTGGGCCTCCACCACGCGCTTCACCTCGCCCGCGGCCAGGGCCTGGCCGGTGGGAGCGTTGGGGTTGGCGATGACTATGCCTCCCTTTGGCTCCTCCAGGAACCGCTCCAGAGGCAGAGAAAAATCATCGTTTAAGGGAATGAGGTTGACCGAAAGGTCAAGATATTTAGCCCAGACCTCATAGAAACTATATGTCACATCGGCAAAGCTCACCGGCACATTGGGGTCAAAAAACGCCTGAAAGGCGAAGGCCAGTATTTCGTCGGAGCCGTTGCCGCAGAAGACCTGTTCCTCCCTCAGCCCGGTATGGCGGGCAATGGCGCGGCGCAGGTCAAGACATTCCGGGTCGGGATAGAGCCGGAGCTTCTCATCCGCGGCGGCATGGATGGCCGCTATGACCGACTGGGCAGGAGGATAGGGATTTTCGTTGGTGTTGAGCTTGATGAACTTTCGGTCCTTGGGCTGTTCACCGGGGACATAAGGCTCCGCGTCCCGAATTTTTTTGCTCCAAAATTCCTTCATGCCTCTTCCTCCCGGATGATCTTTTTGATCCCCTTCTCCGCCTTGGCCCGGGAGAGCATCAGCTCACGTCCACAGCCCGTGCAGCGGAGCTTGAAGTCCATCCCCACCCGCAGCACCTGCCACCGGCGGGCGCCGCAGGGATGGGGCTTTTTCATTTCCAGGGTATCCCCCACCCGCACGTCCACTACCGCTCCCCCCTGTCCTTCCAAAAAAGTTTACTTGCCCCTATTATAGTTCCGCCGCTTCTCTGTGTCAAATCAAGTTGTCCCGCCGCATATCATTTCCTTGGACGCGCGAAACAGCCCCGCCAGAAAGAAAGGATCTGATAAAATGACTTGCTGCTTTCTCCCGGAGGGACGACTGCTCCACACCCCGGAAAATATTGCCGCCTGCGCCCGCCCGGAGGCTCTGTCCCAGGCCATGGCAGCCGGGACCGTCCTGGAGGGTTCCGCTCTCCTGTGCGATGAAAACCACGACCTTCTGGTCTCCCTGGGTCCCTTTACCGGACGCATTCCCAGGGCGGAGACCGCCATCGGCATTGCTGAGGGCACCACCCGTGACATCGCCATTCTCTCCCGGGTAGGCAAGCCGGTGTCCTTTACAGTGGAGGCGTTGGAGGAAAAGGATGGCCGCCTGTGCCCTCTCCTTTCCCGCAGAAAGGCCCAGGAGCTGGCCCTGGCCTCCATCCTGGATTCCTGGACGCCCGGAATGGTGGTTCCAGCCACCGTGACCCATCTGGAAGGCTTCGGAGCCTTTGTGGATATTGGCTGCGGCGTGGCCTCCATGATCGGCGTGGAGCGGCTGTCCATCTCCCGGATCGCCCACCCCGGAGACCGACTTCGGGTGGGACAGGATATCTATGCCGCCGTGCTGGAGGTGGACCGGCACAGCCGCCGGGTGATCCTCACCCACCGGGAACTGCTGGGCACCTGGGAGGAGAACGCCGCCCTCTTCAAGCCGGGGATGACGGTACCCGGCCATGTCCGGGGCATCAAGGATTACGGCGACTTTGTGGAGCTGACCGCCAACCTGTCGGGACTGGCCGAGACCAAGGAGGGCGTCCGGGAGGGAGACCGGGTCTCGGTCTACATCAAATCCATTATTCCTCAGCGCATGAAGCTGAAGCTGCTCATCATCGACGTCCTTCCCCCTGCCCCCGGCCCAGAGGAGCCGCGGTATTTTCTACCCCAAGGAAAGCTCACCCGGTGGGAGTACGCCCCCCCAGGCTGCCGAAAGGCGGGCGGGGAGACGGTATTCGCAGGGCAATAATTCTTCCTTTTTGCCGGGTATCGAAAGGCCCGCCGGGAGATATCCTCCCGGCGGGCCTTCATTTTTTATTCCTGGGAAACGGCTTACTTAAAGTACCGCTCCAGCAGACCCTTCAGGGCCTTGCCGTGGCGGGCCTCGTCACGGGCCATCTCATGGACGGTGTCATGGATGGCGTCCAGGCCGTTCTTCTTGGCGCAGGCGGCCAGGTCGAACTTGCCCTGGGTGGCGCCGAACTCGCAGTCCACGCGCCAGGCCAGGTTCTTCTTGGTGGAGTCGGTCATGGAGGGCTCCAGGTCGGCGCCCAGCAGCTCGGCGAACTTGGCGGCGTGCTCGGCCTCCTCATAGGCGGCCTTCTCCCAATAGAGACCGATCTCAGGATAGCCCTCGCGATGGGCGATACGGGCCATGCAGAGATACATGCCCACCTCGGAGCACTCGCCCTGGAAGTTGGCCATGAGCTGCTCGAAGATGTACTTCTTGTCCTCGGCGCTGATGTCGGGGTTATCCTTCACGGTGGCGGCATAGACGCCAAAGCCGTGCTCGGCGGCCAGCTTGGCGCCTTCCTTCATCTCATTGAACTTGGACGCGGGCACGCCGCAGACGGGGCACTTCTCAGGAGGAGTCTCCCCTTCCCACACATAGCCGCAGACAGAACAGACCCACTTTTTCATGTTGTATACCTCCTAATAATATTTTCCTGACATTAAATAGGAATGATTCCTAATTGCATATTTAATTTATCATATATTTCCCATTCCTGTCAAGAGGCTTTTCCCATTTTCGGGGAAATTTTTCCGTTCTTTTCAGCCCTTGGCGCCCAGAGTATCCAGCCTCACTCTACCGTGACGGATTTCGCCAGGTTTCGGGGCTTATCGATGTCGCAGCCCCGCTGGAGGGCCACGTAATAGGCAAAGAGCTGGAGGGGCAGCACATCCAGGCTGGGCAGAAGCATGGGGTGGGTCTCAGGCACCGCCATGGCATGGTCCACGGTCTTGACCATGGCGTCATAAAGAGTCCCGGTGGTCAACCCCAGCACGTCGGCCCCCCGGCTCTTGACTTCCACCACGTTGCTCATGGTCTTTTCAAACAGCGGGGCATAGCTGCCCAGGGCCACCACCAGCGTCCCCGGCTCGATGAGGGAGATGGTGCCATGCTTCAGCTCACCGGCGGCGTACGCCTCGGAGTGGATATAGGAGATCTCCTTCAGCTTCAGCGACCCCTCCAGGCCCACGGCATAATCCACGTTGCGGCCAATAAAGAAAATAGAAGGATGGTTGAAATAGAGGCTGGCGAAATACTGGATGGAATCCCTCTGCTCTAAAATGCTCTCCATCTTGGTGGGCAGCAGAAGCAGCTCGGAGACGATCCGGGCATAGCTCTCCGGGGAGATGGCCCCCATTACCTCGGCAAAATGAAGGCCGATGAGATAGGTCAGGGCCAACTGCGTGGAGTAGGCTTTCGTGGTCGCCACGGCGATCTCCGGCCCGGCCCAGGTGTAGAGTACGTCGTCGGCCTCCCGGGCGATGGTGGAGCCGACCACATTTACGATAGCCAGCACTCTGGCCCCCAGCCGCTTGGCCTCCCGCATGGCGGCCAGGGTGTCTATGGTCTCGCCAGACTGGCTGATGACCAGGGCCAGGGTCCTCTCGCTGACGATGGGGTCGCAGTAACGGAACTCAGAGGCCAGCGTCACCTCCACCGGCTTGCGCAGCAGCTTTTCCAGGTTGTATTTCGCCACCATGCCCACGTGGTAGGACGAGCCGCAGGCAATGATGTAGAGCTTGTCCATATCCTTAAGATATTCCGGGGTAAACTCCAGCTCATCCAGCAGTACATGGCCGTCCTTGATCCGGGGAAAGACGGTCTTGCGGAAAGCCTCGGGCTGCTCCATGATCTCCTTGGCCATGAAGTGCTCATAGCCGCCCTTTTCCGCGGCGGAGACCTCCCAGTCCACGTGGCTGACGGCCTTCTCCACCACCTGGCGGTAGCGGTCCCGGACCTCCACCCCATCCCTGGTGAGGATGGCGATCTCCCCGTCGTCCAGGTAAGAGACCTCACGGGTATATTTGATAACGGCGGTGACGTCGCTGGCCAGCATGTGGAAGCACTCTCCCCTGCCGATGATGAGGGGAGAATCCTGGCGTACGGCGATGAGCATATCCGGGTGGTCGGCGCAGATGATGCCCAGGGCGTAAGCGCCACGGATACGGTTCAGGGTCTTGTTCACCGCGTCCAGCAGACCGCCCCGGTAGTAGTACTCCAATAGCTGAGCCACCACCTCGGTGTCGGTCTGGGAGACAAAGGTAACTCCCTTGCTCTGCAAAAACTCCCGAATTTCCACATAGTTTTCGATGATGCCGTTGTGGACCACGGCGAACCGTCCGCTCTCGGAGACCTGGGGGTGAGAGTTGATATCGGAGGGCGCGCCGTGGGTGGCCCAGCGGGTATGGCCCACGCCCAGGCTGCCGTGAACGGTGGCCCCGCCCTGGGTCAGGTCGGACAGGACCTTCAGCCGCCCCTTGGCCTTGACCACCTGCAAGCCCTGCTCCTGGCCGTAGACCGCCAGCCCCGCCGAGTCGTAGCCCCGGTATTCCAAGCGGGAGAGGCCGTCCAGCAGAATGGGCGAGGCTTCCTCATTTCCGATAAAACCAACGATACCGCACATAGGGCGTCCTCCTGAAGGCTTTGGCTTATATGCTCGTTGTGACAATTGCCACAGACATTTATTATACCGTTTTTTCCAAAAAGCGCAAGAGCTTTTACTCTCTTCTCCGTCGCCGGGAGGGCAGGCCGGGAAGCTCCCCCTCTACTAAAATAATGTCCTCTCCGAACCGGCGCACCGCCGACCAGGGAAAGACCTGCTCCGGCTCCCGGCCCAGCAACCCGAAAAAGCGCAGCCGTCCGGGGATAATGAGGTTTTTGATCTGCCCGCTCTCCAGCTCCAGCTCCACATCCCCCACATAGCCGTAGCGGCTGCCGTCAGTGACGTTGATGACCTCCTTGCAGCGCAGCTCCCCTACCCGTGTGTCCATGTCCATACCCCCTTTGAAAGAGGATATGTCCCTGAGGTGTTGTCCTATACCCGGCGAACCTCTGGGGGCAAAATGGCATAGGATGAGGAAAAAGGAGGTCATTCTATGCCCATCATCTACCTTTCCCCCTCCACCCAGGAAAACAACCTCTATGTCAACGGCGGCACCGAGGAAGAATGGATGAACCGGCTGGCCGACGCCCTGGAGCCTTATCTCACCGCCTCGGGCATCCGCTTTACCAGAAACACCCCCCAGATGACCGCCGCCTCCTCTATTCGAGCCTCCAACGCCGGGGAGTATGACCTCCATCTGGCCCTCCACTCCAATGCCGCCCCGGAGGGGCTGTACGGCCAGAGACGGGGCATTATCGTCTTCTATTACCCCGGCTCCGCCCAGGGACAGCGGGCCGCCAATTTGGTAGCCGACGGACTGAAGACCATCTACCCCCTGCCCAACGACGTCCGGGCCGAGCCGTCCACCACCATTGGCGAGGTCCGCCTGGTCCGGGCGCCGTCGGTATTTATCGAGCTGGGCTACCACGACAACCGGGACGATGCGGTGTGGATCAAGAGCAACATCGACGCCACCGCCCGGTCCATCGCCCTCTCCCTCACGGAGTATTTCGGGCTTCCCTTCCTCACCCCCAGAGCCTACCGCAACGGCGTGGTGGATGTGAATTGGGGCAGCCTTAATATCCGGGATAAACCATCCACCGACTCCTATGTTGTGACCCAGGCCCCCGACGGGGCGCGGCTCACCGTCATCAACCAGTACCGGGGCTGGTATGTGGTCCGCTACAACGGCATCGTGGGCTGGGCCAGCGCCGACTACGTCACCCTGGTGTAAGGCCATGGTGATACATGTGGTGCAGCCGGGAGAGACCATCTACTCCCTGGCGGTGGAATACAACGTCCCCATGTCCCAGATCGCTCTGGATAACGGCCTGGAGACCCCTCTGCGCCTTGTGGTGGGCCAGGCGCTGGTCATCCGCTTCCCCCAGGCGGTCCACACCGTCCAGTCAGGCGAGAGCCTCTCCTCCATCGCCCGTCTCTACCAGGTAAGCCTGCGGACCCTCTATCAGAACAACCCCATTCTGGCGGGACGGGAAAACCTGTGGCCGGGAGAGACCCTGGTCATCGCTTACCGGGATGAGCCAACGGAGAGCATTTTTGTCAACGCCTACGCCTACACCGACATCTCCGACCATCTGCTCTACTCCACCCTCCCCTTCCTCAGCTACCTGACCCCCTTCACCTACGGCTTCACTCCCACCGGGGAGCTGGTGGTACCCGACGATACCCGGCTCATCGCCGCCGCCCGCTCCCGGGGGGTCGCCTCACTGATGCATCTTTCCACCCTCACCGAGGAGGGCGGATTCTCCAATGAGCTGGCCCATCTTATCCTCAATGACCGCTCTCTCCAGGAGAAAGTGACCAACAATATCATCACCACTCTCCGGGAGAAGGGCTACCGGGGGCTGGACGTGGACTTTGAATATGTCTTCGCCGAGGATGCCGCCGCCTACGCAGACTTCCTCGCCTCCCTCACCCAGCGGCTCAACCCCTTAGGCTATCCCGTCATCGCCGCCCTGGCCCCCAAGGTCTCCGCCGATCAGCGGGGGGCGCTCTATGAGGGCCACGACTTTGCCGCCATCGGCGCCGCCGTCAACGAAGTGCTGCTGATGACCTATGGATATTTCTTCCAATTACATGGCTTTCGGGTATTCTTCTCTTTCTTCGCTGTTTTTCGCTAAATCCAGCAGTTTTTCACGCTCTGCGGAGAATTTGAAATGTATCTCGATATGCTCCCGGTCATGGACAACGATGCGGTCGATCAGATGGATCACCGTGGTGCGATCAAGGGTTTGGATATTGCCATACTGACGGAAGAACTCCACAAATTCATCGTCGGCCCGCCGGGCTTCCTGGAGGTCTTGGGTGGCCTCTTGTAGCTTGGCTATGTATTCCTCCTGTATGGCGATCTCCCTGGTGTACTGGCTTCGGAACTGCTCATATTCGCCCCGGTCGATCAGTCCGCTCTGGAGGCTGTCGTAGAGCTTGAATTTGGCCTCTGTCAGCCGCTTTTTCTCCCGCTCTGCCCGGTTGATGGCCGTGGTGTACTCGTTAGTGTCCGATACCCCCTCGGCGGCCTCCTGTGCCGCTAAAACGGCGGCGCGGGCATCTGCCAACTCGGATATTTGCGCTCTGATTGCTTGAAGGACGATACGCTCCAACTGCTTTTCAGAGATGGACTCCCCCTGGCACTTCTCTGGGGCATATGTCCGGGTCTGACATCGAAACCGGGCATAGCCCCCGGACACACAGCGGTTCATCCTTCTCCCACAGCAGCCGCAGAACACAAAGCCAGACAACAGATAGGGTTCGTCCCGCCCAGCAGAAACACGGGTATGCCGCTGGAATCGCTCATGGACAAGGATAAACTGCTCGTCGGAAATGATGGCCTCATGGGTGCCCTCGATGACCGTCCAGTTAGATGGCTCGTTGGGCACCATCCGCTTGCTTCGGTAGGAGGCGCTTTTGTACTTTCCCTGTACCAAATTCCCGATATAGACCTCGTCCTTCAGAATGTTGTTGACCGAGGTAATGCTCCACACATTCTGCTTTTTGCCGCCGCTGGCGTGACGGGAAAAGCCTTTACAGCCGTGGGCGGTCTTGTAGACTGAGGGCGGCGGGATGTGGAGCGCGTTGAGCCGCTTTACAATGGCCGACGCGCTGGCCCCCTCGGTGTACCAGTCAAAGATCATCCGCACCACTTCTGCCGCCTCCGGGTCTATGACTAGCTTGTGGCGATCCTCCGCACTCTTTACATAGCCATAGGGGGCGTAGTTACCGATGAACTCCCCGGCGTTGCGTTTCATGTTCAATGTGCTTTTGATCTTCACCGAGAGCTGGCGGATGTAGTCGTCGTTGACGATGTTGGAGAAGGACACGATGGAGCTGCAATAGGTTTCCGGGCTTTTTACGCTGTCCAGACTGTTGAGGATGGAGATGACCCGCACCCCTTTACTGGGAAAATAGTCCTCCAGCAGCCGTCCCAGCTCTGGGTAGTTGCGGCCCAAGCGGGACAAGTCCTTAAAGATCACACAGTTGATGACCCCGGCCTCAATGTCGCCGATCAGGCGCTTGTAGTCAGGCCGATCAAAGCTACCGCCGGCATAGCCATCGTCTGTATAGAGCGTTACCGAGGCCACATTCTCGCCCTGACGTTTCATCCAGTCGATATAGTTGTTAATGATCTTCTGCTGGTTCTCAATGCTGTCGCTCTGGGGCTTGTCACCGTCCTCTTTGCTCAGGCGGGTATAGGCGCCCAGCCGCCATTCCTTTTCGGAAACAGTCTTTTCTTTTGCTTCGTTTCGCACAAAGGTCATGTTACGCTCCCTTCTGCCGAAAAGCCAAATTTGCGAAACGATGTCTGCAATATTATGATAGCAAACATCTGAAATCCCGTCAAATTTTTGGATTTTTCGTCATGTGGGAGTGTAGAACACAAATTAGCTGGTCTTGCAGGGCCGGGCCAGCCTTTGAGTGAAATACTGTGACCTCAGTTTTTCCGCATTTGATGGTTTTGTCGTGTTTATGAAGCGCTTGACTTTCCATATAGAACACCTCTGAAACAAATTCGGGGTGTCCTATCTCTATTCTCCGCCACGCCCTGCTATTATCACAGTTACAGGTAGGTGATTTTTCAAAATTTCGGGAGAAGAAGTCATGGAAGGCCTGAAAGAAACAAAAAACCGCCTGCTTCACAAAGAAAGCAAGCGGCCTTTGTATTATCGAAACGTGCCTCAAATTGAGGCACGTTTTGGATTGCTGTCAAGTACATACATTAACTGGCTGGCTAATACAATTTGTTCAATAGATTCTCGCCTAGGGACATCCAGGTTTTCGTGTGTTGTTGGGTTGCGATATGCCGCAAAGGCACCTTCAAATATAGCTTGAATTCCTCTCCGATAGTTCTTTCCGCTCGGTGTGGATAAATCTGCGAAACAATAAGCTCCATCCTCTGTTAGCAGAGCCCCCATGATTTCACCAACTTTTGCCGGCTCTTTAGAGTTAGGCTTTAACTCTCTAAACAGCTCTCGCAGACGCGTTTCAACCTCTACTATTGCTTTTTCGGCTGCCGATGAAAAATGCCCATCTGCATACAATGTACGAGAAACATTGCAAATTCGAGGGTGTATGTAACTCCAGAATTGCATATTGATAGGTTCTGAGTTCAAATGTCTTTCGATTAGAGCAAGTTTACCATACGCAGTATGATTTAAATCAATCGAAATGAAAGGAGTGGCAGATTGCAGAAATAGAGTATTAGCAATAATGCGAAGTTCATTTGCATAAAAGGGATATTCGGTCTGTATACAGGTTGCAATTGAAGTGATTAGTTGACACGTACCAGTTGCAACATCATTTGAAATGTTGGGTCGGCTCCTCTGTTGAAGTATAACCTCAATATCATGCACCCAAAGCTGGAGCGAGTGCAAATAACTCTTATACAGCGAATCCAAATTTATTTTACCTCCCTAATATAGATAAGTTGTGTGACATTATAGCACATCCCGATGGAAAACGATATAAGGAAATAATTAAATAGGCCAAAATTCCAAACACGAACACAGAAGATTGACACTTCATTTTTTCTATATTATACTTTCATAATGGAGGGATGATAAATGAAAAGGTTTATTTTGACTATTTTATTATTTTCTTTCCTCTGCATGGCTGTAACTTCATGTGAAGTTGTGACATTCCAAGAAGGAAATGAAAATCTCTATCCTTCGGATGTTTCCGCTCTAGAACCAAGTGACGTTGTGAATTTATCCGACAGCGAGGAGATGGATAAAAAAGTACTCTTATCTCCCGGAGAAGAAATGGTTGCTCGGTCATACATTTTGCTTGAAGATGTTGAATTCTATTATGACGGCACAGAGTTTACAATTACCAATCGTAGAGATGATGAAGTGATGTTTATGGCAGAGATTGTGGGTGTTAAGAAAGATGGATCACATGAGTTGATTGGAATCCCTGCATTCTATGGAGTTGATGAAGTCCAGTATGAGAAAGATTTAGCAGAAAATGGATGGGCGATACAGAAGACAACTAATCGTGTTCAGCCAGGGGAATCACTAAATGCCAAAATGACGATTGTTGATTTTGGGAAGGATTACCCAGCCTGGGATATAGATGGAGATGGGTACTATGACGTTATTTTTACAATCCATCCACAGAGAAATGAAACAACAACCGTAGTATCATCTGATTATCCTGAATCAGCAGTATACAGATTAGCGGCAAAATAGATAAGAGAGCCGGGCCATAGGCCCGGCTCTCTTGCTCAATCCCAGTTTACAGCGCTCTCCGGGACGTAGTCCCCGGCGTCTATCTCCGCTGCCGCCTTGTCGATCTGTGCCTGTTCCGTGGGCGTCATCTTGGTGAAGTCGGGATCCCAGGCCAAGACCATCTTCTTGATCACCTCAAAGGCGAGAGTCTGGTCCTGTTCCGGGAGCATATCCACCATGTCCGCAATTTGCTGTGCTATGGGTGCCATAGATCAGACCTCCTTACTTGTAAATGTCGCCTCTGCTACCGATATCTATAATATGCAGGATCTCAAACTGATTTTCAAGGCTGTATTTGTAAATAATTCTGTAAGCGCCGACTCGCAAGCGAAACCGTCCATCATGGGAGCCTTGCAGGGGCTTAATATCGCCCTGGGGTGGCTTTTGAGCAAGGCCAAGTATTCCCGCTTTGATGCGCGCCTTTGTTGCCTTGTCCATGCTGTTGATCGCTTTCACAGCGGCTTTTGAATACCGTATCTCCACCGGCACCACCCCTTTTCTCTATTATAAGGCATAGTCCAGGGAAAAGCAAATGCTTTTGGCATTGGCAGAGCAAAAAACAAACCTCAAATTGAGGTACGTTTCTGTCCAAACTCAAAAGAGGGCGAGCAGCCGCACCGCGGCCTGCTCGCCTTAATCACCGAAAAGCAGAGAGGGCAGAGGAAGTCAAGGGCGGGCGAAGACCGCTTGGTATACCCTTGACTTCCGTTACCCTCTCTGCTACGGGGCTTTAGGGGTGTCAGCCCCTAACAAGCGGAATTTGTGCTACAAATTCCATGCTTGCGCGGACAACTGCTAGAAGCGTTGTTTATGTAGTTGCTTCCTCTGCTCCTTTTGCAATAATTACATGAATTTATTGTGTTCTTGTAATTTATGCTTGACATTTGTCAAGCATTAGTATATTATAGACCTCAAGGGAGGGAAAAATATGGCGACAAGCGCAAAGATACAAGAATGTGTGTTGAAATACCTCGCAGATGAACAGGAGCATAGCGTCAAAGAAATAAAAAAGCATCTTGATGACGAAAATGTCGACTATACCGAAGGGCAATTCTCTGGATCTATGAACACCTTGCTTAGAAACCGTTCAATTAGAAAAAATGACCGCGGGATTTATGTTATTGCGAAAAGGAGTGAAAATATGAGAAAATGCTTTGTAGTGTCTCCCATCGGCGATGAGGGAAGTGACATTCGTAAAAATGCAGACCAACTATTCAAATACATTATCAATCCCGCATGTGAAGCTTGTGACTTTGATCCTATCCGTGTTGATTTGTTGAATGATGCTGGTTCCATCACAGAAACAATTATCAATTATCTTGAGGAAGCTGATCTCGTTATTGCTGATATCTCCGGGCACAATCCGAATGTCTTTTACGAGATTGGATATCGAACCCGTACAAAGAAGCCTATCATTCACTTAAAGAGCAAAAGTGCCACATTGCCCTTTGATATTAATACAATTCGCACCTTGGACTATGATTTGACTGATTTAGATAGTGTAGAAGCAGCAAAAACTCGGCTAAGTAACACTATTAAATCGTTTTCTTACCCTACGACCGAAGAGTTGTCTGACAATGATGTTTCAGATGATGCTGTGTTTGCTCCGGATATTATGCCTACGCTTTATCAAATACTTAATGGAATTGCTGATTTGAAGAATGATATCCGAGCAATTAATGCCGAAACGATTGGGACTGTAATTCGGAGTATGCAAGACGCCCAACCCCAGATGTCCGCTGATGCGGCGCTTCAAACCCAGTTGTTGCAAGCGGTAATGCAGAATCCAGACAATCTTCTGAAGCTTATTCAAATATCCGAGATGTTACCCACCAACAAGAAATAAAAGTTGTGTTATTACACGCAAAAAAAGAGTTTCATTCGTTTATAGACGAATGAAACTCTTTTCATCAATTATGATTGCAGGCATCGCTCAAATCCAGTTATATCAATGCTTTTCGGCCTGTGTGTTAAGATATACCATCCATACGAATGGGGCTATACCTACGGTCCGCCCATGGCCGTAGCGCCCGTGCCCAATGTGCGGCAGGTGGTGGAATATGCCCTCACCGAGATCCCGGCGGAAAAGATCTGGCTGGGTGTGCCCAACTACGGCTACGACTGGCCCCTGCCCTACGTCCGGGGCCTGACCCGCGCCACCTCCCTCTCCAGCCAACAGGCCGTAGCCCTGGCAAGACGCTACCGGGCGGAGATACAGTATGATGAGCGCGCCCAATCCCCCTGGTTCCGTTACACGGATGAGCTGGGCGTGGTCCATGAGGTCTGGTTTGAGGACGCCCGCAGCGTCCAGGCCAAGCTCTCCCTCATTTCCGAGTACGGCCTGGTGGGGGCAGGGTATTGGAACCTCATGCGGGAATTCCCCCAAAACTGGCTGGTCCTCTCCTCTCTTTACCAAATTCGTCAGGTTACGGGCTGATTTTCCCGGGAATGGGCCATTTCATTTACAAAACGTTCACAGGTTGTTACCAATTCGTACATCACTTTCTTCCTGGATATGGTATCCTATCATCAGGATGAGTGACAACTTCACAGAATCCTCCTCTCTTTTTTCTTTCTCTCTCAGATGCTGCCCCCCGCGGATCGGCAACCGCCGGTCCGCGGGCTGGCAGACCACAAACTCCGCGCCCATGCGGCGCGTTTCGATGGGACGGCGTGAGCCGTCCCTTTTCGCGTCCTATATACGAAGGGCCGGCGCGGCATCCGCCGCTCCGGCCCTCTGTGATCCCTTTTCCTAATTCTTACAGTAACGTAGGAGAATGGCCGCCAGCTCAGCCCTGGTGGCACTGCCTCCGGGATAGAGGCCGCCCCAGTCCGTGCCCGAGATCAGCCCCGCTCCCACGGCCCAGGACAGCGGCTCCCAGGCATACCCGCTGACCTGTTCGGCGTCCACATAGCCAGAAAGCGCCGTTCTCTCCGTCATATCCCGGCCTTGGTAGCGTCCATATCGGTAGAGGATAGCAGCCAGTTCCTCTCGTGTGACCGGCTTCTCAGGGCGGAAGGCGCCGTTCTCATAGCCGTTCACGATCCCCTGTTCCACCGCCCAGGCCACGGCCCCGGCGTAGTAGGCGTCCTCACTCACATCGGAGAAGCTATTGCCGCTGGCGGCGGGCTGTCCTTCCAGCCGGTGAAGGATCGTCACCACCATTCCCCGGTCAGCAGCGCTCTCCGGCAGAAACAGCGTTTCCGTAGCCCCGGTCATTAACCCCGTGCGGTAAGCCTCCGCCACCGTGTCATAGTACCAGGCGCTCTCCTTCACGTCGGTAAACGGCAGAACGGGCTTCTCCGGCTCCACCGGTTCAGGCCCCTGAGGCTTCTCCACTCCAGCGGCCTTGGGGCCAAATTCCGCCTCCACCGTCACCCTGGACGCGGGCATGGTAAAGGTATAGCTATCCCCTTCTCCCCGTGTCAGGGAAAGGGAATTGCCCTTCCTGTCCTTCACGGTAAGCGTCTCCAGCGTATAGCCGTCCGCCGCCTCGGCGGTGAGGGTCACCGTCTTTCCCTTCCCGGCCCTCCGCGGCTCAGCCTTAACCTTTCCTCCTCTAAGAGCGGAGGGAACGGAGACCGCATACGTCGTCTCTCCGCCGGAGTTTCCTCCTCCACTGCTGCTGCCACCCCCCGTGGCCGGGATGTCCTCGGTCCGTGTCCGGCCACAGACCGTGCAGGTATAGGTCCGTGTCCCCTCTTGGGCGTCGGTAGGCTCCTTCGTTACCTCTCCGTTATCCCAAATATGGGGGGCAAGCTCGGCCCTGTCCTCACACTCACACTCGTGCCAGTGGCTATTTTCATCGCTCTTCCAGTCGGCGGGATATTCGTGGATATGGACGGCAGGCAGCTTCTCGATCTCCTCCTCCCGCAGCTTGCGTCCACAAACCGAACAGGAGAAGGTCCTGACCCCGGTCTCCTCTTCGGTGGGCCGCTTGGTCACGGTACCCTTGTCCTCAACGTGGGGGGCCATATCCGTTTTGTCCCCGCACTCCGTGCACTCCCGCCAGTGGTCCGTATCGTCCTGGCTCCACCCCTCGGCGTAGCTGTGGCCCGTGGCGGGCAGCTCCTTCTGGGCGACCAGCACATACCCGCACTCCGAACAGTGGCTCCCCTCGGTTTTCCCAGGGGTGGTACAGGTAGGCTCCACCGCGGCGTCTTCCACCGGGGTGTGGGCCGTCTCCTCCGCCCGCTCGCCGCAGCCGCACTCATGCCAGTGCCCGCTCTCGTCCTTCTTCCAGTCCGTGGAATACTCGTGAGTATGGGCCGGCTCCAGCTTGTCAATGCTCTCCTCCCGCAGCTTGCGTCCACAAACCGAACAGGAGAAGGTCCTGACCCCTGTCTCCTCCTCCGTGGGCCGCTTGGTCACGGTACCCTTGTCCTCAACGTGGGGGGCCATATCCGTTTTGTCCCCGCACTCCGTGCACTCCCGCCAGTGGTCCGTATCGTCCTGGCTCCACCCCTCGGCGTAGCTGTGGCCCTTGGCGGGCAGCTCCTTCTGAGGCGCCATCACATACCCGCACTCCGAGCAGTGGCTCCCCTCGGTTTTCCCAGGGGTGGTACAGGCAGGCTCCACCGCGGCGTCTTCCACCGGGGTGTGGGCCGTCTCCTCCGCCCGCTCCCCGCAGCCGCACTCATGCCAGTGCCCGGTCTCGTCCTTCTTCCAGTCTGCAGAATACTCGTGGACATGGGGAGGCAGCATGGGAATATACTCCGTTCGCAGACGAAGGCCGCATATTTTGCACGAAAAAATTATTATGCCCTTGCTTGTCACCGTAGGTGGTATTTTTATGGTGCCCTCGTCCTCCACATGAGGGGCAATATCCTTCGGTTCCTTGAGGCACCGTGAACATGCATGCCAGTGGTTGCTTCCATCAGACCACCACATATCGGAATAGATGTGCCCCCTGGCGGGGACCTCCTTTTGCTCGGCCAGCACATACCCGCACTCTGAGCAGTGGCTTCCCGCCGTCTTCCCCGGCGTGGTGCAGGTGGGGGCCACTGCCACGTCCTCCACCGGGGTGTGGGCACTATTGACCGTTTCATACCCGCATTCGCATTCATGCCAGTGGCTTACGGTATCCCTCGTCCATTCCTCGGAATAGCTGTGGGTATGGCCCTCCACCGCCGCCGAGCCGATCTTCAGGGTGGCGTATTCGTCGTTCATGTCCACCACCTTCATGTAAAAGCCGGTCTTTACCCCGTCATAGAAATCGCTGTTCACCGGTGCGGTCTCTGGGCCGATGGCCGAGCTGGTGGAATATTCGCTCCAGGGCAGCCCCGGAGGAACAAAGCGGTCCGCGTTGGAGAAGCTCTGGCTGTCCTCTATCCCGGAGGGGCAGACGGCTTGGAGATAAGAACCCTGGCGTTCAAACGTCGATATTTCATTCAGCGTTCCATCGCAATGCCACAGGGTAATTCCGGGCTGGGAGGCCCTTAATTGCGGATTCTCGCTCTCTTCATACCCTTCCCCGTTCCGGTATTCCGCGATAAAAAACTCCGAGAAGGGCAGCTCCCCCGCGTCGGGGATATAGAGAACGGCCTTCGGCTCCTTCTCCGCCCCGTCCTTTTCTATGGAAAAGAGCTGTACCTCCTGAATTGGGCTGTTCTCTGTGATGATGACCGGATCGATCCAGCCCAGCAAATATTTATAAAATGAATTGACATGATAGCCATAATTCATCACCTCATCATGGATTCTTGGGATCACACACCATCCGGCCTCTTTATAATTATCTAACAACCCCATACAATGAAGCAACTCATGGATAGGCGTACGATTATAAGGACTCATTATACAAACATAGTTTTTCACTTTGATTTTATCGCTTTTTATCTCAATACCCGATGCATTTGATGCATAGCCGTTAGGCCCAAAGCGCCCCCCCCCACCAAGGTTAAGAGAAGTCCCCGTCCTGACCGCCAACACCAGCCACTCCACAAAGCCGAACAAGTCCCCGTCGTACCGCTCATAGTCGATGTCCTGCTCCGCCAGCGCCTCCGTTACCATTTCATGAAAATCTGTATCATAATTATTATAATCAATAGTGGGTCTGCCGGCGTGATAGGTTTCCAGCACATCCCCGGTCACGTTCAGCCGTCCGTAGGACTGGCGGAAAAACCAGGCCTGGACAGATTGCTCCTCGATACTTCCTCCATCGTCCAGGCCAAAGTAAAGCTCCTCGTAGTATTCACGGTCCGTCTCCCAGCTGTCCGTGAGCGGCGCCGAGTCGGAAAAGGCGATGGGCAGCACCAGTAGCCGAACCTCTCCCACAGAGGACGTCAGATCCTTTGTCCCCATGCCAAAGTACGGAGCGATCCCCGTTTGCTCCGCAAGCCGCCATTGCAGCAGGGCGGAGTATAGCTCCTCCTGCGTTTCCGGGGCCGTCCCGCACCAAAGCGCCCCTTCGCCGCCGCTCCCATATTCTGCGGCCACGGCCGGAGCCTCCCACAGCAACGTAAGCGCCGCGATGAGCGCGGCAGCCAAAAACAGCTTCTTCATCCCAGCACCTCCCTCTGCCATTCTTTTCCGCAGCATTCTCTTTGTCTATTATATACATTATTCTCAAAATAGGTCAAGCTTTCTTTTGACAAATTTACCATTTTTGGATGACATTTCTGTAAAATTGTGCTATCATGAAAGAAGGTCAAATTCTTTTGGAGGTAATTAAAATGAAAAAAGGCTTGTCTATCATTTTGACCCTTGCAATGCTGATGCTTACATTACCTGTTTCCGCGGTTGCGAGCGAACTCCAAGAGGCCGAAATTACGAATGGCGCTGAGCCGCCAGAGCAAAATGTTGTAAGAGAATATGATCGATCCGATTCAACGGAGGCCGACCCACTTGATACCGATGAGGCTATGCTCCAATATGAATATGAGCAGGCGATTAAGGAAGCCTCTGAGGAGTATGCGCTTAAATATGAGCAGATGATGGATGAGCTGCGTAAGGTTGACCACTTTATTGTGAAACCGTTGTCTTCCGCGTCTGCCATGACGACTCTGGGCGGGATAGATATTCTGACAAGAAAGCCGTTGCGTACGGGCGCGTCCCACCCCGACGAATACATAGCCATCACATTGGCGGAAAAAGTATACCCTGAAGAGTTCATGGCTCAGGTTGGCGGCAGCGTGGAATTTATCCAGCCGGATCATGAATTGGAGATCTCAAATGTTCCATTGGAGCAAGAGACCTCAAGCGAGCTGAAAAAAATATCAACACCGGCACTTGCCTGGGATACCGCTTTAGGGGACGTCCATCAGGTCTCCACCGGCGCCGGGGTAACTGTCGCGCTGCTGGACACCGGCGTGGACTTGACGCACCCTGATCTTGTGGGGCATTTTGTAGATAGCTGGAATTTCCTGAATGGTTCGGCAGATGTTTCCGCATCGGGCACATCATTGGGAGAGGCACATGGCACACATATTGCGGGAATTATCAGCAATGTCGCGCCGGACGCAAAAATAATGCCCCTGCAGGTGTTTGAATACGGCAAGGCATACACCAGCGACGTTGTTGCCGCGATCCAATATGCCGAGGCACACGGGGCGGATATTGTAAATTGCAGTTGGGGCAACGGCAATGATAACCCTATCCTGAGGGAAACGATCGAGGCTTCCGGTATGCTGTTTGTGGCCGCTGTGGGCAATAATAGCCGCAGCCTGGACGAAACTCCCATTTATCCGGCCAGCTATGATCTGGACAATGTCATCAGCGTAGCGGCAGTCGATTCCGAAGGCGAATTGGGATATTTCTCTAATTATGGAGCTGCTGTGGATATTGGCGCCTGGGGAGTTGAAATTGTCAGCACCATACCTGGCGGTGGGTACGGCGAGATGACGGGAACATCTGTATCTGCGGGTTTTGCCAGTGGAATTGTGGCATTGGCTCTGTCTAACAACGCGGGAACGACAGTACAGCAAGAAGAGGTTGAAAGGCTCTCAAGCTTCCTTGCGCTCGCTGGCGGGAGTGTTTCTCGTGCGGCGATGATGACGACTGCAGCAGAGGAACTCGAGCCAATCAGTGAGTCCGACGCCGCAGAAAGCTGGGAACATTTTAACGACTCGAAAACAGTTCAGATCGCTGTAGGGAACACCTTTACTTTGGCCTTAAAAGAGGATGGCACCGTGTGGGCCTGGGGCTATAACAATTTCGGGCAGTGTGGAAGTAAGTGGAATGAAAATGGACCAGCCCCTATTCCGGGCTTGACCGGCATTAAGGAGGTCGCGGCCGGATGGACCCACGGAGCGGCGCTGCGTGAGGATGGGACCGTGTGGACATGGGGGTCAAATACCAGCGGGCAATTGGGAAATGGTACAAATGTATCTACAAGCATTCCAGTGCAGGTAACCGGACTTCCAAAAATAGAGACGCTTTCCTGTGTGTTCTGGACGGATGGGACCCTTGCCATTGAAAACGAGACCTCCGCCTGGCGATGGGGAGGAAAAGGGGCTCTTGTTCCTCAAAAAGTGACATTTTCTGAGCCTATGAAAAAGGTGATATTGCATCAGCAAGATGGAGGTAGTTCGTATTTATTCGGATTAAATACCGCTGGAAATATACGCAGGCTTGAACTTAACGGCGAACTAATGCAAGAAATCAAAGAAGTTACTGACATCGTGGACATCGCCGGAAATGGATATTCCTGTTTCGCGCTCAAAGCTGACGGAACGGTGTGGGGATATGGCCGTAATGTATTGGGCGCTTTGGGCGATGGCACGAATAATGAAAGGTACTATTTTGCCCGAATGAAGAGCGAAGATGGAAACGGCTATCTGACAGGCATCAAGGCGATTGGAACCGGAGTAGACGGCTCTTTCGCAATTTCGGAGGACGGCACCTTGTTATATTGCGGTACGGTGAACGACGGCACGGGATACCCGATAAAAAGTGGCGCTTTATATTGTCCCAAAAAGGTGGTTGGCCCGGATAACACAGGCTTCCTTGAGAAAGTGGTCATGGCCGGAGCCGGGAATGACTTCACCGCAGCCCTGGTGGAGGATGGAAGCGTATATACCTGGGGACGTAATAATTCCAACGGCATGGGACTTCCGCATCCGCTATCCTACTCTAATGTGCCGATCAAGGTAGGAGTTTATCCCGATATTAAAATTGGGTATCTTGAAACGGTTTTCGTTTCAAGGATCCCATATTTCCAGGATATAAATACTCTTTCATGTCCCGCGACCTGTTCTGTGCCGCTGGAAGACGGCAAAACAATGATAGATATTCCGGTCACATGGTTTTTGGAGGAAGCCCTGCGTTCCGCAAGCCACTTGACAATTCCGGGAAAATACACTGAGCTGCCGGACGGCATAATAAACCCCATGGAATATTCTCCCAGCTGCAAGTTCTCCCTGATCCCGGAAGAGGTTATCAGTATAGAAGCCCCCGGCAGAATAATCGTGGCGCAGGGGACCCCGGCGGAGGAGCTGGGACTTCCCCAAACAGTGACCGCGAACCTTCCATATCGGGGATATGAGGATGTCGCTGTATCGTGGAATACATCCGGCTATGATCCCAACAATATTACCGACATTCAGACGCTGCAGGGGAACGTGCGTCTCCCGATGGGATATGAGTGCCCTTGGGATATGCGCCCCAAAATTGAGGTGGAGGTGAAAGCGGCGGTCACGGTGGAGAGCGTGGCCGCAATAGATGATATTGAATTAAAAAAAGATACAACAGCAGCACAGTTGATCTCTCTACTGCCTAAAACCGTGGAGGTTGTGCTCAGCGACCAGAGTACGGCCCAGCTTGCGGTAGACTGGGATGTCACAGGCTATGACCCGGAGCTGCTGGAGACCCCCCAGACACTGACAGGAACGCTGGTGGTGCGGGATAACCTGACCAATCCCCAGGGGCTGACTGCACAGATCGAGGTGATTGTACGCGAAAAAGAGTCGGAAGAACCAATAACGCATATCCTGCCGCAAACGATGAGCGCGGCTCAGAATATCCACCTCGCCCCCACGGAAAAGGAGAACCCCTTCGGCGACCCCACCACCGAGAGCCTCCCTGCCACGGCGGTGGCGGAGCTGAGTAACGGAACCACCGTAGAGCTTCCCGTTGTCTGGGATACCGCCGGCTATGACCCGGCGGTATCGGGACTCCAGACCCTCACCGGGGAGGTGGTGATCGCGGAGGACTTGAATATTGCAAATCCCAACAACAAAAAGGCCGCGCTGAACATCACGGTGCTCCCCAAGACCTATGAGCTGTGGGACGCCGACCCCCTGGAGGTCTCTATCGAAGCGGCGCCGGGGAGCGAGATCGCCGACCTGAACCGGCAGCTCCTGGCCGAGGGCAAGGCGGAGATCGCCGTCCAGGCTGTGGACCTGGAGACCGACTTTGAGGTGTTCACCTTCTGCAACGTCACCCTAACGGCGGAGGACAACCCCGACTACCAGAAGGACGTGCCGGGAGAGTATACCCTCACCGCCCGTCTGCCCGACAACTTTACCCCTCTGGCCGACGATATCCCCGGCCCCATCCAGGTCAAGGTGACCATACCGGAGCTGACCGTCACCGGGATCGAGACCGCCCACATGGACGCCTACCAGAGCGTGGCGCCGGAGCATCTCACCGATATCCCCGCCCAGGTCAACGTGACCCTGGAGGGCGGGAAAGTCATCCCCGTGAACGTGACCTGGGATTGGAGTTCCTACGCCCCGGCAAAGGATACGGCGGGAGAGCATATCATTCTCGGTGAGCTTACTTCGCTCCCGGCCTACGCCAAGCTGCCGGAGGGAGAGGACTTGAAACCGGCCCTGGTGGTCAATACCATTCCCGTAGATTACGTGGTCACCGGCGTTCTCAGCGACAATTTGTTTGAGGGCGACGCCGGTCTGACCCTGGAGGAATTGACAGCGATCCTCTCCCCCGCCCTCACTTTGCAGATCACCAGCACCACAATAGAACCTGCGTTTACCACGGAATATGTGGTAAGTGTCGTTCTGGAACAGGAGAAAAACGGGGACTTCGATCTGGAGTGTGACGGTGTCTATATCCTAACGGGTACTCTGGCCCTCCCCGAAAATATCACCTGCCCCCCGAACAAATTCTACGATGAGATCATCCTCCAAACCTACCCCGTGGAAATTCTGAGCCTGGAACCGGCCTACGCCCTGGCGGACGAGGGTACCCCCTTCGCCCAGCTGGAGGGTCTGCCCACCCAGGTCATGGCCACCCTTTCCAGCGTGGGGAGCGACGGGGAACATAAGCGGGTCGCCATTGGCGCCGACTGGGGGACTGGAACGGGCTATGACCCGCTTCCCGAAGGGTTGACCGACGATAACTCCGTGACCATGGAGGTAACGGGGACCCTGTCCGACTGTCCCCAGTATATCAATGGGGCAGGGGCGGAGCCCACACTGATCATCACCATGACGCGAGTCTTTGACCTTGTTGGCGTCTCCCCCAGCCGTATCCCGGAGACAGGGGAACTGGAGGTAAAGCTGGGCTCCACCTTGGAAGATATCTATGCCCTTTTGGCAAGCCACAGCGCCGAGCTGACGCTCCAAAACCCCAGAGGAGAGACCAGCACCGCCACAGTGACCTTCACCCTGCGGGAGGAAGATAATTCCGATTACGATCCCATGACGACAGGGACCTATACGCTGGCGGGCTATCTCCCCCTGAGCGCGAAGGTCCGAAATCCAGACAATCTGGGCGTGGAGATCGTGGTCAAGCCCACCAAGTATACCATCTCCAGCGTGAAGGTCACCCGGGTCACCGGGGTGGTCAGCGGGACCCCCTTTGATGAGATCAATATACCCTCAACGGTGACCGTCCTGAGAAATGATAAACAGGAGGATCAGGTACCGGCCACCTGG
>ERZ779633.121-NODE-121-length-32471-cov-8.713259_pt1 | contig 32471 bp, 28 predicted proteins | sample MGYA00514195_ERZ779633 | MGnify/ENA primary metagenome ERZ779633 (study PRJEB29562, sample SAMEA4376707) | mouse gut metagenome | isolation source: Cecum | study: EMG produced TPA metagenomics assembly of the A DSS colitis mouse model was used to assess the...
TGCAGCTCACCAACAGCTCGGGGACGGTGACGAAGAACTACACCTACGACGCCTTCGGCGTAGAGCAGGACGCTTCCGACAGCGACGCCAACCCCTTCCGCTACTGCGGGGAGCAGTTTGACGGCGAGACCGGGAACTACTACCTGCGGGCCAGGTACTACTCCCCGGAGGTGGGCAGGTTTACCCAGGAAGACACCCACTGGAATCCCGGGAACATGATCTATGGGGATGAGCCTCAGAAGTGGAATGAGTGGCAGGGAGAGGAAGACCCCCTCAACCTCCATGCGTATACCTATAAGCCTGAGGCTACGGCGGTCGCCCAGGCGGGGAATTTGTATGGGTATGCAGCCGGTAATCCTGTCAAATGGAGTGATTCCACAGGTCAAGCGGTATGGGGCACAGGGCTTTCAACATCGGCCACTTTTGGAGCTGGCGGAAGCTATGGTGTGTTACGGATTTGGGATGACGAAGGGAACGAGGGTGCAATTATTAGTGGATATTATGGCGGCGGTACGCCAAACGCAAGTTTTTCTGGTACTGTAATGGTATCTTCGGCAAGTAATATTTTTGAATTTGCAAACGGGTTTACTGGTGTAATTGGAGGTTCGGCATGGATCTTTTCGGTTGAGCCTTTTATGGGGGTCGAAACTGACGGAAGTGCATTTGTAGGAACCTCTTTTGGTGCTGGTATTAGTGCGGCCCCCATGGAATTGCACGCAGGTTTATCTTATGCCATTTTGGTGGATATTACGAAATATCAAGGAAAACCTGTGCCAGATAATCTTACTTTAGACTATTTTTACACACTTAACAATGAACTGAAACAGAAACTAGCAACAGATATGTGTATTCCTGTAGGGTATCGTAGCAATACAAACCGTAGCAGAAAAGAACGGCTACGTGATGCACTGTAAAGGAGGGGTATTGATGAATAAGAAAATGCTAATTCATTCTGGCATTGTATCGCTGATTTACTTTGTTTCATATTTACTTTCTCGATATATTTGGTGGCCTGATGCCATTTTTGAAATTCACGTGTTTTTTATGCTCTTTGCTGCTGGTGCTGGAGTCGTGAACTGTGCTCGTTGGACAGGAGCATATAGTCGAGTGCGACCGAAGGCATCTTATTTCGCTGGTATTTGGCCGCACTTTACAGAGGACAATCCCAAAGCTAATGTTTTGTGCTTTAATGCTTTTAAATGGGCAGCTACCATATTTTTGGACTTCCTGCTCATTTTTCTAAGGTGAGAAAAGACAAGAGGACGGTTCTTCTGTCTTGACAAAACAGCGGAAACGCACAAAGAAAAGATGAAACCGAAGAAAAATAAGATGTTTAAGAAAAGTTGACCGGACAAAAGAACAACCATGACGTGTCCGTCACACAGGGACAAATGAGGCGAAAATGTCCTTCACCACACGCTAACCGTCCCTGCGTCTTTCTTTGAATGAAAATTAACAAAAAATTAGTCTTGTACTTATGTCTGATGGTATGCTATGATATAAGAGGTAAATACTGGCGGAGAAACCGCTCCGCACAGAAGAGCAGCAGGCCTTGTACCAGAAGGAGTGATGCAGTCATGAAACATACCATAAAGGGCCGCCTTTGGGCCGGTCTCCTCGCATTTGTAATTTTGCTGGGAGCGCTGCCCATGGGTGCGCTGGCCGCAGCAGACAACAGCGCCGAGGGGAACCGACAGTACCTGACGAAAAAGCGGGTGGGCAGCAGTGAAAACGGTGCCCTTACGTTTGGCGGCACAGCCTATGACATTGTACTGGGCGGCCAAAATGGCGATATTACGGAGATGTCCCCAGGAGAACATACCCTTTGGGGCGCTGCTCCCAACGGCTTTCTGAACCCGGTTTTATCAAGCGGGAAGGTCCTGTGCATTTCCCAAACAGGCAACAAAAATGACATGGCCCCCCATTACTTCACGGAACAGGACGACGGTACATACACCATTTCCGCTACGGTAGAGGGAACGGTCTATTATTTGACCGACCGGGTATACACCCGTACGCACAGCGGCATTGCATATGAGGACACGGCAGTGTACAGCACCGAGGAAACGGACGCCGTCCCCTTCCATGTAGAAAAGAGAACAGACAAGTACTTTAACATCTGGTATGAGGGCTTCACCGTAACCCTGGATCCCGGCGAGGGCACGTTGCCTGACAGCATGGGCGACACCCTCACGGTGGCCTCGGGCAAGGCAGCGCCGTTGCCCACGCCCTCCCGTGCAGGCTTTGAATTCGTCGGTTGGTTCGACGAAGAGAACAACATGTTTACCGGCGAGACCCCTGTGACCGCTGACGTTACCCTCTCGGCCCAATGGATGCAGGCCAGCCTTCGTGTGACCGATGCGGAGGGCACAGAGATCGAAGAGGAGGACGGCATTTACACGATCCCCGCCGGCGGCAATATCTACACGGGCAGCACGCTCAGGGCCGTCATCCCCATGGGCGTGACCGGCGTGACGGTATCTGCCACGGCGGCGGAAACCCTAACCGTGAGTGCAAAAGGGGAAATGACCCTCACCGGCGGTGATAAAATCGTCTTGCCCGATGGTACCACTACCCAAAGCCTTTTGGCAGCGGGAACCAGCCGCTCGCAGAAAACGAACGACGTTCGGGAGATTTATTACGCCCTGAGTGGCGAGGGCAAACTGGTGATTTCCGGTGAAGGCAAAATGCCCGACTACAAGAGCACCTCTGTGCCCTGGGGGTCCGGTAACTATAATCGGATCACCTCTCTGGTGGTGATGGATGGCATTACCCGGGTGGGCAACTACATCTGCTGGTCCTGTCCAAACATAACCGACGTTACCCTGGCAAACAGCGTCACCGAAATTGGTGAAAACACTTTCTACAAATGCACAGGCCTGACGGAGATCGAATTGCCCGCAAGCCTGACCAAAATAGGGATGAACGCTTTTACCTGCACGAACCTGACCTCTGTAGTCATCCCCGATGGGGTAACGGATATTGGAATGGCAGCGTTTGAAGGCTCCATCAGTGGCAATACCATCACAGGGACTCTGCGGAGTGTTACCTTACCCAGCGGCGAAGGTAGCCTCACGCTCGGCACCTCGGTGTTTGCCAATCAGCCGGTGGAAACGCTGAACGGCGGCAACGGTGTCGCGGGCCAGTTGGTAATTCCCGAAAACGTGACCAAACTGGGTATGACGGCGTTCTTCCGCAATCCCGAGTTGAAAAGCGTGACCTTTACCTCTGAAAATTTGAATTTGCCGGGTCAAAACAACACCAGAGGGCAAACAGGGGCCTTTAAGGAAACATCGCCCATCGCCGTAGTACTTCTGGCCAATACGAACATCGACAACGCCTGCTTTGCCCCGGTCACGGCGGGCGCCACCCGGGTGCTTTATGTGAAAGAGGCTTCCTTCACAAAGTCTTCGGCTGACAAGCTGGGCAACACCCACAAGGCCGTCCTGAACGGCGGGGACATTGACCCCGATACGGTATTTGAAGAGGGCAAGCTGGTCACTCCCGTCAAGGAGAACTTCCTGTTCAAAGGTTGGATGTATGGTGAGGACCAGCTGCTGGCGAAGGACGCCGACAGCAGCTATTATACGCTCCCCGAAGGCTCCGAAGGAACCACCTATACCGCCCAGTGGGAGGAGGGCCTGCCCGACGAACCAGATCCCCCCATGCCGGTTGATCCTCCCGCGCCCGTCTTCAGCGAAAATACGAACAATCTTTATCAGATCGAGGTTTTGTGCGAAAAGCACGTACAGGACTTTGATAAACTCAGTTCTGACCCCACCAAGAACAAGGACTGGTGGAGCAAAGTGCTGACGGAGAATGATCTGGTCTTTGGAGAGGTTGAGGCGAACCGCACAGGGTATGAAACGGATGCCTATCCCTGGATTTGCAGTGTCACACCCAAAGAGAGCCTGGAGTATTATCTGCTGCAGCTCAACACCAAGAACACACAGGACGACTGGACCATTTCCAATAACCACGTTCTGCTCAGCACAGAGACGCCCGTGGTGCGCTTCTATTGGAACGGCACAGAATGGGTATGTCCTGATGACCCGGCAGCCCATACCAGCTTTTTGTTCAAGGGTGGCGCGGACGGTGTGCGGCGTGGTTCACTGCAAATCTTTGCCACCTGTGTTCAGGTGACCGTGACCATAGATCCCGGAGAGGGAGCGCTGGCTAATGGGGTGAGCAATACCCTGTCGGTGACCAAGGGAACGACGGCGACACTGCCCATCCCCACCCGCACAGGCTATACCTTCGTCGGCTGGCAGACCGCCGACGGCATTGACTTTACCTCCAACACAGTTGTGACCGGCGATGTTACTGTCACTGCCCAGTGGCAGAAAAACCCGCCCGAATCTAGCAGCGGCGGAAGCAGCAACCGTCCCAAGCCTCCCGCGGAGGACCTTGCGGATCCTGACACTCCGTTGGTCGATGGTCCCAGCTTGACATTTGTGGATGTGAAAACGGACGATTGGTTTTTTGAAAATGTTTACACTGTGCTCCACGCGGGCATAATGGTGGGCACTGATACGACCCATTTTGATCCACAACTCCTCCTTACCCGGGGCATGATAGCCCAGGTGCTCTTTAACATGGAAAGGGATCCTGTGACTACTGCATCCAACCCCTTTGCCGATGTGACCGACAGTCACTACTATCTGGCAGCGGTCTCCTGGGGCACCGAGCATGGCGTGCTCCAGGGCTATGACAGTGGCTTGTACGGAGGTGAAGACCCTATCACCCGGGAGCAAATGGCGGTGATGCTGTACCGCTACAGCAAGTATCGGGGACTGGAGTTGACCGGCGACGCCAACGCGCTAACAAGGTTTTCTGATAGAGCCGACACCTCAGAATGGGCTGCCGAGGCCGTTAGCTGGGCCGTCTCCAATGGGTTGCTCTTTGGCCGTGGCAACGATATTCTGGACCCAGGCGCCAACATGACCCGGGCGGAAGCCGCCGCTATCTTGGCTCGGTATACAACGCTTTTGAATCAATCGCAGACAGACAACCGCACCGGAGCCACTGATTAAACCGCTCACTGTCGTCTCCGATACTACTGCGCCTCTCTGTCTTGACCTTTAGAAAACCGCCCCCTACGGGGCGGTTTTCTTGCTCTGGAAAGGGGAAAAGGTACAATATGAAGCGCTGCGAATAAATCTCCAAGGAGACGGCGACATCCTAGTGGCATCATTGGTGATGCCACTCAAAGGTGACGGCACATGACGGCAATTCTGCCGTCACGCCGCTGGCCCCGTCCAAACAGTGACGGCAAATAGGGCCATTTTTGCCGTCATCCTGTTTTCAAATGGCCGATGTGACGTCAATTTTGGTGCCACGACTGCTGACCTCGCCCATATAGTGACGGCACATGACGCCAATTTTGGCGTCACAGTCGGTGCTGAGGTTAGTAGACGGCAAAATGCCGTCATGGTGGTTTGGTGCAGTTCATGTGACGGTGATCTGCCGTCACCCAGCTTTGCCGTTCTTCCCGAATGGCGTTCCTGCCCCTTTTCAGCGGCGTTGTTTCGCTCCCTCCCCGGCGGAGATCGTGGCGTAGTATCCCATTCGGACGGTCATTTAGTTGTTTGGAGCAAAAAAAGAAGCCGGTACATAGACGCACCAACCCCAGCGGGAGCTTTCCTCTCGCTGGGGTTCTTGTGTGGTTGTCTATGTACCGGCTAAAAAGCCGTATTTAGTTAGCCCATCAAATAGAGATTTTACTATAACATATGGAACAGGCGTTTGTCAATAGGAGAAAACACATTTTACGATTGTTAGTTCAGTTCTTTTAATATGGCCGAAAGAAGTAGGTAGGCATACTTATACACTTCGTTGGAATTTGTGTCTGGATATACTTCACCATGCATCAAAGAACATCGCAGCAAGTAAAGGACTTCGATAACTCCACGGCTAACCTTTGAACGTTCTGAAATAAATATGATGTTATTCTCCCTGTCCTTGGTAAGTACACTTTCTGTGTTATATGGTTGCACTTCTTTATAAAATGCGTGGCACTGACCTTGCTGCTCAACACCCAATTTTTTGAAATCTGGATGAACGTCCAAAGCAGATTCATCATATACTTCCTGTTCAAAACGGAAAAGCTCTACGGTCGGATTATTCTTTCTTGATACAACAGTAATCACACCTTGGCGAGATCGTTGTACTTTATAATGAGTCTGACGATAATCACTTTCCGCAATGGTTTTTGGATTGTTAATGGCAATTTCAGAAAATGAGATTTGTTGGGTCACACCACCACGTTCTTGGGTTGCAATCGTAGCATTAACAAGTGCTTCTTGCAACTTTGATAGGCTTTCACGAAACACTAATGCCTTTTGTGAGTTGTTATTTTTATCTAAAAATGTTTCTATATATCCCTTGAAACGGTTACTTTGGGCCTTGATTTTTTCAATAATATCCCTATCGCTACGCTCCGCATATTCTGAGCGATACCATGAATTAAAAGCAATCCACGCTTTGATAAAAGCAGAGAAGTAATCAATATTGAGATCAATCTCTTTGATCCAGTCTTTGTAGGTAGGCATTACCCTTTGCCTCCTTTCTCTTTCAGCCATGCCATAGCGGCATCTTCCCCTTGCTCGATGGCCAACTCCACCGCTCGCTTGGCATAATCAAGGAGTTGTTCTGATTGTTGCCGCAGAGAAAATGCTTGCCGCACTATGGACGCAATCTGTTCTTGTGTTTCATCGGCAATTCTCGGAAGCGGCATGGAAAGAAATTCATCTTTTGTAATGCCCATTAGAATTGTTCCTGAACAGCGTTGTTTCATTAAGGCTTGGATTGGTTCCGATTTGAACAAGACTAAGAGTGTTTCAGAATTGATTGAATCTGAGCTAAGAACATAGAACCCAGTAGAACATAGAGCCCCATCATATTCTGGCTGGACAAGCGCACAGCTTTGTAATGATCCTTCGATAGAAGAAACAATAACTTGTCCAGCTTTTACTTTTCTCCTGGCACGAGTTGGCAACTCATTCCCCGGAACTATTTCTACATTGACTATTTCCCCTTCTGCTCCCACATTTGCCAATTCAATATAAGGATAGCTTTCTCTTTCCATTGGTTCAAAGTTTTCGTCATGTACCTTGCACAGTGAGAAAACAGTATCACTGGTATTCAGGCTATTGACATACTGCTCATATTTTGGCTGATAGTATTCCGCATCAAGACGCCCCGCTTTCTTAAAACTATCAGAAAGCTTTTTTACAGAAATTGCTTGCGCATCTCTTTTAGGCATACTAAGGACTTTTTTCAGCACCTCATTTGCATCATTGTATTCTTTTTGAGACTTTTGTTTAAGGCATACAGATTGATTGTATAGCTGTTCGATAGCTTCTTGCAGGGTTGTGGAATACTCGGGAACGTGAATTCCGTCAATCGCCCTAAGGGTAAGATGCGGCTGTCCGGTTTGGCTGGCAGAACGCCACATGAGTTTTTGACCAAATGTTCCGTGTAAATATGCCCATAGATAAAACTTATTAAGGTCTGTCATATTGCCTGTTCGAAGGATTATTACATCACGACAGGTGGCATAAACGCTATATTCATCTGTTATTAGCCCAACTTTTGCCAAAGTGTTGCCACCTTTAGCAATAATGATATCACCGGGATAAGCCAAGGCAATTGTCTTGTGATTATCTTCCAATATCTTTTTAGGTAAGAAAACTGTTTTATCCGAAATAACAACTAATCCGTCAATAATCTCGTTTACCCTTAAAAATGGAATATCGTTTCGGTCGTTGCTGTAATATCTGGTGATTGCTGGATAAAAAGCACTGCAATCAGTCATACCGGCATGAGCAGAAATTGTTTTCCCTTCTACAGATTTAAGTGTGCTTTCCAAAAGCAGATTGTTTTTTTGATAATACTCTGCATCTACACGCAGGAACTTATCCATAACATAATGCAGGCCGATCTCGCTACATTCCAGCCCATCCATTAAAGTTCTATACTTTGCTTCATTAAACGGTTCAACAGATGGGCCTACTGAAAAAAACTTAGACCTTCTTTCTTCGCAAATTCAATGAAAGCCTCCGCAATGCCGTCATGAGTCATGCCATCATGATTATAAAGATCATGCTCCACAATTAGATGTCCGTGCGAATCGAGTATGTTTTCTCCAGTCTCCGGGTTTTTCATGTAAATCTTTTCCCCGGAATTGTCTTTGCTCGGTTTTTGCATTGTAGCAAAGAAGATGGGGTAATCGTCTTTTTTCGGGCATAATTCATCATCCCATTTTTGCACAAACAAAACTGAGGTCTTGGTTCCCGTGTGGGGTTTAAATACATTGCCATGCAAGCCTACCACAGCCAAAATACGACAGCGTTCAGCAATAAACTCCCGGATATACTTATCACTTGAGTTGTTGAAACGCCCCTGCGGTAGCACAATAGCCATACGCCCACCGGGCGCTAAGAAATTGAGATTTCTCTCAATAAAAAGGATATCTCTTCCGACCTTTTTTTGCCATTTACCAGTAGCATTTTTTCCCAGTTCATAGTGAGAAATAATAGTATTTTCCTTAATATCCCCAGCAAACGGAGGATTTGCCATGACCAAGGAAAATTGGAACCGACTATAGTCTTTTGTGCCGGATGACTGCAATTTCTTCAGCTTTTTGAAGCCCGTATTGTAAACATCGTTCCAGTCCTCCTGTGTAATAATTTCACTCCAACGGGAGTAGTCTAAAGTGTTCAGGTGCAAAACATTTGTTTGTCCATCACCAGCAATCAGATTCAGGGTACGAGCTACGCGTACCGTTTTTTCATCAAAATCAATAGCAAATACTTTGTCTCGGACAAAGTTAATTTCGTCTGGGGTGCGTTCAGAAGCAGTGAAGTCTTCACCTGGCTCTAATCCCTTCGATATACGAATATCCTTCCATACCTTGAAGATACTATGAACAGTAAATCCTGAACTGCCGCAGGCCGTGTCGATAATGGTATCCTTTTCTGTCGGATTCATCATCTTCACGCACATATCAATAACATAGCGGGGCGTAAAATACTGACCCTTTTCTCCTTTCTGTGCCTTGCTCATCAAATATTCAAAGGCATCATCTACCACATCAAGATTGTTATTAAATAGTTTGATATCCTGTAAAGTCGAAACGCAAACGGCCAAGTGTGAGGGAGAAAGTAGGATTTTACTCTCATCCGCAAAGATGCCTTCCCATTTCCGCTTTGCATCATCGAAAAGCCCTTGAATTTTCTGCTTCAATTCAAAGTCGGTATCTCCGCTGTTGCGAAATTTCAGGTGAGCAGTTGGGTCATTGGCACAAATCAGTTCATCGTAGAGCTTTGCAAAAATAAGCTTAAATATCTCCTCGAACGAATCTACCCCTGCGCTGGCAAGCACTTCGTCTTCCATTTCTTTGATTAAGGCACGGAGAGATCGCTTTTGTGTACTGATTCTGTCAATCTTTTTTAGATCGGCATAAGTAAACTGCTCATTGACAACATCCGACAATCTTTGTGATGCCTTTGGAATGTCACTAATTGCTTCAAAGAAATTGGGGTCTTTACGGTTATAGTAGGAGATTTGCTCTCCATTTGTCCAGACACCAATAGGCGCACCAGTAGCATTACAGTATGACTTAAGCTGCTCTTTCCCTTCGGTAAGTTTTGGCTTCTTTAATTCCACAATGATATATGGAATCGTAGGACGATCCTTATCCATAATGGCAATGTCAGCGCGTTTCACTTCCCGTCCAAAATGGATAGGGGCTTCCAACTGAATCCTGTCGGTAGGGTAGCTGTATGTGTGAATGAGCACGTACAGATATAATTGCCGAACAGCTTCTTCTGGAGTCAATCTAATCTCTTTATCTCGTACTTGGCATTTCATGTATGGAACATCAGTCCCCCGTACAGTTTTGATAAAGACGGCACTTTCAATGGCAGCTATGGCTTTGGAATCGAAAAGCGAATCATCATAAGATGTACTTTTAAACAATTCATTTAGCTTCATTATATATCTGCTCCTTTTTCTACAAGCCGTCTATACCGATCATACGAAATAATCACTGTGTGCGGCTTACTATGTTTGATAACGGTCACTACTTTGTCCTTTTTGGAAACTTCGTCAAATATTTTTGATGCTTGACCTCTAAGAAATTCTGTTGCCGTATGTGGTTCGGGGACAATTCGTTTATTTGGTTCATCTGCCATTCTTCGACCCCCTATAACACATTGTTACAAATAATATCTTACTAAAAGTAATTACTTTTGTCAATATAGAAATAATTGTTTAATGATACTGCTATTGACATTCCAGCGGTCGATGTAGTACAATAGCACTACAAGGAGGTGGGCTTATGCCTATGGACGCTACATTACAGGTTCGCATGGATGGTCAAATCAAAAATAACGTCGAGGAACTTTACCGCAATCTTGGCACATCTTTTGCTGAAGCTGTCCGCATTTTCGCACAGCAGAGTCTTTTGGCGGGTGGGATGCCCTTCCGTCCCACCCTCAAATCTTGGGAGGAACTTACTGAAGCAGAAATTGACCGTAAGCTCACAGCCAGTGAGGAGGATATTTTAACTGGTCACGTACTGTCGCAAGCTGAAGCAGATGAACGGTTGAAGGCAAAATTCCGTCATGAATAAAAAGTATCAGATTATTTATACTGAATCTGCTATCCGGGATATGGAAGAAAAGGTGGATTATATTTCCCTCAGTCTTCATGATCCGGGTTTGGCAGAAAAATGGTACTTGCGGCTTAGGACGGAAATCTTGAAAGATTTAACTCGATTTCCCTACAAATATCCCCTCTATCATGTCCAGAAGTGGAGCGCTAAGGGGATTCGACAATTCACGTTCCGCAATGATGTAACTCTCTATTCTGTCAATGAAAAGGAACAAATAGTTTATATTTGGGCGGTATGTACTAAGGGACGAGATTTGACGGCCCATTTGGAGGAATACACATAAAAATGCGGCGGCAGGAAACTCCTGCCGCCGTTGCTGTCAGTTCTAAATCAATTCGGGTCAGCGCATTTCTTCTGCCCTGCTCTTAACATTGTTCATCCGTCTGACCCATTCTATTTGATTTTCTGCTTTAAGCTGTTTGGTGATACACTCCTGTTCTGCCATCTGCTCCACAAGCTGAAAAAAGATATCTTTCGCTTAGATGTCAATTTCGGACAGATGGTCATTCAACCTGCCAGACAGCAACAAGGCCGCACAAAGGGACTGACGGTGTTCTTTCAGATACCGTTTCCGCCGCTGGCCCCATACACCAATGGCGGGGAGTTCCGGAGCAGACAGGTTTGGTATGAGGTAATCGCCCTCTTGGCGGTAAGTTCCTCCCATGCGCTCAAAAAATGACTTTTCCACGATATAGTCCTCCGATATATTAATATTCCCTACAATTCAATCACACTCGGCTGACTACAAAAAATGAGGGAGAGGTAACTTCCTTACGTTACCTCTCCCTTTTGCCGAGGCCCTTCTTTTACTTACGTCTAGGAAAAGCTTACTTCAGCAGGGCAATGAACCGGTCCAGCATGACGGCCACTTCCGCGCGGGTGACTTCCGCTGGCCATCGCCCCCTGAGCAGTCACCGTTACGGTGTAGGTCTTGCCGAGATAGAGATTGGTAATGCGCGCCGTCCGGGTGGTATTGTCCTGCTGCCAGACGCAGCGGTCGTTCCCCGTGTTGGTAAAAGTTCGTGTGTCAAAACGCCCATCGCGCCGTTCACCGCCATCCACGTCACCTTGGCAGCAATCAAGGTAAGGTCGTCCTTCTCCACCTCGGTCCGGTTCTCGCCGAAGCCCTCATAGCCGGTGTACTTCACAAAGAAACTGTTAAGCCATTACTGGACTGTTCCTTCATTCCTGCCGTCTCGAGAAGTTCTGCGGTCGTGGACGGTTCGTCGGCAGCCGCCGGCACTTCAGCCAGTGCCGCCTCCACCGCTTCTTCTCCCCGTGGTGTCTCCGCCTTCGGTTCTTCGTCTGCCACTGCCAACGCTGCTGCAGGCAGCGGGGACAGCGCCATGACCACGGCCAAAAGCAGCGCGCCCAAACGATCTCATGTTGACCACCTTTCCTTTTCCCGCACGCCATGCCGCGCGTTACAAAAAGTATTTTCCAGAAAGAGCTTTGGAACACAGACCTCTAAGACTTATGACTTTTTATATTCCTGCCTTTGTTGGAATGCAACAATTTTCCTTTGCAATATTTTATTGTTCGTAGTGCAAAATTCGCTCTGGTGAATTAAATGTATATTTGACTCTACTGACAGCACATATGCCTTCAAAAGGCTTGATTTCATCTGGACTCAAGGCCTTTCACCCGGATGCTGAAGAATCCAAACTACTACGTGGGCCAGTATGTAGACAAGATGCCCGTCAAGATCTTCAACATCCCCCAGGCAATATGTACCTGCAGGTCAACGCCGGACCTGACAAGGTCAACACCTAAAGCAAAAAAGCGACCCACCCCCAAAGGGCTTCTGTTTTTCCACTCAGAGGCCCTTTGGCTCTATAAGCCATAAAAAGAAAATCAACCGTAAAAAACGCATCTTATCCACCCTTCTGGCCCTGGCCCTGTGTCTCGGCCTGCTCCCTGCCAGGGCCAAACTGCTCCCGGTATATGCTCGGGTCTTCCAGCCAGCCTTGAATGATACACGCCTTTACCATGTCTTTGTGGATGTCCTCTCCGCAACAACATTCCATGAGGACATCCATAGCGATTCCCTCCCTTTCTGTAATTTACGGGAGGGCCGCCTGATTTTTTCGTAGTGTAGCGTTCGTCCTCTCTCGGACATTCCTGTGTGCTCGAAGGCGGCCCGGTCATGTTCTAAAACCGCGCTCTTCGCGCAAACCGTCCCTTGGCTTTTCCCACTGCATCCAGTTTGCCACATCCCCGGGTTCATGTCTCCTGTGTGCCAAACGGGCATGGTTGTTCTTCTGTCGTTCCGACAGTGAAAAACGTCCCCCTGTCTGGGAGGTGCAAACGTTGTTGAGGTGTACTCCTGTCTGGGCGAAGCTTAACGCACGGTGTGCCACTACCTGGGCTTGCGCCGTCTGCGGCGGGAGCGCTTTTTTCCGGCGGAGATGACGGGAGACTGGGCAAGCCTCTGGAAAAACTCCATGCGGGCCTTGGTCAGTGGCCGCAGGATGCTGTTGCCCCAAAAGCGCTCTCGCTTGTCCTGGAAGATCTCCAGGCGCAGAAGATATGGCTTGCCGCAGTCCCGGCAGGAAAAGCGGCTGTAGTAGCGTCCGTCGTCGGCCAGATACCACTGTCCCACCCGGTTGACCGCGGCGCAGGCGGGGCAGTTGGCCCGGCGGCAGCCCCGGTTGGAGAGGGTAAGGTCCCGGCTGGCAAAGGGACCGCGCCAGAGGGATTCCCGGCGGGGCAGGGCCTTCTGTCCCTTGGGCAGGGGTTGGCCCGCCTCCCGCACCGCCTCCAGCAGCAGCGGGGTGGGGACAAAGTCCGCCGCCACCCAGGCGATCATGGCGTCGTAAAGGGCGTTGTGGGGGTCAAAGACGTCGGGTGCCAGGCAGTATTCCGCCGCCCGCTCCAGGGCTAGATTGTTGCCGCAGCCGATGAACTGGTCGAAGGCCATCTGCAGGTCCAGAAAGGAGGAGGGCAGAGGAGCGTCCAGCTTGTGGTAGTCCCGGTTTTGAATGAGGACGTTCAAGTCGCTGTTGCCCCAGGAGGCAAACAGATCGTCGCCCCCGCACCAGTCCAAAAACCGCGCCAGAGTGGCGGGGAAGTCCAGCTGGGAGCCCTCGGAGAGGGCCAGGTCGGGGAGTTGGGCCACGGCGGGGGAGTAACGCTTGTGGATGGTGGGGCGAATATAGGCGTTGAAGCTGTCCACGATCCTGCGGCGGTCCAGATCCACCTTCACCGCGCCGATCTGCAAAATTTCATCCAGGCGGAGCTTGGTGTAAAGCCCGCTGTTCCATTCCAGGTCAATGACGATCACGGGCTTTCCCCTCCCCTGAAAAAATATCCGCCCGCGCCCGTGGAGGGGACGCAAGCGGATATATTGTACGACAAATTTCAAAAAAAGGCAAGGAATGTTATTGCGCCAGGAGCCAGGCGGCGGTCTCCGCCGCCTGTGCGCGGGTCAGCCCGTCGGCTGAGGGAGGATCGGCCAGCTGCACCCCGGCCCGGGCCAGGCGCTCCAGAATCAGCTGCCAGTGGGCGTCTTGAATGAGATCGTCGGGGTAGAAGCGGCCCGCGCCGTTCCCCTGCACAATGCCGTTTTGATAGAGGGTCTTGATGGCGGCATAGGCGGCGTTGGTTTCATTTACGTCCACAAAGGGCAGCGCGCCTACGGTGAAGGAGAGCTGGGTGGCCCCGGTGAAGCCTTCGGTGCCCGCGGCCACCGCCACGGTGAGGGTGTAGTCTCCGTCAGTGGTGGGCAGGAGGGCGTTGACCGCGTCCAGCCCATCAGACAGGCGGCAGGAGGCGGAATAGTTTTCACTGGGGTCATCGGCGACGGTGATCTGGACGTTGGCGGGGTCGACGTCACCGCTGGGGGTGATGGCGGTCACCTGCTCCAGCACCGTGGAGCCGCCCAAGCGGGTCGAGCCCTGAATGTCAAAGGTGATCCGGGCCTTGCCCGAGGCAGCGGAATCACACACGCCGGAGAAGGACTTCTGCTGGGCAGTCAGGGTAAAGTCGGTAGAGCCGTCCGCATCTCCCTGACCGCCGAAGCCGCCGCCAAACCCGCCGTGGCCACCCTGGGGACGTTCCTCCGTGCCCTCGGGACGTTCCTTCATCTGGCCGGGGTCGAAGCCCTCGGGAGGTTCGGGCATATCGGCGGGACGCTCACCCGTTTGACTGGGGTCAAAGCCCTCTGGCGGCTCGGGCATCCCTTCGGGACGCTGGCCCATCTGCCCGGGGTCAAAGCCCTCGGGCCGCTCGGTCACGCCCTCAGGCCGTTGGCCGCCGCCCATGCCACCGGGACGGCCCATGCCAAAGGAGCTGCCGCTCCAGCACTGGAGCACGCCATCCACATACACCTGATAAGGCGTGTCCAGCTTCAGCGCGGGAACGGTAAGAGTCACCGACTGGCAGGCCTTTTGGGTGGTGGCGGTCCAGACCGTGTTGCCCGCAGCATCCTTGACCTCCAAGACGCTGCCCACGGGCAGGGTGGAGGCAAAGGAAAGCTCCATGTAGGGCTGGCTGGAGTCAGAGGAGGCCGCGTCGTTGCGGGTGCCAAAGGCGGAAATGGTCCCGCCGTTTAAAAGGATAGGACTGTCCGCGTCAATACCGCCGTCGGGGGAACGGTCGTTAGACATGGTCCACACCGTGCCGCCGTTGATGACCAGGAAACCGTTGGAGTCGATGCCGTCTCCTTCCGCGCCCAGTCCGGCGTTGACAAAGAGAGAGCCGCCGTTGACGGTGGTGACGCTGACGAAGTCCTCGTTGGTATTGATGCCGTCATCCTGGGAGGTGATATGGATGGAGCCGCCGTTGAGGGTAAGGTGAAGCTCACTGTCCAGCCCCTCGTTGTCAGCCGCGATGTTCAAAAGGCCGCTGTCGTCTCCGTTGTCCCCGAAAATGTTCATGGACATTTTGGAGTAGAACGCGCCGTCATACTTGTGGAGCTTTTTGGTGGTGCCCTCCTTGTAAATGCGGGCCACGTGGGAGCCGGTGAAGGTGTTGACGCTGCCCGCCGCCAAGATGACGTTGGCCCCGGCCTTGGAGGTGTCCACGGTGGCGGAGGCCACGTAATCGGGCTTTTCGCCGTTGTCATAGGCCACAAAGTCACGGTCGCACTCGTAGACGTTGTAGAAAATGAGGGCGGGGGCCACGGTGCAGGTGACGCTGGCGTTGTCCAGGATCAGGGTGACCACGGCGCTGGGGTCGTCCTTGGCGTCCTCGCCCAAGTCAATAGCGACCTGGCCCTTGGAGAGGGTCCCGGTGAGACGGTAGGTCCCCGGCTTGGTGATGGTGACCACCGTGTGGGCGGCGGCCTCCTCCGCCGAGTGCTTTTCGGCGTCCGTGCCCTGGCCGTAGCTCTCGTCAGTGCCGTCGTGGTAGTAGACGATGTCCGCGCCCACATAGACGGCGGCCTCGGGGTTATGAGAGATGGCCACGTCGTTGATCTGGACCTGGGAATCACTGAGGGTGATGGTGGTGATATCTGCCGGGTCGGGGCTTGAGTCAGCCGCGCAGGCAGGCGCGACGGCCAGAAGGGCCGCCAGAAGAAGGGAGAGGGGTGTTTGCAGTTTCATCAAATCATCCTTTCGGAATAGGGTGGCCTTAGTATGAAGCGAAAAAATAACCAAAAATTGACCGGGTTGTAAATAAAGTGTGGACGAACCCACAGAGAATGTAAATATTCCGTAACGAAGGGAGTTTCTTGCAAAGCTGGGAGGAATTCTATATAATAGAGCAAAAGGAGGCGAGGGCCATGAAAAAGATAACCCGTGTATTTGCGGTCTTGCTGGCGGCCTGTCTGCTGGTGGGGCTTTTCTGCACCGTCCCGGCGGGGGCGGACGCCCCCAGTATGGGTCTCACGGTGCTCTTTACCCACGATACCCACGACCACTTCTACCCCGACGGGTCGGGGGTGGGAGGCTATACCCGTCTTGCCACGGCGCTCAAGACCGAGCGGGCCAACGCCAACTACCCCACCATTACCGTGGACGGGGGCGACTTTTCCATGGGGTCCCTCTTTCAGACCATCTACGCCACCGACGCCCCCGAGCTGCGGGCGCTGGGGCAGATGGGGTACGACGTGGTGACCCTGGGCAACCACGAGTTTGACTACCGCCAGAAGGGGCTGGCGGAAATGCTCTACGCCGCCAAGCAGAGCGGCGCGGCTGTCCCCGCCATCGTCCAGGCCAACTACACCACCCCCAAGGATGCTCAAGCGGGGCAAAACCTCACCGAAGCCTTTGTCAACTACCCTGTGACCCCGTACACCGTAGTGGAAACAGACGGCGTGCGGGTGGCCGTGTTCGGCGTGATGGGGGTGGACAGTGATGAGTGCGCCCCCATGTCTGGGATGACCCTGGAGCCCATGGTGGATGCCGCCAGACGGGTGGTAGCCGAGATTAAAGCAAAGGAAGCTCCCGACTTCATCCTCTGCCTGTCCCACTCGGGCACCGAGAACGGCAAGGGGGAGGACTACGAGCTGGCCAAGGCGGTGGACGGCATCGACCTCATCGTCTCCGGACACACCCATACCACCCTTGCTGAGCCTATCGTGGTCAACAACACCCCCATTGTCTCCTGCGGGCCATACACTCAGAACCTGGGAAGCATTACCTTGACAAAACTGGTCACCGATGGTCAGTCCGCCTATCAGGACTACAAGCTCATTCCCATTGACGGCTCCATCACCCCCGACCCGGACATGACCACCCTGGCGGAGCAGTTCAAGCAGAAGGTGGATTCTTCCTATTTAAGCGATTACAATATGTCATATGACGGCGTTTTGACCTCAGCGGAATCTGACTTCACCATTCCCGAGACGGGCATTCTCATTGGCGAAGCGTATATCGAGGCGGTGCGGGAGGGGGAGGGAGCGGACTATGACCCCATCGCTTTCGCCGTGGCCCCCGGCGGGGTGATCCGGGGAGCCATTGCCGCGGGGAACGTGACCACCTCCCAGGCATTTGATATCCTGTCTCTCGGTTCGGGGGCGGACGGCTCGCCGGGGTATCCTCTGGTGTCGGTGTACCTCACGGGGAAGGACATGAAGAACGTTTTTGAGGTGGACGCGTCCATCTCAGCCGTCATGCCCGCCGCCACCCTCTATGGAGCCGGGAGCTGGTGGCACTACAACCCTAACCGGATGTTCCTGGACAAGGTGACCGAGTGCCAAGTCTTTGACGGCTACGGCGCAACCGCCGGACCCTTTGCCGATAAAAAGCTCTACCGGGTGGTGGCCGACCTCTACTCCGGTCAAATGCTGGCGGCAGTGAAGGAGAAGTCCTTCGGATTGCTGTCCATCACCCCACGGGACAAGGACGGCAACCCCATCACCGACTTCGAACAGCACATCATCCACGATTCCTGGGGGCGGGAATTAAAGGCGTGGCAGGCGCTTGCCACCTACCTGGGAAAGCAGGAGACGATCCGGCCCACTCCGGCGGAAACGGTGAAGCGGGCAATCCACAGCTGGAATCCCATCAGCCTGCTGATCCCCATGGGTGCGCCCACGGCGGTGGTGGTCATCCTCCTGGCGCTGGTGGTGCTTGTGGTAGTTCTCATTATCCGCAAGGTGGTTCGCAAACGCCGGGGCAGGAGCCGCTATCAGGCGTATAAGGGGAAAAAGTAACGGGACAAAAACCGCTCTTGGCTTGCCAAGGGCGGTTTTCCGCATTTTGGACGACCACTCCGCATAGGTTTGACTAAAACCGATGGGAGGAGTATCTGTATGAGACAGTTTCTTGGGAAAAAGCTTCGGTTCCCCGGGAAGGGACCCAGGTTCTGGTGTGTCAAGGGCAAGCATTTGATGGTCCTTGGCTGTGCGCTGGCGGCAGCGGTGATGTTTGGGGTGGTGAATCACCCGGCCATCGTAGGCGCGGCGGCGGCCACGCGGGAGCTGCCCATCTACTGTGTCCAGCGGGACCAGAAGATGGCGTCCCTGAGCTTTGACGCCGCCTGGGGCAACGAGGACACCCAGCAGCTCATCGACATTTTGGCCAAGTACAACGTGAAGGTGACCTTCTTCGTGGTGGGAGACTGGGTGGACAAATACCCCGAGTCGGTGAAGGCGCTTCACGATGCGGGCCACGAGGTGATGACCCACTCCGCCCATCACGACCACTTCAATTCCTTGTCAGCGGATCAGATCACGGCGGATCTGAAGCTTTCCTGCGACAAGATCGAGGGGGTGACGGGGGTACGTCCCACCCTGTTCCGCCCGCCCTACGGCGAGTATGACGACCATGTCATCACCACCACCCGCGCCGCGGGCCTGGAGCCTATCCAGTGGGATGTGGAAGGGTGCGCATGGGGTTCAAGAGGTTGGGGGAGTAAGACGAGCTGGGCACTGGCGCGGAACATTTGGCGGCGCATTTGATGTATTAGGCTGGAGCATGGCACAGAAGAGTGAGCAAGTATAAATAGCTGAAATCAAAATTTTCATTAAAGTATACTTATATGAAATCTTGACATTTCGTTATATTTTAGAATAAACGCCCCCGCCCTGCGTAAGTGCAGAGCGGGATGTTTGCTCAATACAACTCAAAACTTGGCGCAAGGAAAAGGCGGCATCAAATCGGAATTTGATCATTGCGCTCAATTAATAATAGGAATAGGATGAGGTCATATCTGAAACGTGTACTGTTGACGGGTTGATGGTAACGGTATAACTATTCCCATTCTCCCAAACACTATCGTAGACAATCAAATTCTATAGGGGAAGATCAATCGGTCAAAGCAAAGGCCTTATATCCCTTCATAGAGTAACCAGGCAAGATGTCATCTCCCCAACCGCTATCGTCCCAAAGATTGGATAGCTCGCGTCCATTTTGAAACGCCTTTACACTCATGTCATAGAGCGGAGATGTGACTTCATCCGTGAAATTGGTAAACTCAAAATGCGTCCATAGCTCTACATCGCCATAATCATATACTACAATTTGAGCACCTGTATCACTCCTTATTTTATTTCTGTTGCTTCCGAGGGACTTTTTTTAGTTCTGTTCTCACGACCGTAAAGTTTTTCCATGCAACCACCCACGCCGCAGCGGATAAGATAATAGGCAACCAAAGCCCGATGCCGACAGAAAGGCCCATAGACTCGCTAATGATATAAAAAGAAACAAGAGAAAGTAAGAATGACAGCGGGCCGGACATATTTATGTACAACGAGTAGGAAATTTTGGAGGGGGTCACGAAAGCGGCAATACCGCTGATTGCGGCCCCGCAGATAGAAAACCAGGAAACAAAAAAGGCTATCATTCCCCACACGGCACCGTCAATGGAGGAAACTCCATAAGAAAGATACAGATCCATCGTTTGGGAGAGTTCCATCAGGTTCATGGAAACGGAAATTCCAAACAGACTGGGGGTGTTGACAATGGGCAGGAACAACAAGGCAATAGCCGCAGCCAGCTCCAAAATTCCGGCAATAATATCACGAGTTCGGTCGACCTGGGCCAGCCCCTTGGCCCAGGCCTCGTTTACGAGTACCGCAGGCTCCTTTTCCGCCCTCACGGCCGCAGTCTCGTTGGCCGCTGCTCTCTGAAGCGTGTCCACCACGGCCACGAAACGTTGTTCCTCGCCGGACCAGTACAAATCGGCTTGGATATCCTCGTCTAAAGCGACCTCTAATGTCTCTTGCTGAGGGCCTGCGGTCAAGGTGAGCATGTGGGTCCCGCCGGGCAGGGAAACACTCTGGCGGTCTCTGTCGGTAAGCGTGATGCTTTCACCGCTGGGCAATGCGATGGAAAGCTCGGGTCCTTCTTTGTCGTACCGTACAAATGTCAAGGTGTGCTGCGGTACTTCGGTGACAGTAGGTACGGCAGTTCCACAGTGGGCGCAAAACCCCGCACCTTCAATGATTTCTTTTCCACAAGATGGACAATACATTTCCCATCCCTCCTTTCGACAGAGTATAACATATATCCGTTATATTATAAAGAAAAATATAACGACTTTTCAAGTCTCTCCAAAATGCGGTTTGCCAGTTAAAATAGAAGATAATAGACTGGAAGGAGACCGCTATGGGAGAATTTGATGTGATCAGCCGCATTGATGCGCTGTGTAAGGCCCGCTCGTGGAGCTACTACCGACTGGCGAAGGAATCCGGTATCCCCTACTCCACGCTGAATACCATGCTGCATAAGACCTATGTGCCCACGGTCCCGTCCCTGATGAAACTGTGCGATGGCTTTGGCATCACCCTGGCGCAATTCTTCTCCGAGCGGGACGAGGTGTCCTTGCTTGCCCAGGATCAGAAGGCGTGCCTGGCACAATGGGACAGGCTGGACGAGGACGGCAAGCGTCTGGCCCTGGCCTATATGCAGGGGCTGGCAGATCACCAAAAATAATCATGGAAACAAACACTCCCCTACCCATTGCGGGTAGGGGAGTGCTGTTTCTTTACTTTCCGGTCTTGAGGCTGCTCTTGGCGCCACGGCTGACCAGGTAGACCGACGCGCCCAGGATTGCGCCCTCGGCAAAGTGGGCCAGGGGTGTGGCGATGGCGGCGATGATGATAGGCATACCGTTTCCTCCTTTCCTTCAATTTTTTGGCGTAGCTACTCCAGGCACTCCAACAGGCACAGCGCACCCAGAGACACCACGAACCCGCACAGCGTCCACTGCATGGACATCACCTCCTTTCCTTGACCTTACGGTAAAACGTGCTGGGCTTCATATCTAAACGCCGCATGGCCTCCCGGGCGGTGATCTCCCCGGCGCGCCACAGGGCGGTGATTTGGTTGAAGTTGGGCCGCTCAATAGGCTTGCGCCCCTTGTACTTCCCCTGGGCCTTGGCGATGGCGATGCCCTCGCTCTGCCGCTGGAGGATGTACTCCCGCTCCAGTTCCGCCACCGCGCCGAAGATGGTCAGCATGAATTTGCCGCTGGGTGTGGTGGTGTCGATGGCCTCCTTCTTGGACACAAACTCCACACCCTTGGCGGTGAGCCGCTCCACCAGCTCCAGAAGGTCGCGGGTGTTTCGGGCAAAGCGGCTGATGGATTCCACGATCACCGTGTCGCCGTGACGGACATACTCCATCATCTTTTTTAGCTCCGGGCGGTCGGTGTTTTTGCCACTCATGTGGTCAATGTAGACCTCGTCCACACCCAGGTTCTCCATCAGCACCTCTTGTCGTATCGTGTTTTGATCCAGAGTGCTGGCGCGGATATAGCCGATCTTCAAAAGGCAATCCTCCTTTCCATAAAAATTGACAGACACCTTGAAATAGAGTAAACTAAGGTCAGCGACAGGAGGTGTTACCCCATGGCTGACAAGAAATTGCAGATCCGCAACAGCACCGTGGATTTTCTGGTGTTCACTCGAGATGCCGGCGAGGACGGCATCGAGGTTCGGGTGCAGGATCAGACGGTCTGGCTGACCCAAAAGGCCATGGGGCAGCTTTTTGACGTGGATCGCAGCGTGGTCGCCAAGCACCTCAAGAGCGTCTTTGCAAGCGGCGAGCTGGACGAAGGGGCAACTTGTGCAAAATTTGCACAAGTTGCGGACAACGGCAAAACCTATCAGTATCAGTTCTACTCCCTGCCCACCATCATCGCCGTGGGCTACCGTGTCAATTCCCAGCGGGCTACCCAATTCCGCCAGTGGGCCACCAAGGTTTTGGATGCCTTCACTCGCCAGGGCTACGTGCTGGACAAAAGCCGCCTGGTGAACGGCCAGATTTTTGACGAGGAATACTTTGATCATCTTATCTCGGAGATCCAGGAGATCCGGGCCAGCGAGCGGCGGTTCTATCAGAAGATCACCGACATCTATGCCACAGCGGTGGACTATGACGTGGACAGCCAGACCACCCGAAATTTCTTTGCCGCGGTGCAGAACAAAATGCACTACGCCGTTCACGGCCAGACGGCGGCGGAGGTCATTGTCTCTCGCGCTGACCATACCAAGCCCCACATGGGGCTGACCTCTTGGCAGAACGCGCCAAAGGGCAAAATCGTCAAGGCGGACGTGTCCATTGCCAAGAACTATCTTTCCCGGGCCGAGATGGGGGAACTGAACGAGATTGTCACCATGTACCTGGACTACGCCACCCGCCAAGCACGGCGGCACATCCCCATGACCATGGCCGATTGGGCCGGGAAGCTGGACGCCTTTTTGCAGTTCAACGATGCGGAGATATTGCAGGACAAAGGCAAGGTAACCGCCGCCATTGCCAAAGCCTTTGCTGAGAGCGAGTTTGAGCAGTACCGCATTATTCAGGATCAGCTTTACCAAAGCGACTTTGACCGCCTGGTTGCAGAGAGCGAAACGGACAAAGCCGACAACTGAGGACGAAGAATGCACAGTGTCCCGTTAGGACTGCCGGGCAAAAAGGACCGCTCCTAATTGCAACCGGCAACTCTAACGGGACACCTTTTTGCTGTGCCACAGGGGTATACCCTAGGGAGACTACATCTCCCCGCAGTAGAGAAAGTCCTCGATCTCCTCCGGGGTGAAGCCGTGGGCGAGCATACGGTCAATGGCGCTGGGAGTGTAGCCATAGGCGTTGGCCACCGCCTTCAGGCTGTCCACATACTCGTCTGCGCTGCCGTTGACCGCCGCCGCTGGGTAGTAACCGTAACCATAGAAGCAGGAGTACCGGTACAGCTTGTCGGCGTTGAATTTGCCTCTGGTCATTTCTCCCCGACCGTCGATCCGCAGCAGCTCCCCGCATTCCAGCTTGACCTGCTCTGCACTCTTTGCGCTGATGTGCAGCCGCTGCAGAGCCCGCTCCAAGATTTCCCGGGTGGAGGCGTAGAGGTAATACCCCAGCGCAGGAAAGCGAAGAATGTAAAGCGGATTATCCCCCTTCACAAAGTAAAGGTTGGCCTTGCTATCCATCACTGTAAAGCTGAAAGAACCCTCCACTTGCTCGGCCATGTACTGAAGGCTGGCAAAGTCGAGGGCTTTTTGCTGCTCAAGGAGCTGGAGGGCAATATAGCTGTCCGTCTGAATTTTGGTTTTGGGGAGCTTCTTCTCCTGTCGCAGAGCTTGGTCGTTATACAGCACGCCGTTGTGGGCCAGGGCAAAGGGTTGCCCTCCGACATACCCAAGGAACGGGTGGTTATTGTAGTTTTTCTTCTCGCTCCCTTGGGTGGTCATGCGGGTGTGCCCCATGATGAGGCGGGCGTCTGCGGGAATCCGAAACCTCATTCGGTGGGCCGGGAGGGGACGCTTGTAAACACACAGCCTGCCGCCGCTGTTGTAGGCGATCCCCGTGGCGTCCGTACCCCTGACCTCACATTCTGCAGCCAGGGTGGAAATGATGCGGTTTGTTTGCTTCTCGGTCAGGGTATGACCATAGTCCAGCAGTCCAAAGAGACAACACATTACACCTCCGCCTCCCCTCGGACGGGGGCGTTGACATACAGCCGCCGCTCCTTGAGATACTGCACCAGCTCAGGGTACTTCTTCCTGTCGATCCCCGCCACGAAGTCCGTCCAAGTGAGAGCCTTAAGCTTCTCGTCAGACAAAGAAATCGCCACGTCGCAGATCTGGTTGACCAGCTGCAGTGTGGCGATGAGGGTGTTGTATTTCAGCGTTCCTCGGAAGATGCGAAATTCTATTGTACTGTAGTTTTCCAAATTGACGCAGGTGTACCGCCCTGCATGACAGCCCCTCTTGGCGTGATCCAGGATATCCTTGGGTTGCTCCTTGTAGCCGTACCGCGCCGCCCAGCGGTCCAGCTGTGATTGAGTGCGACGGCTGAAGCGCAGCAGCTCCTCCCAATGCCATTCCACAAAGTAGAGGATGCGGGCAATAACCGCTTCCTGTTCGTTGTAGGCGTTTCCAAAGGCGTTGCGGCTCACATGAACATGGAGACCGCAGGTGCCCTCCCGGTGGCTGCCATAGCCCATGCTGATGGCCTTGCGCAGCACCTCCCGCCAGGACATCTCCTTCATGTGATAATCCAAACTCATGGGGTGGGTGACGATCTCGAAGCCGTCCCGGAGGGAGCCGTCGTGCTTGCAGTAGATGTGTTCATGGCAGACGTTGGCGATGTCCAGGATGGCGTCGGCGTTGCGGTCGGACTCCCCTGCCCCGTCGATTTCCAGCTCCACGCCAAAATAGCGCGGGCCTGTGCTGTAAAAGATGGGGTCGGGTTTGCAGTAGTAGTCCTGGATGCCCCTTCGATCGTGGTAGCAGTGATAGCAATAAGGGTCTGCACCATCCTCGTCGCTTTCGTAGTAGTAGGCATCGTCCTGGTGAATGACCCGCCCGCAGTGGGTACAGGCGGTGTAGCAGTAGTTCCGGCAGGCTTCGCAGAGGGGAGTGTCATCATCCCCGGCGTTGTCCTCCCGCCAAATGGTCTCGCCGCAGTTGACACAGGTCAGGGTGTGGGTTTGGGCGCAGGCGGGGCAGAGCAGTTGGTCGTCCAGGTGGTGCATGACCTCGGGCGGCTGCGTGCCCCCGCAGATGGAGCATGGGACAAAGGTGGATGGTTGGGGCTTCATGGAAGTACCTCCTTGACAAAAAGATACCCCGCAGCCCAGAGAACTGCGGGGGTGGTCAAGAAGATGATATCTAACCAAGGGGTACAAAATAGACGTTTGTGCCGGTGTGTCAGTGTGTGGGGACAACACTTTCCCTCTCCTTTTGTGGGTCTACCCAGCGCGAAAGAACGGGCGCGCGTGGGGATGGGGGAGGGTTTGTGGGGATGCTGACACGGCGGCACAGAAAAAATAGCCGATTCAATTTTTGGGCATTTGGAGAAATGCACAAGTTACCTAGTGCCAAAGCGTTTCATCACATTCCTCAGCACTTTGGCATAAATCTTTCGTTTTTCTAATGAAGGTTCTTTTAAGGCACGAAGACACTGGATATACAAGCTAGGGTCACGGTTATACCCCCGGATCATAGCGGTATTGGCGTTAATTTCTTCGGAACGATATGGGGTGATTGGCATCTGTAAAACTGTTTGAGGATCGTACCAGAATCCGTTGATGAGATCTGTGTAGCCCAAGAGATAGGAGCAAGAGCACTTTAAATGCTTTGCAAATTGCGGAACCAACTCTCTGTTGATAAACTTTGGAATCCCGTTTTCTATTTTGCGGATACACTCATAAGAACGATGCACTTTTTTGCCGAGCCGCGTAAGCGTATATCCTCTCTTTAGTCGAAGCTCTTTGACGCGCACACCATACTCTTCAACTGATAGCGGGTAACCCAATCCGTTATCAGGAACTTTATGGAGAAATTTTTCAGCTTCAGGCCAAATAGTTTTGTTTTCCGGAACTTTCATAGCAACCTCTCATTTCAACTGGAATAAACGTTCTGATTAAAAAACCGGCTCTTTTACGACTTGTCACACAAATTTTGTGCTGGTATGCTGGAGCGGTGCTGCAGCGCAAAACTGCCTTGAAAGGAGCCGGACAATGGAATTTTTTGAACCTGTAATATTTGACATGCCTCCGTCTGCTGACGGAATTACGCCTGCCTGCTGCCACGCAGCAGATGGGCTCCCCTCTACACCCGCCACCGGCGCGCCTACGGCGAAACCGTCAGCACCGCCGACCGTACCGCCGGTGCCGCAACCTCTGCAGCCGCCTTTTGCGCCGCCCGTGCCGCAGCCAATGGCGCAGGTGCTGAACCCCACCATTGTAACCAATCCGGCCACAGGACGAATCAGACCCTACGACGTGGCCCAGGAGCTGATGGCTCAGCTGCCGATTCGACAGTGCGGAGAGACCTTTTACGTCCACAATGGCCGCGCCTATGCGCCGGTGACCGTGGATCAGCTGAAACGCTATGTTATGGAGATATGCCGCAGCTCAGTGCAAAAGGAAGGTTCCCCTAAGCTCATCGATCAGGTGATCGCCTTCCTCAAAGACGAAGGGCGCATCGAAATGTCGGAGGTGGATCGGGGTTTCGTATCCTTCTGCAACGGCCTATTACGCCTGGCTGATGGGAAACTTCTGCCCCACACGGCGGGGATATTCTCCACCGCGCGGGTGGAGGCGAACTATGCGCCACAGTTGGCAGGTCAGCACCCCCTTTTCAGCCGGTTTTTATCCCAGGTCAGCGGTGGCGATGCCACCTTGGAGCAACGTATCTGGCAGATGATAGGCTACGCTCTTGTGCCGGACACCAACGCCAAGGCGTTCTTCCTTCTGCAAGGCGTGCCCAACAGCGGCAAGAGCCTGCTGGGAGAGTTTCTGACCCGTCTTATGCCGCTGGACGCGGTGACCTCCTTGAGTCTGAACGACCTTGGCCGCAACTTTGGCCCGTCAGAGCTGGTGGGCAAACTTCTGTGCCTTTCCATGGACCTTCCGGCTATGCCGTGGGACAGCAAGGCAGTGGGAATGCTCAAGGCACTGACTGGAAACGACCTGGTGACGGCGGATGTGAAATATCAGCCACGGGCAAAATTCCGCAACAGTGCGACGTTCCTGTTCGGGACGAATCACGCCGTCACCCTGACCCAGAGCGACCCCGCTTTTCTCCAGCGGTTGGTCGTGATCCCCTTCCGCCACACTGTGCCGAGGGAGCAGCAAGACCGTCAGTTGCTAGAGAAGCTGCTCACCGAGCGGGACGCTATTGTGGTGACGGCGATCCGGGCCTATTGGGGCTTGCGGCAGGCAAATTATGTGTTCGCGGGAGACTTCCGGCTGAATGAGGTGATTGCCCGAGATGATCAAGCTGCGGTCCCACTGTCCCAGGCGGTGGCGGAGTTTGTTTGTGCCGACTGCGTGCTGGAGCCGAATGCGGAGACCTTTACCGCCGACCTGCACCGTGCGTTTTCGGTCCGCTATCCAGGGACAAGCTACACGGCATTTGCGGCGCAGTTAGTGACCTATCTGGACAATACGTTCCCAGGGAAGGTCGCCAAACACAGAAGCCGCAGGCCGGGGGAGGTCAACCCGATCAGTCTTTTGAAAGGCATCCGCCTGCGGGACGAGCCAGGCATTTTGTCCACCACCAACTGCATATTATGAGGATAAGAACACGTTGGAAAGGAGGATTTTCATGGAAATTACACATTCTCATCCGACCGTGGACAACAGGCCTGACCTGCTCTCCGCCCTCTACCGGGCCTGCTTGCGGGGCTTGAAGGCAGCGAAGTAAACCGAAAGCTACCAAAGAAAGGGGGTGTCCCGCTTGGACGCCATCTATGCCCGGCAGTCGGTGGACAAGCGGGACAGCCTGTCCATCCAAGGGCAGATCGACCTCTGCTGCAGGGAAGCCCAAGGAGAAATCGCCGTTTATCAGGACAAGGGCTTCTCCGGCAAGAACACCAACCGACCCGACTTCCGGCGCATGATGGCAGACGTGGAGAAGGGGCTGATCCAGCGGGTGATCGTCTACCGTCTGGATCGCTTCTCCCGCTCTCTAGCGGACTTTTCTCAGCTCTGGGAGGTGCTGGGTCGGCACGGGGTGGAGTTTGTCTCGGTGAACGAGAAATTCGACACCTCCACGCCTGTGGGCCGAGCCATGCTCAGCATTATTATGGTCTTTGCTCAGCTGGAGCGGGAGACCACCGCCGAGCGGGTGCGGGACAACTACTACCAACGAGCCAGGTTGGGCTCGTGGCCCGGCGGGCCTGCGCCCTACGGGTTTTCTCTGGGACGGCTGCCCGACGCGGCGGGAAAGCTGTCGCCGGGGCTGATCCCCAACGGCCACATGGAGACAGTGGAGGAGATTTTTTGCCGCTACGCCCAGGATGGAGAGTCCCTGGGCAGCATCGCCAAGGCGTTGAACGCCAAGAGCATCGCCGCGCCCAAGCGGGCGGCGTGGGACAACGTGACCCTGTCGCGCATCCTGCACAGTCCCTTATACGTCATGGCAGACGAGGACGTGTACTTATACTACCAGGGGAAGGGGCTGCAGTTCGGGAACGGCCTGGACGCCTTTGACGGGAGCCATGCCGGGATGATCGTAGGCAAGAGGGATAAGAATGCGGGAAAGTACCGGGACTTGTCGGGCCAGCACTTCTCCCTGGCAACCCACGCGGGGGTGATCCCTTCCGACCTGTGGCTGCGGTGCCAGTATAAGCTGGACGCCAACCGCCAACTAGGCGGCAACGGCAGGGGAAAGCACACTTGGCTCTCCGGACTGCTGAAATGCGGCCAGTGCGGGTACAGCGTGAAGGTGATGAAGGACGGGGACAAGTATTATCTGGTGTGCAGCGGGCGGTCCAACCTGGGAGTGTGCGACCAGTCCATTCGGGTGGACTTGCCGACCTTGGAGCAAGAGATCCAGCGGGAACTGGAGCGGCTGCTGGACGAGTGCCCGGAGGTGGACGCCAAGGAACTGGAGGATCAGGAGGCGGCCCGGCAGCTGGCGGCCATCGAGCAAAAAATAGACCGCCTCATGGCGGCCCTGGCAGAGAGCGACGAGGTGACCATGCCCTACGTCAACCGCACCATTCGGCGGCTGGAGCAGGAGCGGCAGGAGCTGCTGCAGGCCCAGGCAAAGGAGCGCACCAGACCAAAACTGCCCCCTCGGCGCATCGACTTCACCGCGCTGGACTTCGAGCAGAAAAAGCTGGTGGCCGGGCAATTCATCCAAACCGTCCAGCTGTTTCGGGAAAAAGCCGAGGTGGCGTGGAGGGTGTGAAAAGAGGGGGTTGCTAGCATCGGCAACTCCCTCTTCCACAACATACTGCTGTATTTGCATTGAGAAAGCAAAATTTGCTCTTGCATTTCAAGAACAGATGTTCTATAATAGCTATATACTCAATCATAGGCCACTAGTTATCAAGTTCTCGCCGAATTTCGCAAATGTTTTCCGCCATTCCTGATATAAAATCTAAAGATACAACATCTGACAAATCCGATGATAAAGTAATTGTAACATCATGATTTGAAGATTCTCCTCTGCTTGAGTTGAAAAAATCTGAATTAACAACAGCAAGTGCGCGCTCCTTAAAGGTGTGGAAATACTTCGAGATCCCGTCGCGACGATCCGCTCCATGTGCATAACGTTCTATAACAACGCTCAGGACAATTTTGGATCTAGCAGAAGAAGTTGATATAACAATTTTTTTCGACAGGTTTGGGGTATCGATGCATATTTTGCGACCAAAATCGAAAAAAGCAACTTCTGCACAAGGATCTATACGTGTAGATAATTCGCGCAATATAAGAGGGCTGGTGTTTGGCAATGTATTACTCAAATACATATCTTTTGCGGCCTTAATATTTTTTATAAAGGCATCCAGCGAACACCGATCGGATTGGGATTCCTTTGTGGCACTAATTATTGTATCGGCCAAGTAATATGGCAAGCACGTCCAATTATACTTTTGCACCGCGCAGAGTGCGGAGAGCAAATTAGAGTGAAACCCCTGCAGTAATGCTTGGTTCGGAATCGGATTAGTCCCAGTTAAAACATAAAATGCTAGCATTCCAATACTATAAACATCAACGGCTGTATTTCGAGAAAGAGATCTATCAACTGATGTGTCTACCTGCTCAGGGGCCATAAATCCTTGCGACACCGCACCAGCTATCACAGTTTTTTCGGTTGCACCTCTGTGCCAAGACAAATCGAAGTCTAGTACCTTAACTTTTGGAGGGGTATCCGAATTGTCAAAATCTACAGCACTGTAACATTCTTCGAGCATAACATTTTCGGGTTTCAAATCCCTGTGCAAAATACGTTCCTCTAATTGATGTGCAGAATGAATAATGCTTGCAATCTGCTCTAAAATGGAAAGCTTCACCTCTAAAGCAGATATGTATCTATTATTAATAGCTGTACGCAAGGTGATTCCATCAACTAAGTCCATGACAATACACGCCGGGATTTCATAAGAATCGTGTATTTTAACCATTCCAGCAATGTTTTTGTCTCGCAAAATCTTCATTGAACGGATTCCGCGCCGAAAGCAACTCAGATATGACATTTTATCTTTTACATCAGGCAAAAGGACTTTTAATGCGCAACGATTTCCATCTAAATCTTCGGCTTCAAACACAGAACCAAAGGCACCATTGCCGATGTACCGAAGCGTTTTGTATCCATATACCGAACAGGTATTGTCACTCCGTGGATCTACTAACCAAGCTCTGTGCAGTTGAGTAATATAAGTGTTGTAAAACTTCTCAAGAGATGCAATTTGTGCATCTGTTGGGGTTGTATCTGCAGGGATGATGCCAGCAATCACACCGTTTAAAATATTTCGCAACTCGTCAAGACTAACTTTATAGCATTCGGAATCGCCTGGAATGTCGGCCTCAACATATTTTTTTCCAGTATAAACTGTTGGCAAAATCTCATCCTTGGAGTGAAAGGAAAGAATTGAGTCCAAATATGAGTTCAACTCGTCATGATTGGTGGTGGACGGCGTGTAAGAGATAGTAGAAATCCCGTATTCCCCTAATTCCCGACAAGCCTCTGGTGTACAATTAGCATAGAAGCAGTAATTATGGACACCGTTTAGTCTTTGCTGTATGCCAATTTCTTCCAGAAAGGATAGAAAGCTCCACTCTTCCGGGTTAAATCCAATAATCAATAAGTTTTTAGAATTCAGGAGTGAAGATAGTGCTTTTTTAAAGTTTTCGTTTGAATATGTATCCCGACGCTCATTTGCAGTAAACACCCAAGATGCTGGATCAGAAATAATTCCATGAGGATGAAAAACAAATTTCTCGTATGACATGGGGAAATTAATAAACTTATGAGGCTCCCTAGCTGAGGCGAAATCAACGGCAGTTTTATTTACCGCGCTATACGCGTTAATAGCAAATTTATCAAGGTTAAAGTCAATTATACCAGAAATGTTCAATTTCCATAACTGCTTATACAGGGGTGGTATATCTTTCTCTGTAATATCCAATGCGCCACGAATCGTTTTTTCGTACTTGAAGGGGCCCAACGATGTTCTTAAACGCGAGAAAGAGTGCCACAAATCGGTAGCTGCCTTTGCTGTGTCAACAGCACGCTGTGCATCGTCCTCATCGATGATGACATCGGGTATTGCATCGCAAAGTATATCACGCAGTCCGCTCCATGAGGGCAAGCCTGCAGGAATTGATACTCCTGCGCCCAAAATTGCCACAAAACTTTGAGGATCTTCGGACAATTTTGCTTTGAGTTCCTCAAACTCACGCATATTAAGCACCACCTTATTTCTTTAATCAAACGCTGAGGAGGATGCAACACATGAAACAAAAAAGTGAATTTATCAAAATGGTACGCATTATTTGCAGACAACTGGACGAACTTGACAACAGCATCAAATATCTTGAAGAATTAGTAGATTCACCATGTGCCCAGCAAGTATTGGTTGAATATAAAAATGTCCGATTAAAGAAAATCAATCAACTAGTCAACTCGTTTGCACAGAAGTAATTATTATTATAGCACTTTGATGGAGATAGCGCAACAAGAATCAAATATTTACTGTGTCGTTTTGGCATTAATGCTTGCCTTTAAATATTTTTAGTGGTGTAACAAGCTTAGGTGATATGAAAACTTGGAAACTGTTGCGCTGCAACCGATTGAAACTATGTGGGATGTGGATTCGCTGGACTGGAAGGACTTGTCCGCCGGGGACATCACCAAGCGGGTGACCTCCAAAGTCCAGCCGGGGTCTATTGTTCTTTTCCACAACGCCGCCAAGCACACCCCCGAGGCCCTGCCCGGCATCTTGGAAAACCTCATCGGCCAGGGGTACACCTTGGTGCCCATATCTGAGCTGATCCTGCCGGGAAATTACACCATAGACCACACCGGCCGCCAGTGTCCGGCGTGAGGAAAGGCGCCATCAGAGCATGTCTGATGGCGCCTCGTCGAGCCTGCCCTGCTAACAGCAAAAGGAAAGAAGTATGCTTGCGCATACTTCTTTCCTTTTGGAGCGGGTGACGAGGCTCG
>ERZ779633.123-NODE-123-length-32377-cov-7.541056_pt1 | contig 32377 bp, 34 predicted proteins | sample MGYA00514195_ERZ779633 | MGnify/ENA primary metagenome ERZ779633 (study PRJEB29562, sample SAMEA4376707) | mouse gut metagenome | isolation source: Cecum | study: EMG produced TPA metagenomics assembly of the A DSS colitis mouse model was used to assess the...
CTGGCCCCCACCTACCGGCTGGTGCTGGGCATCCCCGGCAAGTCCAACGCCTTCGCCATCTCCCGGCGGCTGGGCCTGCCCGAGTATATCATCGAAAAGGCCGCCGCCCGGCTGGACGCGGAGAACGTCCGGTTTGAGGATGTGCTCACCCGCCTGGACCAGCAGCGGCAGGAGATGGAGAAGGAGCGGGCCGAGGCCCGGCGGCTCAAGCTGGACATGGAGCAGAGTGCGGAGAAGGCCAGGGAGTACCGGGAGAAGCTGGAGGCCGAGCGGGCCAAGGTGGTGGAGAAGGCCAACGCCGAGGCCAGGGCCATCATCGAGGAGGCGAGGGCCGCCAGCGACCTGGCCATTTCCGAATTGAAGGAGCTGAAAAAGCGCCAGGACCTGGACTGGCAGCAGGTGAACGACGGCCGGGCGGAGGCCCGCCGTCTGCTCAACGAGGCGGAGCGGAACATCGGCGGCGGCGCGACCGAGGTGGAGCCGCCGCCCCCCACCCGTCCGGCGGTGAAGGGGGACACGGTGGAGCTGCTGTCCATGGGGACAAAGGCCACGGTGCTGTCCGTCAACAAGGACGGCACCCTCCAGCTCCAGGCGGGAATCTTGAAGGTCTCTGCCAGGCAGGAGGAGGTCCGGGTGGTGGAGGGGGAGACCCCGGCCCAGAAGGAGACCCGGAAAATCATCGCCCGGGCGGAGCACACCCTGCGCACTGCCGCCGTCCCGTCCCAGGTGGATTTGCGGGGGATGATGACAGATGAGGCCCTCATCGTCCTGGAGCGGTTTTTGGACACCGCTATGATGGGCAAGCTGGAGACCGTCACCATTGTCCACGGCAAGGGCACCGGCGCGGTGCGCTCCGCTGTGCGGACCTACCTGAAACGCAGCCGGTACGTGAAATCCTTCCGCCCCGGCCGCTACGGCGAGGGAGAGGACGGCGTCACCGTGGCGGAGCTGAAGTAAGAAAAAGCGGCCTTTCGGCCGCTTTTTCCGTCAGAACTGATATATCAGCAGATAGTGCGTCTCGTCGTCCAGGGTTCTGGCGCGGATGCTCACGGTGTTGTCGTCATCCCAGCCGACGCCGCCTTCATAGAGGTTCTCATAGCCCTCCCGGTCAAAGGCGAAGAAGACGCCCTTCTCCAGGTCAGCCACGCCGATCTGGGAGATGCCCAGCCCCTCGGAAACGGAGTCCCTAGCGAAGTACAGCAGCTTGTTCCCAGCGGGATTCAGCATAAAGCTGTCCCCTTTCTGGAAGGTGAAGCCGCCCAGCATGGTCCGGTTTCCGGTTTTCAGGTCCACCACCTGGACCTGTCCCGTCTCCGAGATGTGGACGCACCGGCTGCCGTAGGTTTCCACGCCGCTGGGGTGCTCGTCGTGATCCCGGTAATAGGGGGCTTTGTCCAAGGTCATCGTCATGCGGCCGGTGGGAATGTCGTAGACATAGAAGGACACGTCCTGGAGCATCCCCTCTTCGTCCCGGCTGGTGCTGTGGAGGATCAGGGTGTCGTTGTCCGCAAAGGCGGCGGTGTAAATCTCGATATCCGCAAGCTCGTCCACCCGGACCAGGGTCCCGGCGTCCAGGTCGCAGAACCAGTCCAGCTGGTCATCCAGGCGGTTGCCGGTGAGGATGATGCACCGGCGCATATTTTCCGACCATTCGTAGCCGTAGGCGTACTCCAGCTTGTCTGCTCCGGTGCCCGCCAGGATGTCCTCCGCCTTGCCGGTATCCAGGTGGTAGAGGAAGGGGTACTCGGTGTACTCCATCTGTGTCCCGGTGGACAGGCGGAGGAGCAGTGCGTCGTTTCGGCCCGGGATGAGGGAGAGGTTCCAGTCCCATGCCTGCTCCCCCTCCTCGTCCCAGGTGCGGTGGTCCCCGGAGAAGTAGTCCAGCTGCCCATCCCGGACATACCAGTAGAACTCCCCCTGGTAGTGGAGGTCTCTGAACATGATGTCAACCTGGCTGGTGTGCATATCCACCTCTACCGGGACCAGTTCCCCGTTCCTTGGCTCCCAGAATTTGGCGTCAACCAGGATTTTCCAGTCCTCGTCCCAGGTCAGGTCGGTGAGCAGGCCGTTGGAGAAGCCGTAGCGGTAGCTGTCCATTTTGATGTACTGGGCCTTGACCAGCTGTCCGATCTCCGCGTTGCTGATGTCGGGGCCGTCCGGGCTGACGCTGCTGCTGGGCACCTGTTCCCGCTCCTCCATGCGGAAGAAGGACAGCACCGCAGTGCGCAGCTCCGGGCTGGCCGCCAGCGCGGCGGTGAAAAGGCAGGCCGCCGCCAGCACCGCCGCCAGCAGGCCGTTGACCACCCGGCGGGCCGGGATGTGCGTTCTTTTTGTGTTTTTCTGGCTCATAATACGCTCCTTCAGCTCTGCGTCAGGGATGATTTGATCCATCGCCCGGCGATAGTCGTTGATGTTCATGCGGAACCCCCCAATTCAATTTTCAGCAGCTCCCGGCCCCGTTTCAGCCTCATTTTTACCGCCGACTGACCCAGCTTTAAAATTTCAGCAATCTCCGCCACCGAGTAGCCCTCATAGTAGTAGAGGTGGATGGGCAGCTTGTACTTCTCCGGCAGGCTCAATACGGCGGTGAGGGCCTCCCGCTCCTCCGGAAGGGCGGCGGGGAGGGTGTCTTCCAGCTCGGTGACCCGTTTCCGCCAGAAGCCCCGCAGCTGGTCCCGGCACAGGTTGGCCGTCACCTGGAGGAGCCACCGCTTTTGGTGATCCCCGTCGATGAAAACGGGGGAGCGGTACAACAGCCGGAAAAAGACCTCCTGGACTACGTCCTCCGCGTCGGCGTGCCGCCCCAGATAGACCATAGCCAGCCGGTAGACTGCCCCGCCGTATGCGTCATAAGCTGTTTCAAACTGGCAGGCACTGATGGTTTGGTTCATTGCTTGACCTCCTTTCACCGGTAAAACGAATCCCAGGGTGGAATGGTCACAAAATGGATAAAATTTTATACGTTTCATTCTATTATCTCATATTGCGGGCAAAAAGGAAAGATTAAATGGATAAAAATGGAATAAATGACAGTTTGTTACCTGGACTATGACGGAAAAGAGGGAAAAACCATCAAAAAAATTCATATTTATGACAAATGTAGATTTGTTTTGAAAAATGGAAAAAAAGCTTCAAAAGGGGTGCTTTTTTTATCCGCGGGAGAAAAACGGGAGTAAAAGTTACAATTTATCCCGTAAAAGCGGGGGAAAATCGGGGTAATATTTGTGCAATTGTCCATTGACGAAACCGGGATAAATCTGCTATGCTAAACACACATCCTAATGAATAGGGCGGAGGTACGTGATATGTATAGTCAGGAAGCCGTCGTAAACAACCAGGTCGGTCTCCATGCCAGACCCGCTACATTTTTCATCCAGAAGGCCAACGAGTTCAAGAGCTCCATCTGGGTGGAGAAGGAGGAGCGCAAGGTCAACGCGAAGAGCCTGCTGGGCGTTCTGTCTCTTGGCATCGTAAAGGGCACCCCTATCAAGCTAATCGCGGATGGTCCCGACGAGAAGGAAGCGGTGGAGGCTCTGTACAAGATGATCTCTTCCGATTTCTCCGAGTAAACACCCAATCATGAAAGGCGCCGCAACGCGGCGCCTTTTTTGATGTCAGGAGGGACACCCATGACCTTTGACGAACTGAAAGAGAAGGCCCACAGCCTGCCGCTGAAGCCGGGAGTCTACATCATGCAGGACGCCCAAAGCACTGTCATCTATGTGGGCAAGGCCAAGGCGCTGAAAAACCGGGTGAGCCAGTATTTTCAGGACTCCGCCAGCCACACGGAGAAGACCAGGGCCATGGTGTCTCAAATTGACCACTTCGATGTCATCATCGCCGACAGCGAGTTTGAGGCCCTGGTGCTGGAGTGCTCTCTCATCAAGCGGCATCAGCCCCGGTACAACATCCTCCTCAAGGACAGCAAGGGTTACCCCTATGTCCGCCTGTCCAACGAGGCTTACCCCAAATTCTCTCTGGCTTCCAAGGCGGCGGAGGACGGGGCCCGGTACTTTGGCCCCTACGCCGGCCGGCACAGCACCCAGGGCATCATCGACGCCCTGCGCACCGCTCTGCGCCTGCCCTCCTGCAATAAAAAGTTCCCCAGGGATATCGGCAAGGAGCGGCCCTGTCTCAACTTCCACATGGGTAAGTGCGACGGCTACTGCCGGGGAGAGGAGCTGCGGGAGCAGCACAGCCAGGCCATCGCTCAGGCGGTATCCCTGCTGGAGGGCCGGTTCAAGGACGTGCAGCGGGACCTGACAGCGGAGATGGAGCGGGCAGCGGAGGAGCTGCACTTTGAGAAGGCCGCCCAGCTCCGGGACCGGCTCCGGGCTATCGAGCTGCTGGGCAAGCGGCAGAAGGTGATCGCCGCCTCTTTGGCGGACACCGACGTGGCCGGCTTCTTCCGGGGGACGGCCAGGAGCTGCTTTGTGGTCCTCCACTTTGTGGACGGCGAGCTGGCCGCCAAGGACTTCGACCTGCTGGAGACCCCCATGGAGGAGGAAGAGGGGGCGGTGCTGTCCTCCCTGATGCGGGAGTACTACGTGGGCCGCACCCGCCTGCCCAAACAGATTTTGATCCCCTGTGAGCTGCCCGACCAGGTCCCCCTGACCCGGATGCTGTCTGAGCAGGTGGGATACCGGGTGGAGCTGGTCACCCCCCAGCGGGGGGCCAAGATGGACCTAATTAAGCTGGCCAACCAGAACGCCCGGGAGGAGGTGGAGCGGGCCACCACCCACGAGGAGCGGCGGAACAAGCTGCTGGAGGCCCTGGGGAAGATGCTCAGCCTGGACAGTCCTCCCAGGCGGATGGAATCCTACGACATCTCCAACCAGGGGGCCAGCGACATTGTGGCCTCTATGGTGGTCTACGTGGACGGCAAGCCGTTAAAACGGGACTACCGCCGGTTCAAGCTGAAGGACATGGCCGGCCCAGACGACTACGCCTCTATGGAGCAGGTGCTCACCCGGCGGTTTCGCCGGTATCTGGACGGGGATGAGAAGTTCGCGGATAAGCCGGATTTGCTCCTCATTGACGGCGGGCACGAGCACGTGAAGGTGGCCCGGCGGGTGCTGGAGGCCATGAACCTGGACATCCCCGCCTACGGCATGGTGAAGGACGACCGCCACCGCACCCGGGCCCTGGTCCACCCCGACGGCCGGGAGATTGGCATCCAGTCCATCCCGGCGGTCTTCGCCCTCATCGGGCAGATTCAGGAGGAGACCCACCGCTTTGCCATCGAATACCACCGCCAGCTCCAGGCGGGGCACGTAAAAACCTCCGTTTTGGACAAAATACCCGGGGTGGGGGAGAAGCGCCGCCAGCAGCTGCTGAAGCACTTCAAGACGGTGAAGGCAATCAAAACCGCCTCGCTGGAGCAGCTCCAGGAGGCGGTTCCTAGAAATACCGCGCAGGCGGTGTATGACTATTTCCATTCATGATTTGGATTCTTTTTTACGACGCTTCCACACCTGAGCCAGGATGTCTTTCAGCACCAGCATGGCGTCCAGCTCGCTGTAGCGGTACTCATCCCTCATGGTCTGGAGCATGGCATTTAGCCGAACTTCGTAATATTCGATGTTGACCTGGTTAGGGTATTCCAGGAGAATGGGATACTTTTTGCCCCAGGCCTTGGTCCAGTCGATTTTTTCGTCCCGTTTCTCGTCGCTGCGGGCGATGGCCTGCTCAATTTCCTGCACGTCCAGGTCGAAGTCGATGAGCTCGTCCAGGGTAAGGCGGTAGAGCAGAGCCAGCCGCTTGGACTGGCGGATATCGGGGAGGGTCTCTCCCGTCTCCCACTTGGAGATGGTCTGCCGGCTGACCCCCAGTTTTTCCGCCACCTCCTCCTGGGACAGGCCGCACTTCTTCCGCGCGTGGAACAGACTGTTTCCTAGATTCATTTGCGTTACACCTCTCTTTTCTCAAATACTCCCTCAGTGTAACGCGTTTCCGTCAAAAAATCCACCTGTTTTCCCTTGCAGTTTCGCCCGAATGTTTGACAAAATCTGATAGGACAAAAGAGGAGAAGCTTATGCGTATTATTTCCGGTGCAGCCAGGGGCCGCAAGCTGAAGGAGCCCCAGGGGATGGACACCCGGCCCACCACCGACAAGGTGAAGGAGTCTCTGTTCAATATCATCCAGTTTGAGCTGGAGGGCCGGCGGGTGTTGGACCTCTTTGCAGGCACCGGCCAGCTGGGGCTGGAGGCCCTGTCCAGGGGGGCGGAGCACTGCACTTTTGTGGACCAGCGGAAGGAGGCCGCCGCTCTGGTGAAGGAAAATATAAGGCTGTGCCGCTTTGAAGACCGGTCCCAAGCGGTCCAGGGGGAGGCGCTGTCCTTTCTGGCCGCCTGCCGGGAAAAATTTGACGTGGTGTTTCTGGATCCGCCCTACCAGAGCGGTTTGTTGGAAGAATCCCTAAAACTGCTGACACAGTTTGACATTTTGCGGGAACATGGTATAATAGTCTGCGAAAGTGGGACGGACTGGTCCGCTCCCACCCTGACGCCCCCCTATGAGGCGGGGCGGGAGTACCGGTATGGACAGATCAAGCTGACCGTCTGCCGCCGGGCCGGGAGCGTGAGCCGATGAGCACAGCCATCTATCCGGGCAGCTTTGACCCGGTAACCCTGGGACACCTGAACATTATCAAGCGTGCGGCCGCCTGTTTCGACAATCTGATTGTCTGCGTTATGGTAAACTCCAAAAAAACAGGGATGTTTACCCCGGAGGAGCGGGTGGAACTGCTGAGAAAATCCACCGCCCGGTTTCCCAATGTAGAGGTGGACTTCTCCGACGAGCTGCTGGCGGCCTATGCCAAGCGGAGGCGGGCCCATGTGGTGGTTAAGGGGCTGCGGGCGGTGTCCGATTTTGAGCAGGAGGTCCAGATGGCGGTGATCAACCGGCACCTGAATCCCAAGCTGGAAACCATGTTTCTGGCGTCCAGTGAAAAGTATACCTATCTCAGTTCCACCATCGTCAAGGAGATGGCCCGGTATGGAACGGACCTGACGGGACTGGTTCCCCGGGAAATTGTGGACGATGTGAACCGGCGCATGAGAGAGATGGAAGGAAAGGAAGGCTGACCCAATGGCAAGCGGTGTGGAAGAACTTTTGGATATGCTGTTTGAGATGATTGACGAGGCAAAGAACGCCCCCCTGTCCGGAGGGGACAGATGTGTTATCGAGCGGGACCGGGCCCTGGACCTGATTGACGACATCCGCAGCCAATTCCCCATGGAGCTGACCGAGGCCCGGAAGATGATGGCCCGGCGGGCGGAGATGGAGGCGGACGCCAAGCGGAAGGCGGAGTCTATCGTCCGGTCCGCCGAGGAGCGGGCCAAGCAGATGCTGGCCGCCGACACCGTGGCCCTCCAGGCCAAGCAGCGGGCCAACGACATGATCCGCCAGGCGGAGGAGCGCAGCCGGGCGCTGAAGCGGTCGGCCAACGAGTACTGCGAGGATGCCCTGCGCCGCACCGAGGAGGCGGTGGCTGAGGCCTTCGACGAGATCAAGCAGTCCCGCTCCCGGTTCCGGGCGGCGGCGGCCGCCACCATCAACAACACCCCCGGAGGGCAGCCTCAGGGGGGCAGAACCATGTTTGACGCGGATAAAGACTGAGTGGAACAGGACCGGCCTGTCATGGGGTGCAGCCCCGCGGCAGGCCGGTTTTTTATCTTTTTTTGCGGGAATGAAAAATTTGCCCGTTCTGAACCGTGTTAAGGGTGAAGGGAGTTGAGGAACATGGTCCCGACCGGTACCGAAGAGACCGTATGCCGCCTTGTGCGGGAGTACAGCGATATGCTGCTGCGCCTGGCCTGTACCCGGCTGTCCTCCGTCAGCGACGCGGAGGACGCAGTGCAGGAGGTGTTTCTGCGATTGCTGGCCGCTCCCGTCTCGTTCCGGGACGCCGGACACGAGAGGGCATGGCTGATCCGCGCTACCCTTCACCGCGCCAGTGACATCCGCCGTCAGGCGGAAAAGCGGAATCTCCCTCTGGAGGAGGCGGCCTGGCAGGAAGCCCCGGAACCGGAGCCGGACCTGCTTCAGGCCGTACAGGCTCTGCCGGAGAAGTACGGCGCCGTCATCCACCTGCACTACTACGAGGGGTATTCCATCAAAGAGATCGGAACGCTGCTTGGTCTGTCCGCCGCCACGGTGGGCACCCGGCTGGCCCGGGGCCGGGAACGGCTGAGGAAAATGCTGAAGGAGGAAATCAGATGAACTGGAACGACTACCGGAAGGCTGTGGACGCCATTCCCTTTTCCGCGGATTTCCAGGAACGGACGGAGGAGCTGGTGCACCGGACTGCCCAAATTGCTGAAATTGAAAAGGAGTGTGACACCATGAAAAAAAGAGGTTTTTACCGTGTCCTTGCCATTGCCGCTGCGGTGGCCATGTTTACCGTGTCCGCCTATGCCGCCTCCCGGTGGCTGAGCCCCGCTCAAGTGGCGGAGCTGCATGGAGACCCCGCCCTGTCTCAGGCCTTTGAGCGTGAGAATGCCGTCAGGATTGGCCAGACGGTACAGACCGATGACCTGGCCGTCACCCTGGCGGGGCTGGTGTCAGGGGAGAACCTGTCCGGCTGGACCAGCCAGGCGGACCAGGCGCGCACCTATGCGGTGATGATTCTGGAGAGCCTGGACGGCACGCCGCTGGACATGGAGGATTTTCCGATTACGGACTATACCTTCACCCCTCTGGTGGCCGGCTTCACCCCCTGGTCGGTGAACAACTGGACCCTGGATGCCGGCGTCTCCCTTCTGGAGCAGGACGGGGTCATCTACTGCCTGCTGGATACCCAGAGCGTCGAGATGTTCGCGGACCACACGGTGTATCTGGCCTTCTACCAGGGCAGAGTGCCCAGCCGGGACACCTTTACCATGGCGGAGGACGGGACCATTGCCTTTGCTGAGCGCTTTGAAGGCCCTCACGCCCTGTTTACCCTGCCTTTGGACGAGAGCAAGGCCGATCCCGCTGCCGTGGAGCGGTTCATGGAGGACAGCGGCTTTGAGCGGGAGTGGTTCACCACCGTCGGGGCGGACGACGGAATCACCTATACCACACGGGAAACTGACACCCCGGACGGCAAGCACATTGAGATTGTACCTGACGAAGGACAGAATGCGAAACCCTGATATGGAAAAGCCGCCCGGCCGGGCGGCTTTTTTGAGCTACTGAATGGTTTTCAGCTCCCCAATTATGCAAGGCACACTTTCTCCGGCTCCGCATAGGATGAAACAGCCGTCAACGGCAAATCCAACAGGGAGGGGAGGCGTTTTCATGGGTATCGTGGTGGTACGTTCCCCCCGGTGCCTGCGGGGGCTGCTGCGCAGGATTTTCAAGGTAAAATAGGGGGCATACATAGGAACTCCCGGGCATATAGTGTCAACAAAGCTGACAGTTTTGAAGGAGCTTGTATCCCCGCCCTCCAGGCGGGGATACGGGTTGATACTCTATGTATGACAAGGGAGAGGACACCATGGAATTTGAACGTGATACCATTATCAATTACGACACAGTGGCGGAGGTCACTCTGTGCCAGGAGGAGACCCTGGAGAGCATCGTCCCCGACGCCTGTCCGGATATTCTGCGAATTGTGGATGTCTGCGGGCAGGCGATTCTCAGCGGCAAGCAGGCCCGGGAGGGGATGGCCCAGGTGACTGGAATGGTGCGGGCCTCCATTCTGTACCAGCCAGAGGGGGGCGGCGGCCTGCGGCGGATGGAGGTGGGGCTGCCCTTTACCTGTCAGGCGGAGGCCCCCGGCCTCACCGAGCGGGGGACGGTGCTGGCCAGCCCCAGGCTGCGCTCCGCCGAGGCCCGGGCCCTCAACCCCCGAAAGGTGCTGCTGCGGGTGGATTTGGCCGTAGACATCACCGCCTGCCAGCCGGTGGAGCGGCCCATTTGCAGCGGCGTCACCGGCACAGAGGAGGAGGGCCTGTGCCAGCGCCAGTTCCAGGGGGAGCACTACCAGCTGTCCGCTGTCCAGGAAAAGCCCTTCACCTTTTCGGACCAGGTGCGGCTCCAGGGGGCCGGGGACTCCCCTGTGTTGTTATCCCTCAGGGTCCAGCCGGAGTGCACCGAGAGCAAGCTCATCGGCTCCAAGCTCATTTTCAAGGGAATGGTGGAGCTCTACATACTGCTCCAGGAGGCGGGGGGCACGCTGTCCGCCAGCCATGAGTCCCTGCCCTTCTCTCAGATTATCGAGGTGGCGGACGCCGGAGAGGAGGGAGACTGCCAGGTGGAGGTTGAGGTGGCCGCTATCCAGTGCGACCAGCTCCCCAACGACAGTCGGGAGCTGAACGTTACCTTGGAGCTGCTGGCCCAGGCCAAGGTGTACTGCCGCCGTCCGGTGACGATCCTCCAGGACCTGTACAGTACCGGCAACCTCATGGAGGTGGAGCGGGAGAACCAGCTGCTTTGCAGCCTTGACGAGCAGTCGGTACGGCCCCAGGCCGTCCGGGAGCTGCTGGAGACGGGGGAGATGGTGCGCTCCGTTGCGGACGCCAGGCTGACCCTGGGACAGGTGCGCCAGAGCCGGGAGGGGAAGGAGCTGGTCCTTACAGCGGAGGCGTGCATCACAGTGCTCTATCTGGACGAAAACGAGCTGGTCCAGTGCATCCGCCGGTCCATCCCTGTGACCTGCCGCCTGGATTGCCCCGAGGGGGCCAAATGCTCCTGCTTCTGCGCCTGTCCCGGAGAGGTCTTCGCCGCCCCCGCCGCCGGCGGGGTGGAGGTGCGGTTTACGGTGGAGTTCCACTGCCTGACCACCGAGACGACCGCTATCCCGGCGGTGACCAGCGCCCAGTTGGGAGAGGCCCGGAGCGCGGGGGAGGGCCAGCGGCCCTCCGTGGTACTGCGGATGCCGTCCCCCGGCGAGGAGCTGTGGGACATCGCCAAGGCCCACGGCACCACCATGGAGCAGATTCTCCAGGCCAACGAGCTGGAGGAGGAGACCCTGCCCGTGGGGCGGATGCTCCTCATCCCCAGCACACGATAAAGCCAAGAGGCAGACCCGTTTGGGCCTGCCTCTTTACAAAATTTTCTGTTGCAAAACCGCCGGTTATCGTGTATAATAAGCGTAGGACAATTGGTGTCCCAAACCGGAAGATGATCCTCTGCCCGTATTGGCAGGGGCGGCACTTCCGGTTTTACCTTTTGTACCGCAAAATTTTTTTGAGTTTTTTATCTGAGACAATCAAAATATCGACCAGATCAAGTGCGGCTCTTTTCATTCGTTGGGAGATTGTGTTCTCTATTGCCTCATCGGAAAGTGCACTGTCCGAGGTATCCAAAATAATTCCACCGGGATTATCCTGAATTTGTTTTGCGGCCTCCCTGATGGCGCGGTCAACAGAATTTTTTGATGTGACCCCTTTCAGTTCCCAGCTGCGCCCATTCCAGCGGTAGTCCGGCGTCCGGTCTCCCTGCGTTTTCGATTCTACCAGCAATATAATATCTCCGCCAAACTCACAGTGCAACCAATCGGCCATGTTGATTTCTGCCTGATGACCTTTGACCTTGTATCCATCCTCGAACGTAATGCTCCCCTGACCCGGCGCGGCGGAGCGAAGGTATTCTTCTGTCACATCCGCTGACAGCAGCGTTCTTCGTTTGGAGGCCGGCTCAGTTGATGAAGTTGGAATAGCTGTTGCACTCATGATCGGTATCTCCTTTGGCCTGTTTCACCTCATTATACCATAGTTCGACCGCTTTTCAAGCACCAGGTAAGCAGAAGAGGCAGACCCCTTTAGGCCTGCCTCTTCCAGTATTTCTGTCATAATCCCCAGCCTGTCTCATACACTGTAAGGAACAAATACCGGCTCACACAGCCGAAGGAGGAATTGCAGTGGAAGATCGCAAAATCTACGAGGATATTGCGCTCCGTACCGAGGGCGATATCTACATCGGCGTGGTAGGGCCGGTCCGGACAGGAAAATCCACCTTTATCAAGCGGTTTATGGAGACGCTGGTGATCCCCAACATCGAAAACGTCTACCGCCGGGAGCGGGCCCGGGACGAGCTGCCCCAGAGCGGCTCGGGCCGGACCATCATGACGGCGGAGCCCAAGTTTGTCCCCGAGGAGGCGGTGGCGGTCCAGGTGGACGGGGGTGCCGCCTTCCAGATGCGGATGATCGACTGCGTGGGCTATCTGGTGCCCGGCGCGGTGGGCCAGCTGGAGGGGGAGACCGAGCGGATGGTGACCACCCCCTGGTTTGAGCACGAGATTCCCATGGCGGAGGCGGCGGAGATCGGCACCCGGAAGGTGATCTCCGAGCACTCCACCATCGGCGTGGTGGTCACCACCGACGGCACCATCACCGATATCCCCCGGGAGGACTACCTGGAGGCGGAGGAGCGGGTCATCTCCGAGCTGAAGGAGCTGGGCAAGCCCTTTGTGGTGCTGCTCAACTCCGCCAACCCCGCCTCGGAGCGGGCCAGGGCCATCCGGTCGGATATCGCCCAGCGGTACGACGTGACCTGCGTGGCGGCCAACTGCCTGGAGCTGGACCAGGAGGAGATCAACGCCATTTTAAAGAGCGTCCTCTACGAGTTCCCGGTGAAGGAGCTGGACCTGTTCCTTCCCCCCTGGGTGGACGCCCTGCCCCAGGAGCACCCCATCAAGGCGGCGCTGTACGGGGCCATCCGGGAGGGGACCGCCCAGCTCCGCCGGGTGCGGGATGTGGACAGTGCGGTGAACTCCTTCCGGGACTGCGAGGTGGTCAGCGACGCCCGCATCTCCAACATCGACCTGGGCACCGGGGTATCCGCCGCCTGCCTGGAGCTGCCCCGGGGACTGTTCTACAATACCCTGTCTCAGCAGTCGGGCTTTGAGATTGCCGACGACGGCGACCTGATGGCCCTGCTGACCCAGCTGGCCGGGGTGAAAAAGGCCTACGACAAGGTGGCCGACGCCCTCCAGCAGGTGGAGGAGACGGGCTACGGTATTGTGGTGCCTCCCATCGACTCTCTGGTGCTGGAGGAGCCAGAGATCATGAAGCAGGGAGGGCGGTACGGCGTCCGGCTGAAGGCCAGCGCCCCCTCCATCCACATGATCCGCGCCGACATCGAGACGGAGGTCTCTCCCATTGTGGGGGGCGAGAAGCAGAGCGAGGACATGATCCACTACCTGCTTCAGGAGTACGAGGGGGACTCCAGCCGCATCTGGGAGGCCAACATCTTCGGCAAATCCCTCCACGAGCTGGTGAACGAGGACCTGAACTCCAAAATCAACCGGATGCCCGAGGACGCCCGCACGAAACTGCGGGAAACCCTCCAGCGCATCATCAACGAGGGCTCCGGTGGACTGATCTGCATTATCCTGTGAATGGGACGGCTCCCGCCATTCGGCGGGAGCCGCGTCTATATTCAGAAAATCCCTTGCAAATCCCTTCCAATTCCGGTATGATGGGGGTGTGTCTCAAAACAAGGAAGGAGAGAGCCTTATGAGAGAACTGACACCCCAGCTTGTACATTCCCTCAAGCATTACTCCAGGGAGGACTTTACCAAGGACCTGATTTCCGGCATCATTGTGGCCATCATCGCCCTGCCCCTGTCCATCGCCCTGGCCCTGGCCTCGGGGGTATCCCCGGAGCAGGGACTGTACACCGCCATTGTGGCGGGCTTCCTCATCTCCGCCCTGGGCGGGAGCAAGGTGCAGATCGCCGGGCCTACCGCCGCTTTTGCCACCATCGTGGCGGGTATCGTGGCCCGGAACGGGATGGACGGCCTGGCGGTGGCCACCATCCTGGCGGGGATTATGCTGATTCTGATGGGTGTGCTCCGCATGGGGAGTATGATTAAATTCATCCCCTACACCATCACCACCGGTTTTACCGCCGGGATTGCGGTGACCATCCTCATCGGCCAGCTGAAGGACTTTTTTGGGCTGACCTTTACCCGCTCCCCGGTGGAGACTATGGAGAAAGTGGAAGAGGTGGCCCGCACCTTCCACACTGTCAACCTGGCGGCTGTAGGGGTGGGCTGTCTGGCGCTGGCAATTTTGATTATTTGGCCCAGATTTTTTAAGAAGATACCCGCCTCATTGATTGCAGTTATCGTTACAGCAGGAGCGGTCAGACTGCTCCGCCTGCCGGTGAATACCATCGGTGACCTGTACACCATCTCCAGCGCCCTGCCGAAGTTCACCCTGCCCGCCGTCTCCTATGGGACTGTCTCGGCGGTGCTGCCTGACGCCTTTACCATTGCAGTGCTGGCGGCCATCGAATCCCTGCTGTCTGCGGTGGTGGCCGACGAGATGATCGGCTCCCGGCACAACTCCAACATGGAGCTGGTGGCCCAGGGGGTGGGCAACGCCGCCTCCGCCCTCTTTGGGGGCATTCCCGCCACCGGAGCCATTGCCCGGACGGCGGCCAACATCAAAAACGGCGGCCGGTCCCCCATTGCCGGTATGGTCCACGCTGTGGTCCTGCTGCTGGTGCTGGTTCTGCTCATGCCCTATGCCGCCCTGATCCCTATGCCCTGTATTGCCGCCATTCTGTTCCAGGTGGCCTACAACATGAGCGGCTGGCGCACTGTGGTGAAGGTGGTTCAGCACTCCCCCAAGAGCGACGTGGCTGTGCTGGTGACCACCTTCCTGCTCACAGTGATTTTCGATCTGGTGGTGGCTATCGCTGTGGGGCTGTCCCTGGCCTGCCTGCTGTTTATGAAGCGGATGGCCGATGTGGCCGACGTGAAGGAGTGGGAGTATGTGGAGGATACAGGGGACGACCAGGGCCGGCTGAAAAAGGTGCCCTCCCATGTGATGGTCTATGAGTTCACCGGGCCCCTGTTCTTCGGTGCGGCGGACAAGGTCCCCCACATCGAGCGCAACACCGGCCGCCATGTGCTGATTCTGCGGATGCGCTCCGTCCCTGCCATGGACATTACCGCCCTGAACAGCCTGCGGCGGCTGTATGAGGAGTGCAAATCCAAGGAGATTCGGGTGCTGTTTTCCCATGTGAACGAGCAGCCCATGACGGTGTTTAAAAAGTCCGGCCTGTATGATCTGGTGGGGGAGGAGAGCTTTGTTCCCAACATCGACGCGGCCCTGGACCGGGCGGTGGAACTGAAAGCGAGTAAGGTCTAAGAAACACCCTCCGGTTTTTACCGGAGGGTTTTCTATAGTTTACATAATTCTTTCAATCTGGCCGGGTCCAGAAGGGTGATCGACCGGTATCCCAGCTCCACCCAGCCCTCCCGGGCGAACTCCCCCAGCACCCGGCTTACCGTCACCCGGCTGGCGGAGACGGCGGCGGCGATGTCGTCCTGGGTGCAGGAGAGGGGGACGGCGGCGGGGGAGAGGGTGAGCAGATAATTGGCCACCCGCCACCGGGCGGGACGGAAAGCCATCTGGTCCACCTGTCCCGAAAGCAGCCGCACCGTCCGGGCTAGGTACTTCATCATGGCCAGGGCCAGCTCCGGATTTTCGGCAAACTCCTGAGACACCAGTTCCCGGTCGATGGGGACGATTTCGCAGGGAGTAAGGGCCACTGCCGAGGACACCCGAGGCAGCTCGTCGAAGAAGGAGGCCTCCCCGAAGAGACTCCCGGCAGAGTAGACATTGAGCACCCGCTCCGCGCCATCCTCCGACTGGATGAAGCTCTTTACTTGGCCTGATTTCAGGTAGTAGAAGCAGGTGGCCTCGGTGTCCTGCAAATAGATGAGATAGCCCGGGGAGCACCGCACCGGCGGGCGGCTCCTGGCAAAGGCCTCCCAGATCCCGGCGGGGAAGTCCAGTTCGTGGTTCATGATTGGCCTCCTGCTCTTAAAAAGTTTTATCATTGTATCATACTTTACATTCTCCCGGCAAGCTCTATGATAGAATCTTTTCAGAATTTCGGGCCGCCGAGGGCGGCGGCCCCTACCGTAGGGACCGGCCTCCTGGCCGGCCTGCCAAATAAATCACCAAGGAGGTAATTTACCCTATGGGAATGACAATGACGCAGAAAATTTTAGCCAAGGCCGCTGGGCTGGACAAGGTGGAGCCCGGCCAGCTCATTGAGGCCAGGCTGGACCTGGTGCTGGGCAACGACATCACCACCCCCGTGGCCATCACCGAGTTCGAGAAGGCGGGATTCACCCAGGTCTTCGACAAGGACAAAATCGCCATCGTTCTGGACCACTACACCCCCTGCAAGGACATCAAGTCCGCCCAGCTGTGCAAGCAGGCCAGGGAGTTTGCCCACAAGCACCAGATTACCAACTTCTTCGACGTGGGCCAAATGGGTGTGGAGCACGCCCTGCTGCCTGAGAAGGGCCTGTGCGCCCCCGGCGAGGTTATCATCGGGGCCGACTCCCACACCTGCACCTACGGCGCCCTGGGGGCTTTTTCCACCGGTGTGGGCTCCACCGACATGGCCGCCGGCATGGCCACCGGCCTGCTGTGGTTTAAGGTGCCCTCCGCCATTAAAGTTACCCTCAAGGGAAAGCTTCAGCCCCACGTGTCCGGCAAGGACGTGATCCTCCACCTGATTGGCGAGATTGGGGTGGACGGCGCGCTGTACCAGTCCCTGGAGTTTGCCGGGGAGGGGGTTGCGTCCCTGTCCATGGACGACCGATTTACCATTTCCAATATGGCCATCGAGGCCGGGGGCAAGAACGGCATTTTCCCTGTGGACGAGAAGACTATGGAGTATATCAACGGCCGGGTTTCCCGCCCCTGCGAGGCCTTCTCCGCCGACCCGGACGCCGTCTATGACCGGGAGGTGGTCATAGACCTGGACAAGCTGGAGCCCACCGTGGCCCTGCCCCACCTGCCCGAGAACACTAAGACGGTCAGCGAAGTGGCGGGCACCCCCATCAACCAGGTGGTCATCGGCTCCTGCACCAATGGGCGGATTGGCGACCTGCGCATCGCCGCCGCCATTATGAAGGGCAAAAAGGTGGCCGGCAACGTGCGGTGCGTGGTTATCCCCGCCACCCAGGAGATCACCCTCCAGGCTATGAAGGAGGGGCTGATTCAGACCTTTATCGAAGCGGGCGCTGCCGTCTCCACCCCCACCTGCGGCCCCTGCCTGGGCGGGCACATGGGCGTCATGGCCGAGGGGGAGCGCACCGTGTCCACCACCAACCGCAACTTTGTGGGCCGTATGGGCCACACCACCTCTGAAATTATTTTGGCCTCCCCCGCTGTGGCCGCCGCCTCCGCCATCGCCGGCTGCGTGGCTGACCCCAGAGCTGTATAGGAGAGAAAAGGCCCCCTTTGCGAAGGGAGGCTATTCAGGACGAAAGGAATTGATACCATGAAAGTTTACAAATACGGCGCCAATGTGGACACCGACGTGATTATCCCGGCGCGGCACCTGAACGACCCCTCCCCGGCGGCCCTGGCCAGCCACTGTATGGAGGATATCGACGCTGACTTCGCCTCCACCGTGGAGGAGGGGGACATCATCGTGGCCGGCCCCAACTTCGGCTGCGGCTCCAGCCGGGAGCACGCCCCCCTGGCCATCAAGTCCTGCGGGGTGAAGTGCGTCATCGCCCCCTCTTTTGCCCGGATTTTCTACCGCAACGCCATCAACATCGGGTTTCCCATCGTGGAGTGCCCCCAGGCGGCAGAGGAGATTCAGGCCGGGGACCAGGTGGAGGTGGACTTCTCCAGCGGCACCATCACCGACGTGACCACCGGCAAGACCTATAAAGCCGCTCCCTTCCCCGAGTTCATCGACGGCATCATTCAGAGCGGCGGCCTGCTTAATTCCCTGAAAGAGCGGGGGGTGGCGAAATGAGCTATAAAATTGCCCTCATCAAGGGGGACGGCATCGGCCCCGAGGTGGTGGGGGAGGCCGTCAAGGTGATGGACGCCATCGGCGAGAAGTTCGGCCATAAATTTGAGTATGTGGATGTCCTTATGGGGGGCTGCGCCATCGACGCGGTGGGCAAGAGCTACCCAGAGGGCACCGCGGAGAAGTGCAGAGCCTGCGACGCCGTCCTGCTGGGGGCGGTGGGGGGACCCAAGTGGGGCCACGCTACCGACCCGGACAAACGCCCCGAGACTGCCCTGCTGTCCATCCGCAAGGACCTGGAGCTGTACGCCAACCTGCGACCCGCCGCCCTGCGGCCCGCCCTGGCGGAGTCCTGCCCCCTGAAACATGACAAAAACATCGACCTGATGATCGTCCGGGAGCTGACGGGCGGGGTCTACTTCGGCAAGAAGGACCGGTACCAGACCGAGGACCGGGGGGAAGAGGCCAGCGACCTGATGGCCTACTCCGAGAAGGAGATTGAGCGCATCGGACGCCGGGGCTTTGAGCTGGCCCGGCTGCGGAGCAAGAAGCTGACCAGCGTGGACAAGGCCAATGTGCTGGAGACCTCCCGCCTGTGGCGGCAGGTGATGCACCGTTTGGCGGAGGAGTACTCCGATGTGCAGTACGAGGATGTGCTGGTGGACAACGCCGCCATGCAGCTGGTAAAGGACCCGGGGCAGTTCGACGTAGTGGTCACCGAGAATATGTTCGGTGACATCCTTTCCGACGAGGCGTCGATGATTACCGGCTCCATCGGCCTGCTGCCCTCCGCCTCCATCGGTGACACCGCCCCCGGCCTCTATGAGCCCATCCACGGCTCCGCCCCCGACATCGCCGGCCAGGACAAGGCCAACCCCATCGCCACCATTCTGTCGGCGGCCATGATGTTCCGCTACTCCTTCAACCTGCCCGCCGAGGCCAAGGCCATCGAGGATGCGGTGGACGCCGTCCTCAACGAGGGCTGGCGCACCGCCGACATCGCCAAGCCCGGCGAGGAAGTGATTGGCACCCTGAAAATGGGGGAGCTGATCCGCGCAAAACTGTAAACACCCCAAACCGGAGGCAATCTGCCTCCGGTTTTTAAATTCCGCTTAAACTTTTGTGAAATTTTTCCGCAAGGCTGGCAAATGGGGGAGAAATGCGCTATAATGAATGTTAGAAAAGGCGGGGGCGGCCTATGGCCACCCGACTAAGGAGAGAAAATTATGTCAACTAATTGCTATGAGAGTCCCCTGTCCTCCCGCTATGCCAGCGACGAGATGCAGTACATCTTTTCCCCGGATAAGAAATTCTCCACCTGGCGCCGGCTGTGGGTGGCCCTGGCCAGGGCGGAGATGGAGCTGGGCCTGCCCGTCACCCAGGAGCAGGTGGCCGAGCTGGAGGCCCATATTACCGACATCGACTACGAGAAGGCCGCTCAGTGGGAGAAGAAGCTGCGCCACGACGTGATGGCCCACGTCCACACCTACGGAGAGCTGTGTCCCAAGGCCATGCCCATCATCCACCTGGGGGCCACCAGCTGCTACGTGGGGGACAACACCGACGTGATTCTCATGCGGGAGGGGCTGGAGCTGGTCCGGGACAAGGTGGTCCGGGTGCTGGCCCATTTGGCGGACTTTGCCGACAAGTATAAAGCCTTGCCTACCCTTGGATTTACCCACTTCCAGGCCGCCCAGCTGGTGACCGTGGGCAAGCGGGCCACCCTGTGGATGAATGAGCTGCTCATGGACCTGGAGGAGATCGAACACCGCATATCCACCCTGGCCCTGCTGGGTTCCAAGGGTACCACCGGCACCCAGGCCTCCTTCCTGGAGCTCTTCGAGGGAGACCACGATAAGGTCAAGCTGCTAGAGGAGAAGATTGCCAAGGAGATGGGCTTTACAGCCGTTGTCCCGGTCAGCGGACAGACCTACTCCCGCAAGCTGGACTACAATGTGCTGTCCACCCTGGCGGGGGTGGCCCAGAGTGCCAGCAAGTTTGCCACCGACCTGCGGCTGCTCTGCCACCTGAAGGAGGTGGAGGAGCCCTTTGAGAAAAACCAGATCGGCTCCTCGGCTATGCCCTACAAGCGCAATCCCATGCGGTGTGAGCGCATCTGCTCCCTGGCCCGGTACGTCATTGTGGATGTGGGCAACCCCGCTGTCACCACGGCGACCCAGTGGTTTGAGCGCACCCTGGACGACTCGGCCAACAAGCGGCTGTCTGTCCCCGAGGCGTTTTTGGCGGTGGACGCTATTTTGAACATCTGGGCCAATGTGGCCTCCGGACTGGTGGTCCACCCCAAGGTGATCGAGAAGCACGTGCTGGAGGAGCTGCCCTTCATGGCCAGCGAGAACATTATGATGGACGCCGTCAAGCGGGGGGGCGACCGGCAGGAGCTCCATGAACGCATCCGGGTGCTGTCCCAGGAGGCGGGCTACAACGTGAAGGAGCTGGGCCTGTCCAATAACCTCATCGACCTGATGGCCGGTGACCCCGCCTTTGGCATGACCAGGGCGGAGCTGTCCGCACATCTGGACCCTGGCGCCTATATCGGCCGGTGCCCGGAGCAGGTGGAGGAGTTTTTGCGGACCTGGATCGACCCGGTGCTGAAAAAGTACGCCGGGGCGCTGGAGGGCAGAGAGACGGAGCTGAAGGTGTAACGAAAGGAGGCGGGAGTGCGTGAAACGCAATGACAGACACCCCTATCTGGCCGCCGGGCTGACAGCGTTTGCAGTGATTGCGGCATCACTGTGCCTGTTTTTCCTGCTGTTCCACATGAAGGAGGTCACCGGCTTTTTGGACCGGCTGGGAGGCATTCTGCGGCCTATCTTTATGGGAATGGTGATTGCCTTTTTGCTGCTGCCCATCCACAGGAACATTTTAAAGTTCCTCCTTGCCATTACACCGGACAAGCGGATGGAGGACAGAAGCAGTCATACCTTTTTAAATTTTGTGGCCATTGTACTCAGTCTGCTGTTTGCCCTGTTCCTGTTCTACCTGCTGCTGGCTATGGTAATCCCCCAGGTGTATGGCAGTGTGGTGGGCCTGGTCCAGTCCATTCCCGACTACATTGAGGTGGTTCAGGGGTGGCTCCAGACCTTTTTTGAGGACAATCCGGAGATTCAGGCCTCGGTCATATCCATCTACAGCTCAGCCGCCGTCTCTTTGGAGCAGTGGCTCAACTCCGACATCTTGCCCAATCTGGAGTCGGTGTCCACCACTTTCCAGTGGGTGCGGACTACGGTGATGCCAAACCTCACCGGCGTGGTGGCAGGGGTCTCCGGCATGGTGGTAGGATTCCTGGTGCTGGTGAAGGATCTGCTCATTGCCGTGATCGTCTCGGTCTACCTGTTGGCCAGAAAGGATATTTTTGCCGCCCAAAGCAAAAAGGTGGTGTACAGCCTCTTCCGTACCGATATTGCCGATCTGATTGTGGGGGAGGTGCGGAACGCCTATAGGATCATGAGCGGCTTTATCAACGGAAAGCTGCTGGATTCGCTTATCATTGGCATCCTGTGCCTGGTGTGCTGCAACATTTTTAAGTTCCCATACCCGGCCCTGATCGCCGTGGTGGTGGGGGTGACCAATATTATCCCCTTCTTCGGCCCATTCATCGGAGCCGTCCCCTGCGGGCTGCTGATTTTCCTGTCCAGCCCTCTCCAGGCGGTGTATTTTGCCGTTTTTATCCTGGCCCTCCAGCAGTTTGACGGCAATATCCTGGGCCCCAAGATTTTGGGGGAGACCACCGGTCTGGCTTCCTTCTGGGTGCTGTTCTCCATCCTGCTCTTCGGCGGGCTGTTCGGCTTTGCCGGGATGGTGCTGGGGGTACCCGTCTTTGCCATGATCTACAGCGTAATCAGCCGGCTGGTAGGCTGCGGCCTGCGCTCCCGAAATCTGCCTGTGGAGACAGAGGAGTACATGGGAAAGACAGGGCCGCTTTCCAAATAAAGCTTGACCGCCGCTCCAAGCAGGAGCGGCGGTTTATTTAGGTTTTATCCAGCTTGGCCTTTCCGGAAATATGTTCCATGTGGATTTTCCACACGGCTGTGACGCTCAGGCTTTTTTCCATGGCGGCCTCAAAGCCATCCATGTGCTCCGGGGTGACCTTTTGGCACAGGGCCCGGAGGGCCGCCGTTTTTTCAGCGGGACCGGTAATTTCGCAGGCTGTTCCGGTGACGATGACAGACTGAAAATAGGTGGTATACATAGCCGGGGCGACAAAAGCGGGGCGGTCCTCCCCCACAAAGGTGACGCAAACCTGGGGGCAGCGGCGCAGCAGCTCCAGCTTGCGGCCCTCCATGGCGCAGTGGAAATAGAGGCTGTCCCCAATCCGGACGAAGGACAGGGGCAGGCAGTAGGGGATGGAATCTCCGGTTGAGATGGCCATGACGCCGTGGGTACAGCGGTCAATAAGGGCCAGGGAAAAAGCCTGGTCCTGGGCGCGGTCATTGCGTCTCATGAGATTCCTCCTTATTCAGCAGCTTGATGATGTTCAGATAGAGGGCGGAGGGGTCCGACTGGAATACCTGGGCCCAAGTTTCCGCCTGCTCCCGGCTGGGGGAGAGGAGAGTCAGATGGAGTAGGGGGGAGGCGTCGTCCTCCAGCGTCAGGCACAGCGTGGCAGTACCGTCCTCCCTGTCCATGATCTGCGTCCGGACCTGGGATTCCCGCCGCAGGGCCTCGTTTACCTGGACCAGGTTGTTATCACAGTGCTGCCGGACCGACTGGGGCAGGCTACTCTGGCAGATTCTGCTGTTGCGCCGGCCCTTGTCTGTGATGGTGTAGCGGTCTTCCTCCTGGGTCAGCTGGCCGGTGGCCACCATGTGGTTAACCGCCTGGGTGAGGGAGAAGTAGTCCACTCCTGCGTCGCACAGGGCAAGCTCAAAGAGCTGGATAAAGGTAATTGGGCCGGCAGCCCGGTCCATAATATAGAGGACCAGCAGCTTCAGGTCCAGATCGTCCTGAATAAATCCGACGGGGGCCATGGCGGGCCTCCTTTCATTTGTTGTTTAATGACTCTATTATAGCCGCAAAGGGGAAAAAGGGCAAGAGAAAAACTGTCCAGCCTGCACCAAAACCTGCCAGGTACATAAGATGTGTTGTAAGCAAAACCCCTAATGGGCGCTTAAGCGCTCATGACCATCCAAATTTAGGAGGGAATTCTATGCCAGAAAAGGTCGTGCCCGGCCCCGTCAGCGACGATCGCAGTATCCGGGAGGCCGTGTGCATACACACGAAAAAAATTTTTGATTCATGCCGGGATAAGGACTGCGTCGAAGATTTGAGAGTTTACCCCACCCGCTGCTCCCAGGAGGTGATTGACCGGGCCCAGTCCATCAAGGCCGGGTCCGCCGAACTGCTGTACGCGTACATCGACGTGGAGCCGGTCACCTTTAATCGGGGTTTCTATACCGTGGATGTGCGGTATTTCTACCGTATTACCGCCGACGCCTTTGTAGGTGCTGCCCGTCCCGTCCAGGTCTGTGGCTTGGCTGTGTTCAGCAAGCGGGCTGTGCTCTTCGGCAGCGAAAGCGGATCTAAGAGCTTCAGCTCCAACGAGGGCGAGAACCAGGTCCAGTGTGTGCCTCAGTCCAACCTGCCCACCGCTGTGGTGGAGGCCGTGGACCCTCTGATCCTGAACCTGAAGCTGGTGGATGTCTGCGAGTGCCGTCCCTGCGAATGCGGCTGTGTGGATATTCCCATGGCGGTAGCCGCCTGTTTCGGAGATGAGCTGGTGACTGGCGGCGACCAGCACAGGATGTTTATTACCCTGGGCCAGTTCTCCATCATCCGCATGGAGCGGGATACCCAGCTACTCATCCCCGCCTACGACTACTGCATCCCCACCAAGGACTGCAGCTGCGGCGAGGACAACTGCCAGGAGGACCCCTGCGATATGTTCCGTCAGGTCCAGTTCCCCGTGGACGAGTTCTTCCCGCCCAACACCATTACCACCACTAGCAGCGCCTCCGGCAGCTGCTGCTGCCGGTAAACCAAAGGGACCGCTCTCAGCGGTCCCTTTTTACATCAACGGGGCAAAGACCCGCAGAATGCTGCGATAGAGTTGGAGGAGAATGTTCAGATGCTTGAACTGGCGCAGGGAGCAGGGCTCAGAGCGTTTTAAGGTTGCCTCAAAGTCTTTACGAATCTCCCGGATGCAGGGGGCCTCACACAGCCAGACGCCGTCCTCAAAGTGGAGGAACAGGCTGCGGTAATCCAGGTTGACGGTACCTACGGTGGCAAAGCGGTCGTCCACCACAAAGTTTTTGGCGTGGATAAAGCCGGGGGTGTATTCATAAATCTGGACTCCGGCCTCCAGTAGAGGGGGATAGTGGGCCCGGGTGACCTCAAAAACATACCGCTTGTCCGGGATGTGGGGAGTGATGATGCGCACATCCACCCCGGACTTGGCGGCGTTGCACAGGGCGGTGTTGGTGGCCACGTCGATAACCAGGTAGGGTGTGGTGATATAGATATAGTTCTTGGCCTTGGCAATCATATTCAGGTAGACCGTCTGTCCCACCGCCTCCCGGTCCAGGGGAGTGTCAGTGTAGGGCTGGACGTAACCCGTCCAGGGCCGCACCGGGGCGGCAGGGGGATGGAAGTGCTCAAAGTCCTCGTTCCAGTTGGCAATATAGTCCCACATGGAGAGGAACATAACCGTCATGGACCAGACGGCATCCCCCTCCAGCAGAATGGCGCTGTCCTTCCAGTGGCCGAACCGCTCCCGTACATTGATGTACTCGTCGGCCAGGTTGATACCCCCGGTAAAGCCAACCTTTCCGTCGATAATGAGCAGCTTACGGTGGTCCCGGTTGTTCAGCCGCAGGGACATCACAGGCATCAGCCGGTTAAACACCCGGCACTGAATGCCCTTTTTGGTCAAAATTTCGTTGTAATCCCGGGGAAGGGTAAACATGCAGCCAAAATCGTCGTACAGCACCCGGACCTCCACCCCCTGAGCGGCTTTCCGTTCCAGGATGGCCAGGATGCTGTCCCAAAAGATACCGGGCTGAATGATAAAATACTCCAAAAAGATATATTTTTCCGCCCGTTCCAGCTCCTCCAGCATCCGGGGAAAGGCGTCGTCACCCAAAGGAAAATACTCAGTCTCCGTGTTTGTGTAGGCGGGACAGGCGGCCCGGCGCTCCAGGTAGCTGGCCTGTCCGGCGGCGTCGCCCCCCAGGGGGAGGAGGTCCTCGGATTTGAAATCCTCCTTTAAAGTGACAAAGGACTTGTCCAGCATTCCCTGCATCCGCTTCAGGGTCCTTTTCGGTACATATCCGCCCCCTACCAGGACGTAGAAGACGCCGCCGAAGATGGGAAAGGGCAAAATCAGCAGGAGCCAGGCGATCTTATAGCCCGGTTCCATTCGGCTGCCAACGATGGCAAGGGCGGCCGCAACGCTGATTGCGATGCAGCACCAGTAGAAAATTTCAGTGTAAGCAGAGAAGGAGAAGATCATAACCAGCAGTGCGGCGGCCTGGGCCAGCAGGGCCAGAGCCATAAGCACCGAGCGGTGGAACAGGATGTAGAGAAATTTTTTCATGGAGCGTCACCTCCCGGAGGCTGTATCCCGCCAGTGGGGCGGGGAGCGGCTGTTAGATTTTGTGCAGGGTACAGATCATTTGTCCGTCCTCAATTTCAATCAGCCCATAGCTGGACCGGGCGGGGCCTGGGTTCATCATCCACAGGCCGTCCTCCAGCTGTTGGCATAGGGGAATGTGGGTATGCCCAAAGAGGAGAATATCCGCGTCCACGGCCCTGGCATCGGCGATGGCTGCGTCATAGCCGCTTTTGACCCCCCAACGGTGGCCGTGAGAGAGGAGAATAGACTTTCCTGCCAGGGTAATCTGCTTTTTTGTGGGCATGGCCAGCCCCCAGCCGTCGCAGTTGCCGGGGACCATGCAGAAGGGCAGCTTGGGGTAGTGCTCTGACACCTCGTCAGCGTCATACAGCATGTCCCCCAAATGGATCACCTGCTGGGGCTTGTGATGGTCGATGGCGGCGTACATCCCGGACAGAGAGCGGTGGGAGTCGGAAAAAACCAAAATCTTCAAGGAGTGTCACCCAGACCTTTCTTTGCATATACTAAAAATAGTCAACAGAGTGGGAGGGAACAACCATGGAATTGTCAGAAAAAAATCGAAAAGCCATCACCCAACTGGCACAGTCCGGCGATGCGCAGAGGCTGATGGAGCTGCTGCAGCGGCAGAGCGGACAGGTGAAGCAGGCCGCCCAAGCGGCTGCGGCGGGTGACCCTGCTCAGCTCATGGCCATGATGGACCAGCTGATGCATAGCAAGGAGGGGGCCGAGCTGGTGAACCGGATCGACAGCCAGGCCAAGCAGGCGGGACTGAAATAGGGGACGGTTGCGGGCCCGCCGCCCCCGGCGGGCCATTCTACTGGACTTATCTATGACCCGCCCAGAGGGGGGCCGCATAGATCATTTCGGCAAGGGGGTGGAATCCTGTGGCGGAATTTGAGGACAAACTGAACAGCATCCTGGGCAACCAGGCGGCCATGAATCAGATCATGGCGCTGGCCCGCTCCCTGTCCGGAGACCAGCCGCCCAAGGAGGAGCCGCCGACGCTGGAGAACCCTGCGGAAGGGGATACATATGTGCCTGTGACAGAGGAGCCCGCCCCGACGGCGCCGGACCTGTCCGCCATGCTGGGGCAGATCGACCCTAACATGCTCCAGGTCGGAATGGATGTCATCCGCCAGGTCCAGAGTACCGAGGACCGGAACGCCGCCCTGCTCAACGCTCTGCGCCCCTTTCTCCGGGAGGAGAAGCAGGCCCGGCTGGACCGGGCCCTGCAAATTGCCCGGATGACCCGGCTGATCCGGGCGGCGCTGGGCGCCCTGGGGGGAAAGGAGGGGGAGCGTGTATAACCGCTATATCCCGGAAGATGTCTCCTATACCAGGGTAGAGCCGCCCTCCTCCCAGGAGAGTCGCCGCAGTTCCGGACCTGGAACCGGAGGACCCCGCCCGACCTTTCACCTTCCTGACTTTTTATCGGGAAAGGAGAGTCTGATAGGAGGCCGGGAGGGGAGCGGTCTGGCCGGCCTTCTGAAGGCCCTCCATTTAGACAGTATCGACGCCGGAGACATCCTCCTGCTGCTGATTATGCTGTACCTTATGGCGGAGGGGGACGATCTGGAGCTGGTCATTGCCCTGGGGCTGACCCTCCTCATGGGGCTGGGGGGAGAGGAGAAATAACTACTCTCCCACTGTGTGCAGGACCTCCCCGTCCGGCAGCGCGAAGCTGCTGTCTGCGGGACACGGGGACTGAACAGGGGAGTAGGCGGTCATGCGGTAGACCAGCTGGCCGTCCTGTTCGCTCTCGGCGGAGACAAGCAGGCCGCTGCTGACGCTGACCCAGAACCGGCGGACCAAGTCGGAGCCATCCGTTTTGACTTCTACCAGAATGCAGGGCAAGTCCCCACGCAGCTCATATCCTGCGGCGGTGATCTCCTCCGGTTCCAGATGCAGCACCGTCTCATAGGTGGGGATATGCTGGGCCAGGTCGGAGGACTTTTCATCGGCCGGGGCGGCGGCATAGTCCTGGGAGCCGTCGTACCAGTAATAGACGGTGTCCTCGCCGGTGAGGTCGTGGCGGATTACACCGGAGGGGAGGGTCTGGACGCTGTGGGACCAGCCGCTGTCCGTCCAGACCTGGACCTGGGTGGCGGAGGAGCCGCCGTTCCAGAAGGTCTCCACCGTCAGCTCCCGGTAGTAGCTGGAGGGACGGGCCAGGGTAGCCACTACGCCGGTGACGGTCTGGGTGGTGACCTCCGCCCGCTGGTAATCCTGAACCCGGCTTCCACTGCCCAATGGATCGTCCAGGCCGGTGCTGGAGGACGGAAGGATTACATCGGGGGTGTTGGCGGCAAAGATTACCCGTCCAAAGCTGGCCACAATGGCTCCTACAATGAGGGCCACAATGGCAACCACAATGACAAGCCGGTTTTTTTGCTCCAAAAGATCACCCCCGCAGTACATTATCCCCCAAATTCATCCGGAGGAGTCTCCCGCAGGCCGAAGTGCCAGGCTATGGCCCCGGCGATGCGGCGGCAGGCCCGGCCGTCGCCATAGGGGTTGGCGGCGTGGGCCATCTTGCCGTATTCAGATGGATCGGCCAGCAGCCGGGAGGCCATCTGGAAGATGGTTTCCTCCTCAATCCCGGCCAGGCGGACCGTCCCTGCGGCCACCGCCTCGGGCCGCTCCGTCTCTTTACGCAGGACAAGCACCGGCTTGTTTAAAGCGGGGGCCTCCTCCTGGAGCCCGCCCGAGTCGGTCATCACCAGGTGGCACCGGGCCATGAGGTTGTGCATCTCCCGCACATCCAGGGGGGCGATGAGGTGGATGCGGGGATGGCCGCCCAGATACTTGTGGGCCGCCTCCTGGACCACGGGGGACAGGTGGACGGGGTAGACCAGCTGGGTGTCTGGGAAAGCGTCCGCCACCCGGCGCAGGGCGGTCATGATGTTGGTCATGGGCTGGCCGTAATTTTCCCGGCGGTGGCAGGTGACCAGAATCACCTTCTGGGTTCCGTAGTCCAATTTGTTGAGGATTGGCTCGGAGAAGGTGGAGTCCTTGATGACGGTGGTATGAAGGGCGTCGATGACGGTGTTGCCCGTCAAAAATACCCCCTTTGTGATATTCTCCCGGGCCAGGTTGTCCCGGTTGGCCGCGGTGGGGCAGAAGTGGAGGTCCGCAATGGCGCCCACCAGCTTCCGGTTGATCTCCTCCGGGTAGGGGGACCACTTGTCGTAGGTGCGCAGGCCGGCCTCCACGTGTCCCACCGGGATCTTGTGGTAGAAAGCGGCCAGCGCCCCGGCAAAAGTGGTGGAGGTGTCTCCGTGGACCAGGACCAGGTCAGGTTTGGCGTCCTCCAGCACCCTGTCCATGCCGGTGAGGCACTTGGAGGTGATGGTGGACAGGGTCTGCCGGGGTTCCATCACGTTCAGGTCGTAGTCGGGCCTCAGCCCGAAAATGTCCAGCACCGAGTCCAGCATCTCCCGGTGCTGGGCGGTGACACAGCAGACCGCTTCAAATTCGGGCTGCTTGGCCAGCTCCAGAGCCAGGGGCGCCATTTTGATGGCCTCCGGGCGGGTGCCGAAGACGGTCATAACTTTTATCCTGTTCATTTGTCGGAACGGTCCTCCTCGCCGAAATAATTTCCGCTCTCCATGGGACGGCTCCGCCGGGGCTTGGCCACCCGGCTGCTGCCGGTGGACGGGGGCGGTTCCCCCTGATTGACCCGGTCCAGATAGAGCTTGCCCGCTACAGCCCCGGCGGCGCACAGGGCCAGCAGGAAGAGCATGGCCCGCACCACGCCGATGGTGGTGAGCACCACGGCGGACAGGCCCAGAATGGCGCTGATGATATAGAGCACCGCCACCGCCTGCTTCTGGGAGAAGCCCATGTCGATGAGCCGGTGGTGGATGTGGCCCCGGTCGGGGGACATGGGGGACTGGCCGTGGGACACCCGGCGGAGGATGGCGAAGCAGGTGTCGAAGATGGGCAGGCCCAGCATGAGGAAGGGGACGGCGAAGGAGATGATGGCGTAGAACTTGAACAGCCCCTGGATGGACACCACCGCCAGAATGAAGCCCAGGAAGGTGGAGCCGGTGTCTCCCATAAAGATTTTCGCCGGGTTCAGGTTGTATGGCAGAAACCCTATACAGGCCCCGGACAGAGCCCCCATCAGCAGGGCCACATCGGGCTCGACCATGATGAGGGCGATGACCATCAAGGTCATGGAGCTGATGGTGGACACCCCGCAGGCCAAGCCGTCCAGCCCGTCGATGAGGTTGACGGCGTTGGTGATGCCCACGATCCACAGCACCGTAATGGGAAAGCTGAGCCAGCCCAGCTCCCACACGGGTTCACTGCTGAAGATGTTGGGATTGGACAGAAAGTCGATGCGGTTGCCGTGGAGAACGGCAATGAGGGCGGCGATAATCTGGACGATGAACTTGGGCATGGCGGGCAGGGCGAAAATATCATCCAGGATTCCCAATATGACGATAATAACGCCGCCCAGCAGCATTCCCCGCAGCTCAGAGGTGAGGGGCAGGTAGATGAGCACGCTGAGGATGAAACCGAAAAAGATGGCCAGGCCGCCCATGCGGGGGATGGGGTGGTCGTGCATCCGGCGGTTGTCCTTCGGGATGTCCACCGCCCCCACCCGGAAGGCCAGGGATTTGACCACCGGCGTAGAGATGAGCGCCACCAGGGCGGCGGTAAGCAGGGCGGCAGCGGCCAGTCCTACGGAGAGAAGTTGGATCATAGTTTAGAACCTCTTTGTATCTGTGGGTTTCCGTATTGCAGGGGCCGCCGCCTTCGGCGGCCCATTATAAAGCGGGGCGGCGAGGGCGCCGCCCCCCTACAGGTTAACGGGCCACAAAGCCCACCTTTTTATACACCTTGCGCAGGGTCTTGTTGGCCACATAGCCGGCCTTCTCCGCCCCGGCCTTGTAAACGCTCTCCAGATAGGCCTTATCTGCCAGAATGCGGGTGGCCTCCTCCCGGATGGGGCGGAGAATCTCCACCACCGCCTCGCCCACGGCGGGCTTGAATTTGCCGTAGCCCTGGCCGGCAAATTCGGCCTCGATGTCCGCAAAGCTCTTGCCGGTAACGGCGGAGTAAATGTTCATCAGGTTGGCCACGCCGGGCTTATTGGCGGGGTCGTAGCGGACGGGGTTCTCCATGTCGCTGTCAGTGACCGCCCGCTTGAACTTGCGCTGGATGTCCTCGGGCTTCTCCATGAGGAAGACGCAGCCCTCGGGGATGGACTTGGACATTTTGCTGTCCGGAGTGGTCAGACCCATCACCCGGGCCCCCGCCTTAGGGATGTAGGGCTCGGGCATCTTGAACACGTCGCCATAGATGCCGTTAAACCGCTGGACGATGTTCCGGGTGAGCTCTACGTGCTGCTTCTGGTCCTCGCCCACGGGGACAAAATCCGGTTGGTACAGCAGAATATCCGCCGCCATGAGGGAGGGGTAGGTGAACAGGCCGCCGTTGATGTTGTCCTTATGTTTGGCGGACTTGTCCTTGAACTGGGTCATCCGGGACAGCTCGCCGAACATGGTGTAGCAGTTGAGCACCCAGCCCAGCTCCGCGTGCTGGGGGACGTGGGACTGGATGAACAGGGTGTTTTTCTCCGGGTCCAGGCCGCAGGCGATGTACTGGGCCAGCTGCTCCAGGGTGCGCCGGCGCAGGTCTGCGGGGTTCTGGCGGACGGTGATGGTGTGCATGTCCGCCATAAAGTAGTAGCAGTCAAACTCCTCGGCCCGGTCCGCCCAGTTCTTGATGGCGCCCAGGTAGTTGCCCAGGTGCAGGTCGCCGCTGGGCTGGATGCCGGAGAGCATTACTTTCTTTTCGTCCATGTGTTGTTGCTCCTTACTGTCAGGGCGCGGCTGGCGCCCATATAATGTCACTGTATTGTACCACTATCGGGGGAGAAAGGCAACTGTTTTGGCAAATCTGACCGGGTCAAAAAGGAATTGTTTCCAATTTAGACATAATGTGCTATCATGGTGGAGAAGGGGGGAGTTTCTTTGGCCTGGTACGTCTACATCCTCCGCTGCGGCGACGGCACCCTGTACACCGGCATCACCGACGACGTTCCCCGCCGTTTGGCCACCCACCGGGCGGGGAAGGGAGCCAAGTACACCCGGGGGAGAGGGCCCCTGGAGCTGGTCTGGCAGGAGGAGGTCCCCGACAAGTCCGCCGCTTTGCGCCGGGAATACCAGCTCAAGCAGCTGAGCCGCTCGGAAAAGGAGCAGCTAATAAGGGAAGCGTAAAAAAGCCTCCCTTCGCAAAGGGAGGTGGCATTTGCGAAGCAAATGACGGAGGGTTTTCCTTCTTCAAAAGCGCCCACTTTTTGAAAAAGAAACAACCCCAGTCAGCCTGCGGCTGACAGCCCCCTTTGCGAAGGGGGCCTTTTGGCGCAAAAACCAGGACCGCCCGGGAAACCGGACGGTCCTGGTCTGTTCAGGTCGATGGGGTGGTGAGGCCGTGATATAAATCGGGATATAATACGCTCGGGATGCTCGGGTGGTCGTTTGAACGGCTTTGTATAGTCAGGGTGTACCCGTCATAAATGGAGGGCAGTGGTACGGAATCCAGAATGGACACAGGCTGGGCGTACTCGATGGTGACGGTGTCGCCTACGTTGAGGGTGACCACCTCCCGGTTCTGGGCGGCGGAGAGGGAGTAGAAGACCTCTTCGCCCTCCAGACGGATGAAATAGAAGGAGTTACCCTCGATGACGGCGGTGCGAATCTCGGTGACCTTGCCCTTTGCCTCGGTCTGGGGCAGTTGTTCCGTTTGAGTAACGCCCTTATCCCGGAGCATCTGGATATAGCTCTGCTCACAGGCGGAGACGGTGGTGCCGGTGGCCACGATCTGGTACTGGGCCACATTGACCATGGCGTACATCTTCACCAGATTGGTGGCGTCCTTCAAAGGGATAAAGTAGGTGGGTTCGCCGGAGATGTTCAGCAGCAGGGGGAAGGTGGCGGTATAGCCCAGGTCCTGGACCACGCCCTCGGCGGAGCGTTGGGCGGCTCCCTCGGTGGCGCCGGGGGCGGTGTAGAAGTGGGTCTCCTTGGTGCGCATGTTGCACAGCA
>ERZ779633.124-NODE-124-length-32248-cov-7.243283_pt1 | contig 32248 bp, 27 predicted proteins | sample MGYA00514195_ERZ779633 | MGnify/ENA primary metagenome ERZ779633 (study PRJEB29562, sample SAMEA4376707) | mouse gut metagenome | isolation source: Cecum | study: EMG produced TPA metagenomics assembly of the A DSS colitis mouse model was used to assess the...
AAAACTACAAAATTTCTTCGGCGTTTTCTTACAATTTCAAATTGGCGTTGACACCCACCCTCCAGGACTTCCACGCCGAGCTGCTCCGCCAGTCCGAGCCGGAGGCGCGTGACGTGGCCCTGGCAATCGAGCTGTTCACCGAGGGCAGCCTCAACACCTTCGCCAAGCCCACCAACGTGGACACGGACGCCAGAATCCTCTGCTACGACATCCGGGATCTGGGCAAGCAGCTTCTTCCCGTTGGTATGCTGGTGGTGCTGGACAGCGTGTTCAACCGGGTCATCCGAAACCGGACGCTGGGTAGGAACACCTGGGTCTATATTGACGAGATTTATTTGCTGTTCCAGCATGAATACAGCGCCAATTTCCTGTTCACCCTCTGGAAACGAGTGCGGAAGTACGGGGCCTGCTGCACCGGGATCACACAGAACATAGATGATCTTCTCCAGTCCCACACCGCCCGGACCATGCTGGCCAACAGCGAATTTCTGGTCATGCTGAACCAGGCGTCCACCGACCGGCTGGAGCTGGCCCGGCTGCTGAACATCTCAGACAACCAGCTCTCCTACATCACCAACGTGGACTTCGGCAGGGGCCTCATCAAGTGCGGCAGCGCCATCGTGCCCTTCCTGGACGTGTTCCCCAAGCACACCCAGCTCTATAAACTGATGACTACAAAATTTATGGAGCAGGCTGCGTAAACTTTGAAAGGCCGTGCCCTATCTGCCTTTTCGTGAATTGCGCATTGACGTTCAAATCTGACAATGATAGAATCAACGCAGTATACAGTTTAAGGGAGATGCCATCATGCAGAGGAGAACGCCGACCGTAAGCCTTGCTCTTTTGAAACCGGGTGACCGGGAACAGTTTATCCTGGACAATCAGGAAGCCTTCTTATATGGTGCCACACAGGAATTTGGAATGAGGGATGACCACTTCGAAGAGGATGGTGAGATCATCTCCCGCAAGACCATTGAGGATTCCATTGACGGCGAACACGCGGAGGCATACCGGATCATCGCGGATGGGGAGAAGGCTGGCGGAATTGTGATTCGAACCGATGGAAGCAGGGGTGAACTGGAACTGCTGTTCACATTGCCGCTGCTGCACGGAAAAGGTATCGGTTTTGCCGCTTGGTGTGAGATGGAGAGACTGCACCCGGAGATCAAGGTATGGGAAACCGTTACGCCCTACTTTGAAAAGCGTAATATCCATTTCTATGTTAACCGCTGTGGTTTTCATATTGTGGAGTTCTTCAACCCATTCCATCCTGATCCAAAAGATTCAGATCAGCCGGCCGATGAGGACTCTAGCGACTTCGACGGAATGTTCCGTTTTGAAAAAGTAATAAAATAAACACACGTTTTAGGGAGTTGTTTGCCATTGGCAGACGGCTCTTTTTTACAGGAGGTGAAGTAACGTCGATAAAATCAAAGAAAAAGCCCCTGTCCGCAAAGAACTGAAGGAAAAGGTCAAGGCCGCACCGAAGAAACTGCTTCGGTGCGGCCTTTTGGATGGCACCCAGCGTCTGCATGGCCAACTCCGGGACACGGCCCAACAGGGCCAGCGGGACGGCTACGGCGGCGACCAGATTGAGGACGCCGCCTGGAAGGGCGGCCGCTGGGGAGAGCGGGGCATTGAAAAGCTGCTGAAAAAGAAAAAAAGTGACAGAGGCAGGCACCAGAAGCCTGACCCATCCACGCCACCAGAATCTCCAGCGGAGCCGCCCTCCGGGGAGGCTGTACCTCCTAAAGCACCGGAGCATCCCGTTCCGGCAGACGGCTCCGAGCGGATACAGATCAAGACGAGGGAAGCCGTCACTGCCAGGGAGGGGGGCACTGTGCCCTCTGAGAGCGGCAGGCTGGAACCACCCTCTGCGGCTGGATCAGAGCGGCAGCAGGTCAAAACACGGAAATCCGCTGTCCGTGGCACCCATAGGGATACCCAGCCAGCCTTACACGGTGAAGCGGAATCCCCCCGGATCAGAACCAGAGGAACCGGCGATACCACGGTTGGTGTTTCCCCGGACAGCAGGACAAGGCCCTCCGAACGGCTGACGGTCAAGACGAGGGACGCTTACACTCAGAAGGTAGTCCCGGAGCAGCCATCCCAGGCGATGGAACGGGGACGGCGAAAATTTCAGAAGGAGCAGAGATCAAAAGCGGCAGCCAAACGATTCGGTAAGAGGCAGCCGGTACCTGAGTCCCCGTCTGTATCGAGGAACAAGCTCTCTGTTCAGCGTTCTTCTCCCTGGCGACAGATCGCCCAGGATGGGGACGCTCCGGTATTCACTAGAGGCAAGGCCGTCCATCCGTCCGCACTCAGCCCAAAGGGGACTGTCAAAGTTTCTGAAACGGGTGCGAAGCCAGTTGGCCGTACAGCCAATCAGGGAATCAAAACTGCGGAGTACAGCGCAAAACAGGTGCTGAAAAGTGCGGATGGGGTCAAGACTATAGGGCAATCCGCCAAGGCCGCACCGCTGGCCCGCAGGAGGGCCGTCCAGGCCCTCCGTGCCCTGAAAAAGCCCAAGGCGGCCACCGTCAGGGGAGCGGTAAAGGCCAGCGCGGCGGCCCTCAGAGCCACCGTCAGGGCCGCAAGGACTCTGGCCGCAGCCCTGGCCGCTGGGGGCAGCGTGGTGATATCGGCAATTCTGGTGCTGTGCCTGGTTGGGGTGTTGGTGGCTTCGCCCTTCGGAATTTTCTTTTCGAACGGCGGCAGCTCCCCGGATGTGGTGACGCCGTCCTCGGCGGTGGTGCAGATCAACGGGGAGTTGTCCGACTACCTGACTGCTCTGCAAGCCGGGGACACTCATGACAGGGTGGAAATCTTGGGCCAGCCCCCGGCCTGGTCGGACGTGTTTGCCGTGTTTGCCGCTAAGACGGCGGGGGCCGCAGACGGTACGGACGTGGTCACGCTGGACGCAGCTCGTGTAGACCTCCTGCGGGCCGTGTTCTGGGACATGATAAAGATCACCTCAGTGGAGGAGCCAGTTGTCCACCCGGCCAACGGGAGCATCCCGGCATGGACAGAAAATGTGCTGAAAATTACCATCACACCCAGAACGCCCGATGACATGCGGGTATTTTACAGCTTCACCGACGCACAGAACCAGACACTGGACGCTCTGCTGGCCAACGGCGGGCTGTTGACTACGCTGGCAGGAGACCTGACCATCTCCAGCCAGGACGCCAAGTCCCTGCTGGCAGCGCTCCCGCCAGACCTGGACCCGGAGCGCAAGGCCGTGGTGGAAACGGCCTGCCAGCTGGTGGGGAAAGTGAACTATTTCTGGGGCGGAAAGAGCCGTGTCCTGGGCTGGGACGAGCGATGGGGGCAGATCAGGAAGGTCACCGCCTCCGGCAGCTCCACCTCTGGCACCTACCGGCCCTTTGGGCTGGATTGCTCAGGATTTGTGGATTGGGTATTTTATAACGTGACGGGCGGCAGCTACATCATAGGCCATGGCGGCGGCGCCCACTCCCAGCATACCTACTGTACCGCCATCACCTGGGATCAGGCCATCCCCGGCGATCTGGTATTCTATCCAGGGGATACACACGTCGGCATCGTGGGCGGCAGGGATGAGAGCGGAAATCTGCTTATCATCCACTGTACCTATAGCAAAAACAACGTGGTGATTACGAACAAAAGCGGATTCACTTCCATTGCGAGGCCTAATTATTACAGCGAATAGCGCCGGGCAGGGAGACACGGGAAAGCCTATGTCTCCCCGCTTTTTTCATGAATCAATGTTACAGACAGAGTGCCTGTGGCGTTGATTTGTGTGGAAAAATGAAAAGGAGAAATTTATTATGGCAGTTTTTCGAGTAGAGCGCACCAACAATTACACCGTCATGAGCAACTACCACCTGCGGGACAAGACCCTCTCCCTCAAGGCCAAGGGCCTGCTGTCCCTTATGCTCAGTCTCCCAGAGACCTGGGACTATACCCTCTCTGGGCTGGCCAAAATTAGTTTGGAGGGCAAGGACGCCATCCGGGCCGCCGTGGTGGAGCTGGAGAAAGCCGGGTACATCCAGCGTGGCCAGACCACCGACAAGGCCGGCAAGTTCAGCGGCAACGAGTATATCATCCGGGAGTACCCTGTGTCCCAGGCACCGTCGTTGGATCAGCCGTCATCGGATAAACCGTCGTCGGAAAACCCGACGACGGGAAAACCGGCGACGGTTTCCACGCAGACGGAAAGCACGTCGCCGGGTTTTCCAACGCAAATAAATATAAATAATCAAATAACGAATCAAACAAGTAAAGAATCATTTCCTTTCCCTCCCGCCCCTTCCACAACTCCCGCTCCGGCAGCGGAACCGAGGGGAGCGAAGGGAAGAAAACGTGAGAGGGGAAAGGCTGTCAGCAAGAGGGAGATGGACAGTTATCGAGAAATGATCCGGGAGAATGTCAGCTATGATGATTTCGTGCAGGAGCGTCCGTATGACGTTCCACAATTGGACGAGATGGTGGAGCTGATGGTGGAGGCGGTCTGCTCCAGGAAGGAGACACTCCGGGTGGCGGGGAACAATTTCCCCCAGGCAGTGGTGAAATCCCGGCTGCTGAAGCTGGATGGACAGCATATCCGCTTTGTGTTTGACTGCCTCCGGGAGAACACCACCCAGGTGCGAAACATGAAACAGTACCTGCTCACTGTGTTGTACAATGCCCCGGTCACCATGGAGAGCCACTATGCCGCCCAAGTCAACCATGATCTTTACGGCGGGGTGGCGGCATAGATGCAGAAACAGCGCCCTGTCGCTGGCAAAGTGCTGTTCTCATTTTGTTGGGAGCAGGGTGGCGTTCAGCAGATCCCCTGCTCGGACTCCTAGAGCATCTACAACGTTGTATAGTACATCGAGAGAAAAGGAACGTACGATATTAATACATCTATTTTCATCAAACAGAAACTAACAATACCCGATTGATTGTGCGAAAAACAGGAATGCAAAAGCTAAGCCTGTCAAAATCAGCAGCAATGGAATAAAAAACCTCTCCCATTTAGAAAACGGGACTTTGCCCATCGCACACACAAGCAGAAGGGTACCATACAGCGGACCGCACATATTAGTGATACCGTCGCCAAATTGGTAGGCCAGAACAGCAGTTTGCGGGGTCAGATTAATAATTTGTGCAATCGGGAAAATGATAGGCATTACGATAGCCGCTTTTGCGGAGCCGGAAGGAATCAAGAGGTTGATAAGCATGATTACAATCAGAATTCCAATTAGCGATATGACCGGCGGTTTGCCCTGAAGGGGTTGGGAAAAATAATAAACGATTGTATCCAGCACATTGGTCTGCGCAAGCACCCAGGCAATTCCGTACGCGATTCCCAGGAGCAGACAGGCGTTGATCATACCCGCACAGCCCTTTGCAAACGCAGAAATAGCACCATCTGTGGAGATTCTTCCAATTACGGCGGTTAGAACGGCGATAGCGATAAAAATGGCGCTCATATGATGAAAACCCCAGCCGAATTGAATAGCGCCATATACGAACAGAAGTAGGCCCAGAATATAGACAGTTAAAATAGCTATGTGGGTCTTTGTAAAGGCTTGGGTCCCAAATTGCTCTGTGTCAAAGGCCAAATCGCTGGTGTCGATCCCTGCCATATAGCTCTTCTCCGGATTTTTCCGGACCCGCTTGGCATACCACATGATATAGGCCAAACAAACAAGAGGAACCACAGCAAACAAAACTAGACGGAGCCAAATTCCGGAGTACAGCTCCAAGCCACCGATTGCCTGTGAGATAGCGACGGAAGATGGGTTTGTCGGCCCGCAGAGGAAACCGGAACACGCCCCTATCATAGAAATGGCAACGCCAACGATTGCATCATATCCTAGGGCAAGTGCGATAGAAATCGCCAGCGGCCAAAATGGAATACAGCCCTCTACGAAGCCGACAAAACCGCCAAGAACGGCAAACATATAAAACATAATGATCAGAATCAGGTCGCCATGCTTTGTACCAATCCTTTTTATCATACGGCTGATCCCTACGTTGAGCGCCCCAGTTTCTTGGATTACTTCCAGGGTTCCGGCCCCAACCATAAATCCAAAGCACAGGGCGGTGGCATTGGCAAATCCATTGGGAATGGCGAGGAAATAGTCCAGAATGCCGGCGCCGCGTCCCTCTATGAACGCAAAGGAATCTGGATTCACGATCATGCGGCCGGCTGACTCGATCCGTTCATACATACCGGCAGGGATCAAGTGAGTAGCAACACAGATGATAGCCAGCAAAATCATGAGCAAGGCAATCGAATTGATGGGTTTTCTTTCTTTTTTCATAAGCGTCTCCTTTACAACAAGTCGAATTTATTTAACTGTTCAAATAATCTAGCGTGTTCTGCACATGTACTTCAACACCAAAAGGCAGAGCATCGGCGCTAACGTGGAATCTGGGGTTGTGCAATATGGGATAATCCTCACCCACTGCTACCCCCAGATTCATATAGACGGAGGGACGCAGCCGGGCAAACTCACTGAAGTCCTCGGCTGTAAGGGAAGGGGCCTCTGTGTAAAATACATTATCCCCGCCCAGAACTTTCGTGCAGCTGTCAGCCACTTTAGCAGATAGATCCGCGTCGTTGATAGTAGGAGAGTATCCACAGTGAAACTCATACTCCACAGTACATTTCCACGCTTCGGCAATGCGGTAAGTAAGCTCTTTGATCCGCTTGGACAAAACGGAACGGGTCTCATCACGAAAGGCCCGGAAGCCGCCCTTGATCACAACGCGGTCAGCCACAGAACTGGCGGTAGAACCAGGAGTGTGAATGTCACCAATGTGAAAAACTGTTGTCTCCAGCGCGTTGATCTCCCGTGTAGGCAGCATATGGATTGCCTGCACCAGCTCTGCCATTGCGGGTACGGGGTCAATGACCAGATGAGGTGCGGAACCGTGGCCGCCTTTCCCAATCAGGGTAATTTCAAAAAAGTCTGTGGAGGCACAGGCCTGATCCTTGCGGATTTTTATTGTTCCAATCGGTATTTCCGCAGCGACATGGATTGCCATACAGGCGTCCACACCCTCCAAAACACCATCCTGAACCATTGCCCTGGCGCCGCCGAGTCCGGCCTCTGGTCGCCCTGTATATCCGGCATCCGCCACTTTTCTCCTGATCTCTTTGTTAAATGTGTTTTCCTCACAGGCCTGAAAAGCAAATTTGATCCTACCACTGAACTCATCCTTGTGTGCGCTAAGGACCTTCGCCGCCCCGAGGAGCATAGCCACATGACTGTCATGGCCGCAGGAATGGCATATGCCGGGATTTTCGGACTGATAGGGCAGTCCGCACAGATCATCCATCAGCAGAGCGTCCATATCTGCCCGCAGAAGCAAAGTTTTTCCGGGCCTTCCGGTGTCCAGCACGCCAACTACGCCGTTATAGCCAACACCAGTTTGAACCTCCAAGCCCAATGCCCTTAGATAATCCTCGACAATTTTGGCGGTGCGGAACTCTTCCCAGCTGGACTCCGGGTGCTGGTGAAGGTCCTTGTAGATTTCAAAAAGCTCTGACTTTAGGGCTTGTGCCTCCAGTTTAATCTCCTCTGCTGTAAGCATTTTCTTACCTCCTAAATTGTTTTATTTTGCGGCCTCTATCATATGGAAAAAAGCGCTGCGGACCACGGCGTTATCCTCTTCCCGGCATGCAAAAGCTCCGCCCCATTCCGGGTGCCATTGAACCCCCAGGAAAGGATAACTGCGATGGATAACCGCTTCAATGATACACTCATGGCTTCCTTCCCGCAGTGTGCCTTGTTCCGCCTGCTTTAAATAAGGCCGTATGTCCTTATCTCCTCTACACCACAGCTGAATGGCCTGGAGACAGTCGGGCAGCTTTTTAACTGCCTGATGGTGTATACTGTTGCAATGGACTACAGGGCCATAAGCGTCATAAAGAATGGAGCCAGGGACATTAAACGTATTATGAAAGTGGGGATTTTCCGGGTCATAGACGTGGTATTTGCTACATGAGATGTGCTGAATCAGCGAGGCGCCAAAATAAACGCTAATCAGCTGGTGTCCCCGGCAGATACCTAATAACGGTTTGTGAAGCTTTACCGCCATGTCAATCATGGCCATCTGTTTTTTGTCCAGTTCCTCATCAATTACATTACAGCCGGTGTTTTCTTCGCCCCAGTAGCTGGGACTCACATCAGGTACACCGCCGGGAACCAACACCCCGTCTGCTTTCTCCACATCAGATGGGTCCAGACTGTACCAAGCGTGGCCGCCCTGAGAAACGAAACCGCCAACATCCGGTACAGAGGTGCCCTCAAGATTATTATCTGCATCCTCGGGACCGGCGATCAGTATACTCCATTGCTTCATAGCTTATTTCCCCCTGAATCAGAATTTGTAAAAAACGGACTTTCTTGCTCCTTGTTGTATTTCACTAAACCGATTCATCCAACTGCTGAAAGAAATACACAAAAAGTTACTGTGCTATCAGCATATCATTGTAATCCTTACAAAGGCAAATACGAAAACGATGATAACGTTATATCTGTTTTCGTATAACATTTATACAAATTCCATAAAACAGCGGCGTCCAACCGGATCATACCGATTGGGCGCCGCTGTTTTTCACACAATATTGTTTTTCATGAAATCAATCAGGTGCTGCTGTACCGGATTTGTGTTTCGTTGCGTATAGGAGAGGTAAATGCTCCGTACAGCCAAAGGATCATCCAACTGATAAAAAACCACGTTGTCAGTCGGCGTAACGTGAGCTGGAATGGTAGAGCGCAGGAAGGTAATTCCCTGTCCCTCCAAAACCAGATAATAGGCGGTCATCATCTGGGCCAAGTATAGGGATACATTCGGCGTGAAGCCAGCGTGCTTACACAGCTGAAAGCTACGCTGATGGATGTCGTTTCCCTCTTTCAGAAGGAGGAAGCGCTCCTGCGCGAAAGCCTCCAGGGGAACGGGTGGCTTTCGGTTTCCGGTCTGGGTACGGTCAAGAAATTCCCCGAAGGAATAGCGGTATTGATCCAGAGTTTGATTGACGGAGTTGCTGGCCGGAACAGCCAGTACGATCTCCTCTGAGGCCCAGGGGATGGAATGAATCCGGCTGTTGGTGGGACGTTCCGCCTCCAACAGGAAGTCCAGCTTTCCGCTCAGAAGCTTCTCCAGAAGCGTTTGGTTGCCGCCCTCTGTAAGAGTCAATGTCACTTGAGGGTACTGCAAACGAAAATCCGCCATCAAATCGGGCAGAACATAGGTACAGAAAAACATGGAACTGCCGATGTGCAGCTCTGTCCGATTCACATCCCGAAGCTGTCTGAAATGCTCTGCCATCTCCTCCTCGATCACCGTGATCTGCTCAATTTTTTCAATATAGTACCGTCCTGCGTCAGTCAAAGAAATCGGATTAGTGCTCCGGTCAAACAGAGGCAGTCCCAATTCCTGCTCCGCTTTTTTGATAGTGGCACTCAGCCAAGGCTGGGAGACATACAGCTTTTTAGCCGCTTTGGAAAAGCCTCTTTCCTGATAGACCGCATAGATATATTCCCTGTAATTCGTCATTTTGCTGTCCCCCTATACGAAAATCAATATAACATCTTCAAGTTTTTCGTATTTTACTTTTCTGCGGATTCGTGGCTAAATCATAGCAGAAGCAAAAATAAAACGCAAGACATTTTTAGGAGCGTGAATAAAATGGGGATCTATGTGATTACAGGAGGGACCACAGGCATCGGAGCGGAGGCCCGCCGCCTGCTGCTGGAAGAAGGACATGATGTGTTCAATATCGCCTACGGCGGAGGCGATTTTGTGGCCGATCTGTCCACCGACGAGGGCGTAACTGATGCTATCCGGGTCGTCAAAGAGAAATATCCGGACGGCATCGACGGTCTGATCAGCAATGCGGGCGTGGGGCCGACAGCGCCCCCGGAAAAAATCCTGGCGCTGAATTTCTACGCAGGCACCTACATCGCCGAAGGGCTGAAGCCCCTGCTGATGAAGAAAAAGGGCTGCTGCGTTATGACCAGTTCCAACTCCATCACCAACTCCAGCGTGCGCATGGACTGGGTAGAGCTGCTCACCAATCTGCGCAACCGGGATCGGGGTATGGATCTGGCCCGTATGATCCCCCAGGCCCAGGCCGCCTCGGTGTACAGCTCCTCCAAGTGCGCCCTGGCCCGGTGGGTGCGGCGGGTGTCTCCCTCCTGGGCAGTAGATGGCCTGCGTATCAACGCCGTTGCCCCGGGCAACACCACGACTCCTATGACGAAAAATCTGACTGAGCAGCAGAAGGACGCCGCTCTGCTGATTCCTATTCCCACTCGGTACGGCACCCGGGAGTTCCTGGACGCGGAGGAAATTGCCAACGCAATCGTGTTCCTAGCCTCGAAAAAGGCCAGCGGCATCAATGGCGTGGTTCTGTTCGTGGACGGCGGCATCGACGCGCTTATGCGCTCCGAGCGGTTTTAAGGGAGGTGTTGGAAATGACATTGCTGGAACAGTACATAGATTGTATGCGCAGGGGTGACGAGTGCGCTCTGGCCGACCTGTTTGCCAAAGACGGCATTCTCCACGATTCCTCCTGGACTCAGGTAGGAGAGGATACTCTGCACCTGTCCGGGAAGATGGCGGTGGAGATGATGTTCCACCACAAGTTCGGATATAACGGCGGCCCCTTCCATATCAGCGGTGTGAAGTTTATGGAGGAAAATGTGGCCTGGTACTTTATCGTCTACCATGGTCGGGTGGTACCCGTTGTGGCCTACCTCTCCTCGGTGACGGAGGACGGTAAGATCGACCGCTTAAATGTTCTTCCGATGTAACATATTCTAAATAATAAATTGGGGAGGTAATATCATGGATCTGGGTTTGGAAGGAAAAGTTGTTCTGTGCATGGCGTCCGCCGCCGGCCTGGGCAAGGGGATCGCCACAGAGATGGCCCGTGAAGGGGCCAAGGTCATGATCAGCGGCCACAATCAGGACAGGCTGGCCGCAGCTCAAGCGGAAATTGAGAGAGAGACCGGCAACCGGCCCGAAATCTGCCTGTGTGATGTGAACAAGGCAGAAGAAGTTCAGGCTCTGGTGGCCCATACAGTGGAAACACTAGGGGACATTTATGCTTTGGTCAATATGTGTCCCGGACCCAAGCCAGGCCCCTTCGACTCCCTGGCTGATGCCGACTGGGAGAGCGCCTTCAACACCTGCCTGCTGTCCTATGTCCGAGCCATCCGGGCTGTGCTGCCCTCTATGCGCCGTCTGGGCGGAGGCCGTATTGTCAACTCCACCAGCTCCTCCGTCAAGGACTGCCTGGACAACCTGATCCTGTCCAACTCCATGCGTATGGGGGTGGTGGGGATGAGCAAGACCCTGTCCTTCGAGCTGGGTAAGGATAATATCCTCATCAACGTGATTGGCCCCGGCCGCATCGGTACCGCTCGGATCACCAGCCTCAACGCTATGCGGGCGGAGAAAGCGGGCATCTCGGTAGCAGACTACGAGAAGGAGGACCTGAAGTCTTTCCCTCTGGGCCGCTACGGTATGGTAGACGAGTACGGCCGGCTGGCCGCTTTCCTCTGCTCTGAGGCAAACACCTATATCTCCGGTCAGACCATCCTGGTGGACGGCGGATTGACCCGCGCCTATTGAGTATCCCTCTTTTCTCTCTTCCACACAAAATCCCGGCAGGGTCATCCTGCCGGGATTTTGCGCTTTATATGTGAAATTGCACAAACCTTATATGAAAACAGATATAACCTGTTCAAGTTTTTCGTATTTTACTTTTCACTGTTTTTATGGCTAAATAGTATCAGAAGATGAAGCAAAACAGCAGATACTTTACACAAATTAACCAAACTGAAGGAGGAAACATTATGGCGGCAAAAATTGCGGCGCGGATGAACCGGATGGCCCCCTCCGGTATCCGCAAGGTCAACGAAAAGGCGCTGGCGATGGAGCGGGCGGGGGAGAGAGTTCTCCATTTTGAAATCGGGCGGCCCGACTTTGACACCCCGGAGTACATCAAAAAGGCGGCCAACCAAGCCTTGGCCGAGGGCAAGGTCCACTACACCTCTAACTTCGGTCTGATGGAGCTGCGCCAGGCCATCGCCGACAAGCTGAAACGGGAGAACAATATCGACTACAAAGCGTCTGAGGTGCTGGTGACCGTTGGTCTTTCTGAGGCAGTGTTCGCTGTGCTGGCCACCATCCTGGAAGAGGGAGACGAGATTCTGGTCCCTGATCCGGGCTGGCTCAACTACGTCAACGTCCCCCATCTATTGGGCGCAGTCCCTGTCCCTTATCTGCTGCGGGAGGAGTCCGGCTATCAAATCGACCTGGACGAGATCCGCTCCAAAATCACCGCCCGCACCCGGGCGGTGGTCCTCATCACCCCCAGCAATCCCACCGGCGGCGTACTGGCGGAGGACGTGCTGAAGGAGTTGGCCCAAATCGCCATTGAGAACGACCTGATGGTCATCTCCGACGAGGTCTACGAGCGGCTGATCTACGACGGGACCAAACACATCAGCATCGCTTCCTTGCCCGGCATGAAGGAACGCACCTTCACCATGAATGGAATGTCCAAGGCCTACGCCATGGACGGCTGGCGGCTGGGCTATGTGGCCGCCCCCGAGGAGTACATCCTGGCTATGAACAAGTTCCACCAGCACAACACCACCTGCGCCCCCAACTTTGTCCAAGCCGCCGCCATCGCCGCCCTCAACGAGGAGGGGGACGAAGTGAACGACATGGTGAAAGAGTACCAGCGCCGCCGGGATGCTGCGGTAGAGGCCATCAACGCCATCCCTGGCCTGCACTGCCAGTGCCCCAAAGGCGCGTTCTACATCTTCATCAACTGCAAATCCCTGGGCATGAAATCCGCTGATCTGGCCGCTTACCTGCTGGAGAACGCCAAAATCGCCCTGGTGCCCGGCGACGTGTTCGGCCCCGGTGGGGAGGGCTACCTGCGGATGTCCTTCGCCAACAGCTACGAGAACGTGGTGGAGGGCTGCAAACACCTGAGAGAAGCAGTGGAACAACTCCGGAAGGAACCTTGACAAATAAATAAGGGAAAAGGGAGGACAAACCGTTGAAAACAAAAAAATTGGGTCTCGCGGCCAAAACCTTTATCGGCTTCGGCCTGGGCATCATTATTGGCCTGATCTTTAAGGAAAAGGCCAGCGTCATTAAGCCCCTGGGCACCATCTTTTTGAACATGATCAAGATGCTGGTGGTTCCCATGGTGTTCTTCTCCATCACTGCCGGCGTGGCCAGCCTGGGTGACCTGCGCAAGCTGCGTAACATCGGCGTGAAGGTGGTCGGGCTCTACGCCATCACCTCGGCCATCTCCGTGGGCATCGGACTGCTGGTGGCCAACATCATCAATCCCGGCAAGGGCTTTGATATGTCGGCCCTGTCCGGCGGCGCGCAGTACGACGCCCAAGGAATGCCCAGTGTGCTGGACACCCTTATCGACATGTTCCCTACCAATGTGGTGCAGTCCTTCGCCAATCAGAATATGCTCCAGATCATCGTGTTCTCCATCTTCCTAGGTGTGGCCCTGATCATGCTGGAGGAGCGGGGCAAGCACCTGGCGGATACCTTCCAGAGCCTGGCCGATGTGATGTATAAGATTACCGCTATTGTAATGGAGTTCTCTCCCATCGGTGTGTGCGCCCTGCTGGCCGACTCCGTAGGCGCCTACGGCCTATCCATCTTTGGCCCCCTGGGCAAGCTTATACTCACCGTCTACGCTGCCGACGTGATCCTCGTTTTGGCGATGTATGTCCCTATGGTGGCGCTCATGGCGCGGTTTCCTCTCGGGCAGTTCTTCAAAGGTATCTGGAAGGTCTGGGTCATTACCGCAAGCACTACCAGCTCTGCCGGGTCCTTGCCTGTTACCACCTCTGTCACCAATGACGACTTCGGTGTCTCCCCCGAGTTGTCCTCCTTCTCCCTGCCCTTGGGTGCCACTATTAACATGAATGGTGGCTGCATCTACTACGCCGCAGCCATCGTCCTCACCGCCCAGGTCTACAATGTGCGGCTGACTCCCGCAGCTATGCTGAGTATCGTGCTGTCCACCGTGCTGGTAGCCATGGGATGCCCTGGCGTCCCTGGCGGAGCCATTATTATGACCACTATCTTGCTCACCAATATGGGTCTGCCTCTGGAGATCGTGGGCCTGATCGCTGGCATCTTCCGCCTCATCGATATGGCCGACACTGTGTTCAACGTCACGGGCGACGTTGTCACCACCATGGTGGTGGCCCGCAGTGAAAACATGATCCAGCCCCCGGTTCCCGCCGGGAAAAACTAAATTATTATTAGGAGGAATACATATGCGTCTCGCTACTATTAAGCACAACAATGCGGAAATCGCCGGCATTGTCACTTCCAAGGGCATCCTTCCCATTGCCGCCCTGAACGAGGCCAAGGGCACTTCCTACAAGACCGACATGCTGTCCCTCATCCAGACTGGGGAGATTCCCGCCATGACCGACTGGTACAATGCAGGCGGCAAGGCCGAGCTGAAGAGCATGGCCGGTCTGGTGCCCAACGATCAGGTGGTCTACGCCCCGCTGTACCGGAATCCCAAGCGGATTTTCGGTATCGGGCTGAACTATGTGGACCATGCCGGGGACATCGGTTCTGCCGCTCCCACCGGTTTCCCCGGCAGCTTCTTCAAAATGGCCGACACCCTCATCGGCCCAGGGGACGAGATCAAGCTGCCCACTTTGAAAGAGGCCCAGAAGACCACCGCCGAGGCGGAGCTGGGTGTCATCATGGGCAAAGACTGCCGGGACGTGACCGAGGAGAACTGGCAGGACGCCATCGTGGGCTACACCACCATCCTGGACATGACTGAGGAGTCCATCCTCAAGGGCAACGACTATGTGAAGGGCAACCCCCGGTATCTGTGCATCGTGAAAAACTTCCCCACCTTCTTTTCCTTCGGCCCCCAGTTGGTCACCCCCGACGAGGTGCCCGACGTGCTCAAGCTGGAGGTCCAGTCCGTCCACAATGGCGAGGTGTACGCTAAGAACGTTGTGGCCAACATGACCCACCGTCCCGCCCGGCTGGTCTCCCTCCACAGCAGCATTCAGGGCTGGTACGCCGGCGACATCCTGTCCACCGGCACCCCTCGGGCCTTCCATATCCAGGACGGAGACATAGCCGAGTGCCGGATTGTCGGTCCCGACGGCTTTGAGATGGCCCCCTTGCTCAATCCGGTGGTGGATTTGAAGAAGCATCCTGAAAAAGAATAATGCAATAAAATATTGAAAAGATTGGAGTAATCATCATGAAAGCTACTTTCGTTTTGACCCCTGCTGAGGCCCGCCGCTTGATTGCCAAGGCGGTCATCCAGACCCCCAAGTTCCAGAAGGCCTGGAAGGACGCCTATGTCCTGCTGGCCGGCGGCACCACCAACGCCTTTATTGCCCAGGAGCTGGGCTACGACGTGGAGCCCGGTCTGTGTACCGTGGGCAACAGCACCGACGCTATGCTGTGCGTCACCGAGCCCTCCAGCCGCAAGAGCTTTCCCAATGCTTTCTACAAGGGTCAGCCTGTGGAGAAAACCATCGCCGAGGCCCTCCAGGACTACCACGCCGACACTGTCATCATCAAGGGTGCCAACGCCTTCGATCAGGACGGCCATGTGGGTGTGATCACCTCCGGCTTTAACGGCGGCACCGTCCCCAACTTCATCGGCTACATGACCAGCAAGGGCCTGAAGTGGATCTGCCCCGTGGGCTATGAGAAGATGGTCCCCAGCGTTCCCGCCGCCAGCCGCGCCCTGGGCGGTGCCAGCCACATCGACATCTCCATGGGGGCCGACCCCGGCCTGTACTGCCTGTCCAGCGCCGATATCCTCACTGAGGTGGATGCCATCAGGCAGATGTTTAACTGCGAGGCCAAAGTGGTGTGCGCTGGCGGCATCGGCGGCAACGAGGGCGCCCACTACTGGGCGGTGGACGGCGAGGAGGCCGATATTAAAGCCTTGGTGGACTTCCTGGAGCAGCACATCAAGGGTGAGCCCCCCGTCAAGGGCAACAAGGGCAACTGTGCCAACTGCCGCTATCCTGGCTGCCGTTACAACGGCCTGAAACCCGAGGAGCTGCCCGCCTGGATGAAAAAACGGGGTATTAAGAAATAAATTTTGATTCCCACAAAGCCGACTGCCATAAAAACAGTCGGCTTTGCATATGAAAAACGATTTGAAAACGGGAGTAATTCTATCGTAAGCGCTGTACAAGAATGCTTTAATCTGCTTTCGCTGAAGAAAGTGGAATTTGCCTTTTCTGTTCCCGATATTGACTGGGGCTGACCCCTTTTTTCTGATGAAATATTTTGGAAAAGTAGAGCGCGTCCTGATAACTTACCGACCTTGCCACCACCTGAATGGGCAGGTCTGTATTTTTCAGCAGAATACAGGCCTGCCGGATACGCCGATCCAAAAGGTAATCCTGGACGGACAGGCCTATAGCCGCCTTGAACTGCCGGTGGAGATAGGAGCGGTTCAAGCACAAGTGGTCGGCAATGTCCTGGACGGTGATGGGGTCGCAGAAGGCCCCCTCCATGAAATTCAGCGCCTCCTCCACGTAGTTGGAGCGTTTCTCCGCTCCGGTGGGTCGCTTGTTAGGAAATTTATCCGCCAGCAGGAACAGGTACTCATACAAAATACTGTTCATCAGCAGATCCCGGCTCCGGGTTTTCTGTTCCGCCTCAAACAGCCGCTCGTGGCAGGATCGAAGCTGGGGGTCACCATCGTACCGGAACACCAGAGACTCCACCAGGGAGGTTCGTTCCAGATAGCCCTTGATTTTGATTCCCTGCATCCCAATCCAGGTGTAAATCCAAGGGGTCTCCTGATCTGCCTCGTAGTAGATCAGTTCCCCTGGGCAGATCAGAAACGCATCGCCCTCCCCCAGCTGGAATGTCCTGCCCCGGCACTGATAGATCCCCCGTCCACTGAGGATGTAATGAACCATATATCCGGTTCGCAGCAGCGGACCGTAACTGTGGCCCGGCTCGCAGTTCTCGTAACCACAGGTGTAGATCATGGCATCAATGTTTTTGGTAAAATCATTGGAAAAAATATAATCTTTCATACTTCCGTCTCCCTGTATGATTTGGTCACAAAGGACAATGCTGTGGTCACATTTCTCCATGTTCAATTTATCTTATCTTACTTATAATGAAAATGCAAGAGGGAAACGGCCGACTTCTTTCTTCATATCGGAAAAAGTATAAGGAGGGTCCAAAATGGACGCGGCAAAGCGACAGAGATATGAAAAAATCGCGGAAGAACTGACCCAGCTGTCGGGAGGAAAGGACAACATTCAGGGCATCGCCCACTGCGCCACCCGACTGAGGATCGTATTGAAGGACAACGACCTGGCAGACCTGAAGGCCATGGAAGATGTGGACCTGGCCAAGGGCGTCTTCGTGGCCGGCGACCAGGTGCAGATCATCTTCGGTGCGGGACTGGTCAACGATGTGTACGAGGTCATCGCAGACTACAACAATATGCAGGGCATGAGTCTCGGGGATCTGAAAACGGTAGCCAACCAGAAGATGAACCCCCTCCAGCGAATCATCAAGGCCCTATCCGACGTGTTTGTGGACATCATGCCGGGCATCCTGGCCGCCGCCCTGCTCACCGGCCTGTCCGGCGTGCTGGGCAACCTGGACTTCGTACAGAGCAACGCCACTCTCTACGGCATCAACACCCTCATCAACATCTCCTCCGGGGCCATCTTCGGCTTCCTGCCCCTGGCTGTGGCCTACAGCGCCTGCAAGCGCTTCGGCGGACGGCCTATCCTGGGTATCGTCATTGGCTGCATCATGCTCAGCGGCTCCCTGGCCGACGCCTATGCCGCTGCCCAGGGCACCGTAGAGGTCACAACGCTCCATATCCTGGGCCTGCCTGTCCAGCTGGTAGGCTTCCAGGGCGGCATCATCGTGGCCCTGCTCATGGGCTGGGTCACCGCCAAGCTGGATAAATTCTTCGAGAAGAAGGTTCCCGAGGTAATCCGCCTGCTGGTGTCCCCCCTGCTGACCACTCTGGTGGGTGCGCTGCTGCTGTTCACCGTCATCGGTCCTGTGGGCCGCGGGCTGTCCTCTGGGCTGACTAATGGACTGGTGTGGATGACCCAGAATCTGGGGGTTATCGGCTACGCCGCCTTCTCCGGGCTCCAGCAGCTGCTGGTCATCACCGGCCTGCACCACATCTTGGGCGCTGTAGAGGCCCAGCTGCTGGCTGACACCGGGCGCAACTTCCTCAATCCCCTCATGTCCGTAGCCATCATCGCCCAGGGCGGTGCGGTGCTGGGCTACCTGGTCCGCCACCGGGACAACATCAAGACCCGTGAGATCTGTATCCCCAGCTTCGTCTCCGTCCTTTTCGGCATCACCGAGCCCGCCATCTTCGGTGTGAACCTGCGCTATAAATACCCCCTGATCGGCGGCTGTATCGGCGGCGCTCTGGGCGGCATTGTGGTCAGCCTCACTGATCTGGCCGCCCTGGGCTTCGGCACCACCGTTCTCCCCGGTATCGCCCTGGCCGACCCCACCAACAACGGCTATGTCAGCTACATCATCGCTCACGCCGTGGCCATCGCCGGCGGCTTTATCCTCACCCTGGTACTCAGCGGCTTGATGGACAAGGCCCCCCGGTCCGCCGGGGAGAAGCCCGCCACTCCCGCAGTCCCTCCCCTCACCCCCGCTGAGGCCCCGCAGTCCGAAGCGTTCTTCGGCTACGCCCAGGGGACCATCCTCCCCCTGGAGGAGGTCAAGGACGAGACCTTCGCCTCCAAGGTGCTTGGGGACGGCGTAGCGGTGCAGCCCTCCGCCGGTCAGGTCTTTGCCCCTGTTGACGCGGTGGTCACCAATCTGGCGGACACCAAGCACGCCATCGGCCTCCAGAGCCGAGGCGGCAACGAGATTCTTATCCATATCGGCATCGACACCGTACAGCTGGACGGGAAATTCTTCAAGGCCCATGTGAAGGACGGCGACACCGTGCAGAAGGGCCAGCTCCTCATCGAGTTCGACCTGGAGCAGATCAAAAAGGCGGGTTTCGGCACCACCATCCCCATGATCTTCACCGACCCCTCCGACGATCTGGTTATGGAGCGGGAGACCTCCGGCCCCATGACGGCCCAGACCAAAATCGCAGAAATGAAAAAGGCGTGATTTTATGGACAGAAAGCTGATTTTCCTGGACATTGATGGCACTCTGGTGGCCGCCCTGTCCGCCCCCTCCCCCCGGGTGGCCCAGGCCATCCGGGCGGCCCGGGGCCGGGGCCACCTGGCCTTCCTGTGCACCGGACGTAACCTGCCCATCATTGGACGGGACATCTTGGACATCGGGTTTGACGGTGTCATCGCCAGCGCGGGGGCCTATGTGTCGGTGGGAAATGAGGTGCTGTTTGACAGCTTTCTCCCCGAGGAGCTGGTGCAGGAGTGCCTGACCGTTTTCCACAGCAACGGCATATTCTGCCGCATCGAGACCCGGGAGGGCATCTACACCGACCCCCAGATGGAGGAACTGCTGCGCAGCGCCTCCCCTGACCCCAGCAATTCCGAGCTGATTCGGATGCAGAAGGAGATCGAGTCCGGCCTGAATATACGGAAATATGAGGAGTATCCCCGGCAGGGGGCCTATAAGCTGTGCTTCACCAGCCGGGACCTGGATTCCGTCCGCAAGGCCCGAGAGGTACTGGGGAACCGCTTTGACTTTGTGGTCCACCCCTACGGAGAGAGTACCGCCTGCTTCAACGGTGAGATCATTCCCAAGGGCATCGACAAGGGGAGGGGCATCGAGCTGGTCTGCCGCCATTTGGGAGCCACTCCCGCCGATGCCATTGCCTTTGGCGACAGCATGAACGACGCCGCCATGCTGGAGCGGGCCGGAGTCAGCGTGGCTATGGGCAACGCCTGCGACGAGCTGAAAGCGCTGGCCGACGTGGTCTGCGAGGACGTGGTACACGATGGCGTGTACCTGGAACTGCACCGCATGGGTCTGTGCGGATAACATTCCGGAGGGATTCGTTATGTCCATCGTGATCGACAAAAATTTGTTCACCCTGCATACCCGCAGCGCCACCTATCAGATGAAAGCGGACCAGTGGGGTACCCTGCTTCACCTCTACTACGGGGAGCGGACGGACAGCAGCGACAAGTCCTATTTCGTCCAGCAGAACGATGTGGGCTTTTCCGGAAACCCCTATGAGGCGGGACAGACCACACGCCGCTACTCCCTGGACACCTTACCCCAGGAATACAGCTGCTTCGGAACAGGGGACTACCGCACAACGGCGCTGCGAACCCGAAATCCGGACAGGAGCCAGGCGGCAGGACTGCGGTTCCATTCTTATGAGCAGCTTCCGGGAAAATACTCCATCCCCGGCCTGCCTGCGCTCTATGCCCAGGAAGGCCAGGGGGAAACCTTGGTCCTCCACATGGAGGACAGTGCCTCCGGTCTGGAGGCGGAGCTGTATTACGGTGTCCTGGAGGACAAGGACGTTATCACCCGTGCTGTCCGAATCGTCAACCGGGGGACAAAGGCCATCACTCTGGAAAAAGCGGCCAGTATGCAGCTGGACTGGCAGTGGGGTCAGTTTGACTGGATATCCCTCTATGGCCGTCACTCCATGGAGCAGAACGTCCAGCGGGCTGCGGTCCTTCATGGCGTACAGTCTGTGGGCAGCGTCCGGGGCATCAGCAGCCACCAGTACAGCCCCTTTCTGATGCTTTGCGACCCCCACGCCACGGAAACGGACGGGGCCTGCTATGGTTTCTCCTTTGTCTACAGCGGGGAATTTTTGATGGAGCTGGAGAAAGACCAGCTGGAGCAGACCCGGCTGATTTGCGGTATCCACCCGGACAACTTCTCCTGGTGCCTGGAGCCGGGAGATTCCCTGTGGCTGCCGGAGGTCATCATGGCTTTCAGCAATCAGGGTCTTGGCGGTGTAAGCCGCATTTTCCATCGAACGCTCCGGGAAAACCTGTGCCGGGGCATTTGGAAGGACAAGCGCCGTCCCATTCTCATCAACAACTGGGAGGCCACCTATTTCGATTTCACCGGGGATCAGCTGGTCTCCATCGCTCAGGCGGGCGAGGAGATGGGCGCGGAGCTGTTTGTTCTGGATGACGGCTGGTTTGGCAAGCGGGACGAGGACAAGTCCGGGCTGGGTGATTGGGTCCCCAACGAGAAAAAACTGGGCTGTACCCTGAAGGAGTTGGGGGAGCGTATCCAGACGCTGAGCCTGAGCTTCGGTCTCTGGCTGGAACCGGAGGGCATCTCGGAAGACAGCAATCTGTACCGCGCCCACCCGGACTGGGCGGTGGCGGTTCCAGGGCGGAAGCCCTGCCTGAGCCGTTCCCAGCTGGTACTGGATTTTTCCAGGACGGATGTGCAGGACTATATGATCGACGCAGTTTCCAAAATACTGTCCGGCGCGCCGGTCTCCTATGTCAAATGGGACTTCAATCGGGCGATCTGCGACAAGTTCAGCCGCGCTCTGCCCGCCGGCCGTCAGGGAGAATTTGCCCACCGCTATGTTTTGGGGCTGTATCGGGTACTGGAGGAGCTGACCTCCCGTTTCCCGGAGGTTTTGTTTGAGAGCTGCGGAGGAGGTGGTGGACGGTTTGACGCCGGGATGCTGTATTACACTCCCCAGATTTGGGGCAGCGACACCACCGACGCCATTGAGCGCCTCAGTATCCAGTACGGAGCCTCTCTGGGATTCCCCGTCTCCTGCATTGGGAGCCATGTGGCCGCTGTTCCCAGCCACCAGACCGGACGGAGCACGCCGCTCAACACCCGAGGGAGCGTTGCTATGTTCGGGGCCTTTGGCTATGAGCTGAACCCCCGCATATTAAGTGGCGAGGAAAAAGCCGCAGTTCAAGCACAGATCACCTTTTATAAAGAGCATTACGACCTGATCCACCACGGCGATCACTACCGTCTGACTCCTCCTGATCACCCCAGCTGCACCGTCTGGGAGGCAGCCAGCCCGGATGGAAAGACCGCGCTGGTCACCGCCGTCTATCACCTGTGTTCCCCAACCCCATTCCGGTTCGGGTGAAGATCCAGGGCTTGAAAGACGACCTCTGGTATGAGGTGTCCGATGGGAACAGCAGCTACAGGGCCACTGGCGCATCCCTGAAACAGTGTGGGTTGGTAATTCCCGCTGCGAAGGAGGAATATCAGGCGTGGCAGATACTTTTAAAAAGCGGAGGTCCCTGCGATGAAAACGAACTTTGAACGCCGCCTGGCCCGCCATCTGGAGGAGCTGCGCTGGCTGTATATGGAGCTGTACAACAACAATTCCATGTTTGCCGAGCTGTGCGAGAACCTCCACAGCTTTGCCCAGGCGCGCTCCGCCGCCCTGAAGAAGCGGGACCTGGCGCGGGAGGCCGACCCCCAGTGGTACAAGTCCAACGACCTCACCGGCATGATGCTGTACATCGACAACTTCGCCGGCGACCTGAACGGGGTGCGGAAGAAGCTGCCCTACATCCAGCAGACCGGGGTGAACATGCTCCACCTCATGCCCTTTCTGGACACGGTGCCGGAGCGCAGCGACGGCGGCTACGCCGTGGCCGACTTCCGGGCTGTCCGCCCCGACCTGGGGACTATGGAGGACCTGGAGAAGCTGGCCGACGCCTGCCACAAAAAGGGTATCAATCTGTGCATGGACTTTGTGATGAACCACACCAGCCAGGACCACGAGTGGGCGAAAAAGGCCCGTCAGGGCGACGGGGAGTACATGAGCCGGTACTTTTTCTTCGACAGCTGGAACATCCCGGCGGAGTATGAGAAGACCGTCCCCCAGGTGTTCCCTACCACTGCCCCCGGCAACTTCACCTGGCTGGACGACTGCGCCCACTATGTGATGACCTCCTTCTACCCCTACCAGTGGGACCTGAACTACCGCAACCCCCGGGTGTTCAACGAGATGATGTACAACTTCCTCTTCCTGGCCAACAAGGGGATGGACATGATCCGCATCGATGCGGTGCCTTACATCTGGAAAGAACTGGGCACCGATTGCCGCAACCTGCCCAAGGTCCACACCATCGTGCGGATGATGCGGATGATCGGGGAGATCGTCTGCCCCTCGGTGATCCTGCTGGGCGAGGTGGTCATGGAGCCGGTGAAGGTGGTGCCCTACTTCGGGACGGTGGAGAAGCCGGAGTGCCACCTGCTCTACAACGTGACCACCATGTGTACCACCTGGCACACGGTCGCCACTAAAGACACCCGGCTGCTCCGGCGGCAGCTGGACATCGTCAACAGCCTGCCCAAGGAGTATGTGTTCCTTAACTATCTGCGCTGCCACGACGACATCGGCTGGGGGCTGGACTACGACTGGCTGAACCAGAATTTCGGCACCGACGAGAAGGCCCACAAGAAATTCCTCAGCCAGTGGTTCCAGGGCCATTGGGAGGGCAGCGTCAGCCGTGGGGAGCTGTACAACGACGACCCCGCCAGCGGCGATGCCCGGCAGTGCGGTACCACAGCCTCCCTATGCGGCATCGAGAAAGCGGGCTTTGAGAACGACCCCGCCGCCATGAAGCAGGCGGTGCGCTTCGACCTGACCCTCCACGCCATGATGTTCATGCAGACCGGCCTGCCTCTGCTGTACAGCGGGGACGAGCTGGCCCAGGTGAACGACTACAGCTACAAGGACGACCCCAAGAAGGCCGAGGACAGCCGCTACCTCCACCGTGGGAAGCTGCGCTGGGATTTGGCGGAACACGCCCACGATCTGGACACCCCCGAGGGGCAGGTGTTCTGCGGCCTCAACTCCTTGGGTGCCCTACGCAAGACCAACCCGGCCTTCGACACCGGGGCGGACGTGTGGACCCTGGATACCGGGGACGACGGGGTGCTGGCCATCGGACGGTACTTCGAGGGCCAGAAAATTATCGGTGTGTTCAACTTCACCCCTTGGGACAAGCAAGTGACCTTCCCCCACGACCCGGGGGCGTTCACCGATATGCTGACGGGGGAGCCTTATATCCTTCAAAATCTGCCGGTCCCCGCCTATGGCTTCTATTATTTGGAGCAAATACTGACGTAATCGTGTAAAGAAAGGTTACATCCCTATGAAAGAGTTTTCATGTACCATTACTAATCCCACGGGAATAGACAGCCGGCGCGCTGGTCTGATCGTCAAGATGGCTAAGAACTATGACAATACGGTCGTTACCATCACCAAAAATGGGACCACCGTAAAGACCGGTCAGTTGATGAAGCTGATCAGCTTGGGCATCAAGCAGGGGGATACGATATTAGTCACTGCGGAGGGTAGCAGTGAGGATGCCGCCGCTGCCGCTATGGAACAGTTCTTCAAAATGCGGAAGTTTACATATACCATCACGAATCCGGCAGGAGTAGATACCCGGCGCGCTGGTCTGCTTGGTAAGCTGGCCAAAAACTATCCTGATACCATGATTACCATTACCAAAGGCGGAGACGCCGTAAAGGCAGGTCAGTTGATGAAACTGATCAGCCTGAACATCAAACAGGGAGACACCGTTTCTGTCGCTGTAGAGGGCGGCGATGAGGATGTTGCCGCTATTGCTATAGCACAGTTCTTCCAAGGCAATCTGTAAATGCCTCAGATCCCTATTGCATGCGCCATTACTTTCCGTCATCAGGCGGGAGGCTGAAAGCGAAATATTACGAAAAGAAAGGAAGTACCCCCATGAAAAAGTTCGAGTACACCATCACCGATCCCGTAGGTATCCACGCCCGCCCCGCCGGCCTGCTGGTCAAAGCGGCCAAGGCCTTGGACAGCACCATCACCATTGAGAAGGTTGGCGGTAAGTCCGCCGCCGCCACCAAGCTCATGGCCATCATGGGCCTGGGCATCAAGCAAGGCGATACCGTCTCCGTCACCGTGGAGGGTGGCAGCGAGGAGGCCAACGCCGCCGCTATGGAGCAGTTCTTCAAGGACAATCTGTAAGGAGGCTGGGTGCAATGCAAGTCGCAACCGGAAAATCCATTCTGAACGGCATTGCCATCGGCCCCCTGCGCATCTACAAGAAAACGGAGGCCCAGACCAGCCAGACCTCCAGCCTTACCCCCACTCAGGAGTGGGAGCGGTTTGAAACTGCCTGCGCCAAAGCGGAGGAACAGCTTGCCGGACTCTATGATAAGGCTCTGGACGAGGTGGGCGAGGACAACGCCGCTATCTTTGAGATCCACCAGATGATGCTGGAGGACGAGGACTATCTGGATGCTGTCAAGGGGATCATTGAGACCCAGGGAGCCACCGCCGAATACGCCACCGAGACGACCGGAGAAAATTTCTCCGCGGCTTTCGCAGCCATGGAGGATGAGTATATGCGGGCCAGGGCCACCGATGTAAAAGACATCTCCCGGCGGGTCGTGAATATCCTGACCGGCCAGGATGACGCCTCCATGCAGGACGATAAGCCCGCTATCTTGGTGGCCGACGATCTCACCCCCAGCGAAACAGTCCAGCTTGATAAAAGCAAGCTGCTGGGCTTTATTACCCGCCACGGTTCCTCCAACAGTCACACGGCAATTCTGGCCCGCACCATGAACATCCCCGCCCTGATCGGCGTGGATTTCGATGATAGCTGGGACGGACATCTGGCCGTTCTGGACGGCTACAACCACTGCGTCTACATCGACCCCGCCGCAGAGCTGCTCACCACTATGGAGGAAAAGCGGAAAACCGATTTGAAGCAGGAGTCTCTGCTTCAGGGACTGAAAAAGAAGCCCAATGTCACTCTGGATGGCAAAGAGATCAAGGTCTATGCCAACATCGGCAACGCCGGGGATGTGGGCCTGGTGCTCCAGAACGACGCCCAGGGCATCGGCCTGTTCCGCAGTGAGTTCATCTATCTGGATTCTCAGGACTACCCCAGCGAGGACCACCAGTTTATGCTCTACAAACGGGTCGTGGAGACCATGGCCGGGAAAAAGGTCATCATCCGAACCTTGGACATTGGTGCCGACAAGCAGGCATCTTATTTTGAACTGCCCAAGGAGGAAAACCCCGCCCTGGGCTACCGGGCCATCCGCATCTGTCTGACCAGGAAAGAAATTTTCAAGCAGCAGATCCGGGCCATTCTCCGGGCCAGTGCCTTTGGAACCGTATCCATCATGTTCCCCATGATTATTTCCGTCCGGGAGGTACGGGATGTCAAAGAAGTGCTGGAGGAGTGCAAAACGGAACTGAAGGAGCGCGGCGTGGCATTTGGCGAAGTGGAGATTGGCATCATGATTGAAACCCCTGCTGCTGTTATGGTTGCCGATGAGCTGGCAGAGGAAGTGGACTTCTTTTCCTTGGGAACTAATGACCTGACGCAGTACACTCTGGCTATCGACCGCCAGAACCCCAAACTGGATAATTTCTATGATGCCCACCATCCCGCTGTCCTGCGGATGATCCGGCATACTGTGGAAGCCGGACACCGCCATGGCTGCTGGGTGGGCATCTGTGGTGAACTGGGGGCCGATCAGACCCTCACCGAGACTTTCCTGCGAATGGGTCTGGATGAGTTGTCCGTCTCTCCCTCGGCGGTACTGCCACTTCGGAAACTGATACGGGGACTAGATCTGAGCAAGGGATTGGAGAAGCAGTGATGCCGGCAACCGTCCAATCACTTTTACAAAGCCACCTATACCAAGGGCGGCAAGGGCAACATCTGTCCTTGTTTAACTATTGATACAGAAACGTATTCGGAGGTGGGTTATCGTGCCAGAACTGGACTTAGTGCTTTTAGGGAAACGCATTCGTGATGCCAGAAAAGAGTGCGGACTTACTCAACAGGAACTGGCAGATCAAACCGAATTAGCGGTCAAGACAGTTCAAGATATTGAAAAAGGACGCAAAAATCCAAGTTATGAAACTTTAGCTCGTTTAATGGAGCGGCTTGGAATGTCCCCTGATGCGGCATTTCATTCAAAAGCCATTGCCCCGACTGAGGAAGTGACGGACTTTCTTGAGAATTTCCAATCATGCGATCCAAAAGGCCAGGAAATACTGCTTAAAACTCTGCATTTTTTAGCAGAACAGCTACGTCCTATTCAAGATGAGCCAGACTGAACCCATTTCGCCGACAATGATCTGCTGCAAAGGAGTATCGTGAACTATTTACTGATCAAGGAGAATATGTTCTCAAAAAAATCCCAGTAATTTCACGGCACAGATTTAGAAACAAACCGGCACTATTATTTAGGTCGACTCGGCACTTAAATACACATACTGATACGAACCAGCAGAACGCCAGACGGTCACAAAGACCGTCTGGCGTTCTTTATTGTCGATTTTGGTTGGATTTTCTGGCACATCAATGTCAATGGCATCCATATACCGCCAAGTATCCGTGACCTCCAATTTCAAACAAAATTTTGATGATTGGAGGCCATAGAATGGCTTATGACATAAAACAAAGTGGAGAACGTATCCAGAAACTCCGCAAGCAGCATGGAATGACACAGGAACAGTTAGCCATAAAGCTGAACATTAGCGACCGATATCTGCGAAAAATCGAAACCGAAGAAAAGGGACCATCCATTGACATACTGGTCAAAATTTCCTCGCTATTCGGAGTCTCTCTGGACTACATCATTTTGGGCAAACAACCACAGGATAATTTGAAGCGGAGACTTCATGCTGTGATCCAAAACCTGTCCGAGTTGGCAGAAGAATTATAAGCGGCCCTAACGTGGCCGGTAAACCGGCTCCACTGGGACCTAACAAAATAAGCTGCGTTCTGCTAGACTTTAATTACAGCCTAAATGACAGGGCTGCTGCTCTTTGAAAACAAAATACCAGCAGTACGGGGAACCACCCAGACAGACGAGCGTCCCACAGCGCACGCCACGACGTTGGAGAAAGCGGCACATTTTTATGATCTTCGTGCCACCGCCAGCGGCCCTCCCAGAAACGGGCCGCTGGCGGCTCCGACCGAGCGAGAATGCCACCTGCGGGGGCGGCTTTTGGCAAAGCCGTCAGCGTTGACCCTGTCCGGGTACACAATGAGACACCATCGCACGGCCTGAGAACCAGGCCCGTGGGGCTGCCCTGGGGTTGAAAGCAGCAGAGACCCCTGGTATACGCCCGCGCAGGTCTTGCCCGACCTGCCCCATACTGCTCCCAATCTCATCAGGGGTGCGAGCGCAAATGTGATGAGAACGAAAATCGCAAACCAATATGATTGGGGAAATTATCGTGTTTACATTAGAAAATAGGCAAAACGCCCACAGCATAATTGACCACATCTTCAAGGATTTACTCCCTACCCAGGGCATGGCGGAACGGCCCGAACAGGTGGCTCTGAGCCACCGGATGCTGGACGCCATGCTGGACAACTCCATCGCCCTGTGCGACGCCGGGACGGGGATCGGCAAGACCTACGCCTATCTGGTAGCCGGGACGGTATTCCACCGCCTCCGGGCCGAGAGCGGACTGAGACACCCCATCCTAATCTCCACCTCCAGCATCGCCCTCCAGAACGCCATCCAGAGGGAATACCTACCCCTCCTGTCCGCCGTCCTCATGGAGGAGGGCATGATTGACCTCCCCCTTCGCGCGGTGATCCGCAAGGGTAAGTCTCATTATGTCTGCGACGAACGGCTGGAGCGACGGTTAGCCCAAGTGGATCTGAAGAAAAAGAACCAGGCAGCGGCAGAGGCCCTGCTCTCCCTGCGGGAGTGGCTGGATGCCGACGAGGCCGTCCATCTCAGCGGCTACGACCGGGAGCGCGTCTGCGTTCCCAAGGTCTGCGACTGCAAGCGGGACAGCTGCCGGTACCGCGCCTTTTTGGAGCACTGCAACTCGGCGCAATTCACCTTCCAGATCTGCAACCACAACCTGCTCCTGGCCGACGCCATCCACCGAGAATCGGGGCGAAGGGCCATCCTGCCCGACAGCTGCGCCATCATCATCGATGAGGCCCACAAGCTGCCCGAAGCCGCCCGGCAGATGTTTGGCACCACCCTGGAGGCCGGCGACATCCAGAGCCTGATCCGTAGCCTGCGCCAGGAAAAGTACCTGCTGGCCTCGGAGTCCCTGGCAGACATGGCCGGGCCGCTCATTAAGAAAATGGCGCTGCCCTTTGATAAGGACAGGCCCTTTGCTCAGTTCGCCCGCTTGTTGGTCGGCCCTGAGCGGGCCATGACCGTGATAGGCCGGCAGCTCTACGGCCTGCTCACCCCACCCACACAGAAAGAGTTGGCTAGGGTATTCGCCTCCACAGCCATGTTCAACGGCAGCTGGCCCGACATGGTCTTCTACACGGCGGAGGACAAGCGGGGTGGCACCATGCTCTGCTCCACCATGTCCGACCTGAGCGCCCAACTCCGCAACACCCTGTGGAACCAGAGCCGCCCCATAATCCTCACCTCGGGCACCCTGGCCGTGGGTACAGATTTCCGCCGTTTCAAGGAGACAGCGGGCTTGACAGCAGACGGGCGGGTGACAGAATCTGTCTCATCTTCACCCTTCGACTATGAGCAGAACTGTCTGCTCTACCTGCCCGAAACGCCCCCCAAGAAAAAGAGCCGGGGGTATTACGGCAAACTGGCGAAGGAGATTGCCGTTCTGCTGGACGCCGCCTGGGGTCACGCCCTGGTGCTGTTCACCTCCTACGCCGCTATGTCCGCCGTGAAGGAGCGGCTAACCCAGAAAGCCCTGGGCTGGCCGCTGTTCATCCTGGGCCGCAATCCGGCCCACACCACGGAGCACTTCAAGGCCAAGCCAGGGAGTATCCTCCTGGCCACTGGAGCGGCCTGGGAGGGCTTCGACTTCCCCGGCGACTGCGTCTCCCTGCTGGTGATCCCCCGCCTGCCCTTCGCCAGACCGGACGCTGTCAAGGAGAAAGAACGGCAGCAGTACCCCAACCTCCGTGCCTACATCCGGGCGGTGGTGGTGCCTGAGATGCAGATCAAACTGAAGCAGGGCTTTGGCCGGGCCATCCGCACCGAGACGGATACTTGCGTGGTGGCCATTCTGGACGAGCGGGCCGCCGAGGATGAACGCTATTTCCAGGATGTGCTGGACGCTCTGCCCGAGATGCGGATCACCTCCGATCCCAAAGAGGTGGAGGAGTTTATCACCAGCGTCAAAGGGGACGGCTACTTTCTGGAGGGCTGCGCATAGCGGAGAAATGCTGTGTGGGAATCATGATAGATTCCCTCTTCGAGGTGTGGTAGTGTTGGCGGTGCCAACAAAATCATGAAGGGAGAGAACTACTATGATCTACCTGACAGGAGATTTCCATGGGGATTTTCAGCGGCTGTCGCTGGAACATTTCCAAGAATAGGACACCTTATCCAAAAAGGATATCATTCTGGCCTGCGGCGATTTCGGCGGAGTGTGGTATGGCGACGAACGGGATGACGGAAAGCTGGACTGGCTGGAAAGCCGACCCTTCACTACCGCTTTTGTCACCGGAAACCATGAAAACTTCGATGCCCTGCGTGAATATCCCCTGGAGGAGTGGCAGGGCGGAAGTATCAGGCGAATCCGTCCCTCTGTGATCCTGCTGAGACGTGGACAGGTATTCAACCTGTGCGGAAAACGGTTCTTCACCATGGGCGGGGCCAGCAGCCACGATATCCAAGACGGCATCCTGGAGCCGGACGACCCGCTGTTCCGTCTGAAACAGCGGACGCTGGACGCCAGAGACGCCATGTACCGGGTAAACCACTTCTCCTGGTGGAAAGAGGAACTGCCCAACAAGGAGGAGTACCAGACCGCCAGAGCCACCCTGGACAGGGTGGGGTGGGAGGTAGACTACATCGTCACCCACTGCTGCCCCTCCAGTGTACAGGACGTGTTCAGCGACGGCCTGTTCCAGACGGACGTTCTGACCGACTTCTTCGACGAGGTGCGCCAGAGATGCCGGTTTCAACGATGGTTTTTCGGCCACTACCACGCAGATATGGACATAGATTCCCAATTTACCATGCTCTACGAAAAAATCATAAAACTGGACATATAAAATAACAGCCAGGAAAAGCCCAGCTCTCCGTTCAGGAGAAGCTGGGCTTTCATAATAGGAGAAAACTATGAGGACTGCTTTACAAACGACTGATACATTGGACAGTCTGCCCGAGTTCTGCTCTCCAGGCGATCTGTCGAAGGTGCTTCCGGTGTCCAGAGCGACGCTGTACCGGATGGCGGGTCAGGGCCGAATCCCCTGCATTCGGCTGGGACGGCGCATTATTATCTCTCGGGAACACCTGAAGCGCTGGTTTGACCAGCAGATGGGCGTCACTTTGGACATGATGGAGGTGGCGTGAGGATGGCGAGACGGACAAAAGGGGAAGGGACTCTTTACCAGGCGTCGGATAAAAGCTGGGTGTTTCAGTACAAAGTGGACGGCAAGCGCAAGACCAAGCGGTTCCAGCGCAAGGCGGACGCCAGGGCGTTCATGGATGCCCTCTCCGCTGTGACATCGGAGGAACCAGCGGTTTTTCCGGGCCAGCCTCAGAAACAGGCAGCTATGGTCACCACCTTGGCGGACTGGATGGATCGCTGGCTGGAGGACTACGCCAGACCCACAGTCAAGCTGTCCACCTACGGCAGCTACGAACTCTATATCCGGGCCCACATCAAGCCCCAGATCGGCGGGCTGTATTTGAATACCCTGACCACCGATGATCTCCAGCGATTTTTCAATGAACGGGGCAAAAACGGAAACCTGAAGGTGGAGGGCGGACTCTCCCCCAAGACGCTGACCAACATGCGCAACATGCTGCACCTGGCACTGGATCAGGCGGTCAAAAATCGGCTGATGCAGGCGAATGTGATAGAGGGCGTCCGGCTGCCGAAGAATCAGCGGCAGGAGATGCGGGTACTGGACCGGGAGGAGCAGGAGCGGCTGATCATGGCGGCTCGTCTGGCCCCGGAGCCTGCCGCCTTCGGGATCATTTTCGACCTGTTCACCGGCCTGCGGCTGGGGGAGCTGTGCGGCCTGCGGTGGGAGAATGTCAGTATGGAGCACCAGGTATTCCAGGTCTGTGAGACCAGAAACCGCCTGCCCAACTACGACAGTTCTATCGCCGCTGCCACCAGCGTCAGGACAGTGGCCACCACTAAGACGGAGAACTCCAGGCGGACGGTTTATCTGCTGGACGACCTGTTCCACGATCTGGAGAGCTACAAGGCCATCCAGGACTCCATAGCCAGGCAGTACCCCGGCTACAACCCGGAGGGCTACGTCTTCTGCCAGGAGAACGGCCAGCCCTACGAGCCTCGCACCTATCAGGATT
>ERZ779633.127-NODE-127-length-31979-cov-7.501316_pt1 | contig 31979 bp, 31 predicted proteins | sample MGYA00514195_ERZ779633 | MGnify/ENA primary metagenome ERZ779633 (study PRJEB29562, sample SAMEA4376707) | mouse gut metagenome | isolation source: Cecum | study: EMG produced TPA metagenomics assembly of the A DSS colitis mouse model was used to assess the...
CTACGGCGCGGCCCACGGCATCAAGGGCGTGCTGAACGACAAGCTGTACGACATGTGTCAGGAGGATGCCAAGGAGCTGGAGCTGCTGCTCAACACCCCCTCCTCCGAGCTGGGCTCCTGCCGCTACAAGATTGCCGACCCCGACGCCGACGACACCGACTACAAGCGCATCCTGGAGATTTTCAAAAAGTATGACGTGCGCTACTTCTTCTACAACGGCGGCAACGACTCCATGGACACCTGCAACAAGATTTCCAAGTATATGCAGAAGGTGGGCTACGAGTGCCGCATCATGGGCGTGCCCAAGACCATCGACAACGACCTGTTCGGCACCGACCACTGCCCCGGCTTTGCCTCCGCCGCCAAGTATATCGCCACCTCCTGCGCCGAGGTGTATAAGGACGCCCGGGTGTATGACACCGGTATGGTGACCATCATCGAGATCATGGGCCGTCACGCCGGCTGGCTGGCCGGTGCTGCCGCCCTGGCGGGTGTGGTGGGCTGCGCCCCCGACCTGGTCTACCTCCCCGAGGTGGACTTCGACATGGACAAATTCCTGACCGACGTGGACCGCATCTATAAGGAGAAGGGCAACTGCATCGCCGCCGTCTCCGAGGGCATCCACTACGCCGACGGCTCCTTCGTCTCCGAGGCCAAGACCTCCGCCACCGACGGCTTCGGCCACGCCCAGCTGGGCGGTCTGGCCGCGCTGCTGGCCAGCGTGGTCAAGGAGAAGACCGGCGCCAAGGTCCGGGGCATTGAGCTGTCCCTGCTCCAGCGCTGCGGCGCCCACGTGGCCTCCCGTACCGACATCGACGAGTCCTTCCTGGCCGGCAAGACCGCCGTGGAGGCCGCCGTGGCCGGCGAGACCGACAAGATGGTGGGCTTCGTCTGCACCCGCGAGGGCGGCTACAAGTGCCAGACCAAGCTGTTCAACCTCTCCGAGGTGGCCAACTTCGAGAAGAAGGTCCCCCTGGAGTGGATCAACGCCGAGCACAACGGCGTGACCCAGGCCTTCATCGACTACGCCCTGCCCCTCATCCAGGGCGACGCCAAGGCCCCCACCGAGAACTCCCTCCCCCGCTTCGCCCGTCTGAAGAAGGTCCTGGCCAAGTAATTTCCCAAGCGAAGGCCCGCCCCATCGGGGCGGGCCTTTTCATTCTTTAGAAAGAGCCTTAACATATTGCTCAAGAATAAATTCAATTTGCTTCGCAGTTGAACGTTTATTTTTTTCGGCCTCAAGCTTTATTTTTTCCAATAACTCAGAGTTAATCCGCATGGTAAACCGCGTCTGGTCGTCTCGAGTATATGGGTCGATGTTCTTCATAGAGGAAACCTCCTTTTTACGTCATTATGACACCAAAAAGAAAAAAAGTAAAGGAATCATATTGACACCAAAAGCAAGACATGATAATATTATAAAGAAAGGTGGTGTCAATGAGATGACATATCAGGAAGCGTTCATAGATTTGCAGGATTCAGCCGGCCGAATCAGCGACGGCATAAACGCTATTGGCATTATGACAATGGGGCTGGCTCAAGTGAGAGACCCCTATGCGGATGGTTTCAATGCAATTTGGAACTATCTGGTTGACGCTGAACAAGATTTTCAAAAACGACTTGCAGCTTGTCAGAATACGGAGACAGGCTAATCAAAAAAGCTCAGCTGCCGGTCCTCATAGCTCCGGGTGGCGGCGGAGATGATGTGGCGCATCTCATACAGCAGCCCCAGCTCCTGACACCGGCTGGAGAACAGCTCCCACAGCTCCTTGGCCCTGGGGCTGGAGCAGTAATAGCGGGCGCCGTACCGCTTGCGGTACCGCTCCCCCATCCCCGGAAAGGCTCGGTCCAGGCCGTTGAGGAAGTAGTCACGCTGGCCCTCTCGCATGGTGACCCCGAAGGCGGCGTAGACAAATCTGGCCCCCGCCTGGGCGGCACTGTCCACCACGGACAGGACGTTTTCCGCCGAGTCCTCCACATAGGGCAGGACGGGCATGAGGAGCACACCGGAGAAAACACCGGCTCTGGACAGCTCCTCCAGGGCCCTGAGCCGCCGGCTGGGGAGCGGCGCGTGGGGCTCAACCTTAGCGGCCAGTTCGTCATTTGTGGTAGTAACGGTCAACTTGCAGATCACCGGAGAGTGGTCCTGAATCAGCCGGTACAGGTCCATGTCCCGAACAATGAGGTCACTTTTTGTGGCCACTGCCACCCCGCACTGGTAGGCGTCGATGAGCTCCAAAGCGTGGCGGGTGAGCTGGAGCTCCTTCTCAAAGGGGTTATAGGGGTCGCTCATGGAGCCCATGGTGATAAAGGCGGGCTTGGCCTTCCGGGCCAGGTCATCCCGGAGAATGGTCAGTGCATCCGCCTTGGCCTTCACCCGGTCGAAGTCGGGATTCTGGTAGCAGGAACTGCGGCTGTCGCAGTAGAGACAGCCGTGACAGCAGCCCCGGTAAATATTCATGGTGTGATCGGTGCCAAACCACTCCGTGGACCTGTTCCGGTGGAGCAGATGCTTAGCTGGAATGTAGTCCATATCCATCTCACCTCTCCCCTACCCTACCAAAGGCCTTTGTCCTTGTCAAGATTTTACGAAGGGAAATCGCGGAGGAGTTCATGTAAAAAATCCATCGAAAACAGTCTGACGATAAAAAATTTAGCGGCAGGCAAAGCCGTATGAAAGCCCTCTCCCCGGAAATACTGGAAACAGTGATACCGGGCGGGAGGGCTTTATCATGCAGCACAAGGTAGAGATATGCGGGGTTAATACCGCCAAGCTGAAGGTACTGAAAAGCAGCGAGACCCAGGCGCTCCTCCTCCGGGCCAAAGCAGGGGACAACCAGGCCAGGGAAGAGCTCATCGCGGGAAATCTGCGGCTGGTGCTGTCGGTCATCCAGCGGTTTGCCAACCGGGGAGAAAATGCCGATGACCTGTTTCAGGTGGGGTGTATTGGCTTAATCAAGGCCATCGACAATTTCAACACCGATTTGGACGTAAAATTTTCTACCTATGGCGTCCCCATGATCGTGGGAGAGATTCGCCGCTATCTCCGTGACAACAGCACCATGCGGGTGTCACGGGCCATGCGTGACACCGCCTACAAGGTCCTCCAGGCCAAGGAGGCATACATGGCCCAGCACCAGAAGGAGCCCACAGTGGACGAGATTGCCAAGATTCTGGACCTGAAACGAGAGGACGTGGTCTTTGCCCTGGACGCCATCCTGGAACCAGTGTCCCTCTATGAGCCGGTGTACTCTGACAGCGGTGACGCCATCTGCGTTATGGACCAGGTGAAGGACAACAAAAACAACGACGAGATGTGGGTGGAGCACATCGCCCTGAAGGAGGCAGTAGGCCACCTTACCGACAGGGAGCGGAAAATCCTTGCCATGCGCTTCTTTCAGGGCAAAACCCAGATGGAAGTGTCCGCCGAGATCGGCATCTCCCAGGCCCAGGTGTCCCGATTAGAAAAGAACGCCCTGCGGCAGATCAGAAAAGAGATGTAAAAAAATCCCCCATGCAGGGGATTTTTTATGTCAACCAAGCGCCACATCCAGAATCATCATCAGCAGGAAACCGGCCATGACTCCAAGCGTGCCGGAGTGGCCCCCTTGGGACAGATTGGCCTCTGGGATGAGCTCCTCCACCACAACGTAGAGCATAGCCCCGGCGGCGAAGGAGAGCAGCCAGGGCAGGACCAGCTGGACCGTCCCGGCCACCAGCACAGTGAGCAGGGCAAAGACAGGCTCCACCACTCCGGACAGCGCTCCGATGAGAAACGCCTTTCCCTTGCCCATCCCCTCCTGATACAGGGGCAGGGAGATGGCCGCCCCCTCAGGGAAGTTCTGAATGCCGATCCCGATAGCCAGGGCGGTGGAGGCTGTGAGCAGCCCCGCGTCCCCGCTCTGTGCTGCCAAGGCGAAGGAGACCCCTACCGCCATCCCCTCCGGGATGTTATGGAGGGTGACTGCCAGCACCAGCAGAGCCGTCCTGCTGGGAGAGGCCCCCCGGTGGAAGGACTCAGGACCAAAATGCGGAAGGAGAAAGTCCATCAGCAACAGAAAACCGATGCCTAAAATGGAGCCGCCTGCAGCGGGGAGCCAGCCGGTCTGCCCCAGCTCCTCCGCCTTTTCAATGGCGGGAATGAGCAGCGACCACATGCTGGCCGCGATCATCACCCCGGCGGCAAAGCCCAGCATCACACGGTGGAGGGCTTTGGAATTTTTTGTTCGAAATAAAAAGACCACAGCGGCCCCGGCGGCGGTCATCAGGGCGGTAAAGCCAGTGCCTCCGGCGGCCCAGGTAAGTGCCTGTAACACGATGTAGAACCCTTTCTGGAGCACTCGCAGGTCAAAACCTGTACGGCTGCTTCCAAATCAGGCTATGCGGCAAGGAACACTTTTGACATCCAGTAGCCGATGGCCATACAGCCCGGGAAGGTGAGTACCCAGGCCAGTACAATCCTTCCAACTACTGCCCAGTCGGGATGGTTTCCCCCGGCGGAGCCCGCCCCCAGCAGGGCACAGGTGCGGGTGTGGGTCGTGGAGACGGGAATCCCTAGCAGGGTCGCCCCCAGCAGGCAGACAATACTGCCCAGGTCAGCGGCCAGGCTCTCCTGTTGGCCTAACGCCACCATGTCCCGGCCCAGGGTGTCAATAATACGCCTCCCCCCTATCAAGGTACCCAGAGCCATAAAGCAGGCGCACAGTCCCATGAGCCACAGAGGAATCAAAAAGGTGCCCTCGTCTGCCCTCCCCTGGGCCAGGGCAGTTCCTAAAAGGAAGACACCGATAAACTTCTGGCCGTCCTGCGCCCCGTGAAGAAAGGACGCCGCCGCCGCCCCAGAAGCCTGTGCCGCAAGAATCGTATGGTGAGAAAGCTTTACAGGGTTTAAGGAACCCTGAGCAGTCCGTCCCGCCCAGAACCCGGCGGCAGCGGACAGGATAAGCCCCAGGATGACCTTGGCCCAGCAGTTCCAGCGGATGCAGGAAAAAGAGCCCTCCAGCGCCACTGCCGCTCCGGAGACGCCTGCCACCAGGGCATGGCTCTCGCTGGTTGGAATACCGAATATCCAAGCCAGCCCTGCCCACAGTACAATGGCTGCCATGGCGGCACACAGGGCGGTGAGGGCGGCCTTCTGCCCTCCGCCGAAGGAGGCAATGGAGTACACCGTCTCTGCCACTGTGGCGTTTACAGATGTGACGCACAGCACCCCCAAAAAATTGCAGACCGCCGCCAGCAGGACGGCGGAGCGGAATGGAAGAGTCCCTGTTACCACTGCTCCGGCGATGGCGTTGGGGGCGTCGGTCCAGCCGTTGACCAGCAGGACGGCCAAGGTCAGCAAAACGGTGCCAAGCAAAGCAGGGTTTTGGGACAGCTGGTCTAAAAAGTCTAAAAAAGACAGGGGCATGGATAACACCTCCATGTCCCAGATTATGTCTCAACGGAGCGGTGTAGCACAAAAACCGATGGAGCTGTCACCGTATTTGGCCCGGATGGCATCCATGGTCCCCTCCAGCTTCTCCAGACGCTGCCGCTTCTCCTCCTGACCGGCGGTGAACAGGTCCAGCTGGGCCCCAGCCTCCCCGGCCGGAATCAGGTAGATGGCGGTTACCGTCATGGCCCGCACAGGATTGGACATGCGCCAGCAGCGATCTGCCAGCGACATCGCCGCCTGGGTAAGCTCCCGGGCCAGATCGGTGGGCGGGTCCAGCCGTATCTGACGGCTGATGTCCTGAAACTCCGGGCTTCGTATGGCAAGGGAAACACCCTTACACATCATGCCGTGACTGCGTAATCTGGCAGCTACCTGGTCTGCCAGCTGTGCAATGCCCGCTCTGATCTCCTCCCTGCCTTGGAGATTTTTGGGGAAGGTATATCCGTTTCCCACCGACTTTGGGGGCGTATACTGGCTGGCAGGAGCGACAGGAGCGCGGTCCTTGCCGCTGGCATAGTCATGGAGCTGGACACCGTTTTTCCCCAGGAGTTCAAAGAGAAGCTCCCGCTTAAAGGCTGCCAGGTCGCCAATGGTCCGGATACCAAAGCTCTGAAAGGTCTGAGATGCCGCCCGGCCCACATAGAGCAGGTCGGTGACCGGGAGGGGCCAGACGATCTTTCGGAAATTTTCCTGGGTAATCACGGTAGTGGCGTCCGGTTTTTTATAATCGCTGCCCAGCTTGGCAAATACCTTGTTGAAGGACACGCCCACCGAGACAGTCAGGCCAAAGCGGGCGCGCACCTCATCCCGCAGCCGGTCGGCCAGCGCTCTGGCGTCCCCACCAAAGAGGTGGAGGGTTCCGGTGACATCCAGCCAGCTCTCGTCGATGCCGAAGGGTTCCACCAGATCGGTGTACTCCTGATAGAGGGCGTTGACCTTCTTGGAGTAGTCCCGGTAGACCTCATGGTGGGCGGGAAGGAGGACCAGGCCGGGACACTTTTTTTTAGCCTGCCAGATGGTCTCAGCCGTCTTGACCTGGAACGCTTTTGCAGGTTCATTTTTGGCCAGGATGATGCCGTGGCGGCTGGCCGGATCGCCGCACACCGCCACGGGAAGATGGCGCAGCTCTGGGTGGGACAGCAGCTCTACCGAGGCGTAAAAGCTGTTCAGATCGCAGTGAAAGATGACACGTTCCATCGTCTGCCCCCTCTCATGTTAGTAGGGGCGGATATAATCCGCCCCTACATTATACATCATACTGAGGAAAAAGTCAAACTTATGTTCTAAGATCACAGCGGTCACAGATACAGCCAGGTCTGTAAATGTTCCTCGTCCATAACCTCCAGCCCCATATCTGCCAACAGACGGGCGGCTACGCCCCAGCCGGAGGTAAGCGTATGCGTGAAGGAGCCGTCGTAAATCTCTCTACAGCCGCAGGAGGGAGAACGGGCCTTTAAAACGGCCACAGTACAGCCGTTCTCTCTGGCAATCTCCGCTGCCCGCTCCGCCCCCACCCGGTAGGCGTTGGTGACATCTTGCCCGTCCTGGGTAAGGACCCGGCCGTCGGGCTGTATTTCGGCGGGGCTCCGAGGGATGTCCAGGCCGCCCAGGAGCTCCGGGCAGACAGGGATCAGATTGTGTCCCGCCCGGTGCAGCTCAATGATCTGCCGGTCCAGACGGCTGGCCCCGTCATACCGGCAGGGCTCCCCCAAAAAGCAATGGCTGACTAAGATATTCATAGCGGTTCTCCTTTGCTGTTTCCACCTCCTTTCAGGAGCGGAAACACTGAATTTGGATCAGACGAAAAACGGCCCGCCGGTGGGCGGGCCGCTGTAGGCAGGCTTCAGTGGGTCAGGTAGTACCTGACCAGGGTTTGGAGCAGCTCGTCCCGGTCCGCCTTGCGAATAAGGGCGCGGGCGTTGTTATGGTTGGTGATATAGGTGGGGTCCTCAGACAGGATGTAGCCCACAATCTGGTTGATGGGGTTGTAACCCTTCTCCTGCAAGGCCTGATACACCGTAGTCAGGATGGCCTTGATCTCCATGTCGCGCTGATCCCCCAGGCTGAATTTACGGGTGAAGTCCATCTCGTCCATATTCAGCACCTCCCAAATGTACTTTCCCTCTGCTCCCTGCAATAGGGACAACTTGTGCCCTTAGTGTACTCCAAAACCCTGACGATGTAAAGAGCTTTAGAGAAATTTAATATAAATGAAATATTTCGCGGGGCGGCACAGAGGCCGCCTCCTACACGTCCCGGGTCAGAGCTGCGGCGGCCACCTGGAGCAGGGCGGACAGGGCCGCCAGATAGAACACATACTGCACTCCCCAGGCGTTCCAGATCAGCCCCATAATCGGTGAGGCAATGATGGCCATGATGTGGTCCACGCTCAGGCCCACGGACAGGGTGCGGGTAACCTCCGAGGGGTCCAGAGCGATGGTGCGCATCATGTAGGAGTGGACCATGTTGAACTGCTCAAACAGAACGCACAGCACATAGGTCCCGAAGACCAGCCAGGTCAGGCTGTCACCCAGATCGAAGGTCCCTCCCGCTAGCATCCCGGCCAGCAGCCCCATCACGGAGAAGGAGACGGCGATGTAAAGGGCCTCTACCCACAGCATTTTCCGCACGCCCAGCTTGTCCAGCATCCTGCCGATGATAGGGGCGAGCCAGGTACCCGCCAGGTGGACCACGATGGTGAGCAGGGCCACGGTGTCCGCCCCCTGGCCCAGCAGATTGATGATAACCCAGGGGGCAAACACGATCTTGATGCGCTTCTGACAGCCGTAGGCCAAAGTGACCATGTAGTAGGGCATATACTGCTTTCGGAAGAGCAGCTTGTGGTTTTTAACGGTATCCTTCTGGGGCATGGACAGGGCCATCACCGCCAGCAGAACCACTGCCCCGGCGGTAGCGATTCCGCCGATGGCGAAGGGCAGAATGATTTTGGTCCCGAAGCTGAAAAAGCCGGTGCGGAAGCCGAAAAACACCAGTACCGCCGCAACCATGGCGAAGAGCGTATTGACTCCCTTGAATTTTCCCAGGGTGGTTCCCACCTTCCCCTGTTCCGCCAGATCCATGGAGATGGCGTCGTTGAGGGGCATGAAGAAGTGCATCCCCAGGGAGTGGATGAACATGAAGACCAGCATCACGCCATAGCTGGGAGACATCCAGCCCAACACGATAAAGCCCACCAGCACCAGGGACTGAGCCACTACCGACATCCACAGGTTGCCCAGAAAGCCCAGGGCGGCCACCAGCACCATGCACAGGATGCCGGGGCTCTCCCGGGGAATCTCAATGAAGCCCCGCTGGACCTCGTTGATGTGGAACGCTTCGTTGAAGTAGTTGGAAAGGATGTTATTGCCCAGGCCGTTGGCCAGAGCGGTGAGGGCCAGCACCGCCACAAAGAGGCGGACGGCCTGTTGTCGTTTTTGTTCGGTCATGTGTGATTCTCTCTCCTAAAACGCAATATCCTGAAATCCACTCTCGGTGATTTCTTCATTGAGGAGCTGGATGCTAACGCCGTTGTTGTTGGGGTCTTCCGCGCTGTCTCTCCTCCCCGAAAAAATCCAGGTTTATATGGCCGTTCCAGTAGAAGCCGTCAAAGTCCAGCGCTCCAAATACCTGATCTGTCATTACAGCGTATCCTCCTCTGCCCGGTCCAGGGCGTCGTCCACGTCGAAGGGGGGCGTGTCCTCCGGGACAGGCGCAGGTGCGGGGGGCGCGAAAGCGTCCTCGGGGGTGGTGATGCCCTGGCGGTATTTCATCTCCTGCCACTGTTCCTTGGTAATCAGCAGCTGCCGGGGCTTGGAGCCCTCAAAGGGGCCCACAATCCCCTTCTCCTCCAGCTGGTCCACCAGCCGGGCGGCCCGGGCGTAGCCCAGCTTCAGCCTGCGCTGGAGCATGGACACGGAGGCCTGTCCCGTCTCCACCACCACCTCGGCTGCGGAGTCGATGAGCTCATCGAACTCACTGTCCACATCCTCGGGGGCGGAGCCGCCCACCCCCTTGGAGCCCTTATCCTTCTCGGCGGCGTTGTGCTCGATTTCCTCCATGACGGAGTCGTCGTACTGGGCGGCGCCGCTGTTCTGCTTGACGTAATTCACCACAGCGGCCACCTCCGGGTCGGAGATGAAGCAGCCCTGGACCCGGGTGGGTTTTCCGGAGCCCAGAGGGGCGAAGAGCATGTCTCCCCTGCCTACCAGCTTTTCAGCGCCCTGGGTGTCCAGAATGATCCGGGACTCCATGGCGGAGGCCACCGCGAAGGCGATACGGCTGGGGATATTGGCCTTCATCAGGCCGGTGATTACGTCGGCGGAGGGCCGCTGGGTGGCGATGACCAGGTGCATCCCGGCGGCGCGGCCCATCTGAGCCACCCGGCAGATGGACTCCTCCACTTCCTTGGCGGCCACCAGCATCAGGTCGGCCAGCTCGTCGATGAGAACCACGATGGAGGGCATTTTGTCCACGCCCTCGGTGCGCTCGGCGTAGGCATTATACTCCTCCAGCTTGCGCACGCCCACCTCAGAGAAGGTGCGGTAGCGCTTCATCATCTCCGTCACCGCCCACTGGAGGGCACCCGCCGCCTTTTTGGGGTCGGTAACAACGGGAATCAGCAGATGGGGGATGCCGTTGTAGATGCCCAGCTCCACCATTTTGGGGTCCACCATGATAAGGCGGACCTCCTCCGGGGTCGCCTTGTACAGCAGAGAGGTGATAATGGTGTTGGTACACACCGACTTACCGGAGCCGGTGGTGCCGGCAATGAGCAGATGGGGCAGCTTGCCGATATCCCCGATGATGGCTTGTCCGCTGATGTCCTTGCCCACGGCAAAGGAGGTTTTGGATTTGCTGGCAGCAAAGGAGGAGGACCCGATCACCGAGTGGATGCTTACCGGGGAAACAACCTTGTTGGGCACCTCAATGCCCACTACGGAAATTTTATCGGGAATGGGAGCAATGCGCACCCCGGTGGCCCCCAGCGCCAGGGCGATGTCGTCGGCCAGATTGGTCAGCTTATTCAGCTTGACCCCCTGCTCCAGAGCCAGTTCATACCGGGTGACCGAGGGGCCCCGGACCACGTTGATGATGTTTGCGTCAATGCCGAAGGAGTGGATGGTGTCTCCCAGCCGCTGACGGTTGGCGTTGAGCTCACTCAGGGCCTCCCCGCCAATCTCCCCGGTATTCTCCCGCAGCAGGGACAGGGGGGGATACTGGTAGGGCGGCGTCTCCTGGCTCATAGCCTGCTGAATCTCTGCCCCCAGCTGGGCGGCTTCGCTGGCAGCGTCCTGAGCCGTCACCTTAGTCAAAACAGGGTCAGGTGCAGGAGATGTAACGGATGCTGCCGGAGGTGGGGCAGTCACCGGTCCCGCCGCTGGAGGCGGCATCTCATCCACAGCGGCAGCAGATTCGACAGATGATACCGGAATGGGTTCGGGAACGGGGGACTCCGCCGGGACTGCGTGTTTGGGATGGGTAATGGGCTCCGGTTTGGAGATTGCGGGGAACTCCACCTCCAAAATCGGGGATGCGGTCTCCTCCTCAGGCAACTCCTCCTCTTCCAGTTGAGGATCCTCCCTGGGGCGAAGCAGCTGGTCCGGTGTAGGCACCCTTGGACTGCGGTTAAAAAATCCCCGTTTTTTAGGCAGCGGCTGTTCCTTTCCGACCAGGGGGCCGTCCTCCACCGGAATGTCAATGGCGGAGCGGGTCCCTGAGCGGGAGGCGGATGGCCCGGCATACCGTTCCCGGCTGCCCCGCTCCTGACGGCGGTCCCGGTGGACGGGCTCAGGCTCCGGCTCATAGTCGGGCCGGTTGAAAACCCAGTCGGCCACATCCACGATTGTGCGGTCAAAGGCGGCCAGCCCCACAAAGACGCCTGCAATAACAAAGACGATAGTGGCTCCCAAGGCGGTGAACAGGGAGACAAAGCTCTGGGCAAGCACGCCGCCCAGGGCCCCTCCGGACTGTAAGGCTTTTCCACTTTCCATCAAGCTCCCCCAAAGGGCTGCACTCCACTCCATTGGATCAACAATCATGCCGTGGATCAGGCTGGAAAAAATAAGGGGAATCAGCAGGGCACAGCTCACCCGCAGACGTACAGGGCGGCCCCGATGAAAGCCCAGGATATAGGCCGCCAGCAGCAGAGCCGGGGGGACCAGCAGAAAACCGTAGCCCAGCAGCCCCTTCAGCAGCCCGCAGAACCAGCTGATAAAGATGGCCTGCATATTAAAATAGCCCAGGGCGGAGAAGACAGCCAGCAGCAGGCAGACCACCGCCCCTACCTCCCGGCGGACGGGGCGGCTGGCAGTCTGTGAACGGCTCTTTGTACCGCTTTTGGCCCGGCTTCCGCCGGAGGAGCGGGAGGAAGTGCTCCTCCCCCCTGTTTTCTTTTGTGTTGCCATATGATTATCGTTCCTTTCAGGCTCCTGCCGGTACGAAGGTCCAGCCCATGATGTTCAGCAGGATAAACAGTGCCCCCGCTCCCCAACAGTAGAAAGCAAAGGCTCCGAAACGGCCCTTGTCGGCCAGCAGCTTCACCAGCTGAATGGAGAAATAGCCCACCACAGCGGCAACGGCCATACCCAGCAGATATTTGGGCAGGTTTTCTGTCGGGATGCCCCCCTCCAGTTCCATTACGTCCAGTACTTTCAGCAGAGTGGCTCCCAGTACGGCGGGCAGAGACATGAGGAAGGAGTACCGCACAGCAAACCTCCGGTCAAAGCCCCGGGCCATGCCGGCGGAGATGGTGCATCCTGAGCGGGACAGCCCCGGAATGGTGGCCAACCCTTGGGCCACGCCCACCAGAAACACGTCCAGCAGAGTGGCGTTCCGGGCAGTTTTGTGCCCCCGGGCCATCTGGTCGGAGAGAAACAGAATACAGCCGGTCACCAGCAGAGCCCCGCACACAAAGAGGGGATTCTTTCCAAATTCCTCTACCTTGTCTTCGACGGGCAGTACCAAAAACAGGGGCAGTGTGCCTACGATAATCAGCAGCACCATCCGCCTAGCCTCCGGAGGGTTGCCCCGGTAGGAGCGGTGAGAGAACAGATCGGCAAAGAAGGAGAAAAACTCTATAATCATCTCCAATATATCTTGCCAATAGACCACGCACACCGCCAGCAGAGTTGCAAAGTGGAGCAGGATGTTAAAGAGCTGGTCCGGCTCCTCCATGCCGAAAAAGTGCTGGAACAGTGTGAGGTGGCCCGAGCTGGAAATGGGCAGAAATTCTGCCACGCCCTGAACAAAGCCCAAGACGGCGGACATGAAATAACTCAAAGGTATGTACCTCCTAAACAGGCAAGTGCCCATAAAATCACTAATTACTATATTAGCACAAGCCTGAGAAAAATTCCAGTGTTTTCTTTTGATGTTATGTAAAGTAAATAGTCCCCCTGGTCAAGAGGGACTATCACGCTTCTGTTTCTCCTCAATCATCCCATACAGGCACTCCAAGGCATCGGACAGCCCACCGATGCGGTCAATGAGCCCCAGCTCCACCGCCTCCTCACCATAGATGATGCTGCCCACGTCGGCGGCCAGCTCTCCGGTCTGGAGCATCAGCTTTGTAAAGGCTTCCCGCTTTATACGGCTGTTGGCCGTGACAAACTGCAAGATGCGCTCCTGAATGCGCTCAAAGTAGTAAAAGGTCTGGGGTACGCCAATGACCAGGCCGTTGAGCCGCACCGGATGGATCGTCATGGCCGCCGAGGGGGCGATAAAGGATTTTTTGGCCGACACCGCCAGAGGCACCCCGATAGAGTGGCTCCCTCCCAGCACCAGGGAGACGGTCGGCTTAGACATAGAGGCGATTACCTCGGAAATAGCCAGCCCAGCCTCCACATCTCCCCCGCCGTTGTTCAGCAGGATAAGCAGTCCGTCCACATCCGTCCCGCCTTCAATGGCAGCCAGCAGGGGCAGGACGTGCTCGTATTTGGTGCTCTTGCTGGTAGGGGGCAGCAGCTGGTGGCCTTCAATCTGGCCCACAATGGTAAGCACATAGACAGTCCCCCGGTCCGTCCGGATCAGGGACGACCCCAGGTCGATGATCGGCTGGAGCTCTCCCTCCTGGGGCAGCTGGCCTTGTTCTTCGTCCATAAATGTTCCCTCCTTTTCGTCTAGTCTGTGCCGAAGCGGCTGTCTTTACACCAAAAATGGCTTCTCTGTTTCCCAACAGGCGGACCTGTCAGACGGCAGCTCCCATTTTTCCCCTTTTTTCGAAATATTTCGAAAGATATTGAATATGTTGGGATTATGTGGTATCCTTACTACAACTGCTGGGACGGCTCTGTGTGTTGTCCGCTCCACAGTCAAAGAAAATGTATCTCGGAGAGGGAGCGTTATCATGGAGCAAAAATTACGTCGTTGGGCTGCTGCGCTGTTGGCGGCGGTTCTTCTGTGCTGCGCCCTGTCCGTCCAGACCCTAGCGCCGGGGCAGGTCATGGCGGCCTCTCAGGTAACCGTCAGCTTCCATGCCAGCGGCTCCGGTACGGAAGCTCCCGCCCCCATGTCGGTGGAACAGGGCGGGCAGATTATCCTGCCCCAGACCCAGCTTTCCAGCCCGATGGGGATGACAGACTGGTACTTTGCGGGCTGGTCAGAGCAGATTTCTGCCTCTGTCCCTGATTATCTGCCAGGGGATGCCCTCTACCTGACCCGGAGCATGGACCTCTACGCGGTCTTTACCAGAACGCCGCCCTCCGTTGGGCCCGGAGATTCCTCCTTCGGCCAAACCACTCAGCCCTCCCAGTCTCAGCCCGCCTCATTCACCATCAAGACCGGCCCCCACACCAAGTACATGAGCGGCGGCGATGACGGGCTGTTTCACCCCTCCCAGTCCCTGACCCGGGCCGAGATGGCTCAGATGCTCTATAATATTGTGGCAGAGCGGCCCAGCCGGGGGGGCGGCTTCTCCGATGTCCCCTCCGACAGCTGGTATGCCCCGGCAGTAAACGCCATGGCGGGGCTTGACATTTTGGAGGGCTACAGTGACGGCTCCTTCCGTCCCAATCAGCCCATTACCCGGGCCGAGAGCGCCAAGGCTCTGGCCAATCTGATCCCCTCCGGCGGACAGCCCCGTACCTTCCGGGACGTGCCCGCCAGCCATCCCGCCTGCGCCGCCATCTCCGCTGTTGGCAGCTACGGCCTGTTTACCGGCGATCCCAACGGCAACTTTAACCCTGACGCCGGCTTCCAGCGGGCAGAGGCCGCTGTAGTCTTCAACAAGCTGTTGAACCGCACGCCCGATCTCAGCGCCGCCTACTCCCGGAATCTGCGCTACTTCCCTGACGTTCCCACCAGCCACTGGGCCTATGGCCAGGTGATGGAGGCGTCCACCACCCATGGCCATACCCCCACCGCCTACGGCGAACAGTGGCGGGACGTTCAGGCGGAGGCCGTCCCGCTGGCCGACGGCTACTACCGTTTCTGCGGCCGGCTCTACTGCGTCAGCGGCGGCCAGTTTTTGCGCTCCGCCACCCAGGAGTGCTTCACCTTTGATGCCGAGGGCCGTTACACCACCGGCGACACGGAGCTGGACGAAAGGCTCAACGCCTTGGTGGAGCAGTACACCAACGACTCCATGACCCGGGACCAGAAGCTGAGGGCACTGTACAACTACTGCCGGGACAGCTTCTCCTACCTCAAGCGCCCCCTGGTGGAGGTTGGGAGCACCGGCTGGGAGCCGGGATATGCCTCCTCCTTCCTGTCCATGGGCAAGGGGAACTGCTACAGCTTCTCTTCTCTGTTCTGCCTGCTGGCCAGGAATCTGGGCCAGCCCGCCTACACGGTAGTGGGCGGCCTGGGCAAAAAAGCCGCCCCCCACGGCTGGGTGGAAATCCGGCTGGATGGGACGGTCTATCTCTTCGACCCCCAGCTGGAATGGCGCTATGTCCACGATTACGGCTATAAGAGCCACAACCTTTTTAAGATTCTGCAAAAAAACGCCCCCCACATCTATACGAAACGGAGTGGAGGAACCCCCTGAGCGAATACCCATATAGTATCATAGTTTAGGAGTGAAATGATGGTATTCAGTTCCCCCATTTTTCTGTTTACATTTCTGCCGGCCGTCTATCTGATCTATCAGCTTTTGCCGGGTATACGCAGCCGCAATCTCTGGCTGGCTCTGGCCAGTCTGCTATTCTACACCTTCGGGCAGCCCCGCTACCTCCCCCTTCTGCTGGTCAGCGTACTGGTGAACTATCTGTTCGGCCTGTGGCTCCTGTCCGGGCGGCGGCGGAACATGGCGATGGCCGGGGCGGCGGTGTGCAACCTGCTTATGTTGGGCACGTTCAAATACCTGGACTTTTTCCTCCACACAGCCAACAGCCTGGCCGGTTTGTCCCTCCCACTGCCCGGTATCCTGCTCCCCATTGGCATCTCCTTCTACACCTTCCAGGGCATGAGCTATGTCATCGACGTATATCGGGACCCCAGGGAGGGCACCCGCAGCCTGGGCAAGCTGATTTTGTACATCTCCTTTTTCCCTCAGCTGATTGCCGGCCCCATCATCAAATACCACGATGTCTCCCGCCAGATTGACGAGCGGCGCCTCACTCCGGAGGGGACCCTCTTCGGCTTGAGGCGCTTCATCACGGGCCTTGGAAAAAAGCTGCTTCTGGCCAATACCGCAGGGCAGGTGGCGGATGCCGTCTTTGCTCTGACGGCCGGCCAGCTGGACGCCCGCCTGGCCTGGCTGGGCGCAGTGAGCTACACCCTGCAAATTTACTTCGATTTCAGCGGCTACAGCGACATGGCCATCGGCCTTGGAGCCATATTCGGGTTTTCCTTCCGGGAAAATTTCACTCTGCCGTATACCGCAAAATCCATTAAGGAATTTTGGCGGAGGTGGCACATCTCCCTCAGCTCCTGGTTCCGGGACTACCTTTACATTCCCCTGGGAGGCAACCGAAAAGGGCGGTTCCGCACCGGACTGAATAAATTCATTGTATTTTTCACCACCGGCCTTTGGCATGGCGCCAACTGGACCTTTGTGCTGTGGGGGCTGTGGCATGGCCTGTTCTCCACGCTGGAGGACTGGAAACTGGTTCCCAAGCGGCTGCGGGAGAGCTTTTTGGGTCACATCTACACCATGCTGGTGGTCGTTCTGGGCTTTACCCTCTTCCGGGCAGACAGCCTGAAAGCGGCTGGTGTAATGTTCGGGGCCATGTTCACCGGCTTTTCCCTCTCCCCCGCCGCTACGCTGACGCTGATTGCTCTGCTGGACGCCCGAACCGTCTGTATGCTGCTCACAGCTATCCTGTTTGCCTTTGGCCTGCCCCAGCGGGCAGCAAAAGGTCCTCTGGGGGATGGGACCGCACCTCTGGCCCAAGGCGCACAGACACTGGCCTATGCCGCAGTTTTTATTCTGTGTGTGCTGAACCTGTCCAAAGCGACCTTTAATCCCTTTATTTATTTCCAATTTTAGCAGGTGGTGAGGACAATGGAACTGAAAACAAAGGCCCGGCTGGCCATGGGCGCCTTCCTCGCTGCCTGCCTCATTCCGTCGCTGGGAATGCTGGTGGTCCCGGAGCGGTCTGTCTCCGCCAACCAACAGCTGGCCCCTTTCCCCTCCCTCACCCAAGAGGACGGCGCCCTCAACCCGGATGTCTTTCAGGAGGCCACCGACTACATCGCGGATCACTTTGCCTTTCGCCAGGAGCTGATTACAGCAGATGCTGTCCTGACGGCTTCGGTGTTCCGCACCTCTGCGGAGGAGAAGGTGATACTGGGCAAGGACGGCTGGCTGTTTTACGCTGAGACAGCGGAGGACTATCTGCACACTGCTCCCCTCACAGACCGGCAGCTGTGGGCCGCAGCCCACACGCTAGCCCTGGTCCAGGAATATGTTCAGGAACGGGGTGCGCGGCTGCTGTTCACGGTCGCCCCCAATAAGGCCACCCTCTACCCTGAATATTTCCCAAACGTGGGCCATCCCCTGGACGGACCCGGTAATCTGGACCGGCTTATTCCCCTGCTGAAAGCGGAGGGTGTCCCCTATGCTGAGCTGCGGGAACCGCTCCGGAGAGAAAATACCTTTCTCTACTACCGGTTGGATTCCCACTGGAACGCGCTGGGTGCGGCCCTGGCCCAGCAGACACTGCTTCAGGCCCTGGAGCAAAAGTTTGAACCCTTCTGGCTCACTCACGCCCAAGTAGTGCCCAGCTGTCACCGGGGCGACCTGTACGAGATGGTCTACCCAACCGGTGCAGAGCTGGACTGGGATGCCCAATACGACCGTCCCTTTACCTTTACCCACACCCGGAACCCCCGGGGCCCGGACGACCAGCGTATTGAGACGGAAAATCCGTCCAAAGCGGGCTCTCTGCTCATGTTCCGGGACTCCTTCGGCAACAACCTGTACCCCTTTATGGCGGAGGAATTCGGCAAGGCGCTGTTCTCCCGTTCCATGCCCTGGCAGCTGAATCTGCTGGACCAGACGGGGGCGGACACGGTGGTCATTGAGCTGGTGGAGCGGAATCTGGACTATTTGGCCACACGGGCCCCTGTCCTCCCCGCTCCGGAGCGGCAGCTTATCGGTGTCCCGCCCCAGGGACAGGGCGAGGGGCGGATCGCTGTTGCCGGCGACGGAAGCTACCCTCTGGAAGGATATGTCTGCCTGGAAGGCGCGCTTTCAGATACAGACCAGGACTCGCCCATCTACGTCCGGCTGGGAGACTGCCTCTATGAAGCCAGCCCGGCCGGCGAAGACTGGAGCAAGGAAATTCCCTTTACATTATATGTTCCCCAAGAAAATTTGGGGGAGACCGTCTCTGTACTCTGTATGCAGCAGGGCGCTCTCTGCTCACTGCCGCTGACTGTTCAATAAAACGCATGAAAGGACCGATTACCATGAAGAACCTTACGATGATCCCCTGTCTGCTGGCCTGTGCCCTTACGCTCACCGCCTGCGGCGGCGGGGCGGCATCCTCCTGGGTTGAATCCAGCGTCTCGGAACCCCCCGCGAAAAGTGTTCAGGAGCCCGCTTCCAGTGTGACGCCACCGGCGGTCATTACCGTTCCGGATACCTCCAGCCCCGCCAGCAGCCAGCCTGGAGGCAATTCCTCCGCTCAGCAAGAGGCGCCTGACATCAGCGAACCGCCTGCGGCGGTCGTAAAGCCCGCCGATCCGCCCCAGACACCGGAGGTCCAGGTCACCAAGCCTAAGCCCAAGCCGCAGAGCCCGGATACTTCTCAGGATGCCAATCCCTCCGCCTCTTCCGCAGAGGAGCCTCCGGCGAACCAGGAGCCTCAACCCGATGTCAAGCCCGCCGCCTCCAAGGAGGTGGCCTCCTCCTACATTGGCAAGAGCCTGTCTATCCTGATTGCTGCCATTGGCCAACCTAATGGCAGCGACTACGCCCCCAGCTGTTTGGGCGACGGGGAGGACGGTGAGCTGTTCTACGACGGCTTTACCGTCTACACCTACCGGGTCAACGGCACCGAGACGGTTCAGGATGTGGTGTAAGAGGAACGTCCCATGCAGAGAAAATTGTCTATCCTGCTGTCGGCGGCACTGCTGCTGAGTACGTTGACGGCCTGTCACCGTCTGCCGGCCTCCAGCGCGGAGGACCCGGACGACTCTTCCCCCGCCTCCTCCAGCCTCCCGTCCGGCGGCAGCAGTACGGGGGATGCCAGTATTCAGCCCGTCCCGGAGCCTGAACCTGAACCGGCCCCGGCTTACGACCCCAGCTACACCCTGGATATTGACTACCCCAAGGTGCGCCCGGGGGCGCTGGAGCTGCCCATCCACAACGCCACGGGCTATGCGTCGGTACAGCTGCCCCTCTGGGAGGAAATCCCAGAACCGGAACCCGAAACAGACCCAGACGATCCCACTGCCCCCACCGACCCAGGCGCTCAGCCGGGAGAGGGCCAAACGCCGGCAGGCTCCCAGTCGGGAGATTCCAGCGCTCAGGAGCCTGGAGACACCTCACAGCCAGGTGACACCTCCCAGCCTGGCGATACTTCTCAGCCTGTAGATTCCTCCCAGACTGGCCAAGGTGGAGATACCTCTCAGCCTGTCCAGCCTGGTGACAGCTCCCTTCCCGGCGACACTCCCAGCCAGGACGGCCAGAAGGAGGATGCCAGTACCTCCAGCGGACTTGTGCCCGCGCCCTCCTCCCCCTTCCTGCCCGACTTTTCCCAGGGTGGAACGTCAAGCTCCTCCACTCAGCTGCCCGCAAGCTCAGATGAGGAGATCATCTATGCCCCCGGTGAGGAGCCCATCCCGGATCAATCTGAGCAGGACCCGGAGAGTTACCCTTTTGAGGGCGCTGTGGCGGTGCTGGAGCCTGGGACCGCCTTTATCATCCAGGAAGAAAATGAAGAGGGAGACTGGTGGCTGGTGGAGTGTAAGGAGGGAACCGGCTGGATTGAGAACCGCTACTGCCTCATCAACCTGCCCGATGTTATCCCTTCCATGGTGTACAACGCCACTAACTCTTATGACTCCCGATTTGTCACCCTGGGCAAAAAGATTCCCAACGTCACCGGCCGCGCTTTCTATCCCAGGGGCAGCTACAACCACCGGCTGGAGCGCAATGAGTTCATGATGCCGGTGCTCTACCCCATGTCCAAGAATATCTGCCAGGCTCAGCAGGCGGCCCTGGCCCAGGGAAACACCCTGGTCCTCTATGAGGGTTACCGCCCCCACGAGGTCCAATCCGCAGTGTATAAGGCCCTTGCTGCCCTGAGCCGGAACAATCCTCAGGTGAAGGAGGCCGTGGCCAGCGCCCCCTGGGACATCTCCTGGTTCATCGCCGGGGGCTATTCCAATCATCAGCGAGGCTTTGCCATCGACGTGACCCTGGCCCAAATTCAGCGGGCCGAGCTCCAGACGATCGGAAACCACCAGGTGCTCCGGGTGCGGGAGTACGAGGAGTACACCATGCCTACCCCCATCCATGAGCTGAGCAAAGCGGCTGCCACCTTCGTCAAGCCGGTGGCCAGCCACTCCCCCACCGCCTGGAAATCCGCCCAAATGACGGAGACAATGGCCTCCAATCAGCCGGCCCTGGCCCTCCAGCGCTACTGCACTGATGCGGGTCTCACCCCCCTGGCCTCCGAGTGGTGGCACTTTAACGATCTCGAAACCAGAAATTCGGTACTGGAAAATCTGAGCACCGGCGACTACAAAATCAGCCGGTGCCTCAGCTCCGCTCCGTAAAAATGAGCCCCCGGCAAATGCCGGGGGCATCGTTATGTAAACTATGGCTTGCATCGCCCGCAGGGCTCGTAGCCCTCCAGCACAGCATGGAGCCTGGTCAGGAATACCACCCGCTTGTCCTCCTGGATGTTCTTGGCAGAGGTACAGTCCGGCAGGTGAAATTTTTTGCTGGAAGCGTTGCCGATGTAGGTCTGTAAAGTGGAGTTCTCTGCGGGATTGGTGGCGGTATCCGCCTCCTTTTCGGTGCGGAAGGTCACTGTCTTGCCGTCGCTTTCAGCAATCACATGTCCTTGCATGTCGGTGCGGTAGACCTCCGTTCCCGCATCTCGGAAACGGCTGAGGGTCTCGTCTGAGGGGTGGCCGTACTTGTTGTCCTCTCCCACTGAGATCACCGTATACTTGGGCATGACCTCCCGAAGAAACTGGTAACTGGTGGAGGTATCGCTGCCGTGGTGCCCCGCTTTCAGGACGGTGGCCCGCAAGTTGGCCCCGGATTCGATCAAATCAGCTTCCGCCCCCTTCTCCATGTCCCCGGTGAAGAGGAAGGAGGTCTCGCCATAGTCGATGCGCAAAACAATGGAGGTATCATTGGTATCGTCATATTCCTGTACCGGTCCTAAAACCTCCACTTGGGCGGAGCCAAGGCTGAATTTATCCCCCGGCTCAGGCACTGTAAGGGATTTTCCCTGTACATCTAAATAGTGGACCATATCCTGGAAGACCTTGGTGTCATACTCCGTCACCGGGCACAGGGCGGTGTCCACTGCGGCGTAGTTCAGCGCACCGGACAGGCCGCCGATGTGGTCCTCATGGGCGTGGCTGGCCACCATGCAGTCCAGATGCTTGGCCCCGTGGCGCTCCAGATAGGAATACACCAAATCGGAGTCCTCGGCATTGCCGCCGTCGATGAGCATGTAGTGGCCGTCGCATATCACCAGGGCGGAGTCCGCCTGGCCCACGTCAATAAAGTGGACCGCAAAGCTGCTCCCCTCCTTGGGAAGGGACGCGGCCTGTTCCTGACGGCTGAACAGAACATAAGCAAACGCCAGGAAAAGCATAATAAACAGGAATACCAGCACCCAGCCGGACTGCTGCTTCTGCTTTCTTCTATGCATCGCTCACTCCTCCAATTCTTCCGGCAAGGGCCGGCGGCGGTGTTCCATGGGCCCCCATTCCGGCAGGGGCAGCCGCTGCATCGCTCCAAAGGCCCGGGCCTTCAGGCCGGGATACCGGACCTGGAGCTCATAAACCAGTTCCTTGATCTCCTGCCGCTTGGTGTTCCCGTCGGCGGGGCAGGTGCTGTGGACCACAGGCAGGTCCAGCCGCTGGGCGGTGTGGCGGATCAGGCTCTCCCCGCAGTAGAGCAGGGGGCGGATTTGGGTGATCCCCGTCCGGTCCAGGTAGGTGACGGGCTGGAAGCAGGACAGTCGGCCCTCGAAAATCAGGGACATGAAGAAGGTCTCCACCGCGTCGTCATAGTGGTGGCCCAGGGCGATTTTGGAGATTCCCCGCTCCTGGAGGGCGGCATGGAGCGCCCCCCGCCGCATCTTTGAGCACAGAGAGCATGGATTTTTCTCCCTCCGGCTGTTGAAAATCACCCAGCGAATCTGGGAAGGAATCACGGTATAGGGCACGTCCAGCTCCCGGCACAGCCGGGCCACCGGGGAAAAATCGTTCCCCTGGGCGAAGTTCGACGTGCCCAGGTCCAGGGTGACCGCCTCCACCGTGAAGGGGACGGGGTAAAACTCCCGCAGTTTGGCCAGCGCCATCAGCAGCACCAGGGAGTCCTTCCCTCCCGACACCCCCACCGCAATCCGGTCGCCGGGACTTATCATATTGTAGTCCTCCACACACCGGCGGGTAAGGGAGAGAATTTTATTCATGGCACACCCTCCTTCCGACGCAAGCATTTTACCACAAAAACCCGATTTTCCGCAAGTAAAAAACAAAAATCAAACAGGAGATATCCGGAGTATAATTAAGAAAACGAGAGGTATTCGGAGATATAAAAGTTTTTCTTGAAATTTTTCAAAAAATCCGTTGACACCCGTCTGTCCCCGTACTATAATACAACACGCTCCATTTGTACAACGTTCGGGGCAAAATGCTTTCATCAAAGGCATTTTTCACATAAATGGAAAGAAATTGGAGGTTACACCTATGTCCACGTTCATGGCAAAAATGGGCAGCACCCAGCGGAAGTGGTACGTCATCGACGCCGCCGGCAAGCCCATGGGCAAAACCGCTGTTATCGCCGCCGACCTGCTGCGGGGCAAGCGCAAGCCCGAGTTTACCCCCAACGCCGACTGCGGCGACTGCGTCATCATCATCAATGCCGAGCAGGCGGTGCTCACCGGCAAGAAGCTGGACCAGAAGTACTACCGCACCCACTCTGGCTGGGTGGGCGGTCTGAAGGAGACCAAGTACCGCACCCTGATGCAGACCAAGCCCGAGCTGGCCATGCAGCTGGCCGTTAAGGGCATGATGCCCAAGAACAGCCTGTCCCGGGACGCGCTGACCCGCCTGCACATCTACCGCGGCGGCGAGCACAACCACGCCGCCCAGAAGCCCGAGCTCTGGGACGCCGAGTAAGGAGGATTTAGAGTATGTATAAGAGCAAGAAGCCTTATTTCTATGGCACCGGCCGCCGGAAGTCCTCTGTGGCCCGCGTCCATCTGTTTGAGAACGGCACCGGCGCCATCACCATCAACGGCCGGGATATCGACGACTACTTCGGTCTGGAAACCCTGAAGCTCATCGTCCGTCAGCCCCTGGTGGCCACCGAGCAGGTGGGCAAGGTGGACGTGGTCGCCACCGTCACCGGCGGCGGCGTCACCGGTCAGGCCGGCGCCATCCGCCACGGCATTTCCCGCGCTCTGCTGCTGGTCAATGAGGAGTTCCGTCCCACCCTGAAGGCCGCCGGCTTCCTCACCCGCGACCCTCGCATGAAGGAGCGCAAGAAGTATGGCCTCAAGGCCGCCCGCCGCGCCCCCCAGTTCTCCAAGCGTTAAGGTTCCGCTTTTTCAACAGCCGTCCGTTTGGACGGCTGTTTTTCTGTAAACAATTTTTGAACTCCCGCGAAATCCCCTTGACATTTTTTCCCCTCTGAGTAAAATAGTTAACACGTTAATCGTTAATGGGTTAACAATATGTTGAAAGGAGGTTTTCCTCGTGGAAGTGTCATTTCACGAGATGGATCTGCTGTCCCGGCAGTTTAACCAAGCTCACCGGGCAGCTGTTCAGACGGAGCTGAACGCCGCCGGGCTGAGAGAGGTAGGCCACCCCATGTTGGTCTCTATTCTCCAGTCCGCCGAGAAAGACCCGGATGGTCAGTGCCAGGCCCAGCGGGAGCTGGCCGACCTGCTCCACGTCTCCCCCGCCGCCGTGGCCAATTCCCTGAAATGCCTGGAGCGGGACGGTTATATCCGCCGGGAGCCCTGGCAGAAGGACGCCAGACGAAACCGGGTGCTGCTCACTGAAAAGGGGGCCGCCGCAGTGGAGGGCTGCCGGGATGTGTTTCGCCGGGTGTCCGACCGGATGATGGCCGGGTTTTCCCCGGAGGAGTGCGCCCAGCTGATGGACTTTCAGCGCAGAATGCTGAACAACCTCCTCAATTTCCAACCAAAGGAGTGATTTACCCTTGCTTTCCCTGTTCCTGACCCATTTGGAGGGTTACAAAAAGGACGCCGTCAAGTCCCCCATCCTCATCATTCTGGAGGTCATCTGCGAGCTGCTCCTCCCCCTGGTGATGGCAGAGATCGTGGATGTGGCCATTCCCTCGGGGGATACGGGCTATATCTTCGAACTGGGGACGGCCATGCTGGTTTTGGCGGCCTTCTCCATGGCCTGCGGCGTGCTGGCCGCCAAATATGCCGCTTTCGCCAGCCAGGGCTTCGGCGGAAACCTGCGTCAGTGCCTGTTCGACAAGGTACAGGACTTCTCCTTCGCCGACATTGACCGCTTTTCCTCCGCATCCCTCATCACCCGCATGACCAACGATGTCAACGCCATGACCATGATGCTGGCCATGGGCCTGCGGATGCTGGTGCGGGCCCCGGTCATGCTCATCGCCGCGCTGATTATCTCCCTGCGGCTCAACGCCCGGCTGGCCCTGATCCTGTTTGTGATTATTCCCCTGATGTCCGCAGCCATCGCCATTCTGATGCGTATTTGCTCCAGGCTTTTTGAGCTCATGCAGAAGCGGATCGACGGGCTGAACAACGTGCTTCAGGAGAATCTGGTAGCCATCCGGGTGGTGAAAGCTTTCGTCCGGGAGGACCACGAACGGGAGAAATTCAACCGCTCCAGCGACGAGCTGATGAATGCCGGGCTCACTGTGGGGATGCGGGTTATCGCCATGATGCCCATTATGATGCTGTGCCTGAACGGGGCCACCCTGGCCGTTCTCTACTTTGGGGGCAAAATGGTTATGGGCCTCACCTTCGACCTGGGGGACTTGAACGCTTTCCTCAGCTACATCATGCAGGTGCTCATGAGCGTCATGATGGTGGCCATGTCCCTGCTCCAGCTGTCCCGGGCCCAGGCCTGCGCCCGGCGGATCAACGAAGTGCTGGACGCCGTCCCCTCTGTCCAGAACAAGGAGGAAACCTCTCCCCTCCCCGCCCCCAGGGGCCGGGTGGAGTTCAAGGATGTCTCCTTCAAATACGCCGCCTCCGGCACCGGAGACGACGTGCTGTCCCACATCAGCTTTACTGTGGAGCCGGGGCAGTTTGTGGCCATTGTAGGGGGCACCGGCACCGGCAAGTCCTCCCTGGTCAACCTGATTCCCCGGTTCTACGATGTCACCGGCGGCTCCGTCCTGGTGGACGGAGTGGACGTGCGGGACTACCCCCTGGAGGAGCTGCGGGGACGGATCGGCATGGTGCTCCAGACCAATGTACTCTTCACCGGTTCCATCCGGGAGAACCTGCTGTGGGGCCACCCCGACGCCACCGGGGAGGAGATGGTCCAGGCCGCCAAGGATGCCCAGGCCTACGACTTCATCATGCAGCTGCCGGAGGGTTTCGACACCCAGCTCACCCAGGGGGGGACCAACGTCTCCGGTGGACAGAAGCAGCGGCTGTGCATTGCCCGGGCCATGTTGAGAAAACCGGCCATCCTCATTCTGGACGACTCCACCTCCGCTGTGGACTCCGCTACCGAGGCGGCCATCCGGGAGTCTTTCCACAACAATCTCAAAGACACTACCGTCATCATCATCGCCCAGCGTATCTCCTCGGTGCAGTATGCCGATGAGATTCTCATTCTGGACGACGACCATATCGCCGGCCGTGGCACCCACGATGAGCTCTTGGCCAGCAACAAAATCTATCAGGAGATATTCCAATCTCAGCAAGAGGGGGTGGGCGGATAATGCCAGGACCACATCAAGCCTTTAGGGCCGGGCCGGTCAAGCCCAAAAACCTGAAAAAAACCGCCCTGCGTCTGGTGGGCTACCTCACCCGGAGCAAACTTCCTTTGCTCTTTGTCTTCTTCTGCCTGCTGGTGTCCGTGGGCTCCAATCTGGGCGGTTCCTACCTGGTGCGGCCCATCACCAACCTGCTTATCGACCCCAATATGTCCTTTTCCGAAAAGCTGTCCGGGCTGACGGTGCGTATCGCCGCCCTGGCCGGCATCTACCTCCTGGGCTGTCTGGCCACCTACGGCCAGTCGGCTATGATGGTCCGGCTGGCAGAGAAGGGGGTCAACCGCCTGCGCAAGGACCTGTTTGACGCATTGCAGAAGCTCCCCCTCTCCTACTTCGACCAGCATCCCCACGGGGAGCTGATGAGCCGTTTTACCAACGACGCGGACAACGTACAGATGGCCCTCCAGCAGAGCGTGGTCTCCCTGTTTCAGAGCTGCCTCATGTTCGTAGGGCTGGTGGCCCTGATGCTCTTTATCAACTGGAAGCTGTTTTTCGTCACCGCCCTGGTGCTGGCCCTCACTATGACCCTGTTCAAGCGGCTGGGGGGGCGCAGCCGCCGGTTCTATCAGAAGCAGCAGGCCGCTCTGGGCAAGGTGAACGGCGAGATACAGGAGACCATTGAGGGCTTAAAAGTAGTCAAGGCGTTTACCCATGAGGCGGAGGCCAAGACCAAGTTCCGGGAGCTGAACAACGCCTATCGGGACGCCGCTCAGAAGGCCAACTTCTACTCTACTATGATCATGCCGGTGGCGGGCAACCTCATGAACATCAGCTATGCCCTCACCGCCGCCTTCGGCGGACTGCTGTCTGTCCTTCAGGGCTTTGACCTGGGCGGCCTTGCCATCTACCTCAACTACTCCCGGCAGGTGGGCCAGCCCCTGAACCAGATATCCCAGCAGATGACCACTCTGCTGTCTGCCATGGCGGGGGCGGAGCGCATCTTCGAGGTGATGGACACCCGGCCCGAGGTGGATGAGGGCACAGTCACCCTGATTCCCGCCGAGAAGGATGCCAACGGCACCCTCTCCCCCTTTGCCGGGGCGGGACGGCCCAAGACCTGGGCCTGGAAGACCCCACGGGGCAACGGCATGGAGCTGGTTCCCGTCTTTGTGGGAGCAGACGAGGTCCTCACCGAGATTACCGACCCGGAGTCCGTCCCCGACCCGGCGGTGCTGGCCGACCACGGCTGGGCCTGGAAGTACCCCGGCCCCGACGGGACGGTGGGCCTCCACCTCATCCGGGGCACCGTCCGCAACGTCCCCGGAGAGGACTACTGCCTCACAGAGCTGCGGGGGGCGGTACGGTTCAGCCATGTGGACTTCTCCTATGTCCCGGGAAAACGCATTTTGAAGGACGTGACCGTCTACGCTGACCCAGGCCAGAAGATTGCTTTCGTGGGCTCCACCGGCGCGGGCAAGACCACAATCACCAACCTCATCAACCGCTTTTATGAGATTGAGGGCGGCATGATCACTTACGACGGCATCCGGGTAAAGGCCATCCGCAAAGACGACCTGCGGCGCTCCTTGGGGGCGGTGCTCCAGGACACCCACCTGTTTACCGGCACCATCATGGACAACATCCGCTATGGCCGCCTGGACGCCACCGATGAGGAGTGTATCGCTGCTGCCAAGAGCGCCAACGCCCACTCCTTCATCCGCCGCCTGCCAGAGGGCTACCAGACCATGGTCACCGGCGACGGGGCCAACCTGTCTCAGGGCCAGCGGCAGCTGCTGGCTATCGCCCGGGCCGCCGTGGCCGACCCGCCGGTGATGATTCTGGACGAGGCCACCTCCTCCATCGACACCCGCACCGAGGCCCTGATTCAGAGGGGCATGGACACCCTCATGGAGGGCCGGACCGTGTTCGTCATCGCCCACCGGCTGTCCACTGTGCGCAACTCCAACTGCATCGTGGTCATTGAACACGGCGAGATTGAGGAGAAGGGCAGCCACGAGGACCTATTGGAAGAAAAGGGCCGGTACTACCGGCTGTACACCGGACAGTTCCAGCTGTCCTGACGCAAAAGGGCCCCGCCAACCGGCGGGACCCTTGCCTTAATACATCGGAACAAAAAACAGCCAAGGAGCGGTGACCACCGCCATAGACAGGGCAATTTTGCGCTTTTCCCCCTCATTGAGCAGGACGCAGTCTTTCATGGCCCGCTTGTCGAACCGGTAGATACAGTACCCGGCCAGGGCCACCGCCGCCAGCGTCCAGAGGAAGGCCGCCGGGTGGCCGAAGGGGTTGTGCATGATATAGGACAGCGTATCATACCAAAAATCCTCGAAGGGGACGGCCAGCAGCCACCCCAGGAACATCCACGCCGTCCCAACCAGGTCGGCGGCGAAGCCCAGCAGCCAGAATTTCCACCACAGCGCCTTCACCACTTCCCTTTTCCGCTGGTGCTTGAGGGCCAGCAGGGTAAGCAGCAACACGGCGCAGTCGATGAGGAGATTGCCGGGGATGACGAACAGCAGCAGCTGGGGAAACAGCCAGATGAGCCAGATGGGGAACAGGACATTGTACAGGCGCACTTCTTTTTTCATGCCGCACCCCTCCCCTTTTTGGGGACCGCCCGGCGGTACAACCAGCCCAGCACATTGCCCGCCAGGGCGGGGACTGCTGCCATAAAGCAGTGGAACATAGCGGTATAGTTAAACAGCAGGAACACCATGGGCAGGTAGCACAGGAAGCAGGCCACTGGGTACAGGGGGCACACCCCCTGCCGCATGCCCAGGGACAGCCCGGAGGAGAACCCCGCCACCGGCAGGAGGATATAGGGCAGGAGCAGACCGGACAGGACGGGCACGTCCACCGACACCGCATGGTCGGCCCAATACAGGAGCAGAGGCAGGACATCACACAGCAGCAGGGCAAAGGCCAGATAGGGCAGCGTTTCCCGCCACTTCAACGGCGACGGTCCGGGGGCCAGGCCCAGGAGGGTGCGCAGCTGCATCACCTCCACATACCAGCCGACCCACCGCCCCAGCCAGATGACGGCGTACACCAGGGCCAGGATGACCAGCCAGGCCAGCAGCTCCCCGCCACGGGCCCCCAGCTGGGCTATCAGCAGGGCAAACAGGGTGGCTGTCACCCCAAAGTGGGCCGCTGAGTACAGGAGCAGCGATTTGCCGTCGTCGGCAAAGGGCAGGGTGGCCACTCCCGCCGCCCCTCCCAGGGCAGCGCACAGCAGGCACACCACCGGAGACGGTCCCCGGGCGCCCACCATGTAGGACACCAGCACCACACTGAACACCAGTCCCAGAACGGCCCCCGCCAAAATACGGACGGCCCAGCTCCATTTAATCTGTTTCATGACCTTTCCTCCTCCCCAAATTCAGGGTTTCTTTGATCCGCTTCATGTACCGCCGGGAGACGTAGGACTTCACAGTCCCGTCCAGCGTCATACAGATGGTGCCCGACAGGGACAGGTCCACCGCCGTCACTCGGTCCAGATTGATGATCTCACTGTTGGAGATGCGGACAAACCGGGTCCGGTCCAGCCGCTCCTCCAGCTCGTACAACCGCAGCGGGACGGCGCAGGTCTCCCCTGCTGTCTGGGCGGCCACCCCCTTGCCGTCGGCATAGAACCGGAGAAAATCCCCTTGGGGCAGCAGCAGACGCTCCTCCCCCCGGCTCACCGGGATGGGCCCCAGCGCCAGCTTTGACAGGCTGTCCGCCAGGAGGCGCAGCTCCTCGCTTTCCGCTCCGGCCAGAATGACCGCCTTTGGCTCTTGCCGGCCGGGTTCAATCCGGATCTCTACCTCCATGGGCACTCCCTCCTTTCATGCTCCAAAGTATAGCCGTTCTTCTCCGTTCTGTCTATAGCTCTGGGACAGTCGGTCATTTTTACGGGATAGTCGGTCGTTTTGCCGTTGACAGATGGACAAACTTGGGCTAAAATAGCAGAAGTATCTGCCTCCGTAGCTCAGCAGGATAGAGCGTCCGCCTCCTAAGTAGGGAATAGAGCGCCCTACTCCAGGAGCACAGGTGTACGGCTCCGAGTTCGATTTCATTTGCACAATTTCATATGCCCGCGTAGCTCAGTTGGATAGAGCGACCGCCTCCTAAGCGGTAGGCCAGAGGTTCGAATCCTCCCGCGGGTGCCATTAGTAGCACAAAATCTTCGGAAAAACCGAAGGTTTTGTGCTTTTTCTATAACATTCTGAAAATCAAGGGAAAACGCTATATTCCCCGTCTAAAAGGTGGGCACTTTATTCTTTATTTTTTGCTAATCACTGTTACCCCCCAACTCAAATCGAACTACATACCGTTTTCCCCCTGAAACCTTGCTAATCAATTAGCAAGGTTTTTTGTTTTTCCGCCGAAAAATGGGGTGATTTGCTAATTGGGCAAGAAAACGGCTTCAATCTTTGCTAATTCCAAAATGCTGAGGTTGCCAGTTTGAACATTTTCGCCCTGCCCAAAAGCCTACATAGCCGCCTAAATCCCGCTGACGGCTGTGAATTTTCAGAAGGAGGATAAGCTATGAAGTGGAAGAAAAACGAGGCGCAGAACAGCGAGGCCCGCATTGAGAAACTGGCCGACGAGGTTCACAGCGCCGCCTACAAGAGCATGGAGACCCTGTGGAGCGCCTTCCTGGAAGTGGGTGAGCTGGACATGGTGCGGGCCACGGAGAAGGCCCTGCGGCTCCTGGTAAGCCACGGCGACCACACTGAGGCCATGAAGGTGCTGGAGGGCGTCTACGCCCTGATGGAGATCGCCCCGTCCGAGGACTTCACCGACTGCCAGCAGTACCCCGCCCTGGCGCAGATGTTCATGGAGGAATTTCTGGCGGAGAGCGAGGACTTCATCTTTGACGCTGGCATGGAGGATGTGCTGGCGCTTCTCATGGACGAGGGCCAGTAGCCCCCCGAGTGGGCCACTGGCCCACTTTACATAGCCGCCTGTTTCGCTGCGGGCGGCTATGACTATATCCAAGGAAAGGAGGCAGAAACCCATGAACAAGTGCAAGGTGATTGCCGTCACCAATCAGAAGGGCGGCGTCGGCAAGACCACCACGACGGTCAACCTGGGCGTAGGGCTGGCACAGCAAGGGAAAAAGGTGCTGCTGGTGGACACAGACCCCCAGGGGAGCCTTACGGTAAGCCTGGGCGTGAAGAACCCGGACGAGCTGGACACGACCATCTCCGACCTGATGCAAGTCGTGGTGGACAACGGCAACCTCTCCCCACGGGACAAGGGCATCCTGAAAGACATTGAAGGCGTTGATCTGGTGCCCTCGAACATCGGCCTGTCCAGTTTTGAGGTGAGCCTTGTGAACACCATGAGCCGGGAGTTTGTGCTGCGTAGCTACCTGGGGGCGGTCAAACGGGATTATGACTACGTTCTCATTGACTGTATGCCCTCGCTGGGTATGCTCACCATCAACGCCCTGGCAGCGGCGGACAGCGTTCTCATTCCCTGTCAGGCCAACTACCTGTCCACGAAAGGCTTGAAACTGCTGATGGGATCGGTCGCCAAGGTGCGGCGGCAAATCAACCCGGAGCTGAAAATTGACGGCATTCTGCTGACGATGGTGGACAACCGTACCAACAACGCCAAGAGCATCATCGCCGCCCTGCGGCAGACCGGGAGCAATCTGCGGGTGCTGAACACGGAAATACCCTTTTCTGTCCGGGCGGCGGAGTGCAGCGTGGAGGGCAAGAGCATTTTCGCCCATGACGGCAAGGGAAAGGTAGCGGCGGCATATACCGCGCTGGTGGAGGAGGTGAGCGCCCTTGAGCAAAGGAACCGCAATCGACCTGGGGCTGACCGGGGCTTATAACGACCTGTTCTCCACCCAGGAGGAACGGGACAACGCTGGGCGCACCTTTGTGACCGACCTTGACCCCGCAGAGATCAGCGATTTTCCCAACCACCCGTTCCATGTGCGGATGGACGAGGAAATGGAGCAGATGGTGGAGAGCGTCAGGGAGCGGGGCG
>ERZ779633.129-NODE-129-length-31896-cov-29.474357_pt1 | contig 31896 bp, 39 predicted proteins | sample MGYA00514195_ERZ779633 | MGnify/ENA primary metagenome ERZ779633 (study PRJEB29562, sample SAMEA4376707) | mouse gut metagenome | isolation source: Cecum | study: EMG produced TPA metagenomics assembly of the A DSS colitis mouse model was used to assess the...
GAGGGCGAGAGCCTTTGACCGCATAGACACAACGCCCCGTAAACAGGGCGTAAAAGACCATGAACAAGGAGGACGATTTTATGTGTGATTATGATAACGCCATTTTCCGGCTTGCCACAGAAACAGAGCCAGAGCCGGAGGACTACACAGGCGAGGACGGGCTTTTATATTGCGGGAGCTGCCGCCAGCCCAAAGAAGCCTATTTCACCGAGGGAAAGGGGCTTTTCGGACGTGACCGACACCCGAAAGAATGTGACTGCCAGCGCAAACGCCGGGAAAAACAGGAAGCCGCCGACCGGGAGCGCAAGCACCGCGACACCGTGGAAGAACTGAAACGCCGGGGATTTTCCAACGCCGCCATGCGCCAGTGGACTTTTGAAAATGACAACGGCAAATGCCCCCAAATGGATAAGGCTTTATTCTATGCGGCGAACTGGGAGGAAATGAAAGCGGAAAATATCGGCTATCTGCTATGGGGCAAGGTAGGCACAGGCAAGAGCTATTTTGCCGGGTGTATCGCCAACGCCCTTATGGAGCGTGAGATTTCCGTGTGCATGACGAATTTTGCCTTGATACTCAATGACCTTGCCGCCAGCTACAAGGGCAGGAACGAATACATAGACCGCCTTTGCCGCTTCCCTCTGCTTATCCTTGACGATTTCGGCATGGAGCGCGGCACGGAATACGGGCTTGAACAGGTTTACAACGTGGTTGACAGCCGATACCGAAGCCGGAAGCCGCTAATTGTCACAACGAATTTGACGCTGGAGGAATTACAGCACCCGGAGGACACCGCCCATGCCCGGATTTATGACCGTCTGCTTGAAATGTGCTGCCCTGTCTGCATTACCGGGGAGAACATCAGGAAAGCCACGGCACAGGGGAAAATGGAACGGTTAAAAGGACTGATGAACGGAAAGGAGAGCCTATGAACAATGACACCAGCAAGACCAGCCGCACCGCCGCCCCTCTGGACGTGAAGCCCGACCTTGTGAAGCGGATAGGGAATACCACCTTTGACATTCATATCCATTTCAGCGAAACCAGCCGGGAAACCTTTACGGACAAGGTAGTGCGGCTTATTGAGAATGACAAGGACAGTGTAACCAACTGAAAAGAAGATACACTTTTTCTTATTCCCTACTTGACATTACCAAAAGGCACTTTACTTCCGGAGACAGGAAATCTTTTTGAAAAGAAGGGATATCATATCTATGTTTTGGATACGATCGATATGAAGAACTCCATGCACTTTAATCCATTTGTTTATATCAAAGAGTCAAAAGATATCCTGACTCTGGCCAATACATTGTATGCAAATCTGAAGCCACCAGATGCGGGCACGCCTCCGGATCCGTTTTTTGATCAGGCGGCACTTTTGTGGATGCAGGCAACGATGGGGTATCTCTGGTATGAAGCTCCACCAGAAGAACAGAACATACCAACGATGCTGGAGATCCTGGAGGCAGATGAGGTAAGAGAAGATGATGAAACTTTTGAAAATGCTGTAGATATGCTGTTCGCGGAGCTGGAGAAGAAAGATCCCAGACATTTTGCAGTGAAGCAGCGGAAAAAATATAAGAAAGCTGCTGGAGTTATAAAATATAAAAGACTTCTTAATCAAAATAAATACAAAACAGCCACAGCATAGCATTTATGCAGTACTGGCGGGAAGGAGGAAATTGATTATGAGTCACGATTTAACGGCATTATACGAGAGGCTGAGCCATGATGACGAGTTGCAGGGCGAGAGCAACAGCATATCCAACCAAAAGGCAATGTTAGAGGATTATGCAGAAAAGAATGGTTTTACGGGCATACGTCATTTTACTGATGACGGAATCTCTGGCACTACCTTTGAGCGTGAGGGGCTTCAATCCATGCTTGCCGAAGTCGAGAAGGGAAATATCGGAACAATTATTGTGAAAGATATGAGCCGGCTGGGAAGAAATTATGTGCAGATGGGAATGTTACGGGAACAGTTACGCAGGGCGAATGTAAGATTGATTGCAGTCAATGAGGGTGTTGACACAGGTTCGGGCTTTGACGATGATTTCCTTCCGTTCCGAGATGTAATCAACGAATACTATGCAAAGGACATCAGCAAGAAAATCAAGTCCACTTTTAAGGCAAAAGGAGAAAGCGGAAAGCACGTTGCGAGCAGTCCGCCATACGGTTATCTGAAAGACAGCGAGGACAAGAATAAATGGGTAATTGATGAAGAAGCAGCGCCCATTGTCAGACGGATATTCCGAATGACTTTGGAGGGTTACGGTCCGTTTCAGATCGCGACGCAATTAACAGCCGAGCATATCCCCATTCCTGCCTACCACCAAGCGCAGTTGAGCGTGGGATTGTGGCAGAACAGGGAGATTAAATATCCCTGCAAATGGACGAGTTCCACCATAGCGCATATCTTACAGAAACATGAATACTTAGGGCATACGGTAAATTTCAAGACACGCAAGCATTTCAAGGATAAAAAGAGCCATTATGTCGATAAAGACCAGTGGCTGATCTTTGAGGACACCCATGCGCCTATCATAGACCAAGAAACCTTTGACAACGTACAGCGCATCAGAGGACAGGTAAGGCGTTATCCCGATGGTTGGGGCGAAGCGCACCCACTCACAGGGCTGATGTATTGCGTCGATTGCGGCGGCAAAATGTATGTCCACAGGGTAAATAACGGAAAGCGTGTTCCCATGTATGTATGCGGAAATTATGCGAAACAGCCAGTCGGGACATTGTGCAAGTCGGCGCACCGCATCAAAGCGGATCACGTTATGGAAATAGCGGCAAAAACGATTAGGGAAGTTGTCAAGTACGCTAATTTTGATAAAGAGCGTTTTGCAGAAGAAATACAGTCGCATATCGAGGACAGGCAGACCGTAGATTTTACCGAACAGAAAAAACGAATGACCGTATGCGAAAAACGTATTGGGGAACTGGAAATGCTGATTGCGAAGATTTACGAGGATAACGCATTGGGGAAACTGTCAGACAAGCGTTATACCATGCTCTACAACCAATATGAGGGCGAGCAGGAACAGCTACAGAGCGAACTGGACGGTTACAAAACGGAACAGGCACAGTATGAAAATGACCGTAAATCTGCCGCACGTTTCCTCAAATTGGTTGAGAGGTACAGCAACGCAGAGGAAATGACAACGCTCATGCTGAATGAGTTTGTGGAGAAAATCTTAGTCCATGAGCGTGACCGAAAAGGAAGTGCGGACACCACACAGAAGATAGAGATTTATTTTAACTTTATCGGGGAATACATACCGCCGACTATGGCGGAGAAAGAGCCGACACCCGAAGAACTGGAGGAAATGCGGAAGAAAGAGGCGAGAAAAGACAGACTGCACCAAAATTATCTGAAACGGAAAGCCAACGGCAAACAGAAAGAATATGAGGAACGCACCAAAGCGAAGAAAAGGGCGCAGATTGAGAGCCAAAAGGAACAGATAAGAGCCGAGGACAGGGAGAAGGGCATATACTTTCATGCAGGAGTTCCGAACATACCGAGGGCAAATTCAGCTTCGCTGAATTGCAAACAGGCGGTAATGTAAAAAATGGATTTTGGGAAAAAGGCTATGGCAATGGTGGTTATAGTCTTTTTTCATGTGGTGATTACCGTAAGAAATGAACTCCTATTCCCCAAAGTGGAAAATACCCATCAATGATATTCCGCAATCCGAACTCCCGACAATTAATGGGAGAAAAAACAGCACCAAAAACAATCAATCATATCTACTGATATTGGGATAATAAGTAAAATTAAATGGAATTGTGAACATGGTTGTGGTAAGATAATTTCAGTATATATGCAAGGAGGTAAGTAATGATTTCTGCAAGGATTAAAGATGTTGACATGGTATTTGAGACTGTACCTTCAGTTTTTTCGCCCCATTCGATTGACACTGGCACATTAGCTATGTTATCTGTCGTTGATTTTTTGCCGCATGATAAAGTGTTAGATTTGGGATGTGGATACGGTGTTGTTGGCATACTGGCAGGTAAACTTATAGGTGAAGAAAATGTCATAATGTGTGATGTTTCTGAACAAGCAATAGAATGTACTAATAAAAATTTAAATCTTAATAATGTGCCCAATATTAGAATTAGATTGAGCGATGGTTATAAGGATATAGAAGAAACTAATTTTACACTTATATTGTCCAATCCACCATATCATGCAGACTTTTCTGTTCCAAAGCATTTTATAGAGGTTGGATTTAAAAAATTAATTTTGGGCGGGAAGCTGGTTATGGTTACAAAAAGACTTGACTGGTATAAAAATAAATTGACTTCTGTTTTTGGTGGCGTTAAGATTTATGAAATTAATGGGTATTATGTCTTTGTTGCGGAAAAAAGAAAGAAAACTATGAAAGAGAAAGAAAAAACAACAAATAATATATCAAAAAAATTGCAACGTAAACAGCAACGCTATAAGGTTAATCGACAAAAATAAAGTTCTTATAGCAGAAAAACTTATAGAACTTCAATAATCCGTCATTTAATATTATAGCTGTCGGGGAGATATAAAAAACTGAATATTGTTTACCTTTAGGTAGCGATTATCTTAACAGACAATCCGCTACCTTTTTTAATTTCAAAAACTATCAGCACAGCACAGAAAGAACGAGGTATCAAGATGATTGAGAGCAAAAATGACGCAAGCAAAAATTTAGAAAAGGCATTACAGGCATTGCAACAGGCGAAACAGCGTGTAGCCAATGAAAAGAAAAAGCAGAACGAGAAGAAACGCAAAGCCGAGAACCACCATAAGTACACCATGGGCGGTATTGTTGTGAAGTATTTCCCCGACTGCTACCGCTATGACGAGGGCGAATTAAACCGTATCTTATCGGTTGCCTTGCAGACAAAGGAATGTCAGCAGATTATATCCAAAATCAAAACGGAAAATCGAGAACCCACTCCCCAACAATCCAATCTCCCAAATGCCGAAAATGAAAGCGAGGGCGGTACGGAATGACAAAGACGAGGACACTGAAAAGCCGAGGTAATGTATTCACCCCGTTTACGGGGTGCGCACAGATATACCACCTTCGGTGGTATGTGCGCCCTTCGGGGACTCCTGCGGAGGGCATTGTCTGTCCTACGACAGCCAACAGGGGAAGCTACACTTCCCCTACGGCGCAAAAGACGCGCCTACCCTTTTGTGAACTTTGCGTTCAGACAAAAGCCAAAGTGCGGCTTTTATCTGCCCACAAAGTCTATGAGTGCGCCCCACCACCCTATCGGCAGAATGTAGGTGTTGCGTACGGGTAATGTCACGAAACAGGCAAGCACACGTTTCTCCATAGTCAAGCGGAGCAAAGGGCAGTCGGCGGTTGAGAAAGCGTCCTACATCAGCAGGAGCGTTCTTGTCAGCGAGTTTGACGGCCAGACCTACCGCCCGAAATACCATGAGGATTTAGTCCACATTGAAATCACTCTCCCACCCAATGCACCCAAAGAGTATGCAGACCGAGCCACCTTATGGAACTCTGTTGAACTGTCAGAGAAAGGGCAGAAATCACAGCTTGCGAGAATGTTAAAAGCGTCACTCCCCAATGAATGGAGTTACGAACTTGCGGAGGAAGTCGTGAGGGATTATGTGCAGAGGAATTTTGTTGATAAAGGAATGTGCGCTGACTGGGCGATACATGACAGCGAGAATGATAAAGGACAGCGCAATCTACATATCCATGTTTTACTCACAATGCGCCCTCTCACTGAAAACGGGGAATGGGGAGCAAAGACCAAAAAGGTCTATGTCCTTGATGAAAACGGGGATCGTGTTCCTTTGATTGATAAAAAGACAGGGCAACAGAAAGTGGATAACCGTAACCGCAAACAGTGGAAATGTCAGACCGTGGAAAGCACTGATTGGAACAGCCAAGAAAACGCCAAGATGTGGCGAAAGGATTTAGCCGACACAATCAATGCCACCAATGAGAGGTTGGGGATTGATGTTCATTGGGAACACCGTTCTTTTAAGGAACAGGGAATAGATAAAGAGCCGACGATCCATATCGGTGCGACTGCCAACGCATTAGAGCGCAAGGGCATACAGACCGAGAGGGGAAACATCAATCGGGAAATCGTCAAGCACAACATGATGTTGGAACAGGCAAAGGCAATGTTTGAACTTGCCAAGCAGGAAGTACAGAGCATACAGTATACCAAGATTAAAAATGCGGCAGTCAGCGTGAAGAATGAAGTCATGGAGATGATTGCGAAAGTGAGGGAGCACAAAGGCAGACTTGACCTGCCGATTGTCAGCGGAAAGCACCTAAGAAGAATATCCGACAGAACCGCCTTGCAGTCAGCCGACAATGCGGAGAAATTCATCACGACAAGGAAGATAGACAGCTTTGAGAGCCTTGCGAAATTCACAGCGGATAAGGAACAGAGATACCAACAGTTGGAAACGGTACATCTTTCAAAGGGGCAGAAACTAAACCGATTAAAGGAACTGTCAAAAATGTATGCCCTCTATGCGCCAATCCAAGCCACCTATAAGGAGAGCCAATCACTAAAAGGGTTTGCGAAAATGAAATACGATAAGGAGCATAAGGACAGCTTATCAAAGTACCCCGAATTAAAGGAGCGTATGCAGAGCCTTTTACAGAACGGCGAGAAGATAACGCCGAAACAGTGGAAAGCCGAGATACAGTCTTTGCAGTCTGAATATGACAGTATCGGCAGGGAGCAGACCAAGACTGCCACAGAATTAGCTTATGCCGAGGTAATCAGCTATAACAGGAAGAACCTTGAGAGGGAGCTTCAGAACGAGAGCCGACAGCAGAACAGGCAACAAGTCAAGATTAAACGGAGGGAGGAAGAAATTTAATGCGAATTTTATTGTAAAGACAAGCGTTTTTTTGTATAATTGAAGTGTGGCAGGAACAGGATATATCGTATCTTATGTCACAGATTTTTAGAAATCGAGGTGTTAAAGTGCAGGACGATACAAAACAGATAGAGGAAGTCATGGCAAAGCGTACCGCAAAAAACAGCGTATTCCTTGACCTTTTTCAAAACAAGAGTTATCTGCTAAAGCTGTATAAAACGCTCCACCCAGAGGACACCACAGCGACAGAAGACTCCCTTACAGATGTGACGATCACAAATGTATTGACGGATAATCTGTATAATGATTTAGGCTTTATTGCTAATAATAAGCTGATGATACTTGTGGAGGCGCAGTCAACATGGACAGTGAATATTTTAGTAAGAGTTTTGCTGTATCTAGCGCAAAGCTATCACGAATATTTTCAGCGTACCTGCCAAGACTATTACAAAAGCAGGAAAGTAAAAATGCCAAAGCCCGAACTTTATGTAATATTTACGGGAAACAAAGGGAGAAAACCCGATAAAATATCTCTGTCTAAAGAATTTTTTGAGGGTGCAGATATAGACATTGAGGTAAAAGCAAAGGTTATCTATGAAAGCGATACAGACGACATTATCAATCAGTACATTATTTTCTGCAAAGTTTTTAACGAACAGACAAAGAAGCATGGAATGACACAAAAGGCAGTTACGGAAACGATCCGCATATGCAAAGACAGGAACGTCTTAAAGGAATATTTGCTTGACAGGGAAAAGGAGGTTGTGACGATTATGATGAGTTTGTTTGATGATGAACAGATTATGAAGTCGTTTATCAAGAGTGAAAGGCATGAGGCGGCGCAGGAAAGCGCAAGGGAAACAGCGAAAAGAATGATTGAAAAAGGAAAAATGTCACTGGAAGAAATTGCGGATTATGTCCCGTCATTATCACTTGAAGAATTAAAAGAACTTGAAGCTGAGGTTATGCAGTTAGCATAATCGGCAAAACAATTTAATATCAAAATAACAGCGTAAAGGCGCATGGAACAGTAAATTTGTAAACCATGCGTTTTTTTGCGTCCAAAAGGAGGAATATGAACGACAACATTCAGACCAACACCACAGGGCGATTAACGCCCTGTTTACAACAGAAGATTGACAAGACAAGGTATTTAGTCGAGGTACATTTCTCTGCTACAAGTACCCAAAGCGTAGAGGACAAGTTAAAGCGTGTCATTCTCCACGACTTAGAGCATGGGAAACAAGGCAGACCGAGAAAAAGTGATGAAAAATGATGAATACGTCCTTGACAAGTAGCAACAGGCAAAACGGCTAAGTCGATTTTAATTAGCTGCGGCGCAAGGTTAGCGCCATTTGATATAAAAGAGCTGCGTGACCTTATGGAATATGACGATCTGGAGCTTGACACGCTTGGGGAACAGAAAACGGCGCTGTTCGTCATTATTTCCGATACGGACGCCACGTTCAATTTCGTGGTGTCAATCATGTATTCGCAGCTCTTTAATTTACTTTGTGATAAAGCAGATGATGTCTACAACGGCAGGCTTCCGGTTCATGTGAGGATGCTGCTTGACGAGTTTGCAAATATCGGGCAGATACCACAGTTTGAAAAATTGATTGCCACGATCCGAAGCAGGGAAATCTCTGCTTCTATTATTTTGCAGTCAAAATCCCAGCTAAAGGCTATTTACAAGGACAATGCGGACACGATAGAGGGAAATTGCGATACCACGTTATTCCTCGGAGGGAAAGAAAAGACTACGCTCAAAGAGCTGGCGGAAGTTTTGGGTAAGGAAACGATTGACCTTTATAACACCTCGGACACAAGGGGGACGTCGCAGTCCTACGGGCTTAATTACCAAAAAACAGGGAAAGATATGCCATACTTGTTCGTGAAGAGTTCAGTTGCCTAATAAATTCACATGAACAGGGACACGAACAACTGGATTCTGGAAAACTGAATACAGGAGGTCACGAATGAAAGAACTGCCAGAAAGAATCCATGACGATACCAACGGTCTTGACTACGTTCTTGTGGGTGATTATTACATTCCCGCCCTGCGGCTGACGAAGGAATCCCGCCCTATCGGGCATTGGGGGCGCAGGCGTAAAGCCTATCTGGAAGAAGCCCGCCCCGCCCTTTATTGCAGCCTGCTGTTATCCGGGAAACTCTGGACGCACCTTGCCGATGTGGACGGGCAGGCACAGGAACGGCTTGACCTTATCATGGAGCAGATGAAAGCCGCCGAGGGCGTGACGGAGAAATTGAAAGCGGATGACCAGCTTGAATGGGTGCGCCGCTGCAATTCTATCCGTAACCGGGCAGAAGAAATTATTTATACGGAACTGGTCTATGTATAATGCGGCTGGCTCCTGTCTGGAAAAAGCGGCTCTAAAGCCGGAAAATTGAACATGGGACACACGATACAGTAAAGAGGACTGCTAACCGGATTTTACGGGAATGGCAGCCCTTTTTGCGTCATTCTTTCGTCTTTTTCTTCCCAAACAGGGACAGCAGCTTTGATTTTCCACGCTGGCTGGAAGCTGCGGGGAGCAGAGGGGATTTTTTAAACACACGGGCAAGGGTGGCACGTTCCTCTTCTGGGAGGCTCATATAATCAATGCCGAACACCCGGCAGATAGTAAACGCCCGTTTTTCGTCCGCCGTGCCTTTGTGCATGAGGGCGTCCAGCAGTATCACCGGGATGTTCCGGGCAAAGTCCGCTGCTGGGGTTTCCAGTTCGGCGGTGGTCTTGTCGGATTCGTGCCGGGTGCGGAGGTCTTTTACAATCCGGTCAAGGTCATCATGGATGACGTGGCTGAAAAACAGTTCCTCGCTGACCTGCCCCAGTTCCAGCGTGCGCATATAGAGGTCATTTTCCGGGGGCTGCCGCTGTTCCATGACAGACTGCCTTGCCTGTTCCAGAACTAAGTTCATGTCACGGATGCGCATATCCGCAATCCGGTCAATGCAGACTTCCATATCCGTCAGCAGGCGCAAAAATCCCGGATGGCAGACAAACTCACAGAGAAGCCGGTTGTTGAGTGCGCCGCTTTTTAACAAATCAACTGTGGAATCATTCAAGTGCAGCTCATGCAGGGCGGTGTTCGGGTGGTTCTTATTTTCGGTCAGCCCCATGAGGTAATCCATGGAAAGACCGTAGTATTCCGCCAGCTTTGCAAGGTTGAACGGGCTTATATCCGTGCATTTGTCGGATTCATATTTTCCCAGCGTGGCTCTTGCTATGCCTGTTGCCTTTTCCAGTTCCGCAAGGGTCATGCGGCGGCTGGTTCTCTCGTCTTTTAATTTCTCCTGAAGCGTCAGTTTTATATACATTGCGCCCCTCCTCTCAAAACAGGGTTCATGACCATTATAGCACAGGGCATTTCCGAAAGCGTGGAAATTTTGGTTTTTCGGGAATTTTTCCAGCCTTTCGGACATACGGGGGAAGCCGGTTTATTTTGATAAGATTTCAGTGTCACAGGACATTGAAAACAGAATGACCGGCTGCAAGTGATACCGTTCCCGGAGAAGTAGTGCCATGACAGGAGCATACCAAAGGAACGGAAAACGCTGGGGTGATTCCGGGCAGGAACGGATTGCAGGCAAAACGGCAGGGAAACAAACTATCAATTATGGAGGATGGAACATGAAGTTAAGCATTGAGGAAAAGAAGATTTTATATGCCTTCGGGTGCGGGAGCCATGAGAACACCGTCCGCAGGCTGAAATGGGTCACTGCCCTGACGGTGGATGAAAAAGTGAAACGCCGGGTGCTGTGCCTGGCAAGGAAGCTGGATGACGGCGGAGCCGGGGAATGGTATCCCTGTTTTTACCGCCATCTCCGTTTGGAAATGGAAGGATATTTTGAAGCAAAGAAGCATATCCGCATGGTTGAAAAAAGCACAGACTGGGAGGGATTTTATGGGAAAGCCGTCTAAGTATGAAAAGGAAACGATTGTCAACTTCAACGAGGGTGAGAAGGAAGCCAGTATTTACACATTCAATGCGGACTTGAAGCGGCGGCTGGCGGAGTTCAGCAAAAAATATCCGCTCCTGTGCCGTTTGGAGAAGTCCACGCCGGAAGGGAGCGTGACCTATGTTCTGGATAAGTCCCGGCTGTCTATCCGGCTGGTTCCGCCTTACAGTGAGGAACGGCGGGCGGCGGCGAGGGCATATGCCAAAGAACACGGCTTCAAGTCCATGCCGGGCGGGAAGGATATTGCCTGATTTGGGGGCGTTTTACGGTCAAAACAACGGGTGCGGAGCCGGTATTTTCCCCGTGGTTCACGGTAGAGGTATCAGACATCAGGGAAGCCCCGGACGGCGGAAATGCCTGTTTTGGGCGTGTTTTTCCGGCTGTCATGGGGAATGGCTGCGGTTTCTGTAGGAAATCAGAACGAGCGCGGCGCGTTCTGATTTTCTGATACGGAAAAAGGGAGCCGTCTTTGACGTGGGCGGGCGCAGCGCACTCACGTTGGCGGCAACCTTTTATGCGGGGTACAGGGGCGCAGCAGCCCTGTTGGGGTCAAGGGGCAACGCCCATTGGCGGGTTAAGGGCGGCAGTCCTTATCGGGTCAAGGGTGAAACGCCTTGCCCAGCTAGAGTTGGCGCTTGCGCCAATTCGTACTGGGTATTACCTGACGCAAGCCCCGCAGGTTCGGCAGCTTCGCAGCCCTCCCGCCAGCCCGGGAATCGGTAAAAAGGAAAGGGGGATTTTGGATTGAAACTGACACGGCACAACGGACGCTCCGGCAAAAACGGCACGTACAACCCACGCCACAATGACCGCCGCTTTGACGTGGAAAACAGCGGTCATATTGATTCGGAGCGGGCAAAGAAAAATGTATACTGGGACTGCTACCGGGGCTATACCACCGCCGGGAGCCGGGAGGATTCTTCCCAGCCGGATTTCAGCTTTGAGCAGATAGAACTGGCTTATTACACCGAGAATTATTCGGATTTCATTGAAGCCCAGAACGCAAGGAACGAGAAGAACCGGCACACGGAACGCAACCGCACGGTGAGGGATTTGTTAAAGAACAATAAGACCTGCCCGGAGGAAAGCATTTACCAGATTGGGACGGTGGAGGAATCCGTCCCGCCGGAAACCTTGTTCCAGATTGTGAATGAGTTTTATGCAGAGTTTGACCGGCGTTTTGGTTCCCACGTGCATCTTCTGGACTGGGCGCTCCATCTGGACGAGGGGACACCGCATATCCATGAGCGCCATGTATTCGATTGCAAAAACCGGTATGGGGAGTTATGCCCCCAGCAGGAAAAGGCGTTGGAAGAACTGGGAGTGCCGCTCCCTGAACCGGATAAGAAAAAGGGAAGGAACAACAACCGCAAGCAGACTTTTGATGCGGAGTGCCGGAAGATGCTTTTCCGTATCTGCGCCGCACATAACCTTCACTTGCAGGCAGAGCCGTCCTACGGCGGGCGGGATTATCTGGAAAAGCAGGACTTCATCATTGAAAAACAGAAGAAAATACTCTCCGCACAGGGGGAAGCCTTGACGAAAAACACCGTAGCCATAGCGGAGCAGGAAAAGAAGTTTGATAAAGCCGCAAAAGCCGTTTCAGAAAAAGAAAAGGAACTGGAAAAGCAGGAGGGGCTGATTGCGGAAAAAGGGCGGGAACTTTCGGAAAAGCGGGCGGCACTTGCCACTGTCACCATGAAGATTGCGGACATGGAATCGCTGGTGGAGGAAGTGGCGGACACGGCTTATGAGAAAGCCTGCGAAGTTGTGGCGGATACCGTCCGGGCGGAAACGCAGAAGGAGGACATCCGGGCGGTGGAGGATTACAAAAAGTGGCTGGCTTCGCCGGAACGGAAAGCCCCGCAGGAGAAAAGAGATTTCGCCGTGAAGTGCCTGTGTACGGTTCAGGAGCAGATTAAAAATGCGGCGCAGAAAGTGTTAAGGAAAGTCCAGTCTGCGCTCCAAAAGCCGGAGGTGAGCCGTGCAAACAAGGAGCAGATTAAAGAGAAGGCAAGGGAATCCATGAAGGACAGGCTCGCAAGGGGGAAAATAGAAGCTGACCGGGTGAACCGGGAGCGCATGGAGCGCAGGAACGTAAGGGTAGCAACAAAAAAAGATATGGAGATTTGAAGCATTTGCTTTCCGCTGTGGAGATGGCAGATGCTTTTTTATTTCCGGGAAGGGACAGTATGAATGTATTTGAAGCAGTAAAGGAAAATGTAACAACAAGACAGGCAGCAGAAATGTACGGCATCCGGGTGAACCGGAACGGCATGGCGTGCTGCCCTTTCCATGATGACAGGAATCCCAGCTTGAAGGTGGATAAGCGGTTCCATTGCTTCGGCTGCCAGGCGGACGGGGACGTGATTGACTTTGTGGCAAGGCTTTATGGGCTGCCCGGTCTGGAAGCGGCGAAAAAGCTGGCTGCGGATTTTGGCATTTCTTATGACAGCCGGGGGCGGGCTTCACCAAAACCAGCCAGACGGAGTTTGTCGGCAGAACTCCGGTTCTTACAGGCGGAGAAAAAGTGTTTCCGGGTGCTTAGTGATTATCTCCGCTTGTTGGTGCGTTGGGAAACGGCATATGCGCCGAAATCACCGGGGGACGGGTGGAACCCGCTGTTTGTGGAAGCCATGCAGAAACGGGAGTATGTGGGTTATCTTTTAGACACGCTGCTGACCGGGACAAAGGAGGAAAAAGCCGCCGTTATCAAGGGGCATGGGAAGGAGGTGGAGCGGATTGAGCGGAGGGTATCAGAGTTTGCCGGCGGCGGAAAGACAAGCCGGGGAAACCGCAGCAGACAGCCGGAACGGTGAAAAGACAGTTGCCGAAGTCCGGCAGATGTTGGAAACCACGCAAAAAGGGCAGACCGCCAACACGCCGGGGAATTACAAGGCGGTATTTTTATATGACCCGCTGCTTAGCGGGGCGTTCAGCAATAACCTCCTGACTGACCGGATTGACATTGTAAAGCACCTTGGCTGGTATCGGGACGGGAGCCGCCTGACGGACGTGGATATTCAATATCTGGTTCTATACTTGGAGGAACACTACGGGCTGACCTCGGAAAAGCGGATTGAGGGGGCTATCAAGGTCGCCGCCAATGAATACCGGTATCACCCTGTCCGTGATTATTTAAACAGCCTGCAATGGGATGGGACGGAGCGGGTGCGCTATGCCCTGCGCCATTTCCTCGGTGCGGAGGTAAATAATTACAATTATGAAGTCCTCCTGCTGTTCATGCTGGGGGCGGTGGCACGGGTATTCAAGCCGGGGACAAAGTTTGAGGTCATGCTCTGTCTGGTGGGCGGTCAGGGAGCCGGGAAGTCCACTTTCTTCCGGTTCCTTGCTGTCCGTGATGAGTGGTTTTCCGATGACCTGCGGAAGTTAGACGATGATAACATATACCGGAAGCTGCAAGGGCATTGGATTATTGAAATGTCGGAAATGATTGCCACGGCGAACGCAAAGAGCATTGAGGATATTAAGTCCTTTTTGAGCCGCCAGAAGGAAACCTACAAAGCCCCTTATGAAGTCCACCCAAAAGACCATAAGCGGCAGTGCGTGTTTGCCGGAACTTCCAACACGCTGGACTTCCTGCCCCTTGACCGCACTGGGAACCGGCGTTTTTTACCGGTGCAGGTGCAGGCGGAAGCGGCGGAGGTTCATATTCTGGAAGATGAAGCCGCTTCCAGAGCCTATATCGGGCAGATGTGGGCGGAGGTCATGGAGGTTTACCGGAAGGGGGATGTAAAGCTGAAATTAAGCCCGGCAATGGAGCGGTATCTGAAAGAGCACCAGCGGTCATTTATGCCGGAGGACACCCTCGCCACCCGGATTCTGAACTTCTTGGACGGGTACGGCGGGAAGATGGTCTGCTCCCTGCAAATCTACCATGAAGGGCTGGGGCACCCGGCTTATGAGGAACCAAAACAGTATGATATTCGTGATATTAATTCCATCATGAAGAACTATGCGGCGGGCTGGAAAGCCTTTGAGAATCCCCGGCATTTTCCCTCGCCCTATAACCGGCAGAAGGGTTGGGAACGGGTGGCACCGCCTGACAACGGAGGGCATGGAAAATCAGGTTTCCAGCCTTTGCCCGAAGGGGAAGCCGTCCAGCTTGGGCTGCCGGAGGAATGGCTGGAAGCGGGAAAACCGTAGCCGGTTGTCGACTGGTTGCCCCTCCCGTTGTCAAGCCCGTTGCCGGGAAGCCGCCTAACAAATGCCGTTTTTCAGGGCTTTTTCTTTCCCTGACAACGAAAGCAACGGAAAAACAGAAAGAAAATCAATCAGAACAGAAAACGGAAAGCCGGGTTTTGTGTGCGGGGTTTTTTAACGTCCGTTGTCAGACCCCGTTGTCAGGCTCCCACCTGCCCGGCAGCACACGACACACGCCCGGACGGAGCCGTCCGGGTATCTTTATGGAGGTAAATGCCTATGGCAAAACAAGCAGACCGCCCGGCGCAGAGCCGGAACAAAAAGAAAAAGGTGCAGTTTATCGTGTCCCGTGAGTTTGCGGGCAGCCAGACCATGCAGGAAGCTTTTGAGCAGCTTATCGAGAGGCAGACCTGTGAGCGGTTCGAGGAATGGCAGAAACGGCAGGCAGGCTAAAGGGCGGAAACCGGAGAAAAACCGGGAATCTTGCAGAAAACAGTTGAACAAATGGCGGGGGCATGGTATTATCATGGTATCGTGTCCCTGTTCATAGAAGGAGAAGCCTATGAGCAGGAAAAATCATCTATCGAATCAGAAAATAACCGCCCTCTATTGCAGGATTTCCCTTGATGACGGCAGCCAGAATGAAAGCATGAGCATCTCGAACCAGAAACTTATGCTCAAAGATTACGCTGAAAAGAACGGTATGCCCCGGTACGAGTATTACGTGGACGACGGGTATACGGGAAGGAATTTCAACCGCCCTTCGTTTAAGCGTCTGATTGCCGACATTGAAGCGGGGAAGGTGGGCTGCGTGATAACCAAAGACCTTTCAAGGCTTGGGAGGAACTATATTGAAGCGGGCAGTTATATCGAAATCTTTTTCCCAAAGCACAATGTAAGGTATATAGCGGTCACGGACGGCGTGGACAGCCTGACAAGGCAGGAAATGGACATTACGCCGTTTAAAAATATCCTGAATGACATGTACAGCCGGGATATTTCAAAGAAAGTGCTGGCTGGTCGTATGACACGCTCACGTCAGGGGAAGTTTGGCGGCGGGCAGCCGCCCCTTGGCTTGATGCGTGACCCGGAGGAAAGGGGACACCTTATCCTTGACCCGGAAACAGCGCCTACTATCCGTAAAATCTATGACCTTGCCTTAAACGGCTGGGGGTGTATGCGGATAGCCAAACAACTGATGGAGGATAAAATCCCCATCACACGGGTAAAAAGCAATACGGAATGTGACGTGAATTATTATTCGTGGGGGAGCGCAAGGATTAGCCATATCCTGCGGAACCCGTTTTACAAGGGCGCACATCTTGTCTGCCGGACGCACCAGAAGGGAATCCGCTCCAATACCTATGACATCATTCCCCGTGAGGAATGGGAAGTCCTTGAGGGCTGCCATGAAGCCATCGTAAGCCCGGAGGACTGGGAGAAGGTGCAGGAACTGATTGACCGCCGCCCTCCCATCATGGAGGGGAACGCCTGCCCCTTCTATAACCTGTTCCACGGCATTATCTACTGCGCCACCTGCGGGAAGTCCATGCAGGTACGCTATGAGAAGGTAGGCAGAACCGGGAAGAACCGCTTTACCGGCGAGGAACGGGAGCCGATAGACAAGGCGTATTATATCTGCCAGACGTATAACCGGCTGGGGAAGGATGCCTGCACCAGCCATAAGGTGGAAGCCAGGGATTTATATAACCTTGTATTGAAGGATATTCAGGAACTTGCGGCAATGGCGTTGAAAGACGTGGAATCGTTCTACCAGCGGATTAGCAGCCGCATGGAGCGGCGGTATCTGGCGGATGCTTCGGAGATGGAGAAGGAACGGGAACGGCTGGATGCGAGGAACCGGGAGATTGACGATATATTTTTGAACCTGTATACCGACAAGGCAAAGGGAATCCTGTCAGAGCAGCGGTTTGTGAAGCTGACGGCGGCAATGGAGCGGGAACAGGAGGAAAACCAGAAGCAGCTAAAAGAATTGACCCTTTCCTTGCGCCGTTCCAATGAGCAGGAAAGTGATGTCCGTACCTTTATCCGGGAAATCCGGCAGTATGCCACGATACAGGAATTGGACGAGGGTATCTTAAACCGCCTTATCAGCCGGATTCTGGTGGGGGAGGTGAAAAAGGTTGACGGGGAGAAATTTCAGGAAATCAAAATCATTTATAACTTTGTCGGGGAGATACCGGCGGTAACAGAATAACGGCAATGCCCTTCTCTCTTTTTGGGGGAAGGGTTTTCTTTTTGCCCGTACACGAAAAAGAAGCCGGGTTCCCTATTCTCCGGCTTCCAGAAAAAACTGGGATTTATTTGATAGGTGTCCCAATGCGTTTATCCAATCTCCATTGTGGTGCCATTCCATCATCGGCATAATATTCGTCCATTGCTGTAATTTTATCGTTTTTTGTTTGAATAAACGAAGTCACATGAAAAGAAATACTTCTATCTTTGGGATAGATACGAACAACTGTAATAATTAAATCATTCACAATTTCTACTCTTTCAACGAGTCCGTCCCATTCTCCGGGGTACTCACAATTCGCAACAATATATTCATCCACCGTAAAATGCTCGTTGGTGCAATGCCAATTTACATAGGCTTCTGCATGAAAGTATTTTCTAATTTCTCTTTCATCTTGGGCAAGAACGGCTTTCCAAAATTGTTCTATATTCATAATTTTCTCCTTTAAATTGCGATTTCCCAGTATGTCAAACTGGAAATGGTTGAGAAAGACACTATATTGAAATCCAAAATCTTTGAATAATGCCACTTTTACTTAATCCCACTGTATCAACAATTTCATTTTCCATCACTCCACCGTTTTTAATAATCGTCCTTTGCGAAGCTACATTTCGCTTATCGCAGGTTACTAAAACCTTGCTTTCTCCAAACGCACGGCAAAAAGGTAAAACTAATCCCAGCATTTCAGACGCATAACCTTTTCGTCTTTCTGACGGACGAACACTATATCCAATATTACCCCCAAAATTTTTGAGAAAATCCGATAATGGGTGTCGAAAATCAATCATACCAACAACAAAATCGTCTTTTCGCCTTACCGCTAAAAACACTTCTGATGGAACATATCCGCTTTTATATTTTTCTCTTAATCTTCTCTCAAAGTCAATCCACTCATCAAATGATTGGACATCTTCAAGACCTGCACAACCATCAAAACTATCTCCACATTGTAACATTTCTTCTTTATATGACATGACTTGTTTTGCATATAGTTTAGATGGCCTAACCAACATCAATTCACGCATCACATTCATCCTCACAAATTTGAATTTATCTATACAAGGAAATACAATACCTCTCTTATATCTTTCCCACTGATATTATCATCCCGAAATACTTCTGAATAAATAAATCCGTTTTTTTCATAAAATTTTCTTGCTCTATGATTATCCTCCAAAACCCATAAAAGCACTTTACTAAATCCGCATTGTTTTAATTCTTTAATACACTTGTTAAGCAATAACCTACCGTATCCTTTTCCAATGTAATCAGGCAAAAAATATATGGAAACGATTTCTCCATATTCGCTGTATTTTTCCCATCTTGATTTACAGAAACTTGCAGTACCTATAAGACGCCCATGTTCTATCAGAACAAGGTTATTCATACCAATTTTATTGATACTATTAGCCCATTGCCCCGTTGGAATACTATTAAGATAGTTTTGAGGAATAATGTTTTTATATGCGTATTTCCAACTACTTTCATATATTTTGCTTATTTCAAGAGGATTATCATCTTTGGTGATGTATCTAATCTCCATTTCAACAACTCCTTAAATACCGATTTGTTCAAATCTATAAACTGGAATCTATCTATTTTCCATAATCAATTCTTTGCACTTCCATTCCTCACCCAGAATACAATATCTTTCTGTTGTATCAAGAACTACGTCGCTAAAACCGACTGCCTTATAACAGTAATAAGCTGGAAGATTATTCTCAAAAACACCCAATGATACTTTTTTTGCTCCATATATTTCAAATGCAAATTTTAGACCTAACTGGAGCATAGCTTTTCCATAGCCTTTTCCTCTCTTGTGAGGATTTATAATAACAAATCCAAAGCGTAATTCATCCAAAGATTCATCAGGATTCCTTAGTGTAAAAAAACCAACAATTCCAGTTTCATCAAATGCAGTAAACGGCATTAGAGATTCAACAAAGCAAAATTCATTTTGTGTTATTGGGTAATTACCAAGTACACCTGCTGTCCATTGATAAAATGCTTTTCCATCTTGACACCACGATAATATCGTATCTACATCCGAAGCTTTATATGGTCTTATTCTAATCATATATTTTCCCTCGCAAATTTGAATTATAGCAATCGGCTAACCAAATTAAATGCTGTGACTGCATAAACAAAAATTGCTACTCCGCCAAAAATAGCAGCATCTGTTTTCGATTTTTTATCATAGCATTCTTTCGCATTTAATGACATAACTAATCCCATAAACACAAACATAATAGGTAACGTTATATCATAAGGCAGTAATTTCATCAATCCAATAGAACCAAAAACAACTGTCAGAACCGAAAATACTATTTTCCAAATACGCATATATATTTCTCCTTATATTCTGATTTGCTATAGTTTAGCACATTTATAGAACATCTACAAGATTCCGTGTATGAAAAAGCAAAAGGAATGAATTCTTCACTTGACAATGTGTCAAAGAGCTTATGAGCCAAGATGAGATTGCGGTCATGGACGGCGGAAAATGTATCATGCAGCTTAGAGGTGTCAGACCATTCTTCTCGGATAAATTCGATATAACGAAGCATAGCAGATACAAAGAGCTGTCCGACTATGACCCGAAAAACGCCTTTGACATTGAGGACTATGTGAAGCATCTGCACCACATGAAAGTCACGCCGGAAACAAAGGTGGATGAAGCGTTTGACTGCGGGGAAGTCGGCGGGCAGGAAGATGATTCCCCGGACACAACTGAATAAAGGGAAACTTTTGGACATGGTGTCCAGAAGTGAAAGACAACTGAATATGGAACTGTAAACCAATGCAGGACTTTCGGACATAAGCCCGGAGATCAGGAAACGGAGTTTTGAATGTACTTGGGAACGGACAAAAACAAAGCAGCCGGCACAGCCTATCGCCAAACAGAATGTGCCGGATGCCCGCAGGTTCTCCCAAAGGATTCCCTGCCCTTATTTTACCACAGAGGGCGGGGATTTACAGCTCAAAGCTCTTTCTTTATCAAAAAATCAAATCTTAGGAAAGAAAGAGGTAAATCAAAATGGGATTTTTTACAACAGCGGTAATGGGTGTAAATAGTGAGTAAAGTGAAAAATGGGAAAACTAAACAAGGTGAAAATTTGGTGTATGTAGATAGCCCTCATAAAGTAAACATGGTAAAATCTTAGAAGAAACGAGGTAAATCAATATGAAAAAACAGGTTTATATCACAGAGGAAGAACGGGCAAAATGCAAAAAGGTGGCTGAAGCGTTTGCAGAGTTGTACGAGATGTCGGACATTGTAGTGATTGATGTCGGCAGATACGGTTTTATGATGCTGAAATATTATAACCCACCGCAAGGTTTTGAAGATGCCATAACCTTTACGGATAGTATGGTATTATTTGAAGAATTGTGGGAGGAATGGTTGAATACAAAGTTGTATTTACTGGCAAAAGATACCCCATTGTTGGAGAAAGGTTACAAAGGTGTATTTGAGAGTTTATCAGAAGAAAAACAGTCGGAACTTATCGTAAGAAAAGCTAATTTTGCTAAAGTGGCAGAGATATATCTGTAATATTATTGTTTCTGTAGAAAAATGAAACAACAATGAGTGAATGATCAAAGGCTAGAAAGGCTCTGTATGATACAGGGCTTTTCTTATTTGTGATTTTTGCTAAAAAGATAGAATGAATGGGTGAGGGCGTTAATTGGCTCTTTATATTATACAGAAAACGAATTTTATATGAGTGATTAGTATGCTATACAGAAAGTTTGATTTTACAGTCGGATTAAAAGAGTTTGGCTTTAGAAAGTTGATATTGTTCGTTTAAACGGTTATAATATACACAATATGGTTGAGGAGGACAGGTATGTTTGAATATATGACAGCGGGAGAAGCAGCGGCACTTTGGAAAATATCAGTACGGCGAGTACAAAGACTTTGCAAGGAGAATCGGATTGAGGGTGTACTAAATATCAATCGTGTATGGCTAATTCCTAAAGAGGCAAAAAAGCCTGATGATGCACGGCGAAGAAAAGAATAATTTGTCACCCATATTTTTGAATTTGGTGTGAATTGTAATGAGATTGTAAGAAGTGTTCGCTATATTAAAATTACAAAAATATTGGAGGGCATATCTATGGCAATACTTGAGACAAAAGATTTACGAAAAATATATGGCAGCGGCGAGAATGAAGTCCACGCCCTTGACGGAGTGTCTGTTACTGTCAATGAGGGAGAATTTGTTGCCGTTATCGGTACATCGGGCAGCGGCAAGTCTACTCTGCTGAATATGATTGGCGGATTAGACCGCCCCACCTCTGGAAGCATTACTATCCGGGGAAAAGAACTTTTGAAAATGAAAGACGAGGAACTGACAATTTTTCGCCGCAGGAATATTGGCTTTGTCTTTCAGAACTACAATTTACTTCCTGTTCTTAATGTATATGAAAATATTATCTATCCCATCGAGATAGATGGCGGCAAAACAGATACAGAATTTGTAAGGCAGATTATCCATACACTGAGGCTTGAAAAGAAACTTGAGAATATGCCGAATAATCTTTCTGGCGGTCAGCAGCAAAGAGTAGCGATTGCCCGTGCATTAGCTACCAAGCCTGCCATAATCCTTGCCGATGAGCCAACGGGCAATCTGGATTCCAAGACAAGTATGGATGTCATTCTGCTGATGCAGTCCATTAGCAGACAATTCCGCCAAACTACAATTATGATTACGCACAATGAGGAAATCGCCCAGATGGCAGACCGTACAATTCGTATAGAGGATGGCAAAGTTATTTCTGGAGGTATCAGATATGCACGATAACCGAAACAAAAATGCAATGAAACGGGTAGAAAAAGGAATGATGAAAGCAAACAGTACCCGCAATCTGTTTGCAATGTCCGCAATCATCCTTACCACCTTTATGATTACCACGGTTTTCAGCTTGGCTATTAACTATATAGAAAATATGAAGCTAATGCAGATGCGTACTTTGGGTACAGCCGCTGATGTTTCTCTGGCTATGCCAACAAAAGAACAAGAGCAGCAAATTATATCATTGGACTATGTGAAAACTGTTGGTGTGCGATATATGGCAGGATCGGTTTCTGGGAAGAACGCCGAGGGACGTGAATTTTCCATAGTGCTTCAATATTATGATACCACCGAATGGGAAAAACATTATCAGAAAGCAATCAGCGGTTTCGTTGGTAAATACCCTGCAAACGAAAATGAGATTATGCTGTCTGAGGATGCCCTCTCACAGCTCGGCATCAAAGCCCCAGAGCTGCATATGGAAATCCCTCTGTCCTATTCTGACAGGAATGGCAGGCAGGAAAGAATTTTTACTTTAAGCGGCTGGTTCCATTCCTATACCGATACGGGAATGGGTTTTGTATCGGAGAGCTATTGTAAAAATGCAGGCTGCACAATGGTGGAGGACGGTGTGCTCTCCTTGTCGTTAAAGAAAATGCCCGATGATTTTCTCCGTCTCCAAAGAGATGTGAAGCTGAACGAAAACCAATTTTGGGATGCTGCGGTTTTGATGAAATCCTCAAGCGGCTCAGTCGTCGCAATGGTCATCTTTTTGGTAATGTTTATCATTGGCAGCGGTTATCTGTTGATTTACAATGTCCTATATGTATCGATTTCCAAAGATACCCGTTTTTACGGCTTGATGAAAACGCTTGGCACAACGCAGACACAAATTAAATCGCTGGTTAAAAGACAGGCAGTAAAATTTGCCTGTATCGGCATACCGATTGGTATTTTATTGGCAACAACCGTTTCCTTTGGATTCGTTCCGCTTTTTCTGGAAAAGGGGTTTCATCAAGGTAAGTCGGCAATGGAAGCCGTGGTATTTTTCCATCCGTCAATCTATATTTTGTCTATCCTCTTTTCAGCATTCACAGTCTGGATTGCCTGCAACGCACCTGCGAAAGCTGCGGCAAAGACCTCGCCCATAGAAGCCTTGAAATATCAGAACTTTGCACCTCAAAAGACAAAAAACAGAAATTCCAAAAACGGCGGCAAACTATATATCATGGCGTTTCATAATGTTTTCCGTGACAGGAAACGGGCAATCCTTGTGTTTATGTCCTTATTTATGGGAATTACAATGATTTTAGGAGTGAATGGCATAGTTGGAAGCTATAAAGCAGAAAACTATGTAAAACAGTATATGGATTACAATTTTGAATACGCTGATATTCAAGTCAGACAGTATGAACAGCTCCAAAAAGAAGTACCGCAGTTTGACGAGCATTTTATAGAACAGATTGAGCAGATCGAGGGTATTAAAAACGTGGAGATTCAAAAGACAGTCTGGGCGGGCATTGATTTTGACGAATCAGATTTTAGAGATTTTATGAAAATCAAGTATGAGGACAGCAGCTATAAAGCCAACAGGCAGTCTTATGAACAAATGCTTGCAGGATTAAGGGCGTATGCGAATGCAGGCGAATACGGTTGCTACATCACGACCCTTATGGATGAAAGGATTTTGGAAGAATATAATGAAAACCATTCCAAAACAGCCATTGACCTTGAAGCCTTTTGGCGTGGCGAAATCGTGATTACAGGTTGGGATAATAGCAACTATAATGCCCCAAATGCCGCCTTGGTGGGAAAAACACTGACACTGACTGCCAAAAGTGCAGACGGAAAGGCAACTGATTTTCTTGTCGGTGGAGCATTTGATTTTATGGATGATACCAATAGGCTTTCCACTACCATAGGTCATCACAAAATGGTAGAAATCGTACCAGACATCATCTATGTCAGTGAAGCGGGTATGGAACGCTTGACCGGGGAGGCTCTTATTTCCGGTATTGGTGTGGATATTGAGGACATAAACGACTTAGAGCGGGTAGACAGCGAATTGCAGGGAATCAACCGAACCCTAACTACAGCAGAGTGGGACTTCAAAAGTACAGTTGATACAGTAGAACAATTTAATCAAATGATATACGCTCAAAAATTGTTAGGAAACGGCGTGGCTGCCCTGCTCATCGTAATTGGATTGATTAACTTTGTGAATGTAATGGTGACGGGCGTGGCTGCAAGAAAAAATGAATTTGCCATAATGGAAAGCATCGGCACAACGAAAAAACAGCTTAGGAAAATATTGACTGTAGAGGGCGGTATTTATGCCCTCATCTCCACGCTGCTGATTTTGACTTTTGGAAATGAGTTCCTTATGCTTGTGGCAGACGCAGTACCGAATCTGGCAGACTATGCCGTATTTGAGTATCCCATTGGACTGGTAATCCGCTTGATTGCGGCAATCTTTGTGATATGCCTTAGCGTTCCCGGAATTGTTTATAAGCTGATTTCCAATGAAACAGTCATAGAACGGATGCGCAGTTTTGATAATTAAATAAGCATCAACAGGTGCAGACGCAAACCTGCTGCGTCTGTACCTGCCACCAAAAATTTATTGAGGAAAGGTGGTGTGTTTTAGGCTATGGCAAATATCTTTTTACTCGAAGATGACAAAATTTTATCGAAAGGAATTTCGATTGCCTTGAAAAAAGACAGTCATACCATAACTGCTACTTATGGTTTTGTGGACGCTTTAACGCAATATCAAAAATTGAAAATTGACCTGTTTTTGCTTGACATCAATTTGCCCGATGGCAGCGGTTTGGAATTGTGCAGAAAAATTCGTGAAACATCCGATACACCAATTCTGTTCTTGACAGCCAATGATACTGAAGAAAATATGTTGGAGGGATTCGGGGCAGGATGTGATGACTATATTTCCAAGCCGTTTTCCCTTGAAGTTTTGCGGAAAAAGGTACATGCTATCTTGAAACGCACAGGCGGCGACAGCCCCCGTATGAAATATAAGAGCCTGGAGATAGATACGGATAAATGCCTTGTTCTGTTAAACGGAGAGGAAATACATCTGACTGCTACCGAATATAAACTGCTTTTGTATCTGATACAAAACAAAGGAAAAGTCGTTACAAAAACAATGCTTTTGGAACACCTTTGGGATATAGACGGAAATTTTGTGGATGACAATACAATCCGTGTCAACATTAAAAGGTTACGCCAAAAGCTGAACGATGAGAAGCAGGAATATATTGTAACTGTTTTTGGCATGGGATATACCTTTGGAGAATGACAATGAAGCATTTTGATATTTACAGAAAACTGGTTCTGATTACAGGAGCTGTCATATCGGTTTTATCTGTTCTTATGGTGTTTTTTGCAAGAAGCAGTCCTGTTACAATGCTTTGGGGATTTTTTGGCGTGCTTATCTTATTTGCCTTACTGCTCCTGCTTGATTTTCTCCACAATCGTTACAACGATGATTTATTAGAACAGATTACCCTGCTCATAGAAACTTTAGTTGAACAGCAGGAACGGCAAATCTTTTCAGAAGCAGAAGATACGCTGACAGCCCGTTTGCAGCATCAGCTTTTAAAACTCCGCAACATTTTGACAGCCCAAAATCAAATGTTAGCACAGGAAAAAGAACAGATAAAAACGCTAATTTCTGATATTTCACATCAGATAAAAACGCCTATTGCGGCAGCAAATACATTTGCCGAGCTGCTTAGCGATGGGGAACTGTCTGCGGAAGAAAGAACAGAATATATTACCACTTTGCAGATGTCACTTGGAAAACTGACCTTTTTGACAAACAGCTTGATTAAAATGTCCCGTCTGGAAAGCGACATTATCAGCTTAAAGCCCGAAAAGAACAGCTTGAACGAGATTGTACTCCAAGCTGTAAAAACGGTATATGCAAAAGCAAAGGAAAAAGGAATTTTGATAACCTTTGAATGTGACCAAACCTTTGAAGCGGTTTTAGATTTTAACTGGACGGCAGAAGCCATATCAAATGTCATTGATAATGCCGTGAAATATACGCCGCAAGGAGGTTTTGTCCGCTTACAGATAACAGAGTACCCGTCCTTTCTGCGGCTTGATATAAGCGACAGCGGTGTTGGCATCCCAGAAGAAGAACAGGCTAAGATTTTTGGGCGGTTTTACAGAGGAAAACAATCCGTGGGTACTGACGGGGTGGGAATCGGCTTATACCTTACCCGTGAAATTATCAACAAACAGAATGGATATATGAAAGTCTCATCTGATGAAAACGGAAGTACCTTTTCGATGTTTTTGAAGAAAAACTAAAAAAGAAATGAAAGGAATATAATGAAGCAAATACATTGGATATGCTGCCCAAACTGCGGCAATAAAACTCGTGACAGGCTTAGAGAGGATACAGTTTTGATAAATTACCCCATCTACTGTCCGAAGTGTAAACAGGAAACTTTAATCAATGCAAGGAATTTACAGATAACTGTCATCAAAGAGCCAGACGCATAGACGCAGAGCCGATGAACAAGTGAGCAATCACGGTTTATCGGCTTTTGTTTTGATAGCAATGCTACATTTATTGGTTGTATTGTATTTTGTCTAGATAAGTATTTTAAAATACGTTCAGATTGGAGATCCATACAATAAAAATGAAATGGAAAATAAAGAAGTATCAACTAAGAATAACTATCAAGGCTAATAACATATTGCACAAATTAAGGTGTATCGGAATGAAGTATAAAACTTCAATACGATACACCTTTTATATTGATGCGAAATTTGTCTGATTATGGGTTTTTCAGTGGTTTTGCGTTGCAAGATTGGAAAGAAGTTTGACTAGTATTGTTGTGTTTTCAGCAGGGGTTTAGAAACAAGTTATTGTTTCATGGATGGCTGTTTTTTCAACATGGCTAATTGTGTATCCCACACTTGTTTCATCAGCTTTTTTACTTCCTCCACATCGGCTTTATACACATTGCCTGTTGCGTTCATTCGCTTTGCTATCTGGTTTAAATTGCCGCTGATTTTTCCGAGTGTGGCGTTGTAATCCCGTAAATCTGAATAGTCAAGGTCATAGACAAATCCGTAAAGAATCAGGCGACGCAGAAAGGCGGATTTGCTTTTCATGCCGGAGATTTTTACTTTCTGCTCCAGTATGTATTGTTCATCATCACTTAGGAATATTTTCAGCTCATTTTTGCGCTCACGTTTAGCCATTTTTGATGCACTCTCCTTATCAGGTTTTTAAAGGGATTTTACAAAAATGAATGTCCTCATACATGGGGCATTCGTGTAAAAAAATCCAAAACTCCGGCAGAGGGTTTTGTGATTTTTTGAGTGGAAAGGGGGTCAGGGGGATATGCCCTCTGCAAGCAGATTTTTCCGGATTCCCGTTCCGGGGAATTTGGGGAAATCGGAGCCTGTGTGGGAACACAGGCAGTGCTTGCTATTCTTCACGGAAAAGGTTCCAGCCTTTTCCGGCATTGCGGAAAAATTATAAATTTTTTCAGGCAATGCCCCCATAGAGGGGGTATTACTTTATCTACAATTAACATCAGAAACAGCGGTGAAAGGGGGTGAAAAAATGTTAGACCATGCATTCCAGCGGCGCAGGGAGATTGAGCGTATGCTGCTGGCAGGAAAGAAGCTGACCGTGGCGGAACTTATGGGCAGATACTGCGTAGGCAGGAAGTCAATCAGCAGGGATTTTGAAGTCATAGGAGAGGAACTCCCGGTCATTTCAAAAAAGGGATATAACGGCGGCTACTTCCTGATGGACGGCGTTGGGAAGAACCAGAACACGCTATCACAGGAACAGCTGGAATGCTTGGAGAAAGTCGCTGTTTTGTGTACGGCGGAGGACAGGAAAACCATTCTGTCAATCATACAAGAATTCGGACCGTACTGCGGCAAACTTACATAGAAAACGGTTGCCATTCTTATAAAGCATATAAAGGATTCTTGGGTGTTTTATGTGCTTTTAGGGCTGGCAATCTTAAAGGTTTTTCAAGCCGGAAATGAAAGGGGGCAGGGGCATGGACACGGCACACCGAAGAATGGAAATCATCAGCATTTTGTCTGTCAAAGGGCATATAACGGCAAGGGAGCTTGCGTGGGAATTGGGCGTTACGATACGCACGATACACCATGATATTTTCGCATTGACTTTTGATTATCCGATTTATACAAAGTCGGGTTGTGGCGGTGGGGTTTTTATCACGGATAACTACAAGCCCTATACCAATACCCTCACAGAAACAGAACTTGAAACACTGTGCAGGCTATACGGAAAAGCGGAGGGGAAAGAGAAAGAAATCCTGTTCAGGATTATCCATAAGTACGGAGCGGACAAGCTGGAAATTTAACCAGAAACACGGCGGCATTTTGACAACTGAATACGGACAATCCTGCAAGACGTATGAAACAGCCGAGCTGTGCCAAAGCACGCCATGACCGCCTGTACTGGACAGGCAAGAGCGAGAAATGTTTTAAAGCAAACAAGGTGTGGGAACCTTGCGCCATGACACTGTTTCCTGATAATGATACTTCCGTAAAGCGGTCATAGAGATGATGGTGCGATTCCAATGTGGGCTTCTCTCCCAGAAGCTACTTGCAGGATATAAAATTTTGTAAAAACGGGGATTTTTATTGGCGGATGATACAAGAGGAAATGTTTCCCATACAGAGGGGAAAATCTATTATTTTGAACGGGCAGAGGATAAAGGCGTATGACATCAGGACAATTACCCTTGAACAGTTCCGTATGCTGATTGCCTGCGGGAATGACAGGCACAACAACCAGATAAGGGTGACAAAAAGCGGCATGGTCTATCTCTCGGAGGATATCGTCGGCTCGGAGCAGCTTGAGGATGTTGCGTTAAGTTTTGAAACATTCAGTGCGCATAACGGGTATGTTGGCGTGAAGGCTGCGGAGGACAACAGCCATGTTATCCCATTATACTATGCGCTGATCGGCAACTGGGTGGATGGGTGCAGGCATAAATATATAGACAATTATTAGATTTTTGATTAAGGAAATACACAGCGGCAGGGCAGTTATGAACCTATTGAGTATAGGTTTGTAGCTGCCTTTTTTGCGTTGCGGGGATTTTGGATGGAGGGCTGCATGAATGTATTTGAAGCGATAAGGGAGAACGGCATTACCACAAGGCAGGCGGCGGAGCATTGCGGGATAAAGATAAACCGTAATGGCATGGCGCTCTGCCCGTTCCATAAGGATAAAAATCCGAGCATGAAGATAGACAGCCGCTATTACTGTTTCGGGTGCGGGGAAAAGGGCGATGCCATTGATTTTGTGGCAAAGTTTTATGGTCTTGGGAAGAAAGAAGCGGCATTGCAGATTGCGTCGGATTTCGGTATCAGTTTTGACGATAACAGGGGCAGGAAACCGCCGCCCAAACGGAAACGGAAGTTATCGCCGGAGCAGAGGTTTGAGAGGGCGGAAAAGAAATGTTTCCGTGTGCTTTCCGATTACCTGTGCTGTTTAAGGCAGTGGAAAGAAAAATATGCGACGCAGGAGCCGGACGGGGAATGGCACCCTTTGTTCTGTGAAGCGTTGGAGAAGAAAGATTACATTGAGTATCTGTTAGATGTCTTATTGTACGCTCCGCTATCGGAGCGTGTGCAGTTAATAGCGGATTATGGAGAGGAAGTGTTGAAGATTGAAAGAAGACTGGAACAGTGTGCCGTCGGAACAGAGGGCGGCGCTGGAAAAGACAATGGACAGGATGGAGCAGGCATCACAGCCGGAAACATGGTTTGACGGGAGCAAGGTCAATGACGTGCTTTTCTGTGAGGATTTCCTTGCAGGACACCCTATGAAGTGCATACACGGCACTTTTTTTGACATAAACGGGGCAGTCGGTGATGCGGAGCGGATTAAGGCGGAGATATATTACAAGATTGCGCCTTATGTCACATCAGGCATCGCAAAAAAGGCTACATCACTCCTTGATGCGCTGCGGATCAGAAGCTACTCGCCGCCGCTGCCGTTCCAGACAGACCGTATCCATGTGGCAAACGGCACATACTTTTTATCAAAGGGCTTCTCCGCACAGAAAGATTTCTGCATGAACAGGCTTCTCGTAAGGTATGCGCCGGATGCGCCGAAACCAGAACAGTGGCTTTCCTTTATAGGGCAGTTATTGGAGCCGGAGGACATTATCACGTTGCAGGAGTTCATGGGATATGTGCTGTTACCGACAACGAAAGGGCAGAAAATGATGATTGTCATAGGCAAAGGCGGAGAGGGCAAGTCACGCATCGGCAGGGTGCTTCGTGCTTTGCTCGGTGACAGTATGAACACAGGCAGCATACAGAAAGTGGAGGTTGACCGCTTCGCACGGGCAGACCTTGAGTGGAAACTTTTGATGCTTGATGATGACATGAAGCTGGAGGCACTGCCGCAGACGAACAATATCAAGTCCATAGTGACGCTGGAGGATAAAACGGACTTGGAGCGCAAGGGGAAACAGAGCGAACAGGGGTATTTATGCGTGAGATTTATCTGTTTCGGCAATGGCAACCTCGGTTCGCTGTATGACCGTTCCTATGGATTTTTCCGCAGGCAGATTGTCCTCACCGTCAAGGAGCGTGAGCCGGACAGGAAAGACGATCCGTTCCTCGGTGAGAAGCTGATTGCTGAAGCGGAGGGCATATTTTTATGGTGCCTTGAGGGGCTGCACCGCCTGATTGACAACAGGTACAGCTTCACCATAAGCAAACGGGCGGAGGACAACCTGACAAAAGCCATGCAGGACGGGAACAACATCATCGTATTCATGCAGTCGGAAGGCTATATCAGGCTTGAGAAAGGCACACACGCCACGTCAAAGCAGCTTTACAGCGCCTACAGCCAATGGTGCGAGGACAACCTCGAAAAGCCGTTAGGGGAGCGCAGTTTTTCCAATTACCTGCGGCAGAATGAGAAGCAGTACGGGCTTGACTATACCCATAATATCGCACTCGGCTCCAGCAAGACAGCAAGGGGGTTTAAGGGTATCCATGTAAAGGTGAGGACAGGGGAAAACGGGCATTAAGACGCAAAAGACGCAAAGACGGGCAAAATCCGAAATCCTTTTTTATATATACATACGCTTATGCAGGAGCCGGTTTCTTATATATTATAATTTTTATTTTCTAATTTGAAAAAGATGTGTCTTAGCGTCTAAGCATAGGAAACATAAGGGTTTGAGGGCATTTTGGAAGCGTCTTTGTTGCGTCCTTTCAAAGCGTCTGATACCCGGCAAGAGAATTTCAACATTCTGTTGGGCTTTTATTTTACCGAACAGGACGCAGAAAGCGTCTGATACTGGATTGATTGGAGGGAATATATTTGAATAAAGCGAAACTGATAGTGACGAGGGTATTTGACAGTGAGCGCACACCGCAGGATGCGTTTGTGAGGGCGATATTAAATTCAGATAAATACGAAAAAACCTTGCAGGTTCCGGGCAGTGAAAGTATAATAGAGGACAGAGGGCTTATCTGCATTCAACCGGATTCAGACGAAGAAGGGAGAACAGGATGAGCAGGACAACATACAGAGGTACACCAAAGGCGGGGCTTTATACCCGGTTATCGGTTGACGATGGCTACGTTGACCGTGAGAGCAATTCCATAACAAGCCAGAAGCAGATGCTGACGCAGTTTGCGGAATACCACGGCATAGAGATTGTCGAAACCTACGTTGACGACGGATGGAGTGGCACGAATTTTGTTGAGGTAAGATAACGATACCTTTTTTGCAGAGGGTGTTATCTTACCTCTTTTTGATGTATGTTAGATAGCAT
>ERZ779633.130-NODE-130-length-31490-cov-9.832989_pt1 | contig 31490 bp, 30 predicted proteins | sample MGYA00514195_ERZ779633 | MGnify/ENA primary metagenome ERZ779633 (study PRJEB29562, sample SAMEA4376707) | mouse gut metagenome | isolation source: Cecum | study: EMG produced TPA metagenomics assembly of the A DSS colitis mouse model was used to assess the...
GAAAAGGACACTCCCGCTGCATAATGTGGGGGTTGACAAGGGAGGCCGTCTGTGTTATTGTATTAAGCGCATAATACAATAACACAAGGAGGGCCTGCTATGGATTGGAAGCTGGACGACGGACGGCCCATCTGGCCTCAGCTCAGTCAGCAGCTGGCCCGGCGGATTATCGCCGGGGTCTACCCGCCGGGGAGCCGCCTGCCCCCGGTGCGGGAGCTGGCAGCGGAGGCGGGGGTCAACCCCAACACCATGCAGCGCGCCCTGGCCCAGCTGGAGCAGGAGGGTCTGGCCAGGGCCGGCCGCACCGCCGGCCGGCTGGTCACCCAGGACACCCAGGTCCTGGAGGCCGCCCGCCTGCGGGAGGCGGAGGCAGTGGTCCGGGACTATTTTGAGGCCATGGCCGCCCTGGGCTACAGCCGGGAGCGGGCGGCAGAGCTGATAAAGGAGGAATTTCTGTGAGCGAATTGTTAATTGAGTGCCGGCAGCTGTACAAGTCCTACGGCCTGCGCCCCGCCCTGCGGGGAGTGGACCTGGAGGTGGGCCCGGGGCGGATCGTGGGGCTGCTGGGTCCCAACGGCAGCGGCAAGACCACCCTGATCAAGCTGCTGTGCGGCCTGCTCCGCCCCACCACCGGATCGCTTTCGGTGGACGGCTCCGCCGTGGGGCCCTATACCAAGTCGGTGGTGAGCTACCTGCCCGACCGGATGTACTTTGCCGACTGGATGAAGGCAGTGGACCTGTTTGACCTGTTCCGGGATTTTTACAGCGGCTTCGACTACCAGAAGGCCCTGGCCATGTGCCGCTCCCTGGGGGTGGAGCCCCGGGACCGGCTGAAATCCATGTCAAAGGGCACCAAGGAGAAGGTACAGCTGGTGCTGGTCATGGCCCGGAGCGCCAAGCTCTATCTGCTGGATGAGCCCATCGCCGGGGTGGACCCGGCGGCCAGGGATTTCATCCTGCGCACCATTTTGACCAACTACAACGAGGAGGGCACCGTCCTCATCTCCACCCACCTGATCTCCGATATCGAGAAGGTGCTGGACGAGGCCATTTTCCTGAAGGAGGGAAAAATCATGCTCCACGAGACGGTGGACACCATCCGGGAGAAGGAGGGCAAGAGCGTGGACGCCCTCTTCCGGGAGGTTTTCCAGGCCGCGCCCATGTTCGACGGGGAAAAGGAGGGATTCTGATGCTGCTCAAGCTGTTGAAATACGACTTTAGGGCCATGTGGAAGCAATTCTCCCTGATCTGGGGGGCGGCGCTGGTGCTGGCCCTGGTCAACCGGTTCACCCTGTTCCGGGACGCGGGCAACCGCGTCCGCACCGACTCTGGTATGCTGATGTTCGTCTTTATCAGCGTCATTGTGGCTATGTTCGTCATTGCCATTATCTTTGTGGTCAACCGGTTCTCCAAAGGGCTGCTAGGAAATGAGGGATACTTGATGTTCACTCTCCCCGTCCGGCCCTGGCAGCTGGTGCTGTCCAAGCTCATCTGCGGGACCGTCACTTGGGTAGGCTGCGGGGTGGTGGCCTTTGTGTCCCCCTTCATTATGGCCCCTGTGAACTGGCTTGAACTGCTTCAGCTCTCCCTCTGGTCAGAGATTTTCACGGACGTTTTCCGGGGCGTGATGAAGCATCCCGGCGTGCTGGTCCTGCTGGCGGAGTTCTGCCTGGTGATCCTCTCCTTCCTCGTGCTGCTCATCGCGGCCATGTACCTGGCGATGGCCGTGGGCCACCTGTTCTCCCGGCAACGGAGGTTAATCAGTGTGGCCGTCTTTATTGGGCTGTATATTCTGATTGCCAACATATACGACCGGGTGTTCTCCGTCCGCTTTGTTCAGTCCCTGATGAATATGGCTACTGTCAACGCCTACGGCGCCATGCTCACCGCCAGCGCCATCATGCTGGTCCCCGCCCTGGCCTTCCTGGCCGTGGTGTGCTGGATTCTGGAGAACCGGCTGAATCTGGAATAAAACAATTTGATATGCTCCCTCTGTGACGGACGGTGCCTTGTCACCGTCGATCAGCAGAGGGAGCATACCGTTTTTTATTGGCATCGCCGCGGGCTGGATACCTTCTGTTTGACAATTTTGTGGCTCCGCATTTCCCTTGTAAATTTTACAGTTCATTTGTTGACGGCGTGCTATGATTGCGGTAGGATAGCTGTACGGAGGCGGAGGCCCCGGCACGCAATCTCCCATTTTATGAGAGGAACGGTGAGCAACACATGGAATTATCCCAAGAAAAACTGGAGCGCTATCAAAAAAGCCTGCGCGCGCTCCGGGAGGTAACAGACGAGCTTTTAAGCCACATGAAGGGGCGCGACTGGTCTTTTCAGCGGCTGATTACGGACAGAAACGGGGAGTTCAGCCAGGAAAAGCTCCGCGCTTTTGTGGAGGATTTGATGTCCCTCTGGACGGAAAAGGTCCGGGAGGGCACCGACACTGATCCGGCCACCGGAGTGAATGTGGCGGATTCCTGGCTCCAGGAGCGGCGGGAGCTGTACGGCCTCTACCTCTACCTGGTCATGCGGTGCAGCCTGGAACGGGGGGCGTACAGCGACGCCCGCAACGGCGCGGACGTGAAGGAGCGGACAGACTTCGCCTTCCTGCTGGAACAGGCTAGGCAGCTCTCCCGGGACTGGTGCGTCATGGCCAAACCAGACGGAACCTGCTGCAACGAGCTGTACTGGGGCTATGACGCATACTTTGGCTTCCACCTCTACTATGCCCTCAATGATCCCGATGTCCGCAACAGCGGTTTCTGCCCGGGGAACGACTGGTCCCTGACCCCTGACTGGAGGCGGGCCTGTCAAGAGCACGACTGCCGGCTGACCAACGATGGCAATATGAAGCGGCTCTACCTGAAGCATTCACTCTGGTCCGGCAAGGCAGAGGGGCCGAGGGAGGCCCCCGATACAGCGGAGAAAGCCCCGGACGAAGAGGAGGAGGCGCTGGTGCTGCCGGACGAGGAAGACGAGCCCGTTGAGGACGGTTACGACCCGCTGGAAGATGATGACTGGTATCCCTTCCCCAGTGCGGAGGCCTACTATGAGTTTCAGGTGGCCGGGTGGGAAACGCGCTCAGAAGAAGACGGAAGGGCTTACAGACAGTCGGTCCTGGCCATGAGATTCCAATGCTCAGAGGAATATCGTTCGGCCTGCGAGCGCTTCGCGGAGCTCTTTCAAAACGCCAGGCCGGAGGTCCTGCGGGACTTCTATACGAACCTGGAGGAAATCGTGGACCTGTATCTGGCCGCGAAAGAGATTGCGCCCCTGACGGATACAGACAAGGCGCTGAACGTATACAGCCGCGTCTATGACAGCGCCCTGCAACAGGCGCGGCGCTACGGGAGGGGACTGAAATGGGAGGCTCTGTAGGCAGACTCCGAAATAACTTCTACCAGAACCTTCGTCGGGAGTATCAAAAGGAGGAGGTGAACTCCTTCCTGTACCGGTATTTCTGGACAGAAAGCGTCATGGAGCTGATCGAGAAGTATTTCCCCCACCTTTCGAACGCCGTACCGCCGGAGAACGGCGCCCAAATCAGAGCGCTGCTGAAAAAGGAGATCAGCAGACGCAGGGACCTGCTGCTGAGAGAGGTCCCCGGAGAAGACCGGAAGGGGCGCCGGGACTTTTGGACGGAGCTGTGGCTGAACGACGCCGGCTATCAGGCGGGACTGATTTCAGACACGGACTATTACCTGTGGCTGGTGGAATATCTGGCAGCCCACGACATCTACTACAAGGACACCGGCATATGGGATGTCCGCCTGTGGCTGGACACCCTTCTGAAAAGGGGGCTGGACTGGAGAGAGGGAATGCGGGTCCCGGGTGAGCGGGAGCAGGCTAACAAGAAGGTCGTTTTCCGCATGGCACAGATTACCGATGACCTGCGGGAGCTGGCAGAGCGAATCAGAACAAACCGGGCGGCGGTTGCCGGGCGGCTGCACAATCTGGAGGAAGGGGGGGAGGACTACCTGCCCCAGCTGACCGCACAGCTTGCGCAGATGGCACTCCACATCAAAATCAAAAACTGGCTCCAGAACAGCGGATATCCCCTGACCAGGGACAAAAAGGCGAAGACAAAGCCCTCCGCGAGAAAGCTGCAAAAGCAGGACTTTACCTTGCGGATGTTCGAGGCATACTGCCGCAGCGGGCGGGGCGGCCATTTTCTCAGGCAGGACCAGGACGCCGGAAGGGCTGGCAGCAGCTGGCATCTGGACGAATACGGGTTCTGCGTGCTGGATGCGGGCCAGCAGGAGCTGGAAGCCCTTCTAGCAGCCCTGGAGCAGGAAGAGGAGGACTGCTTCTATCTCCCCCTGGCAGTGGACCCCCGCAGCGGCTGTGTCTTTTTCCTCGCCGGGAAAGAGGTCTACAGGAGGGGATATATGGAGGAAGAAGCGGTCCGGAAAAAAATCTGTGAGCGGGCGCGGAAGAAGCTTGAGGACGCCACAGACAAAAAGGCGGCCACCATCGCAGAGAAGGCCTATCGCAACGCAAAGGATGCCTATATACAGGCGAAAAAGGCACGAGAGGCCTACGAAAACTCGCCGGCTTTCTTCTGCTTCGACTACCTGCGCCTGGACGGGGAGCACCTGCGGCAGTTCCCCTGGGATGTGGGCGGGGCGTTCCGCCTGCGGTCAAAATTTCTCGAAAACGAAAGAAAAAGCTATCAGGATGTCCTGGAGGATTTTGAATGGTACTGCATCGACGGGGACGACAGAGAGCCCGGAGGGGGCAGCCCCCGGGAAGCAGTCCGGACATTCAATCAGGATGTGACCGCCCCCATCCCGGAGCCCTTCCGCTGGGCCTTTAACATTCTGGAGAGCCGGGAGCCGAGCCCAGGTGCGAAAGCGACCTTTGACCAGTTGTGGAGCCGGTCTCTGGACACTCCCCGCAGCCCGTAAAAATAATTCCAGACATAAGATATTCCCGGTTTCCCGCCCCCAGCCAAGGCGGAAACAGGAAAAACCGGGCAAACAAAGCACGCCTGGACGGAAGCAGGAGGCCGGGAGTGCCTGCCCAATATTTCATTTGTAAATTTTACAATCAAAAATGCGAGGGCCTGTTATACTAACACTTGTCAGGCACCTCGAAAACCAAATAGCCCCCCAAAAGGATCTGTTCCCCGGAGAAGCAGCGCCTTACGCGTGCCAACGGAAACAAACGCCGCAAACGGAAGCGGCAGGTGAGCTTTGGGGGGCGCGGCAAGCTCAAACAAACCCTAACAGCGGCAAATCTGTTCACACGCGAAATTCTTGACACACTTTTCCTGCCATGATACCATAGTTCAAGGATTGGGCATATTGAAAAGAGGATGACTATGTTGGAAACGGTCTACACCATTGGCTATGCAGGCTTTGCCATCGAAGATTTTCTGGACGTTTTGCAGGACTGCGGCATATCCGCTCTGGTAGATGTCCGGAGCTCCCCCTTTTCCAGCTTTCATCAGGCCTACAACCGGGACGGGCTGGCCCAGGCCCTGGGGGCCCGGCACATCCACTACCGCAGCTACGCCAGAGAGTTTGGCGCCCGGCAGACGGACCGGCAGTATTATAACGCCCAGCACTGCCTGGACTTTGAGGCGTTCGCCCGGTCCGAGCCCTTTCTGAACGGCGTGCAGAAGCTGAAAAACGGCATGGACCAGGGCTTCCGCTTTGCCCTGATGTGCGCCGAGACCGACCCAATCGACTGCCACCGGGCGATCCTGGTGGCCCGGGCCTTTTCCGGCCAGGGGTACCCGGTGGTCCACCTGTGCCCCAAGGGGCGGACCCTGACCCACAAAGAGCTGGAGCTGCGCCTACTGGACCGCTACTTCCCCGACCGGAATCAGTGCTCCATGTTCGCAGCCGCTCAGGACGAGGCCGCTCTGCTGGCAGAGGCCTACCGCCTCCGGAACGCAGAGATCGGCTATCGAATCCAGGAGGATGAAACATGACAATCTACACCATCGGCTTTACGCAAAAAACGGCGGAACGCTTTTTTACCCTGCTGAAGGACCATCAGGTCCAGCTTCTGGTGGATATCCGCCTGAACAACAAGTCCCAGCTGGCGGGCTTTACCAAGGGAGAGGACCTGGGCTATTTCCTGCGCGAGCTCTGCCGCTGCAAGTACGTCCACTGCAAGGAATACGCCCCCACAAAGGAAATCCTGGACGCCTACAAAAAGAAGCACATCGACTGGGACGGCTATGTGAGCCAGTACCTCCCCCTGATGGAGCGCCACCAAGCGGCCAAGAAATTTCTGGAGCGCTTTTCTGAATATGAGCGGGTCTGCCTGCTGTGCAGCGAGCCCACACCGGAGCGCTGCCACCGCCGGCTCCTGGCAGAGCTGATCCAGAAAGCGGGACCCGGCATCTCCGTACAGCATCTGTGAATGCAGGTTGTCAACAACCATTCCCACTCTTTTTCTGTTCCCGCCCCTGCCAGGGGGCGGGAATTGCAATATCATGTTCACCCCGACAAACACAACGGCAAACTGGAGAACACCCAAAAAGAGAAAGGAAGGAAACAAAACATGAAAAGAGATATCGTAATCCTGACAAGGTCTTACAAGCGGGGAGGTCTCTGCGTCGCGGGAATTGACGCAAAGACCGGTGAGTGGGTCCGTCTGGTCTCTTCTGATGTGAAGAGTCACGGTGCCCTGACGAGCAGGACGGCAAGCAGCTTCAATGTGCTGGACCAGGTCCAGGTGGAGATCGAGGAGGCGCGGCCCACGCCTTACCAGCCGGAAAACCTGCTGGTCGACATAAAGCAGCGCATCATAAAGACGGGGACCTGGAACCTGGAGCAGGTGCTGAACCTGCACCCCGCCGAGGACCCGGACTATATCTTTGTAAACACCAACAGGGCCCTCAGTGAGAAGCAAATGTCCGAAACAGATGGTTCTCTGGTGCTGGTCCATGTAGACAACTTTTCCATTACCGACATACAACGCCGCCATGCAAGCTTTCTCTACCGCGGCAATTCGTACTACTTATCTGTAACCGACCCGATGTACCGCGGTACTTCTGAGGAAACCAGCTTGGACTCCGCCTACCTGGTGGTCAGCCTGCCTGACGAGCCCTATGAGGAAAATGACCCCTACTACAAATTCGTTGCCAAGGTCTTTCCCGGCTGACTCCCCGCATAAACAAAGAGAGCCGGCGTTTGTTGAAACGTCGGCTCTCTTTTCTTCAATTACTGAACCAGGTCCCGCAGCTCAGGGACGATAAATTTAGGGGTACGCCCAGAGAAATAGTCGTCGATGGCCTGGGCACAGGCTATGGAGGAGCGGGTGGATGCCTCTTTGGTGGCCCCGCCGATATGGGGGGCCACCAGCACATTTTCCATGTTCAGCAGCGGGTTATTCAGGTCGAAGGGCTCCCGCTCCACGGTATCAAGCCCGGCCCCGGCGATCTTCTTTTCCTCCAGGGCCCGAATCAGGGCGGGCTCATCCACGATAGCCCCCCGGGCAGTGTTGATGAGAAAGGCGGTCTCCTTCATCATGTCAAACTCCCGGTCGCTGACCGAATGGGTAGTCTCCCTGGTGGCGGGGACATGGAGGGAGACATAGTCGCTCTCCTTGAAGATGATATCCCGGTCCTCCACCAGCCGGATGTACTCGGGGACCTCCCGGGCGAAGGGGTCGTAAGCCAGCACCTTCATGTCAAAGCCATAGGCCGCTTTTTTCGCCACCAGCTTGCCGATATTGCCGGTGCCGATGAGCCCCAAGGTCTTGCCCTCCAGTTCGGTCTTCTGGATTCCCATCTTGGCATAGCGGTAGTCCTCCCTGCAGTGGGCCATCACGGCCTTGAAGCGGCGGGAGCAGTAGAGCATGTAGAAGATGGCCAGCTCCGCCACCGAGATGGCGTTGGCCCCGCCGGCAGTGGTCACCAGCACCCTGTTCCGCCGGGCTCCCTCCAGGTCCACCCCGTCGTACCCCGCGCCGTGGCGGGCGATGATCTTCAGCTTGGGGGCTGCGTCCAGAATTTTTCCGGTAATTTTGGCGGTACGGACGATCATGGCGTCGCAGTCCGGAATATCGGCCAGGATATCTTCCTCGGTAAAGCCCCGGCCGTCCACAACCTCATAGCCGTGGTCCCGGAGATAGGCATAGCCTTCGGGCAGAATGGGCTGGGGCAGAAGCACTTTATAGCTCATAGCAGATACGTTCCTTTCTTCCGTTTTAGGGGGCGGCACTCAGGGACGGTACACGTCGTCGATGATCTCGTAGCCCTTTTCCTCCAGGGCCTTCTCCACCCAGGCCCGATTGGCGGTGCCGTTTTTGGCGGCCTCCAGCTTCTTCTCGTCGGCGGCCTGGAACTTCTTTGCGTCCTCCAGGATGGTGGCGGCGTCCTGCCGGGGGATGACGATGATGCCGTCCGGATCTGCCAGAATGATGTCGCCGGGGTTGACACTGATTCCGCCGCAGGAGATGGGGACGTTGATCTCCCCCGGTCCCTCCTTGTAGGGGCCGCCGGGGGTGGTGCCGGTGCAGTACACCGGGAAATCCCACTGGCCGATCTCGTCAATGTCCCGAATGGGGCCATCCAGGATGATGCCGGCAATCTTCTTGGTGTACCGCAGGTAGGCCATCATCACCTCGCCCATCAGGGCCCGGGTGGTGTCCTCCTCGTTGGAGACCACCAGCACGTCCCCCTCGCCGCACAGGTTCAGGGCAGCGTGGAGGGTCAGGTTGTCCCCGGCCCGGCCCTTCACGGTGAAGGCCGGGCCCACCATCATCTGATCCTTGGGCCGGCTCACCAGACGGATGCGGGGATTCATGGCGCAGCTACGGTTCATCACGTCGGCGGTGTTGGAGGCGGGAATGGTCTTGAACTGAGCCATGATCTCAGGATCGGGCATCTCACGTTTCAGATAGATTCTTTTTCCTACAGACATTGAAAATTCCTCCTGCCATGGGCGCAGCCTTCGGGCTTGCGCTTTTTATAATTTCATAGTAATATAAAATTGCCCAAAAGTAAAACGGCGAATATTTGATCTTTTAACAAAGAATTTTTGTGGGGGTAAAAATATGGACCTCATCAGCCTGTACTATTTTTCCGAGCTGGCCAAGGACCTGCATATGACCCGCACCGCCAACCGTCTGTTTATCTCCCAACAGACCCTGAGCAACCACATTCAGCGGCTGGAGGACCACTACGGCACCAAACTGCTCCACCGCAAGCCCGCCCTGTCCCTGACCACCGCCGGGGAATTTGTGCTGGGTTTTGCCGATGTGGTCAACAAGGAGCAGGTGAACCTGATGGACATCCTGTCCGACATCGCCCGTCAGGAGCGGGGGGTGCTCCGCTTTGGAGCCAGCAACCTGCGGCTGAACATGTGCCTGCCGGCCATCCTGCCCCAATTCTCCGCCCGGTACCCCAACGTCGATATCCGCATCACCGACGCCGTCACCAAGCAGCTGGAGCCCCTGGTGCTGGACAACTCTCTGGATTTTGCCGTCACCCTCAACGGGTCGGATCACCCCAAGCTGGTCAGCCACCATCTGATGGACGACCAGGTCTATCTCTGTGTGGCCGACTCCCTGCTGCAAAGCTGTTACGGCGAGAAGGCGCAGGACCTGAAACGGCAGGCGGTCCGCGGCGCGGCAGTAAAGGACTTTGCCAAGCTCCCCTTCTGCATCTTCGACAACCGCATGGGCAGGCAGATCAACCAGTGCTTTGAGGCAGCCAACATCGTCCCCCGGGCCTACATCACCAGCACATACACGCAAATCGGCACCACAGTCTGCTTTCAGCGGCTGGCCGCCTGCTTTCTCTCCCAGGCCAGCCTGGTCAGCCAGCAGAAAGAAATCCCCGAAGACATCAATATCTTCCCGCTGTATTATAAAGGACAGCCCCTGACGCAGAGGCTGTCCCTGATCCGTATGAAGGACCGCTATCTGTCCCATTACTCCAAATTCTTTCTGGACCAGCTGTTTCAATATTTCAGCAGCGTGGAACAGTTTCATATGGAGCATGGCGTGTCATCATAATTCCCTCTGTTACGCCTTGCGGTTCCTTACCGCCTTCACAGCGCTCTGAATGGCGGGAACAATCACGGTGGCCACAATGAGGAGAATCAGTACCAGGCTGGCCGGGCGCTGGAGGTAGTAGAGCAGCACCGGCGTGTCCTTCGCCATCAGAATGGCGTTCTTGAAGCCCTGCTCGCCGGTGGACTCCAGCAGCAGCCCCAAAATAATGGGGGCGGTGGGCAGGCCGGCCTTTTTGCAGAGATAGCCGATCAGGCCGAAGGCCAGCATCATGTAGACATCGGAAATCCGGTTGTTGATGGAGTAGGAGCCGATGGTGGACAGGACCACAATGACCGGAACCAGAATCGCGTCGGAGACCTTGGTGATTTTAATCACCTGGCGGCAGATGAGCATACCGATCAGGCCCATCAGAATGTTCGCGGCGATAAACCCGATGATAATCGTGTAGGTCGTCGTCACATTTTTGCCAAACATGGACTGGCCTGGGGTCAGGCCATGCATAATCAGGGCGCCCAGCAAAACGGCCGCCACGGTGGAGCCCGGGATGCCCAGGGTAATCAGCGGAATGATAGACCCGCCGGTAACGGCATTGTTGGCCGTCTCCGAGGCACAGATGGCCTCAATCGCCCCATCTCCAAACTCCTCCGGATGCTTGGATGCCTTTTTGGCCTGGCCGTAGGCAAACCACGCGCCGATATCGCCGCCGGCGCCGGGCAGAATCCCCACCACGATGCCGATGATGGCGGAGCGGATGAAGTTGGGCAGATGGAACAGCATCTCCTTGGCAGTGGGCAGGAACTTGCCGTGAAGGGCGGACTCGTCCACCACGCGGTGCTCACCCCGCCGGAAGGCCAGATGCTGCTCGCACAGCACCATGGCCTGAGAGATGGAGAACAGGCCGATCAGCGCCGGTACGGTGGAAATTCCGGAGTACAGGCCCATATTGCCAAAGGTAAAGCGCAGCTGCCCGGTGATGGTATCCGTACCGATGGTGCCCAGGATCAGCCCGAACACGCCCATCAGATACCCCTTGACGGCGGAGCCGCCGCCCAGGCCGCCGATGATGGACAGGCCCAGAATGACGATCAAAAAGTACTCCGGGGCGCTGAACAGCAGGGTAACCTTACCCAGCAGGGGGGCCAGGGTGAGCAGCGCCACGCCGGACAGGGCGCCGCCGATCATAGAGGCCACGGTGGACATGCCCATGGCCTCCAGCCCCCGGCCCTTCTGGGTCAGGGCATAGCCGTCAGCGGCAGTAGCCGCAGAGGAGGGGGTACCGGGCGTGTGAATCAGGATGGCCGTCAGGGAGCCGCCGTAGAAGGCGGAGGTATAGACCGCCATCATCATGATAAACGCCGCGTAGGGAGACATGGTATAGGTAATGGGGATCAGCAGGGAAATTGCCATGGTGGCGTTCAGGCCGGGGAGCGCGCCGATGACCATGCCGCCCACAACGCCGACCACCAGCGCGATCAGGGACTCCAGGGAAAAGAAGTTCGCAAATACAGTTGTCCACATGATTTCTCACACCTCCCGCTTATGGCATCTTTGTCTTCAGAATGAAGGTAAACAGCACGTACAGGAACCCCACCAGCCCGCAGGGGACCAGAATCAGCGCCAGCTTGTTCCGCGCGTAGTTGAACCACATCAGGCCGGCGGTAAACAGCAGGGACGGGATGATAAAGCCAACCAGGTCCACCGCAACCACATAAATGACGATGAACACAAAGACCAAAAGGGGATACTTGACCTCTTCCCACTTCATGTTTTGGAAGCGGGGAGTACCGTCCTCTGCCGCCCGGGAGTCCCGGATCCCGTTGACCAGCATGGCTACCGCCAGCGCGGCAAAAATCAGGAGGATCAGAATGGGAAACTGCCTGGCCTCAGCGCTCTGCACCGTAATGGCGTGGAAAATTAGGAAGGCGCTCAGGGCCAAAAGGAGGATGGCGATAATAATATCCTGGCTCCAGCTTTTTTTCTTCATAAGGGAGACCCGCCTTTCTTCATTGGCAGCGCCGCCGCATGGCATTTGCTTGATACGGCGGCGCTGTATATTGTCTGTTTATTCCCAGCCTAATGCAGGCTTCAGCGCGACGACATCAGACTCCTGGCCCTTCAGGAAGGAGAGGTACTCGTCGCCCTCCATATAGTTGACCATCAGGCCCAGGGCCTCCAGCTCGGCGATGTGGTCGGCGTTGTTGATCGCGTCGTTGAACGCCTTGACAATGGCCTCCTTGGTGGCCTCGTCCACACCCTTGGGGAGGAAATAGCCGCGGGAGGGGGCGGAGTAGACGGCGCCGTAGCCGGCCTCCTCCAGGGTGGGCACGTCGGGCAGTACGTCAATCCGCTCGTTGTTGAACACGCACAGCACGTCCAGCTCGCCGTCGGCCAGGACGGAGGCGATGTCGCCATAGGTGGCGGAGACGGCGTCCACTGTGCCGCCCAGCAGGGCCGCGTAGTTGTCGGACCAGCCGTTCTGATGGACGGAGGTGAGGGTGGCGTCGGGGTTGGCGATGCCGGTCTCGATCACGGCGATGTGCTTGTTGCCGTTGGCGCCCACGTCGGCCACGGTCACGCCGCCGGAGGACTTGGCCGCATCCATGAAGGCGTTAATGTCCGCATATTTGCCCTTGGCACAGACCAGAACACCGTAGTCGATCACTTCGTTGCAGATGAAGTCAAAGTCGTCCATGGTCTCCTTGTGGCCCTGGGAGGGGTCCAGATAGTCGTAGAACAGGGCGGGGGTGTTGACCATGGCGATGGTCTGTCCGTCCTTGTCGGCGTGGAGCAGCTGGTCCCAGGCCATCCAGCCGTTGGCGCCGGTGACGTTCTGAATCACAAAGGTGCCGCCGGTGGTCTTTTCCAGGTAGGTAGCCAGAGAGCGGACCTCCAGGTCGGAGGAGCCGCCGGCGCCGAAGCCGCACAGCAGGGTGACGGTTCCGCTGGGCCAGCTGCCGGAGGCGTTGGCGCTTTTGTTCCCGGAGGGGGTGGAGCCGCTGGGCTTATCAGAGCTGCCGCAGCCGGCCAGCAGGCCCACACACATGGCGGCCGCAAGAATCAGAGCGCTGAGTTTTTTCATGATAATTTCTCCTTTTCATCTTTTATTTGTTTGATATTGGAACAGATCTTGCTGTTGCTCAATACTTTTCCAGCCCTTTCACCGAGCAGTTAAACACAAATATGTCCACTGTGCGCACAAAGTCAGATTCCAGGGTCTGATAGGACCGCTCCCCCTCAAAGGAGTGGGTGGCAATCAGATGGACAATGCTGTCCGGAAGGCCGGCCTGACTGGCAATGATCGCACCGGAAAGCGGGTGCCGCATCAGCTGAAAGTTTTCGCTGTGAACCGCTCCGCCGCTCCCGCCCGGAACAAATTCCGTCAGCTTTCCGATGTCGTGGAGCAGGGCGCCCGCCACCACCACGTCCCGGTCAAAGGGGACGCCGTGGCGAAGGTAGTACTTCTTCATCTGGTCAAACTCCAGAATGCACATCCGGGTAACGTCGGCCACGTGCTCAATCCACCCCACGTCGCACCCCTTCCAGCTCAAGGTCACCGGCGCGTTGGAGAGGTTGGCCTCATTCCAGCCGCCCTGCTCCATGGCCATGGCCATCGCCCGCTCCGACCGCTCCCGCAGCTCCTGATCCCCAATCTCCAAAAAGGCGGGGAACAGCTGCTCTAAATAATTTTTCTCCACCGGTATCTCTCCTTCCATCCCAAATCAAAGTTTATTATTTGCCTGATCACTATTTTAATATAGCTCTCCATCAAAGGCAAACTGGGTTTTCTTAACTTTCCCACAAATAATTTTTGTTGGAAAGCGTTTACACAGCCGGAAGGAACGCCCGGTTCACAACATGAGACGGCTCTTTTCCAGCGGCAAATGCCTGGATGTCCTCCGCCAGCATGGGCATGATTGCGTCTCCGATATCCGCAGTGCCGCCGCCGATATGGGGGGTAACAATGATGTTGGGGTCGGCCAGCAGCGGATCACCGGCGGGAAGGGGTTCCCGCTCCACTCCGTCCAGCCCCGCACCGGCCAGCTTCCCGGACTGAACCGCCCGCAGAAGCGCGGTGTCGTCCACCAGCCCCCCCCGGGCCGTGTTAATTAAAATCGCCCCATCCTTCATACCTTGGAGCTGCTCCTGTCCGATCATGTGTCTGGTCTGGTCTACCAGCGGCACATGGAGCGACACAATATCAGAGGTCTTCAGCAGCCGCTCCAGCGGGGCATAGACCATGCGGTACTGCCGCTCCATCTCCTCCGTCATCCGGAACGGGTCGAAATACTGCACCTGCGCCCCAAAAGCCTGTACCTTTTGGGCCACCTGCCGGCCGATGTTGCCGCCCCCTATAATGCCCACCAGCTTATGATTCAGGCAGAAGGAGCTGTCCATGTAGGTGTTTTTGCTCCACTCCCCCCGGGCCAGGCTCTGGGTGTGGCACAGAAGCTTGCGCCCCACCGCCAGCATCAGCATCACCGCCAGCTCAGACACCGCCCCGGCGTTGGCGCCGGGGGTATTGGTCACCAGCACGCCCCGCTCGCCGGCGGCCTGGATGTCCACGGAGTCGTAACCCGCTCCCCACCGCAGAATCATCTTCAGATTGGGGTTGCGCAGGATTACCTCCTTGGGCGCCTTGAAAATACGCAGGATCATCACCTCCGCATCGGTCATGGCGTCATAGGCCGCCTGCGTGTCCACCGCTTTCAGCCCGAACTGCTCCGCCGGCAGCATAGCCCGGAGCTTCTCATAGGTCCCGGCGGGGTACTGGCCCGCTAACACAACGTTTACCATCTGCTTTTCCTCCCTCACTTCAAGGCGGCGGCGGTCCTGGCAATCAGCTCGTCCGACGGGGCCTTCCGGTCCACGGCGGAGACCTCCACAATCAGCCGGTAGAGGTTCACCTGATGCTCCTGGGCGGCGGCCCGGAACTTTTTCAGAAAGCTGGAGTGGCACCCGGAGATGCCCAGCACCAGGTCCAGGGGGGGGACGGGGTTGTGGTACTGGTGGGCGTCCATGGCGGGCTGGAGGCGCTTGTCGATGAAGTCCAGCATCCCGTACAGGTCGATGTCCTTCATCTGGCCGTACCGCTGCATGATGGCCACGCACATCTCAGTGGCCAGGTTGCCCGCGCTGCGGGCCATCCCCATCAGGCCGCAGTCCAGAATGGCGGCCCCGTTCTCATAGGCGGCCACCGCGTTGGCGGCGGACAGCCCCAAGTTGTTGTGGCAGTGGAAAGCCACGGGGATCGACACCGCCTGGGTCAGCTTTTTGGTGTACTCCGCCGCCTGGCCGGGGAGCATGGTGCCGGCGGAGTCCATAATCGTAATCTCATCCAGCCCTGCGTCCTCCAGCTTCTTGGCCTCCTCGGCCAGCTGCTCGGGGGTAAGCAGATAGGCCTTCATCACGGAATAGAACGCGTTCAGCCCCGCTTTCTTGATATCCCGGATGGCCGGGATGGAGACATCCCCGTCTCCCGCATCCGCCCCCACCCGCAGGAAGGACAGGCCGCTCTCCCTGGCCAGGGCCACGTTCTTCTCCCGATACCGCTTGGCGTTGAGGAACATGCCCAGCTGGGAACCCCGGTCCAAATATTTTTGAGCGATATCCAGATAAGTCTGGTCGGTCTCGGCGTTGGTAAAGCCGGCCACCTCATAGGCGCCGATTCCGCCGGCGTTGCCAAATTCGATGACAGGCACATGGCAGGCAGTCAGCCCGTCCAGCACCATGTCAGTGATCTCAGCGGAAAACCCCTTCCCCACCACGTTTGCGCCGTCGCGCAGGGTGCAGTCCATCAGTTTTACCATTTCCTGGCCTCCTGTTTCCAAATTGTGCTTTCTCCCAATTCGCCTCTGTGTTCCTCATTTCAAACCGCCAAAGAATTGGGATTTGTATTTTTTAGGATAGCAGAAACTCACCACAGGTGCAAACAGTTATTTTCTAAAAAAAATAACAGCTTAAAAGCTGTTATTCCGGCCGCCCATGTGGTATCATTGCTGTAAAGCCAATTGTGTCAGGAGGTATTTTATGGATATCAGCGCCTACACCGCCTTTTTGACCGTCGTGGAGGAGATGAACTTCACCCGCGCGGCGAAGCGGCTGTACATCACCCAGCAGAGCCTGTCCGGCCAAATCAAGCGGCTGGAGGAGCATTACCACGTGGAGCTCTTTCACCGCCGCCCCCATCTCAAGCTGACGCTGGAGGGTGAGGCCATGGCCTTCTACGCCCGTCAGCTCCTGGAAACCGAGCAGGCCATGACCTCCCGTTTTGCAGACCTGACGGGACAGTCCGCCGGCGTCCTGCACATCGGATTTTCCCATCAGCGCAGCAGCGCTTTTTTCCCCGGCATCTGGAGCCGTTACCATGCGGAATTTGGAAATATCTCCATCCGCCTGCACGAAAAGCTGTCCAATCAGCTGCTGGAGGACCTGCTTTCCGGGCAGCTCGATATGATGGTCGGGGTCGATATTCCGTCGCTGTCGGGGTTAACCATCATCCCGCTGGCCCAGGAACAGCTGCGCTGTATCATCACCGAGTCCTTTCTGCGGGATTATTTCCCCGGACAATGGCAGGCCATGCTGAAACGCTTCGCCCAGTCAGGCGTAGCGCTGATGGAATTAAAGGATTTGCCCATGATCCTCCCCTCCTCCACCAATCGCCTGCGAAGCCCCATTGACCAGCTGTTCCGTAAAAATAACGCCATTCCCCAGATTGCGCTGGAAACGGCGTCTCACAGCCTGCTCTATCAGCTGGGGTGTCACGGGAGCGGCGTCGCTGTTGTAAATCCGCTGAGCCTCTATGAGCAAATCAGCTTGCGCGGCCTGCCCCCCAACTACTGTCACAGCTTTTTGATCCGCGACCTGCCAAAGCGGACGATTTCGCTCGCCTACCGCCGGGACATGGAGCTGCCTCTGTTCGCCCTGCGCATGATCGACGCCATCGTTGAAGAATTTGACTATTACACAAAGTTTTTAGAGCGCTTTTCCTTATAAAATTTGTCCCAATCCTTTTTGTACATTCCGGCCCCCTGGGGGACGGGATTCTAAAAAGGATTGGGACTTTGTTTTTATGCAGCAGGTCCTGGAACACCGCCGCAGGCTGTCAATCAGAGGCGGCACTGAGAAACTTCACTGAAAATTTTTGATGGCGATTCCCTCGTCCAGGAACGCCTTACGGATTCGCTCCACAAAGGCCAGGGCCTTGGGCCCGTCCCCGTGAACGCACAGGGTATCGCCCCGGATGGGCACGTCCTTGCCGGTGATGGTGGTGACCATGCCCTCCTTCACCATGCGGATGCAGCGCTCCACCGCGAAGTCCTCGTCGGTAATCATGGAGCCGGGCTGCTTCCGGGGCACCAGGTTCAGGTCGTCCTGGACGGCCCGGTCGGCAAAGATTTCCGCCGCCGTTTTCAGGCCCATCTTCTCCGCCTCCTCCCCCAGAACGGCCCCGGCACAGTAGAAAATCATGATGGAGGGGTCGATCTCATACACCGCCTCGCAGATGGCCCGGGAGACCTCCCGGTCGTACTGACACAGGTTGCCCAGGGCGCCGTGGGGGGCCACGTGCTGGAGCTTCAGGCCGCTGCTGTGGGCAAAGGCCCACAGGGCGCCGATCTGATACTTCATGTAGTTCTTGACCTCGTCCGGGCTGAGGACCATCTTCCGCCGGCCGAAGCCCATCAGGTCGGGATAGCCGGGGTGGGCGCCCACTGCTACGCCCCGCTCCTTGGCGATTTTCACCACCCGGTCCATGACCATGGGGTCGCCGGCGTGGTAGCCGCAGGCGATGTTGGCGGAGGTGACATAGGGGAGGATGCCCTCGTCGTTGCCGATCTTATAGGCGCCGAAGCTCTCGCCCATATCGCTGTTCAAGTCGATCTGATACATAATTCCACTCCTTATTTCATTCCGAAGGGGGCGCGGCAGCGCCGCGCCCCGTCTGTTTTACGAATGCTTCACGACCTGGACCTGATAGGTCCTGCCGTTGACGGTCACCCTGTAGGTGGTTCCCGCCGGCTGGGGCCGGTCCAGCCGGGCTTTCAGCTCCTCCAGCTCCCGGTTTTCCTCCCGCCAGAGCCGGTGGGCCTCCTCCACGGTCACGACCTGAAAACGGATCACGTCCCCCGTCTTCCGCTGGCCCACCAGGGGCAGGTCGGCGGAGATGACGGTGGCGATTTTGGTGTAGCCCCCCACGGTCTGCCGCTCGGCCAGCATGATAATGGGCTGGCCCGAGGTGGGCACCTGGATGGCCCCGGTGACCATGCCATCGGAGATGATGTTGCCGTCGGTCTTGTGGCGGATCACCGGTCCCTCCAGGCGGCAGCCCATGCGGTCGAAGTCCTTGCTCACGGTATAGGGCTGGTTCAGGAAGGTGTTTACGCCTTCCTCCGTGAAGGCGTCGTCCTGGGGCCCCAGGATGACCCGGATGGTGGCCTCCCTCCCCGCCGGGGCGGGGACGGGGGCGGTCCGGGGCAGGGCCAGTCCGGGGTTGGGAGCCCGGAAGCCGATCTGGTCCCCCTTGGCCAGCTTGCGGCCCTGCCAGCCGCCCACCTTGTTTTGCAGGGCGGTGGCCCGGCTGCCCATCACCTGGGGGACATCCAGCCCCCCGGCGAAGGCAATATAGGCCCGGCAGCCGGTTTTGGCGGCTCCCAGCTTCAACAAATCCCCCGTCCGGACCGCCACCGCCTGATACATGGGGCAGGGCTGGCCGTTGAGGGTGGGGCCCATATCCGCCCCGGTGAGGGCGATGACGTTGTCCCGGCCAAAGCGCAGGGAGGGCCCCAGCACAGTGGCCTCCAGGGCGCTCTCGCCCGAAGGGTTGCCCACCAGGATATTGGCGGTGCGGAAGGCTCTCAGGTCCATCGGCCCCGCCGGGGACATGCCGAACTGCTCATAGCCGTACCGGCCCTCGTCCTGGATGGTGGTAAGGACGCCGGGATTTTCTGTGACAAAGCCCACGATCAAGTCCCCCTTTCATAGGTTTTGCACTGGTACTCCCCCAGCTCCACCTGGCGCCTGATCTCCAGAAACTCCGCCTTGCCGATGGGGACGTGGCGAATCCACTGGCCGGCCTTTAACAGGAAGGGATTTTCCTTGCGGTAGTCGCAGGCCAGGATGGGGGTGGTGCCGATGATGTTCCAGCCGCAGGGCTGGTCGAAGGGGATGATGTCGCTGAGGGCCAGCTGGACCACAATGCTGCCTCCGGGGATGCGCACCCGGGGCGTCTCTCGCCGCTTGAAGGAGAAGGGGTTCTCAAACCGGGCGGTGTAGGGGTGGCCCGGAGCGAAGCCCAGCATGTACACATAGTAGTCGCTGCCGCTGTGGATGCGGATGATCTCCTCCGGGGTGGTATTCTCGATTTTGGCAATCTCCTCCAGGTCCAGGGCGTACTCCCCCTCGTAGAGGACGGGAATCTCAGTGACCACCGCCTTTGGCAGCTGAGACAGGTCCATCTGTGCGGCGGAGGCTTTGACGGCCTCCTTCAGCCGGTCCAGATCCGCCGTCAGGGGGTCGTAGTGGACCAGCAGGGCCCGGTAGGTGGGGACCAGCTCCTCCATGCCGGGAACAGTCTGCCGCTCCAGGTCGTATTTCAGGGCGCGGACCTTCTGGTTGACCGCCATGCTGATCTCGTTTTCAAACTCCACCAGAAGGGCCTGGTCGCCCACATAGCGCAGGGTGTAGTCAGACACAGCTTTTTCCTCCATCCGAACAAATTTTGATGTTCCCGCCCCCGAAGGGACGGGAACGGTATTGGGGAGCGATGAAATCAGCTGTTGTAGACCTTCTCGTCAAACTCATTCTCGGTCTTGGACACAATCACGGTGGTGGCGGCATCGCCCACCACATTCAGGGTGGTCAGCACCATCTCGCAGGGTTTGTTCATGGCCAGAATCAGGGAGTAGATCAGGGTGCACAGCTCAGTGCCGAAGCCGGCGCCGGTGAGCACCGCGTACAGCATAACCGTACCGGCGGCGGGGATGGAGGGGGTGCCCATGGAGGCGCAGATGGCCAGCAGGGTCATGGTGGCGTAGTGCATGGGGGTGACCTCCAGGCCGGCGCAGGTGGCGATGAAGGCGGCGCCGATGATGTGCATGATGGCGGTGCCGTTCATGTTGATGGTCATGCCCACGGGGAGGACGAAGTTGGTGATCTCCTCGCTGCACCCCAGCTCCTTCACGCAGGTCTCCTTGTTCAGGGGCAGGGCGGGGGCGGAGGCGGCGGCGCCGAAGGCGATGATGGCCACCTTAATCATCTTCTTCATGAAGATGTAGGGGTTGCAGTGGGTAACGGCGGCGATGGCGGCGGGATAGGCCACCAGCAGGTAGATAATCAGGACGATGAGGGTGACCAGGATGTAGGAGAGGATATTGCTCACCTGGTCGATGCCATAGATGGCGAAGGTGCGGGTGACCATGCAGAACACGGAGACGGGGGAGCAGGTGATGATGAGGAAGTCCAGGAACTTCTGGGTAATCTGGCCGGCCTCGTCACAGAAGGTCTTGAACACGGTGATCTTGCTGCCCATAGAGGCGATGCACACGCCAATAATCACCGCGCAGGAGATAACGGCCAGCATCCGGTTGTTGGAGGTCATGGGGGCGATCAGGTTGTCGGGCACTGCGTTGACGATGGTGACCAGAATGTTGCTGGTCTCAATCTCGGTGACGTTGGCGGCAGCCTGGTCCACCTGGAAGGGCCGGTAGACCCCCATGCCGATGACAATCTCAGAGCAGATGGCGGCGAAGACGCAGGCCACCAGGTAGAACAGGACAAAGGTGATGATGGTCTTGCCGGCGATGCGGCCCAGCTTGCGCATGTCGTTCATGCTGCAAACCGACATGATGATGGAGAAGAACACCATCGGGACGATGGCCAGCTTCAGGGCGTTGGTAAACAGAGTTTGGACGATGTAGAACAGGCCCAGGGCGCTACGCCCGGCGCTGACGGTGATATCCTGGAACAGGATCATGTTAATGACATTCCAGGTATCCGGTGACATGGAGGTCTTGGCCAGGCTTGCGGCAACGCCGCAGATCACGCCCAGAACCAGACCGGTAATCATGCGTTTTACAAAGTTTTTGCGTGCTTTTTCTCCCATGTTTTGGTCACTCCTTTTTTTATTATGTGGTATTTTGCTGTGTCCTTCGCTTTACAGGTCACAGTATACCATAGGGAGTGAATTTGGTAAAATGAATAATTTTATGGGAAAATATTTACGTATTCTATATCTAATGCTGGAAATTCGTCATTTTGTCAAATATCGGAAATTTGAATATCATGCCTCAAAAATATCTATTTGCCCGCTCTTTTTTGGTGTGCTATACTCAAAATACCAAAATTGAATCACAAACTGCATGGGAGGTTTATTGTTATGAAAATCGTAGTATTGGATGGGTACACAGAAAACCCCGGCGACCTGAGCTGGGACGAACTGGGCAGGCTGGGGGAGCTGACGGTCTACGACCGCACCAGCCTCACCGACGAGGAGGAGGCCATCGCCCGCATCGGGGACGCGGAGGTGGTTTTTACCAACAAGACCCCCATCACCAAAAAGGTGATTGACGCCTGCCCCGGCATGAAGTTCATCTCCCTACTGGCCACCGGCTACAACGTGGTGGATTACACCTACGCCGCCGAAAAGGGTATCCCCGTCACCAACGTCCCCACCTACGGCACCGCCTCTGTCAGCCAGTTCTCCATCGCCCTGCTGCTGGAGGTGTGCCACCACATCGGCCACCACGACGCCTCCGTCCACGCCGGCAACTGGGCCAACTGCATCGACTGGTGCTACTGGGACTACCCCCTCATTGAGCTGGAGGGCAAGACCATCGGCATTGTGGGCTTTGGCCGCATCGGCCAGGCCGAGGGCCGGGTGGCCAAAGCCCTGGGCATGGAGGTGCTGGCCTACGATGTCTATCCCAACGACAGCGGCCGTGAAATCGCCCAGTACGTGGACCTGGACACTCTGCTGGCCCGGTCCGATGTCATCACCCTCCACTGCAACCTGACCCCAGAGAACACCGGCTTTATCAACAAGGACTCCATCGCCAAAATGAAGGACGGGGTTATCCTCATCAACAACGCCCGGGGCCAACTGATTGACGAACAGGACGTGGCCGACGCCCTGAACAGCGGCAAAATGGGGGCCGCCGGCCTGGATGTGGTTTACACCGAGCCCATCCGGGCGGACAACCCCCTGCTGAAGGCCAAGAACTGCATCATCACCCCCCACATCTCCTGGGCCCCCAAGGAGAGCCGCCAGCGGATCATGGACTGCGCTGTGGCAAACGTGAAAGCCTATCTGGAGGGCAAGCCCATCAACGTGGTCAACCGGAAATAAAAGAAGGGGAGAGCAGCCATGAGTTTGCGTTCCGATGCTCAGACCATCATCGCCGCCTCCATCCAGGCGGTCCAGCCCGACGCCGCCGTGAAGCGGGCCCTCCGGGGCCGGGATTTCCCCGGCCGGGTGGTGCTGGCCGCAGCGGGCAAAGCGGCCTGGCAGATGGCCAGGGCCGCTCAGGAGTGTCTGGGGGAGCGGATGGACACCGGCGTGGTGGTCACAAAATACGGCCACGTCCTGGGGCCCATCCCCGGCTGTACCTGCTATGAGGCGGGCCACCCCGTCCCCGACGGGAACTCCTTCCGGGGCACCCAGGCGGTGCTGGACCTGGTGTCCGGGCTGACGGAGGGGGACACGGTGATTTTCCTGCTGTCCGGCGGGGGGAGCGCCCTGTTTGAAAAGCCCCTCATCCCCGGCGAGGAGCTCCAGGATATCACCAGTCAGCTGCTGTCCAGCGGGGCGGACATCGTGGAGATGAACGTCATCCGCAAGCGGCTGTCCGCCGTGAAGGGGGGACGGTTCGCCCGGCTGTGCGCCCCCGCCCGGGTGTTCGCCGTTGTCCTCAGCGACATTTTGGGGGACCCTCTGGACATGATCGCCTCCGGTCCCGCCTGTGCCGACCGGTCCACCTGTGAGCAGGCCCTGGCCATCGCGGAAAAATACCGCCTGCGCCTCACGCCCCAGGCCAGAGAGCTGCTGGCTCAGGAGACACCCAAGGAGCTGGACAACGTGGAGACCCAAATCACCGGCAGCGTCCGGGAGCTGTGCGCAGCTGCCGCCCGGTCCGCCCAGGAGCTGGGCTACGAGCCGGTCATGCTGACGGACCAGCTGTGCTGTCAGGCCCGGGAGGCGGGCTCCTTCCTGGCCTCCGTGGCCCGGACCCACCGGGGGCAGGGGAAAAAGCTGGCCTTTCTGGCGGGGGGCGAGACGGTGGTCAAGCTCACCGGCACCGGCAAGGGGGGCCGCAACCAGGAGCTGGCCCTGTCTGCCGCCCAGGGCATCGACGGGCTGGACGGCGTGCTGGTCTTCTCCCTGGGCTCCGACGGCACCGACGGCCCAACCGACGCCGCCGGCGGCGTGGTGGACGGACAGACAGCCGCCCGCCTCCGGGAACAGGGCCTGTCCATCCACCAGGTGCTGGAGGACAACGACGCCTATCACGCCCTGGCCAAGGCGGACGGTCTGATCGTCACCGGCCCCACCGGGACAAACGTCAACGACGTGGCCGTGGTGCTGATCGACATCTAATATAAAATTTCTGGATATTCAAAATAAATAATATCAATTTTACAAATATTAAAGTCTGTGTTATAGTGACAATACCAACCGAAAGGAGAATGAATCATGTTTAATCCTGCCAGCCGTATGGAAGCCCTTCCCTTCTCCGAAATCCGCGTGATGATGGAGAAAGCCACCCAGATGCAGAAGAAAGGCGAGGATGTCATCCACATGGAGATCGGCCGCCCCGACTTCGATACCCCCGAGGTCATCAAGCAGGCCGCCAACACAGCCCTGGCCAACGGCAACGTGTTCTATACCTCCAACTACGGTACCCCCGAGCTGCGCCAGGCCATTGCCGACAAGCTGAAGCGGGACAACAACATCGACTATAAGGCCGAGGAGATTCTTGTGACCATCGGCGTGGGCGAGGGCACCTATGCCGCCGTAGCCGCCTTTACCGAGCCTGGCGACGAGATTCTGGTCCCCGACCCGGTGTGGCTCAACTACATCCACGTGCCCCACTTCTTCGGCGCGGTGCCCGTCAGCTACGCGCTGAAGGAGGAGAACGACTACCAGATCGACCTGGACCAGATCGAGAGCCTCATCACTCCTAAGACCAAGATGCTGGTTATCAACACCCCCGGCAACCCCACCGGCGTGGTCCAGTCCATGGAGACCCTGGAGAAGCTGGCCGAAATCGCCAAGAAGCACAACCTGATTGTCGTCTCCGACGAGATCTATGAGAAGCTGGTCTATGGCGAAGCCAGGCACATCAGCATTGCCTCCCTCCCCGGCATGAAGGAGCGGACCATCACTTTGAACGGCTTCTCCAAGTGCTACTCCATGACCGGCTGGCGTCTGGGCTACGTGGCCGCCCCGGTGGAGTTCATCAAAGCCATGGTCCGGGTCCACCAGTACATCAACACCTGCGCCCCCTCTTTCGTTCAGGAGGCCGGCATCACCGCCCTGGAGAAGGCCGAGCCCGATGTGCAGGAGATGGTGAAGGAGTACCAGCGCCGCCGGGACTACGCCGTGTCCGCCATCAACGCCATCGACGGTCTGAGCTGCAAGACCCCCGGCGGAGCCTTCTACATCTTTGTCAATATCAAGGCCCTGGGCAAAACCTCCGCGGAAATGGCCGACTACCTGCTGGAGACCGCCAAGATTGCCGCCGTCCCCGGCTCCGCCTTCGGGCCCCAGGGCGAGGGTTACATCCGCCTGTCCTACGCGTGCAGCTATGAGCGCATCGTGGAGGCCATGGAGCGGCTGAAAGCGGCCGTGGCCCAGCTCAAAGGCTGAATACCTCCCCCACGGGGATATCGAATTTCAGATTCTCCAGATAGAGGGCCAGCTGCTCCTCAAAGAACTCCAGCGCAGTCTCGCTGGTGACCAGGGGAAAGCGGTGGGTGATCTTATAGCAGCACCGGTCGGGCGGCGGGTTTTTCAGCTCACTGACATAGACGGGCCGGACCTGGGCCATGTCGCAGACCACCGACTCCGGGGCAATCATCCAGCTCCGCCCCTCCTGCCACAGGCGGCGGGCCAGGGTGATGGTGTCCAGCGCGACGCAGGGCCGGGCGTAGTTGGTCAGCCACTGGTTATGCCAGAGCTGATAGGGGTCGTCCCACTTTAAAAAAATCTCCCGGGCGGGGTCCAGCTCCTCGGTGTGGACCAGGGGCTTAGCCACCGCCGGCTCGGCGGACTGGATCAGGTAAAATTTCTCCTGAAACACCCGCTCGCAGATGATGTTTTTGTAGTACAGGTGGTAGAAGACAAAGGCCACGTCGATGTCGTGGTTGTCCAGGATGCCGTACAGCTCCGGCGACTGGTGGGTGCGCACATCCAGGTCCACGATGGAGTCCGGACCCATCAGCTCCCGGTAGAAGGGGGCCAGCAGCGCCACGTTGACGCTGTCTGTGCAGCCCACCGACAGCAGCACCCGGTCCCGACTGCGCTTCAACAGCCGGGTCTCCTTCCACAGGGAGAGCATCCGCTCGGCAATGGGGATGAACTCCACCCCCTCCGGGGTGAGCTCAATCTGTTTAAACCCCTTGCTCCGGGTGATGAGGGCGAAGTCCAGCTCCTTCTCCAGCATTTTCAGCCGGTGGCTGATGGTGGGCTGGGAGAGGAACAGGGTCTCAGCGGTCTTGGAGATGCTCTTGGTGTTGACAATGGTGAGGAACATTTCAACGTCAGTCAAATCCATAAAGTATTCGCCTCCTTATATTGATTTTTTCTATATTATACACGATAAACAATGAGTTGGAAAGAAGGTTTTTTATTATGGCAGTTGGATGCAGAATCAGACGCAATTTTGTCCGCCCCGACCGGGCGCTGGTAGAGGCTTTCCGGGGCATCCCCGTGGCCAACATCGACGACTGCATGGGCCGCCTGGCCGCTGTGGACGCCAAGCTGGAGCCCATGAACCACTCCCCCATGCTGGGGGTGGCCTTCACCGTAAAGTGCCCCGCCGGGGATAACCTGATGTTCCACAAGGCCCTGGACATGGCCCAGCCCGGCGACGTGCTGGTCATCGCCGCCGGCGGCAGCACCAGCCGGGCCCTGTGCGGCGAGATCATGGCCACCTACGCCAAGAGCCGCGGCCTGGCCGGCTTCATCATCGACGGCTGTGTCCGGGACCGGGACGAGCTGGCCCAGTTCACCGACTTCCCCATCTACGCCCGGGGCGTGGTGCCCAACGGCCCCTATAAGAACGGCCCCGGCGAGATCAACTTCCCCGTCAGCGTGGGCGGCCAGGTCATCAACCCCGGCGACATCCTGGTGGGTGACGGCGACAGCGTGCTGGTCATCAAGCCCGAGGACGCGGAGCAGCTGGCCAAAGAGGCCGCCGCCGTCCAGAAGAAGGAACAGGGCCAGATCGAAGGCATCCTGTCCGGAAAGGGCTTCCCCCGCCCCTTCGTGGACCAGGTGCTGGAGCAGATCGGCGTGGAATATATCGACTGAATACAGCAAATGCCCTGACAAAGAGATTTGTCAGGGCATTTTTGCACCCAAATGCTGCATATGGAGCAGCGCAGTCCCGGCGGCCAGGCCGAAGAGCTGCTCCGCCGGTGTTTTTTCGCAGCTCCGGTTGTCAAATTTGGGATTGGATGATAAAATAGAAATCCCCATTCTTTTTCCGGTTCCCGCCCTCTGCGAAGGCGGGAACCACAAGGGTGTTTTTGACTTAAGGAACATAAAAGCGAATTGGGAATAAGAAAAATTCCGCAGAGGGGAACTGTCAATTTTTAAGGAGGATTTTTGATGGCTGACACTTTATGGAGAGAAATCCCGATTGAGGATTTGGGGCCTATGCTGCTGGAGTGCAGCACCGAGCAGAGCTGGCAGGACCTGTGGGGCGCCCTGTCGCCCTCCATACGCCGGGCTGAGAGAGTAAATCCGGGTTCAGCCGCACTGATGATGTATCTGCTGACTGTGTGTGCGGCAGTTCTCACGGAAGGTGCGTCCAGCCTGGACGATTTGCTCCAGGGCGGTGATTTTGAACGAGTTTTCGGGATTACACAGTGGCATAGAGACCGCGGAGGCTGCAAGTATTACCTCTCATATATTGTGCCCTCTACCTGGACCAATGCTGAGCCGATCCGGGAGGCAAACAACCGGGACGCGGAGCAGTGCTACGCGCAGGTCAGGGAGCTTGTTCCATCTTGCAGCAGGAACCTAACGCTGGGGGAGCTGCTGGATTTTTTGATGGAGCGGAACGGCAATTTCCTTGCCGGAAACGAGCAGCGGAATTTGGCCCAAGCAAAAGAGGCTTTGGAGTCGGAGCTGGATAAGGGGGAGCTAAACCGGCTTTGGGCCGGTTGGAGAATCAGCGCCATCCCCGCCGCCCAGGAGGTGCTGGACCGCCTGAAGTATAACGTAAAGCAGATTATCCTCAACGGCGCGCCGGGCACCGGCAAGACCTATATGGCCAAGCTGCTGGCCCAGTACCTGGGCATCCGACTGCCCGGGGACAGGGTTCCCTACACCCAGGTCCAGTTCCACCCCTCCTATGACTATACCGACTTTGTGGAGGGCCTGCGGCCCGTCCAAAAAGACGGCAATATGCACTATGTCAAGCTGGACGGCCACTTTAAGAAATTCTGCCGCCGGGTGGCGGGGGAGGGCGACCCCCAGCGGCAGTATTACTTCCTGATTGATGAGATCAACCGGGCCGACCTGTCCAAGGTGTTCGGCGAGCTGATGTACTGCCTGGAGGCCGACAAGCGGGGGCCAATGAACTGCGTGCTGACACAGTACCAGAATCTGCCCACCTATGATCCGGAAAAAGGGGATTACCTGACGGAAGCGGAGGATGTCTTTTACAGGGGCTTTTACATTCCAGAAAACGTGTATTTGATCGCCACCATGAACGACATCGACCGCTCTGTGGAGAGCATGGACTTCGCCCTGCGCCGGCGCTTTGATTTCAAAGAGGTCGTGGTGGACGAAAGCCTGCTCAGCGCCGCCTTTCAGCAGATGGGTTTTGGAGAAAACACACAGGAGCTGACCCGGAATGTGCTGGAGCTGAACAGGAGGATTTTAGAGCTTGGCACACCCTGCGGGCTGGACCGGCAGTATTTTGTCTCCCAGGGGCAGTTTGCCAATCTGTCCGAGGACCCCGCCGGGGACCTGGCGCAGATCAAGGCCAGCGCCTGGAAATTCCGCATCGAGCCCCTGCTGCGGGAGTATCTGCGGGGGGAATCCGAAGAGGATATCAGCAACTTTATTCAGGGCTGCCGCACAGCCTTCGACCCCCCGGTGGACCAAGCTCAGGGAGCACCCCAATGAGCATTATGCTGAAAGACAACAGCCCGGTCCCGGCGGATTATGAAGCGCGCTGCCAGGCCATACAGAGGCTGGCTGATCGGGGCCAGTGCAGTCTGATTGACCTGCGGGGAAGGGCAGCGAACCGCCCCCCGAACCGCCCCCAGATATTTTGCAGGGACGGCAGCGGGAACTGGCGGACCGGGAATCTGATCGGCGTATTTGAGTACCGGGCCGGGGACGGCGGCCTGGAGACGGTGGTCATCGGTGACCGCTTCGGACCGGAAAAGGTGGCCGGCGGCGGGACTGAGGGGGAATTTTTGTCCTTCTTTTCCTGGGTCATGCTGGAGCAGTGCTGGGATGAGACGCCCCTGTGGCTGCTGAACGAGTCCAGATCCAGGGGAGAGGCGGATATCTTTGACCAGGTCCTGGTGCTCCGGCTGGCGGCCCAACTGGAGCGGGCCTGGAAAAAGGGGCGGCTCCGGTTTTACCGCACCTTCTCCCGGTATGACTGCCGCCTCCAGGGACAGCTCGACCTGCCCCGCAAGATCCGCAGGAGCATGGGGCTGGAAGACGGCAATATGGCCTGCCGGGTCCGGGAGTACAGCGAAAACAACCTGTACGGCCAGCTGTTTTTCCAGGCCTGCCTCCAGGCGGAGCGGCGGCACCCGGAGCTGATGCGGCAGCTGAAGCGGCGGATGCCGGGCTTCCGTATGGCCCGTCAGGCGCTGGAGCAGCAGGCCGCCGCCTGGGGCTGGGGCGCCCGCGATTTCCGCGGCCTGCTGAACGGGACAAAGCAGAAGATTACCAATCCGCTCTACCGGGACTATGAGACCCTGCGGACGGTTGCCCGGGCGGTGCTGAGGCGGAGCAGCTGCTGCTCCTATTCAGAAGCCGGCGCGCCCCTTGTGACAGGAATCTTCCTGGACATCAGCGCCCTGTGGGAGGACTATCTGGCCAGGGCGGTCTTCTCGGGTCTTTCCCCCCAGCCCTTGAAGCAGGGGAATAACGGCGGGGACATTGGAATCCTGGATGGGATGCTGAACATCAGGCCGGATTTCTGGTGGAAGGACGGGGGCCGGGTCCTGGATGCCAAGTACCGCCCGGTCTGGAGCAGGTTTTTAACTCCGTCCTCCTCCGGGGAAGACCGCAAAGACATCCAGGAAGATGTCTATCAGGTGCTTGCCTATATGCTGGCACTGGACTGTCCCCGGGGCGGGGTCATTTTCCCGGTAAAGAGCGGGTGTTCCGGCGGGGCTCCCTCATACAGGAAAACCACGGCAGTCAAGGGGAGAACGGAGCGGGAATTTTGGCTGATTCCCTTCTTTGTTCCCCAGATTGCGGACTACGCGGACTTTTACAGCGCCCTCCTGACTGAGGCCGGGCAGGTGCAGGGAGCGGTGGAACTTTTCCTTGATTAAATCAGGACAGCGGACGCCTGCGGCGTCCGCTGTCTTCCTCTCTTTCAGCCCTGGCCATAGTAGGCGCCGGGACCGTGTTTGCGGAAATAGTGCTTATCCTGGTAGCGCTGGGGGGCGGGGCCCGCTGCGGCCCTGACCTGCCGGGTGAGAATGGCCATCTTGGCCACCTCCTCCAGCACCACCGCGTGGTACACCGCCTGGGCGGCGTCCTTCCCCCAGGTGAAGGGGCCGTGGCTGGCGCAGATCACCCCGGGGACGGCGGTGGGCTCGATGCACCGCTCCCGGAAGGTCTCCACAATAATCTTGCCGGTGTTCTTCTCATAGTCCTCCTCCAGCTCACTCAGAGTCAGGTGCCGGGCGCAGGGGATGGAGCCGTAGAAGTAGTCGGCGTGGGTGGTGCCGAAGCAGGGGATGTCCTCCCCCGCCTGGGCCCAGGCCACCGCGTGGGGGCTGTGGGTGTGGACAATGCCGCCCACCCCCGGAAAGGCCTTGTACAGCTCCAGGTGGGTCTTGGTGTCGCTGGAGGGCTTCCACTTGCCCTCCGCCACCTTGCCGGTCTCCAGCTCTACCACCACCATGTCCTCCGCCGTCATGCCGTCGTACTCCACCCCGGAGGGCTTGATGACCATCAGGCCCTTGTCCCGGTCCACGGCCGACACGTTGCCCCAGGTGAAGGTAACCAGATTGTATTTGGGCAGAAGGAGGTTGGCCTCTAATACCTCTTGCTTGAGTGCTTCTAACATGTTGTTTCCCCCTTTTTTACGTGTAGGGGCCGCCGCCCTCGGCGGCCCTTCTCTCATGAAATGGCGGGCCGCCCAGGGGGGCGGCCCCTACAGGGTTTCCCCGCGGTGGATGTTATTTCAGCTTCCAGGCCAGGTCGGACAGGAACAGGTCGTGCTCCAGGGACTCCACGGTGGTGTCCCTGGTGATATGCACGAACTCAATATCCATCATGGTACACCAGTCCTTCATCTGCTCGGTGGTGACGTCGTAGCTGAGGACGGTGTGGTGGGCGCCGCCGGCGGTGATCCAGCACTCCACCCCGGTGGTGAGGGAGGGCTCGGCCTGCCACATCACCCGGGCCACGGGCAGGTTGGGCATGGGCAGGATGGGCTTGACGCAGTGGATGTCCTGGCAGATCAGGCGCAGGCGGCCCCCCATATCGATGAGGCTGACCACAATGGCGTCCCCCTCCTTGCCCTCGAAGACCAGCCGGGCGGGGTCCTTCTCGTTCATGCCGATGCCTAAGTGGTGGGTCTCAATCCGGGGCTTGGCGGCGGCACAGCAGGGGCAGACCTCCAGCATGTGGGCCCCCAGGGAGTACTCCCTGCCCTCCTCCAGGTTATAGGTGTAGTCCTCCATAAACAGGGAACAGCCGTTTCCGCCCTCGCCCATAGCCTTCAGGATGGCGGTCATGGCGGCCACCTTCCAGTCGCCCTCGCCGCCGTAGCCGTAGCCCTGGGCCATCAGGTGCTGGCTGGCCAGGCCGGGGAGCTGCTCCATGCCATACAGGTCCTGGAAGGTGTTAGAGAAGGCTTTGCACCCCTCAGCGTCCATCATCTTCTTGATGGCGATCTCCTCCCGGGCCTGATAGCGGATGTGGTCGATCTTGTCGGTGGCGATGTCGTAACTGGCCCTGTAGGTGTCCATCAGGGCGTCGATCTCCTCCTCGGTGACGGCGTTCATCACCTTCACCAGGTCGCCCACGGCCCAGGTGTTCACCTGCCAGCCCAGCTTGGCCTGGACCTCCACCTTGTCGCCCT
>ERZ779633.131-NODE-131-length-30958-cov-37.862441_pt1 | contig 30958 bp, 26 predicted proteins | sample MGYA00514195_ERZ779633 | MGnify/ENA primary metagenome ERZ779633 (study PRJEB29562, sample SAMEA4376707) | mouse gut metagenome | isolation source: Cecum | study: EMG produced TPA metagenomics assembly of the A DSS colitis mouse model was used to assess the...
ATGTTCATTACCAACTGTGCTGGATATAATCACTCAGGATTCCGAGAGATTATTAAATTTTTGTTCATGTTCCCCAAACAGAAAAGCATCCACCTATTGGGGATGCCTTTCTTCGCAAACTCATATGCTATTCTATAAAAGTACCATTCTGTATTATTCGGTACTACTCAAAATAAAAATTGTTGTCAATTTGTTGTCAACAGACCTTATAAGTGCTAAAATATACCGTAATTACAGGCTTTCCAGCTTCCATACTTCTTCATCATGCACAAGACAAGCCCTCACTTGGATGGCGCTTATGCGGCGTTTGGGAAAGTGATCGAAGGGTTAGAAAACGTGAATAAGATTGCCGAGACAGCAACGGATTATGAAGACAGACCACTGGAAGATCAGGTGATGCAGAGCGTTACCGTGGAGACGTTCGGGGTGGATTACCCGGAGCTGGAGAAACTGTAGTTCCTCCGCGATGCTTAATTACAGACAATCGGAAGCACGATCGTAAACGTGCTTCCCCTTCCCTCCTCAGATTCCACCTCAATCCGCCCTTCGTGTTCCATAATAATGTCGCGGGTGATGGCAAGTCCCAGCCCCTGTCCTCCCCTGTCTCCTCTGGTCGTAAAAGAGCGGCGGAAAATATGAGGCAGGTCTTCTTCGGAAATGCCGCAGCCCGTATCGGAAACAACAATACAGGCAAAATCCTCGTCCGCCTGTAGAGAGAGCTTGATCTCTCCGTCTGCGGGCGTAAAATCAGGGGCATTATACAGCAGCTTTTCCAGCGCGCGGAAAAGCTGCTCTCTGTTTACCCGCACATGACACGGCTGCGAAGTGATTTTTTCCGTAAAGGTGATCCCGTTGAGTTCTATGATTGGACGGCAGCTGCGGCAAAGATCCGCCATAAACAGATTCAATAACATATCTTCCCTCTGCGGCAAAACGCTCGAACATCCAGCGATTTCCTGAATGGATTATAACCGCAAATGCTGTGTTTTCTCGCGCACTTCCTCCTGTAAATGTGATTGCAGCCTGGTATTTTCAGCCGCCATGGCATGGCTCCTTCTGACCATCAACACTGCAAAGGCGATGACCACGCAAAAAGCGCCGTATTCTTCCGGATAAGCTCCCACCAAAGGCTCATACCGACCGATAAAAAGACACCGTAAAAGAGGCAGATGCCGTTTGCACAGGCCGCCGACAGTGTCACCGTATGAGCCTTCCATCATTTCCGAAAATGCACTGCCAGTGGAAGCGATCACAGTTTCCGCCAACGCTCTGCCCACCGCACCGACTGCCATTTTCCTGGCTGAGTCGAACGCAGAGCCAGACTACATATCTTCTTCCATGGAGCTGACCGCCTGGCTGAACTCTCATATGTACAGCGGCGGACATCTCACCTTTTCGGGAGCAGCCAATGCTCATGTACGGTAAAGAAGCAAGCAGCCGAAAACAAGAGATAGACCGCCAGCATCACACTATTCCGAACCAAAGAAACCAAAGACCAAAAGACAAGCATTGTGGAAAAATCTAAACTTTTGGATTTTTCCACAATGCCGACTACTACGGAATCCCTCTCATTCTTTATTCCATAAAACCTATTGTAGATAATTTGTGGGGACAATGCTATATTAACAATAAGTTATAAAAAATTGTAGTTATTGTTAACCGCTTATACATGGAAATCAGAATTTAAAAATCGTACAATACGACGAGGAGGAAAATATTATGGAGCGATTACCTGTTGGAAAAATTATACAAGGATTACGCAAAGCAAAGGGTATTACACAAGAAGAGTTAGCGGAAGTATTGGGCGTTTCAAGCGCAGCAATTTCTAAATGGGAAAATGGACAAATGTATCCAGATATTACACTGTTCCCCGTGATTGCCAGATATTTTAATATTTCCATTGATTGTCTGTTTGGATTTTCAAATGATTTGTCGGAAGAAGAATATCTAAAAAACAGGCAGGAATGTATAAAGTTATTTGCAAGTGGGAAGTGCCTTAATGGAATTGAACGGATTAAAAAGCTGGTTTATTTATATCCAACAAATGATAGGATAAAGATTGATTTGCTAAAAAATGTACTTCCATATCTAGCTTTAGAAAAAGATTCCGAAATTCGTGAAAATTTAATCCGTCAGATGATTTTGATATGTCAGAGATGTATAGATGATAGCGTTCAATCACAAAAACATTTCTTACTTGCACATTTGTTTATTATGATTAAAAAATACGAAGATGCGTCTGCCTGCCTTGTTGATGAAAATGAATTTATGGCAATAGACATGAAGAATAGCCTAATACTAAGAGAAAATAATGCAAATGCCATTGACATAATAGATTCAACAATAAATATGTTAGGAATACAGTTGATATATGAATTGCGTAATAAGGTATCATATTGGATAAAAAACGACTTGACATACACAAAAGATATTTTAGAAAAGCAATGCACTCTTATAACAGTATTAGGGCTAAGCCGCAATTTATATTTTATGGTTTATATGAACATGGCATATGTTTATTGTCTAAGCAGTCAAAAAAATGCAGCTTTAGAATTAATACAAAAATTTATCACAATGTATAAGGAAAATCCCATAAAAGATAGTATGCTTATCAATGTTTTTGTGTCAGGGTTTTCAAGCCAGCCGTTTGATATAATAAGAAATACGTCTGCATTTATTGAATTAAATCAAATATTGGAGGAATATTTATGAAAAACTATGGCTATTTATTATCCTATTTCAAAAGGAAAAAAGTTTGTGCGTTATTTGCACTAATGCTCTTTTCATCCTTTATAACTTTGTGTCCGCCGTTCATTACAAGAATCCTTCTGGATTACGGTATTGCAAGGCTATCAATAAAAACCGTTTTGTTGAGTGGAATATGTCTGCTATTTGTTTATATTATCAGTTTTTTTGCTAATTATTTAATCAGCCAATCATTGATCCGGATTAGCAACTACTTTGTTGCAGATATTAAAAATGACTTGATTTCAAAGGTTTTAAAATTACCTATGGAGTTTTTTGATAAACAACAGACAGGCTATATTATAGAACGTGTAAAAGAAACTGATTCCCTAAATGTTTTTTTCTCACCTGTATTTTTAAAATTTTTGACCAGTATATTTTCGTGTGTTGGAGCGTGGATATTTATATTGTCGATACGTTGGGAATTATCCTTGATATTGATTATATTTTTGCCTGTTTTGTATTACTTTACTAATTATTCAAGTATACAAATTAAAAAAGTTTCAAAAGCATTACTTGAATCTAATGCACAAACATCCGGGAAGATTCAAGAAAATATAGGTGGTATTTCAACGATTAAAGAAATGAATTTAGAAAAACAGCGGTCAAATGAAATGGCTAAGCAAATAAGAAATGTTGCAGACCAATCCATAAAACGTAATAAGAAAATGAACCTTGCTTCTGAGGGTATACAAGGTTTTACTAATATATTTTCAGTTTTACTCATTATCTGTTCTGGATTATTTATAATTAATGGAAAAATGTCTATGGGCGATTACTGGGCAGTTTCACAGTATGCAACAGTAATATTTGCACCTATACAAATTTTGGCAAGTATTAGTGTTATGGTGCAGCCGGGGACTGCTGCTTTATCTAGAATCGGTACTATTTTAAGGCTTAAAACAGAGAATGAAATTGAGGGAAAGAGAAAAATAGAGAAAGTTACCAAAGTATCGTTTACAGATGTTTCATTTGGGTACACGAACCACAATGTTATTCAAGACTTTAATATGGTTATTCATAAAAATGAGAAAATTGCATTACTCGGAAAAAACGGAAGCGGTAAGACAACGATTGCTAAGTTGCTCATGGGATTTTATAAAAACTACAAAGGTTCTATAAAGATAAACAACATAGAATTGAAAGAAATCTCGTTATCTGATTTAAGAGAAAAAATAGGCATTGTGGCACAAAATATTGTTTTGTTCTCTGGAACTTTGATAGATAATCTGATGTATGCTGCACCACAGCTGACAGAAAACAAAATTACTTCAATTCTCCAAAAAGCGGGACTTGATATGTCTGAATTTGAAAATGGACTAAAAACTATAATAAGTGAAAACGGGAAGAATTTATCTGGTGGACAAAGACAGAAAATTGCGTTTGCAAGAATGATTATCAAAAATCCAGATGTTGTGATTTTTGATGAAGCAACATCCAACTTAGATGTCGATACCCAAGAATTGGTGCGGGAATCGGTAAATATATTATTTGCAGATAAAATTTGTATCATTATCACGCATGATTCACATATGGCAGAAATAGCTAATTCGATTGTGCGCCTTTCTGAATGACATCGGATTGATTTTTTAATAAATAAGTTAGTCAGATAAATGAAAACTGTTTTTTGCTCTCAATCAAATGCGCAGGGCATCTTTCATGTGAATCAGGGCGGTTCTCTGCTGCTTGACAGCGTGACCGTGGAAACACCCGCAGAAAACGACCGTCTGCTTGTGGAACATACATTGCCGTCAGCGGAAATGCCCCAAAGCAGCAACAACAGCTCTGTTTCTTTGTCCATATCGGCAAAGGCAGCGTTCATCAGCGAAAATCTGCTTCCTCCGGCGGCACGAAAAGATAGCCTTTGTAACGTTTGATCTGGATGTAGTCATGATCGGGACAGATCTCATAAAGTTTCCTGCGGATACGCCCCATAATGACCTGCATAGACTTCTGTCCCTTGTTAACAGGGACTTTCCAGACGAAATCATAAATCTGATCAGGCATAAAAATCTCTCCCGGATGTCTGGCAAGAAAATACAGTACATCAAACTCATAAGAAGAAAAATCCGTCGACCGGGAACCATAGTTTGCACTGCAGGAAGCCGGATGAATGGAAAAAGAGCCATATACCAGAGGCTGGGGCGGCTGTGCTGCCCTGCCGGAACGAATGCGGGCGCGCACTCGAAGTTCCAGCTCCTGCAGACTGTAGGGCTTGCAGACATAATCATCGCCGCCGACCGACAGTCCGTGGATCCGACTTTCTTCCTCGGTATAGCCAGAGAGAAAAACCGCTTTCCCCCGAAAGATCCACATCCAGGATCACACAGTCAAGCGCATTGGATAAAATGATCTCCTCCGCTGTTTCTGCTGCCCTCTTTGCTGATCAGGATCTGCAAGGGAGAGGGAAAGCTGGTAAAATATGCCATTATGTGCTGCTTTTTGATCGGGCCGTGCTGGACGCTCACTCCCACAGCATCATCCCCTGCCGGATCATCATGAATCAGGACGAAAAGGAAGTACCGCTTTCCTCTACCGGCACAAAGCTTGCCTACATTGGGCAGCTCACAATCACACCGAGCGGCACGATCACCACAGGGCTGATCGCCTACCCCGAAAAGGACGAGGAGACCACCGCATATATTCAGGATTTTCAGACGGACTTTGCGGAAGATATGAATCGGGTCGTTAGACAAAGCCAGATACCGCTGTCCATTTCTTCCGAGACCGGAATTCGTATGGTCAGAAGCCGCGAAACTGCCATTGGCGATTTCTGTGCTGACGCGTATCGTGTCGTTTCCGATGCTGAGATTGCCTTCGTGAATGGCGGTGGCATCCGGGCGGATCTTCCGAAAGGTAACATCACCTGCTGTAATGGTCCTGCAAAAAGACGGCAGCTTTTCACCGCTTGATCCAAACCGGACCTATACGCCGGCTTCCCATCACGATCCAATGATGGACAGATTACTACAGCTTGCACGACTGTTTTCGTTCATAATTTGTTCATATTTAATTTCAAAATATTTCATTTCTGAATCATGATTTAGACATTTCTGCCCCGTATACTAAAACCATAAGATACAACACAGCAGAAACCGCTAACAAGTGTGCTGATCAATTAAAACTTTTTCATAATAAATGCCAAGTAAGGGAAACCTTACTTGGCATCCTCCCTTTTCAGGGGTTTTTTCTTGCCAGATGACCTATTGTATGGTATACTTGGATACCGTAAAGCATTATAATTTGTCTCTACATTAAAAACTGGAAATATTTTTGTCGTCAACGTAGACATTTTGTATGTCTGCGCTTTTTTTAAGACGGCGGAAACGAAAAGGAGGAAATGTATCATGGTTGAGATGATCACAAATATGAACAGTGTCATTAACAGCTTCGTCTGGGGCATCCCCATGCTGATACTGCTTGTCGGTACAGGCATTTTGATGACATTCCTGACCAAATTCTTTCAGTTGTCCCATATCGGGCACTGGTGGAAAAATACCATTGGCGGTATTTTTCATGACAAACATATCACAAAGCACACGGACAAGGAGGATCAGTCCATCTCCCAATTCCAGTCTCTGTGTACGGCTCTGGCAGCCACCATCGGCACGGGAAACATTGTCGGCGTAGCGAGTGCCCTGATTTCCGGTGGTCCCGGCGCCATCTTCTGGATGTGGATCGTGGCCTTTTTCGGGATGATGACCAACTATTCCGAGAATGTACTCGGTATCTACTATCGCCGCAAAAATGAAAAGAACGAATGGAGCGGCGGCGCGATGTATTACTTAAAGGATGGGCTTGGCTCCTACAAGGGCTTTAAGCAGGTGGGCGCAGTGCTTGCCGTGCTGTTTTCCATCTTCTGCGTACTGGCGTCCTTCGGTATCGGTAATATGAGCCAGATCAATTCCATCTCCGGCAATATGAAGTCGGCGTTTGGCATTCCTACCTACATAACGGGTATCGTGCTCCTGCTCCTTGCAGCACTTGTCATTGTGGGCGGCTTAAAACGTATCGCCTCCGTCACCGAGAAACTCGTCCCCTTCATGGCAATCATTTACGTGGTGGGTGCGCTGGCTCTTTTCTTTATGAACATCGACCAGTGCGGCGCTGTGTTCTCCGCAATCTTTAAGGGTGCGTTCGGACTGCGTGCTGTAGGCGGCGGTATCGTTGGTTCCGGCGTGAAGATGGCGCTTACCTGGGGTATGAAGCGAGGCGTCTTCTCCAACGAAGCCGGCCTTGGTTCCTCCGTTATGGTGCATTCCAGCTCCAACGTTAAGGAGCCTGTGCGCCAGGGTATGTGGGGTATTTTCGAGGTGTGTGCGGATACGATGATCGTCTGCACGCTGACCGCTTTCGCAGTGCTCTCCTCCGGGCTGGTGGATCTGGAAACCGGCGCAGTGTTAAGCTCCTCCGAAGGTTCCGCTCTGGTGGGAGAAGCTTTCGCTACGAAATTCGGCAGTATCGGACCCATGTTCATCGCTATCGCGATCCTGCTCTTTGCGTTCTCCACCGTGCTCGGCTGGAGCCATTACGGATCAAAGGCATGGGAGTATCTGTTCGGCACAAAATCGATGATGATCTATAAGGTCGTGTTCGTGCTGATGATCTATGTAGGCGCAACCATGAATCTGGGACTTGCCTGGGATCTCTCCGATACCTTCAACGGCCTGATGGCAATCCCCAACCTGATCGGCGTGATCAGCCTCTCGCCCGTGGTGCTGCATATTACGCAAAACTATGTGGCGCGTGCATTGAAGAAAGAGGATGTGAAGCCGATGCTGTCTGCGTTTGAGGATATCCAGAGGATGCAGGAGAAGGAGCTGGCGAAGACACAGGAAGGGTAATTGTTTGACAGATTAGGAGGATAGATTTAGAAGGACAGATTTTGCAAACATCCTCTGTTCCTACGCAAACTCGCACCCACTTCACTTCGTGAACTCGGTGCTCGAACAATGCTTCGGAACGTTCGGATTGTTTGGAAAATCTGTCTATTACATCTTCTATATGTAAGACAAAGATAAGCCGACATGACTATCATAATCATGTCGGCTTTCGTTTGTCTTACATAATACAATGCGCCGCGTCTTACGCCTTTCCGTCGGAACCGAGCACGTTCTTGATCTTGTGCGCTACCATATCCTTTACGGCCTGTCTTGCGGGCTTCAGATACTGTCTGGGATCGAAGTGATCGGGATGCTCCGCGAAGTACTTACGGATGTTACCGGTCATTGCCAGACGGATATCGGAGTCGATATTGATCTTACATACAGCGAGCTCTGCTGCCTTACGGAGCTGTTCCTCCGGAATACCAACTGCATCAGGCATATTGCCGCCGTACTGATTCACCATCTTAACGAACTCCTGCGGTACGGAAGAAGAACCGTGAAGCACGATGGGGAAGCCGGGCAGTCTCTTGATGCACTCCTCGAGCACGTCGAAACGAAGCGGAGGGGGAACCAGGATACCGTCAGCGTTTCTGGTACACTGTGCTGCCGTGAACTTGTATGCGCCGTGAGAAGTACCGATCGCGATCGCCAGGGAGTCACAGCCTGTCTTATCTACGAACTCCTCAACTTCCTCAGGACGGGTGTAGGACTCCTTACCGGACTCAACAACGACCTCATCCTCAACGCCTGCCAAAGTACCCAGCTCAGCCTCGACCACTACACCCTTGTCATGCGCATAGTCAACGACCTGCTTGGTCAACGCGATATTGTCCTCGAAAGACTTGGAGGAAGCATCGATCATAACGGAGGTAAAGCCGCCGTCGATACAGGACTTACAAAGCTCGAAGGTGTCGCCGTGATCTAAGTGAAGCGCAATCGGGATCTGCGGATTCTCCGCAACCGCCGCCTCAACCAGCTTTACCAGATAGGTGTGGTTAGCATATGCGCGCGCGCCCTTGGAAACCTGCAGGATCACGGGGCTGTTCAACTCGCCTGCCGCCTCGGTGATACCCTGAACGATCTCCATGTTGTTCACGTTGAAAGCGCCGACTGCATAACCGCCATCGTAAGCCTTCTGAAACATTTCCTTGGTTGTTACTAATGCCATAATGTTTTCTTCCTTTCTATTTAAAATTTTTTATTACTTTCCATGATCTGGAATCCAACTTTTATTTTACCAGCCAGTCCCAAGAAAGTCAATAACGCTGGCGGCGCGCAGACCTGATCCATCATATATATCACTGCTTTGGCACTCTGATCGTGAGCGCCTGATTCCAGTTCTCGATCTGCACCTTCAAATGATCCCCGCCATACTCTCCATCCAAAGTCCAGGCGACCGGCTCCTCTGATTCCACCTTTACGCTCTCGGTGGTAAACGTGTAGATATAATCCGATTTCACCCGCTTATCCACCAGCGCCATGATAATATTGTTGAGATCCAGCGGATTCGTGGGCTTACGGATCAGCGTCACCTCAAACACCCCGTCATCCAGCGCCACATTCTGCCCTGTGATACCGCGGAAACCACCCACCGAATGTGAGTTTGTCACCATACCATAGAGAAACTCTCCTTCAATGATCTCTCCATTGCAGGTGATTTTCAAAGGATAAGCTCTCACCTGAGGCAGCCGCTTCACCCCTTCGATCAGATAGGCGGCGTGTCCCAGCACATTCTTGAAATCCTGCGGCGTCCCGTAGGACACATCCGTAAAGATTCCGAATGCCGCCACGTAGATAAAGATATCATGGTTAAACTTACCCACATCGCAGGCAAAATCTTTCCCATTAACGACCACGTCTGCCGCATGCAGCATACTTTTGGGAATGCCAAGGCTGTTTGCGAAATCATTGGTGCTCCCCGCGGGAACATAGCCAATGGGAAGACGCTCCTCGGATTTCATCATGCCCGTGACCACCTCATCCAACGTACCGTCACCGCCGCTGCACACCACGATGTCATAGCCCGCGCGCCTCTCCTGCACCGCTTTCACGGCGTCGCCCGGGGCCTGGGTCGGATAAGCCGTCACCTCATAGCCGGCCTTCACGAAGATATCTATGATATCGAGAAGATTGCTTCTGATCTGCGCCTTTCCCGATCTCGGATTATAAACAAAGAGCAACTGCTTCGCCATAAAAACCTCCAAATAATAAATATAGCCACTCGGCGCCCCACTCGCCTAGGCGCATCTGAGACTCCAAGCAGCTATTCTTATGCCTTATCACAGGAGTAAATGCCTTCCGTTAACTCCTGTCAACTGTCAAACTGATCCCTATCTGGTGGTCAGGAATTTTTCAATTTCCGCAACAGCGCTTTCCTCATCTGCGCCATCTGCCGTCACCATTACCTCCGCACCACTCTCAAGGCCCATACTCATCATGCCCATGATGCTTTTGGCGTTTACCTTTTTGTTGTCCGCACCCAGGTAGACGGTGCTCTCAAACTGACTCGCCACCTGTACCAGCATAGCCACCGGTCTCGCCTCGAGACCTGTCTCCAGTTTGATCTGGATTGACTTCTGAATCATACCCATTCTCCTCTTTTCCGAAGCGTCCCGCTTCTTACTTTTAAGATCTTAATTCTTCTGCGATCTCACTCAGTCTGCGTAACCTGTGATTCACCCCGGATTTCCCCACATTCGGCTCCAAATAACTACCCAGCTCCTTGAGGGCTGCATCGGGATATTCCAGCCGAACTTCCGCCATCTGCCGTAGATTCTCCGGCAGATTTTCAAAGCCGTACCTATCTCTGATCAGAAGGATGTCCTCGATCTGTCTGCCCGCAGCCGTCACCGTTTTTGAGATATTAGCTGTCTCGCAGTTTACCCTTCTGTTGATCGAGTTGCGCATTTCCTTGAGGATTCTCATGTTCTCAAGCTCCATCAGAGACACATATGCACCCATGACATTCAAAAGATCCACGATGCCGGCTCCCTCTTTCAGATAGACCACCTGATATTTCTTGCGTTTGATAATCCTTGCCTCGATCTGAAATTCCAAAAGAGTCTCCTGAAGCTGCAACGCCTTTTCCTTCTCGCTGCAGACAAACTCCAGATGGTAACTTTTTCTTGGATCACTCATGGAGCCCACACTCAAGAAAGCACCGCGCAGATATGCCCTCGCGCAACAGGAGCTTTTGATCAGAAGGGCGTTGACCGGATTAGTCAGCACAATTTTTCCCTCTCCCGATTCTGCGAAATGCAGCGCCTGAATGACCCTGTGTTCCAATTCATCATCAAGAATCAGTCTCTGCCTGTCTTGCACAACTGCTTTTATATTAAATGTTTTTTTTAGTAATGTAAAGCATTTTTTCGCGACAGCCTCATTTTCCGTGCCCAAGGCCAAATGTCTGCCTTCCTCACAGACCGCTCCGTTATAGAGAAGGAGAGCCGCCAACTCCGCAAGCTGGCAATGTCTGGCGGGGCTGATCTGGGCTGCCAGCTCCTCCTTTACGGTTCCCGAAAATGACATGGTTCCTCCTCTTATTTATTTATCAATATCCCTGTGATATATCTTCACGCCGCAGGTCCCGTGATCCTTCATCTCCCCATAGAGAGCGTTTGCAAGGGTCACGCTCCTGTGCTTGCCTCCCGTACAACCAATGCCAATCACCAGCTGATGCTTGCCCTCCTTGACATAATTGGGAATCAAAAAGTCCAGCATGTCCACAAGCTTGTGCAAAAATGCGCCCGCCTCGTCAAAGGACATCACGTAATCCTGCACCTCTTTGTCATTGCCTGTCTTATATTTCAATTCATCAATATAGAAGGGGTTCGGCAGGAAACGCACATCAAACACCAGATCGGCGTCCGCCGGAATGCCCTTCTTAAAGCCAAAGGAAAGAATCGTGACGATCAGAGAGTTATACTCCTTATTTCTCACAAAAATGTCGTCGATCTCCTCCTTGAGCTCCCTGGTCAGCAAATGGGACGTATCAATAATATAGTCCGCCTGTTCCCGAATCTCTTTCAAGATCTCCCGCTCACGCAAAATGCCCTCCTGCACCCTGCCTTCCGGGGAAAGGGGATGAAGTCTTCTGGTCTCCTTATACCGCTTAAGGAGGACATCGTCACCGGCCTCCAAAAACAGGATCTCAAACAGGTAACCGTTACTCCTAAGCTGCTCCAGAATACTGCGAACACCGCCAAAAGACTGATCAGCACGCACGTCAAGGCCCAATGCCACTTTATTGACCTCGCTTGTCGGTGTGGTGATGAGCTCCACAAACTTCTCAATCAAAGCTACCGGCAGATTATCCACACAGTAGAAACCCACATCCTCCAGCATCTTCATGGCAGTCCGTTTACCGGAGCCGCTCATTCCCGTTACAATTACAAATCTCATGTTAAAAATCTCCCAAAAAGATAACCTCCGGTTCCAGTCTGACATGAAACCTATCGCGTACGCGCTCCTGCACTTCTTCGATCACCTCACGGATATCCGCTGCTGTCGCGCCGCCGTCATTGACCACAAAGCCGCAGTGCTTTTCAGACACCCTCGCGCCGCCGATGCGGTAGCCTCGCAGTCCCGCATCCATGATAAGTTTTCCTGCATAGTATCCTTCCGGCCGCTTAAAGGTACTGCCCGCACTGGGATACTCCAACGGCTGCTTGCTCTTTCTGAGCTTCATCAGTTCTTCCATCCGTGCAGAAACTGTCTCCTTATCCTTCTGCTCCAAGGCAAAGACTGCAGCCATAACGACGAAGGGTCTGTCTTTGATGATGCTGGTGCGGTAACCAAATTCCATGGTATCGTTATCCAACGTCATGATCTCGCCTCTCTGGTCCATCACTCGCACCAGCTTAACGATCTGCTTCATCTCTCCGTCGTAGGCTCCCGCGTTCATCACGATCGCACCGCCGATGCTGCCCGGAATCCCCGCCGCAAACTCAAAACCACTCAGCCCCGCATCTCTTGCCGCTGCTGCCACCTGAGAGAGCAGAGCGCCCGCACCCGCCACAAGATGGGTCCCTTCCACATGAATCCCCGCCATGCGCTTCCCCAGCTTTAGGATAATACCCCTGTAGCCCTTGTCACCTACCAAAAGATTGCTGCCATTTCCCAAAATAAAATAATCCTGCCCGGACTGTGCCAAAAAAAATACGAGTTGCGAAAGCTCCTCCTTTGACTCCACAATCACCATACATTCCGCCTCGCCGCCAACGCGGAAGGTCGTGTATTTACTCATGGGTTCCTGAAAGAGAATACGCTCCTTTGGCACAATAGAGCCGATATGTTCATAGACTGAATTGTTCAACTTATGCCCCTCATAACTTTTTTTATACTATAATATATCCTTTGCAGGCTTTACCCATTCACAGAATCGCCGCCAGATCGAGCCTGCTCGATCTGTTATATCGCTGCTGCGCAGCTTTCCCCTTGCTCAGAGAGGGCTTTACAACAGTAACCGCGCGGCTCCATAGATCCCGGCATCATTACCAAGCGTAGCCAACGCAAAGATCGTGTTCTTGCAGCCGTGGAAAACGGTTTTCTCGAACGATGGTTTAATGTAGTCAAACAACACTTCTCCCGCCTTGGAGACACCGCCGCCGATGACAAAGATCTCCGGATTGACCACGCCCGCAATCACGCCCAGGCCCTTGCCCAGATACTCGCCAAACTTCTCCGCCACCTCGATTGCAAGCGCATCTCCTGCCTTCACCGCATCAAATACGGTCTTCGCAGAAACCTCGCCGCCTCTTAGCACGCTGTCTTTATCGCTCGCTGCCAGCGCACGGTTTGCCAGCCTGGTGATTCCCGTCGCAGAAGCATACTCCTCCAGACAGCCGAAATTACCGCAGCCGCAGGCCTCCGTTTCGTTATCTTCCACATGGATGTGTCCAATCTCACCGCCTGCGCCCGTCGCGCCCGTCAAAATCTCACCGTTAATAATAATACCGCCGCCGACACCTGTTCCCAGTGTGACTGCTACCAGGTTCTGATGCCCCTGGCCGCCGCCTTTCCACATCTCGCCCAGCGCCGCCACATTGGCGTCGTTTCCTGCCTCTACGCGCATACCGTCCAGCAGCGTGCTGAGCTCCTTTTTCAGATCTACTTCGCCCCAGCCAAGGTTGACGGCACGGTGTACTACGCCGTTTCCATCCACAGGTCCCGGTACGCCGGCGCCTGCACCGATCACGTCCCCTTTTGTAATGCCTTTTTCGGTCATCTTATTCTTGATGCTGTCAGCGATATCAGGCAGGATCTTCTCTCCGCCGTTTTCCGTTCTGGTGGGAATCTCCCACTTCTCAAGCACATTGCCGTCCTTATCAAATAACCCCATCTTTACCGTGGTCCCGCCCACGTCTACACCAAACAAATAGTTTGCCATGTTGTTTTTCTCCTTCCCTTAATTTCCCGATGCAGAGGCTGCAGCTCTTTTTGCAGCCTCTTGAACAAAAATCCACGCTTTTGGGATTTTAGTTCAGTCGTCCTCGTCCCTTCCCTTTGTCAGAGAGTTCTGCACCCTCTTGTAGAGCTCCTGTGCCGCGTTGTAACCCATCTTCTTCTGACGATGGTTAACAGCCGCAGACTCACAGATGATCGCCAGATTACGTCCCGGCCTGATGGGGAGGGTGTGACAGACTACGCGGTTGCCCAGATACTCCGTGTACTCCTCCTCCAGACCCAGACGGTCGTATTCCTTATCTTTATCCCAATCCTCCAGGCGGATGACCAGGTCAATACTCTGCGTATCCCTGACGCTGGAAGCACCAAACAACGCTTTCACATCGACAATACCAATGCCCCGCAGCTCAATGAAATGCTTGGTAATATCGGGAGCGGAACCAATCAACGTATCCTCACTCACTCGACGAATCTCCACCACATCGTCCGTTACCAGACGATGGCCTCTCTTGATCAGCTCAAGCGCCGCCTCAGATTTACCGATACCGCTCTCACCCGTGATCAGGACGCCCTCGCCGTAAACATCCACCAACACGCCGTGCACGGAGATACAGGGAGCGAGCTGCACATTCAGCCAGCGGATCACCTCTGCCATGCAGGCCGATGTCGCCTTTTTACTCATCAGAAGCGGCACGCCGTACTTTAGCGCCACCTCTCTGAAAATCTCATTCGGGTAGAGCTCTCTGCAAAACAGAATGCCCGGCAGGGGGTTGTTTAAAAGTTTTTCAAAAATCTCCCTCTGCCTCTCCTCGTCCAGATTATTCATGTAAGAATATTCCACAAAACCCACGATCTGCAAGCGCGTGGTCTCGAAATGTTCAAAGTATCCCGCAAGCTGCAAGGCCGGTCTGTTGATATCCGGCTGCGTTACCTTAATCTTTGAAGCGTCGATTTCCGGCGTTAAATTTTCCCATTTGAATTTTTCGATTACTTTTGTAAGATTGATGCTCGCCATGTCTACCTCCATACCGGAGCTTTGCGTAGGACGCGAGCCAAATTTCAAATTTGGCTCTGCGATTCCGAGTTTGTGGCTCCGACACAAACTCGCGATTGAAAAATCAGCACATCAGTGTGATTTTTCAATCAGTCTCCATTATCTTATTTTATCCTATTTTCCCGCCATGCGCAATAAGCGTCTACTCTGTGCTGCCTTCCTTTTCTTCATGAAAAAAAGCAAAAATCTGTCTGCCGATATGTTCGGGAATCTCCGGTACCTCGCAAAGCTTCTCCACCGACGCTTCCCTAATCTCGTTTATGGAGCCAAAATACCGCATCAGCGCCTTTCGTCTCGCAGGCCCCACTCCGGGGATCTCGTCAAGCGCCGACTTTACCTGCGCCTTGGAGCGCAGCGAACGATGATACTCGATGGCAAAGCGGTGCGCCTCGTCCTGGATTCTGGTGATCAGCTTGAATCCTTCCGAGCGGGTGTCGATGGGAATTTCCACATTCTGATAATAGAGGCCCCTGGTGCGGTGATTGTCATCCTTCACCATGCCGCAGACCGGAATGTCCAGATGCAGCTCTGAGAGCACCTGCAAGGCGATATTCACTTGGCCCCTGCCGCCGTCCATCAACAGTAGATCGGGAAATTTCGTGAAACTGCCAAACGCCTGATCCATCTCCCTGCGGCTTAAGTCCTCCCGCTCCTCCATGCCATGTAAAAATCGTCTCGTCAGCACCTCTCTCATGCAGGCATAATCATCGGGACCTGAGACCGACTGGATGCGAAACTTGCGGTAATCGCTGCGCTTGGCCTTTCCTTTCTCAAAAACTACCATCGAGCCGACATTGGCAAAGCCGCTGATATTGGAAATATCAAAGGCTTCCATACGACTCACTTCTTCCAACTCTAAAAGAGCGGCAATCTCCTTCATCGCGCCGATGGTCCTGCCTTCCTCCCTGCGAATGCGCTCCTTGTCCTGACTTAAAATCAGTCTCGCATTCTGGGCCGCCAGCTCCACCAGCTTCTCCTTCGCACCCTTTTTCGGCACGCGCAGATAGACTCTGCCGCCCTTTCTGGCAGAAAGCCATTGCTCCAGGATCGGCATATCCTCGATTTCCTCCTGAAGCATCAATTCGCGCGGAATGTAAGGCGTACCCGCATAAAACTGCTTAACAAAGTCAAGGAGGATCTGCGCCTGCGCACAGTCCTCCACATTCGTCATATAAAAGTGATCTCTGCCGATCAGCTTTCCGTCACGCACAAAAAACACCTGCACCACGGCATCCCTCTCATCCGCCGCCAGCGCAATAATATCTTTGTCCTCCCCGTCAGAATCTGTGATCTTCTGTTTTTGCGCCACGCTCTTTACGCTGTTTAGCAGATCCCGATAGCGTGCCGCCTCCTCAAACTCCATATTTTCTGAAGCTTCTGTCATTTTCTTTTCCAATTCACGAAGGATCGGCTTATAATTGCCGTTCAAAAAATCGAGGGCCTGTTCCACCCGCTCCCGATACGCCTCTTTGCTGATATAATCCTGACAGGGCGCGGCGCACTGTTTGATATGATAGTTGAGACAGGGCCTCTCCAGCCCGATATCTCTCGGCAGTCTGCGGTTGCAGGTCTTTAGCTGATAGAGCTTATTCATCAGCTCAATGGTATCCTTCACCGCTGCCGCACTGGTATAGGGCCCAAAATAACGCGACCTGTCTTTCTTCATTTCACGGGAAAACAGGATGCGCGGATACTCCTCCCCCAGGGTGACTTTGATATAGGGGTAGGTCTTGTCATCCTTTAGCATGGTGTTATATTTCGGGCTGTATTCCTTGATGAGATTATTCTCCAGTACAAGGGCTTCCAGCTCCGAATCCGTCACAATATACTCAAACCGCGCGATCTGCTGCACCATCCTGTCGATCTGCGGTCCGCGCCCTACGATCTTGCGAAAATAAGAGCGCACGCGATTATGAAGGTTTACCGCCTTACCTACATAAATAATGGTATCCCCTGCATCGTGCATCAAATACACACCGGGCGCATGAGGCAGTTTCTTTAATTCCTCGTCAAAGTCAAACATCGCGGTTCTCCCCATCGGGGTCAGGCGCCTGAGAAAACAAACCTCTGGGAGCGGTATCCTGCTGTGGCGCGGGCTGCCATCCCTGCGTCGGCTCCTGTTGCCCCGCACCTGCCTGTGCGCCTGCGAATCCCTGCTGTGCCGTGTTTGTCTGCGCACCTGCCGGATTCTGCTGCCCTGCGCCCGGCTGCACATCTGCGGGCTTCTGCTGTGCCGCGCCCGGCTGTGCATCAACGGGTTTCTGCTGTGCTGTATCCGCCGCCTTAGCGCTGTCCGCCTTTTCTTCTTCGCCCTCCTCGGGTTCCGGGATTCCTTTCTCCTTGCGGTAAATTTTCATAAATTCTTTACCGGTAATGGTTTCTTTCTCAATCAAATGAGCCGCCAGCTTATCCATGATTTCGCGGTTTTCTTTCAAGAGCTTCTTTGCCTTCTTATAGCTCTCGTGAAGTACCTTCATCACTTCCGAATCAATATCGGCTGCCGTCACATCAGAGCAGGTCAGAGAGGCCCGTCCCTCCAGATACTGGCTTTCTACAGTAGCAAGCCCCATGAGGCCGAATTTTTTACTCATACCAAAGCGCGTGATCATGTTTCTGGCGATGCTCGTCGCCTGCTCGATATCGTTGGCTGCGCCCGTCGTTACGGTGTCGAAAACGATCTCCTCCGCCGCGCGCCCGCCCAAAAGGCTGACCAGCCTGTCACGAAGCTCCGCTTCGGTATCCAGATATTTCTCTTCTTCAGGCACATGCATGACATAGCCCAGCGCCCCCATCGTGCGGGGCACAATGGTAATCTTCTGCACGGGCTCTGAATTTTTCTGCAAAGCGCTGAGCAATGCGTGTCCTACCTCGTGATAAGAAACGATCTTGCGCTCCTCCTTGCTCATCACGCGGTCTTTCTTCTCTTTGCCCACAAGCACCTGTTCCACCGCGTCGAAAAGGTCTTTCTGACTCACATACTCCCTGCCCATCTTCACGGCGTTGATGGCTGCCTCATTGATCATATTGGCAAGATCAGAGCCCACCGCTCCCGAAGTAGCGAGCGCGATCTCATTCAAATCTACTGAATCATCCATGAGCACATCCTTGGAGTGCACCTTCAAAATCTCAACGCGCCCCTTTAAGTCAGGCTTATCCACAATGATCCGTCTGTCGAAACGTCCCGGACGCAGCAGCGCCTTATCTAAAATCTCCGGGCGGTTGGTGGCCGCCAGAATGATAATACCTTTCTTGCCGTCAAAACCGTCCATCTCGGAAAGAAGCTGATTCAGCGTCTGCTCCCGCTCCTCGTTACCGCCGCCGTATTTAGAATCACGGCTCCTGCCGATGGCATCGATCTCGTCGATAAACACGATACAGGGCGCGTTCTTCTCTGCCTCCTTGAAAAGGTCGCGCACACGGGAGGCGCCCACGCCCACATATAATTCAATAAAATCGGAACCCGAAAGTGAAAAGAAGGGCACATGTGCCTCACCCGCCACCGCCTTTGCCAAAAGGGTCTTACCCGTTCCGGGAGGGCCCACCAAAAGCGCGCCTTTGGGAAGTCTTGCGCCAATCTTAGAATATTTGCCGGGATTATGCAGGAAATCGACCACTTCTACCAGCGACTCCTTCGCCTCATCCTCGCCCGCCACATCCTGAAACGTGATGCCCGTCTCCTTCTGCACATAGGCCTTTGCCGTGCTCTTGCCAACCCCCATCGGTCCGCCTTTACCGCCCATGCGTCGAAAGAGCAGACTGAGCAGCCCCCACATCAGGAGCACCGGGAGTATATAGTAGAGAAGCACCGTCATGATCAGGCTGGAGCTGTCGGAAACTTCCTTTTTTATCTCTACATTATGCGCAAGCAGGCGCTCTGCCAGCTTATCATCCTCCTCCATCTTACCCGTGTAGTAAGTGGTCACACCCACACTGTAAGAATAAAAAAAAGGGACATCCTTCTGCTCCGTCATCGGATAGATCGTGATACGGTCGGAGCCCACGGATACGCTTTTCACCTCTCCCTGCTCAACCATGCGAATAAAGTTGTTATAAGAAATTTCCTGGTTGGTCGCTCCCGTCAGCATCTTCATAAAGACACTGATACAAAGCAGTGTGATCAGCGCCGCCACCACAAGCATGATGAGACTCTGTTTTCTCGGATCTCCACCTCCGGGACCGTTCGGACCACCCGGTCCGTTTGAACCGCCGCCGTTATTTCCCGGTCCTCCGGGTCCGCTTGACCCGCCATTATCGTATGGATTTACATTATTTGCATTATCTGCCATAAGGCATCCTCACTTTCTCATGTTTCGCACAATTCGCAGTATTCCTCTTTAGCTCATACCTTTTGCGTATATACTGCATCTACTATAGTATAGGGTAGGTAAAATCATAAATCAATGAGAAATTTGTGAATTTGTGGACACAACTCTAAAACTATTATAAAGTTTTTCCCCCTTTTTCGTTTTTTGTGTAGATTTTACTCAGATTTTTTTTTATAATAGAGAAGTATTATCTGAAGAACAGTGCAAAAATGACATACTCAGAAATGGAGATTACCTAATGGCAGTAAAATATGTATTTGTCACAGGCGGCGTAGTATCGGGACTTGGCAAGGGCATTACCGCAGCATCGCTCGGCCGGCTCTTAAAAGCCCGCGGCTTCAAAGTGACCATGCAAAAGTTCGATCCCTACATCAACATCGACCCCGGCACCATGAACCCGATCCAGCATGGAGAAGTCTTTGTCACCGAGGACGGCACAGAGACCGACCTGGATCTGGGTCACTATGAGCGTTTTATCGATGAAAACCTGGACAAGAACTCCAACGTAACGACAGGCAAAGTCTATTGGTCCGTGCTCCAAAAGGAGAGACGGGGCGATTACGGCGGCGGCACCGTACAGGTAATCCCTCATATTACAAACGAAATCAAAAGCAGATTTTATCGTAATTTTACAGATCAAGAGACCCGTATCGCTATCATTGAGGTCGGCGGCACAGTAGGCGATATCGAAAGCCAGCCTTTCTTAGAGTCCATCCGTCAGTTTCAGCACGAAGTCGGCAGAGAAAATGCAATCCTGATTCATGTGACGCTGATTCCTTACTTAAGCGCCTCTCAGGAACTGAAAACCAAACCGACCCAGGCCAGCGTCAAGGATCTGCAGGGCATGGGCATCCAGCCCGACATCATCGTCTGCCGCAGCGAACATCCACTGGATCAGGGCATCAAGGACAAGATCGCGCTGTTTTGTAACGTGCCAAACAACCGCGTCCTGCAAAATCTGGACGTGGAGCATTTGTATGAAGCACCGCTTGCCATGGAAAGAGAACATCTGGCGCAGGTAGCCTGTGAATGCCTGAAACTGGAATGTCCTGAGCCCGATCTGACCGATTGGAAAGCTATGGTGGAATCTCTGCGAACTCCCACCGATTCCGTAACAGTGGCCCTTGTGGGTAAATATACACAGCTCCACGATGCTTATATCAGTGTGGTAGAGGCTTTGAAACACGGCGGCATCTCTCACCGCTGCGTGGTGGATATTAAGTGGGTGGATTCCGAGACTGTTACCAAAGACAATGTGGATTCCCTGCTTCATGACGTGAACGGCATCCTCGTGCCCGGCGGTTTCGGTGACCGCGGCATTGAAGGGAAGATCGAGGCCATCACCTATGCGCGAGAACATAAGATCCCCTTCCTGGGGCTCTGTCTTGGCATGCAGCTGGCCATCGTGGAATTTGCAAGAAATGTGATCGGTTACAACGATGCGCACAGCATTGAACTGGCGCCTTCTACCACCCATCCCGTGATCGCGCTGATGCCCGACCAGAACGGCGTGGAGGATATCGGCGGCACCCTGCGGCTTGGCTCTTACCCCTGCGTGTTGGACAAGTCCTCCAAAGCCTATGCGCTTTACGGCGAGGAGACCATACACGAAAGGCACAGACACCGCTATGAAGTAAACAACGACTACCGCACTGTGCTCATCGAAAAAGGAATGAAGCTCTCCGGACTGTCCCCCGACGGACGCATCGTAGAAATGTGCGAGCTGGCGGGTCATCCTTTCTTTGTGGCAACGCAGGCGCATCCGGAATTAAAGTCAAGGCCCAACAGGCCGCACCCGCTCTTTAAGGGGTTTGTGGAAGCGGCGCTGCAATCAAAAAACAGTTGAGAAAATGAACAAATGGCATAACAATCGCAGACGCGCTTTTGGTTATACCATTTGTTTTTTATCCCCGTATTGCGGTACGCGCCGCGACCTCCTAATCGAGTTGTAACGTAATCCCTACATATAACAGATCAGGATTTTCCCCGATCAAGTCTTTGTTCTGCTCATAGAGGCCGTTCCAGTGCATTCCGTCGCCTAACTGTTCCTCGTCGATATCCCAGAGGCAGCACAATCGCCTTAATATTTTCCCATCCTTTCGCTCCACCTATCTCGAATGTCAACCGCTGCCGCAATAAATCCCTCTGAAAGTCCCCGCTTAGCGGATCATCCACATAATCAGCCAGTGTATCGATCCCTTCCGGTGTCTGGGCCTCATAATAGGCTGTGACACGCAGACACCGCCTTTTTCTTCCGTTTACAATTCCATACTAATACCGTTCCCTCTCTGATCCTTAGCAATCGATCATACGCACTTCTCTCGCGAATCTTCCGTGCCGGCGCGTCATGCGATGCGAAGCTGTTACTCTTACTCCAGCGCATTGAGTTTCTCCACGATCTCAAGGATATCCGCCATATTCATATCGCCGCCAAAACTGAGCGCTCCACGTAAGGGAATATACTTCGCCATAGCAGCGCTCATCTCGTTGGATATCGCCTCGTCGGCAGCGCTGCCTCCCTCTGTGGCATTGTCACCCGCAAAAATAGGAATCCGGAAAAGTTCTTTTACGATCTCCCGCGCACGCGGATCTTTCAGCACATCGCCCATCGTCGTATCCGTCGTGTACACAAAGGGAATCTTTACCGTGGATTCGATATTGACTTCTTTAGTCAATCTAATGTCTGCAGAGGATGCGCCGACCATGATCGTAAATGCTCCCGTCTCCACATGCCAATCGTGGATCTTGACACTGTAATAAGCGAAATCCCTCTTATTTAAATGAAACGTTACCGTCTTCTTTTCGCCCGGTGCAAGCGCCACCTTCTCAAACCCTCTCAATTCCTTAAGCGGGCGGATTACCGTGCTCTCCTTATCTGCAATATAGAGCTGCACCACTTCTTTGCCCGCCATCTTTCCGGTATTTTCAATGTCCACAGACACCTCCATGGTATCCGTATCTTTCATGGAATCTTTGTCCGTGCGCAGATTGGAGTAGGCAAAGGTCGTATAGGAAAGCCCATGTCCAAACGGGAACAGCACTTCCATTTTCTTCTTATCATAATAGCGGTATCCCACAAAAATGCCTTCGCGATATTCCACCATATCGCCCTCCCCGATATAAGAAAGGTAGGAAGGGTTATCCTCCAGCTTCAAAGGAAAGGTCTCCGGCAGTTTGGCGCTGGGATTTACCTTGCCAAACAAAATATCGCAGACCGCACCGCCCACTGCCTGACCGCCAAGATATGCCTCCACAATGCCCTTTACCTCATTCACCCAAGGCATTTCCACAGGAGAACCGTTGTGCAGTACCACCACCGTATTTGGCTGTACTTCCGCTATCTTGGAAATCAGCTCATTCTGACAGTCAGGCATCCGCATATGCTCTCTGTCAAATCCTTCCGACTCAAACGCATCGGGCAGCCCCGCGAAAATCACCGCCACTTTTGCCTTCTTTGCCGCCTCCACCGCTTCCATAAGGAGCTTGTCATCCGTCTTGTCCTCCTTATCGTCAAAGCCCTGCGCATAGGTGATATTAGTCATACCTTCCACCGCATCCAGCGCCGAAGTTACCTTATGGCTGTTGATATGGGAACTGCCGCCGCCCTGATAGCGAGGTGTCTTAGCATATTTCCCGATAATAGCGATCTCATCCTGTTCGGAAAGCGGGAGCACGCCTTCATTTTTTAGTAAAACAATGGTTTCCTGCGCCACTTTGCGGGCCGTCTCATGGTCTTTATCCCGGTCAAAAACTGCGCTCTTATCCCGATTTTCTACATAACGGTAAACAATGTTCAAGATGCGCCCCACTGCAGTGTCCAGCACTTTCTCCGGCAGTTCGCCGCTCTGCACCGCACCCACGATCAGCTTGTCATTAGAACCATTCGAGGAAGGCATCTCCAAATCCAGCCCTGCCTGTAAATCCTTTACACGGCTGTTGACTGCACCCCAGTCGCTCATCACATAACCGTCGAATCCCCACTCATCCCGCAGGATCTCCGTCAAATACTTGTGGTTTTCTGCCGCATAGGTGCCATTGATCTTATTGTAGGAACACATCACCGTCCACGGTTTTTCTTTCTTGACTGCCCCTTCAAATGCCGCCAGGTAGATTTCTCTGAGCGTCCGCTCATCGATCCTGGAGTCCGAAGACATCCTTCTGGTCTCCTGATTGTTCGCCAAAAAGTGCTTGATACTCGTCCCTACATTTTTACTCTGTATGCCATGAATCAAGGCGCCTGCGGTCTCACTCGCCACAAACGGATCCTCGGAATAATACTCAAAATTGCGCCCGCAGAGAGGAGAGCGCTTAATGTTTACGGCGGGGCCCAAGATCACGCTCACGCCCTCAGCCTGACACTCCTCACCCAGCGTCTCGCCCATCTGCCGCATAAGTTCTCTGTTAAAGGAAGCCGCCGTTCCGCAACCCGCCGGAAAACATACAGCCTTAATACTCTCATTGACCCCCAGATGATCTGCCTCCTGATCTTGTTTGCGCAGACCGTGCGGTCCGTCCGACACCATACTTGCCGGAATCCCCAGACGCTCCACCGCCTCCGTGTGCCAGAAATCCGCTCCGGAACACAGGGATGCCTTTTCTTCCAGTGTCATCTGTGAAATGATTTCTTTGATTTTTTCTGCTGTCATGCTATCCTCCATTCTGCCGTTTACTCTATCGGCCTCACACATGATCGGGACGACTTTCGCGCCTTCTCCACCACATTAAAAACCGTCCCTCGTTATGTTCTTAGTGTAACATGACAAGGGGCGGAGTCCAATAAATTTTTTTATAATTTCTGAACTATTCTATTTTTAATCATCATCCTCTTTGGACTGTTCCGCCTCCTTCACTATCTCATCAATAAGTTTTCCAAAATCTACGGCGTTTTTAGAGGTGATAACCGACCTTCCTGTTTCCACCTCTAAAGCTTGCCTTGCAATTCCCGCCACTCGTCCCCTACGACGGGCAATCTCTTGATTTTCTTCAAAGGTTGTCGGCTTTTCCTCTTTGGATATATCGGTAGTAGAAGTTTCCGCAAGCATATTCAAGATAAGCTCTGTGGTACTCATGTTGTCGCGCAAATTTTGTTTTTTCAAGCCTTTCAGCTTTTTATATTGCTGCGTGTTCATACCGGACCAAGCCCGTGTAATCTCATTGGTCAAGATTGCATATTCTTTGCCCTGCGTGACACCTCTTTCCTGCCATTCGTCAGTCAGCTCTTTGCGGACTTGAATAGCCTGTAAACGTTGATTGATCCATTCTCGTGTGTAGCCTTTTTGCAGATATGTAGCAAGGGCACGGTCAATCGTAAGCTCTGGATCAATGATTTCCTCAATCCGCTCTGCACCGACTGTAGCTAACCATGCTTTGAACGGCTCTGCTTTCGGTGAGGGAATTGACTGAATAATACGCAAAAGCTGTTCCATCGTTGCGACATCTGTCATTCTTTTTTTGCCGTCTGCTGCAGTCATTTTCAAACCGTGACAATTTGTCACGGTTTCATTTCCCTCATTTTTAAGCCGCTGTTTCAGCTTACGCCAATATGCCGCCGGGTCAGCGCTGTCTGTCAGTACTGCCACCACATCCACAACCGAGAAATACCATTCTTCCTGTTCTTCATCCCAGGCGGTACGGATTTTTCTATCCTCAAATAACTGAATTTTATCGTTTCCCATATATCGATACCTACCCTTTCCACCATATCTTCTGTTGTAGTTCAAAGAAAACTCCGACAGAAACTGTCATGAACGTGCCGAACGCACATCTATTTGAATTTCTCTGATGGGTTTATTTTACAGGGCGGAACATTCAATGTCAAGGAATGAAAATCGGACGTAAATCGCCAAACAGGAAAAATGCACATACCATATCTTGCGATAGGCATCCGTAATCTCTCTACTTTTATCAATATCTTGCTACCCGTTGCTTGGTGTTCGTAATCCCGTTTATTATTTTTCTACAGACTAACGCAAAAAGTTCTTATTGGCATACACCACCCGATACTTATCCCTGCGACTCTCAAAAAAATAGGTGATCAAACGCTCCGAAACAAACCCCGGATAACGATTCTGATAGGAGTCTTCTCGCTCTCCTCCATGCTCTGCCACCGCAAAGAGGATGGGGAACATCCACTCGCAAAGCGCATCCAACACCGGTTTACGCGCTATCAGCATATTACAGGGCGAGTACAGATTTCCATCAAAAAAACTGTTTCACCGTCTCATATTCTTCAGCAAGCTCCTTCTCAAAATATGCCATCAGGTATTCCCAATCTGACGCGGTATGTCTCTCTTTATAGTTCTCCGCAATACTGGGGGCGACATACAGAGGCACATTAGCGTTACAAAAAGGAACCATTAATTGGTTATCATTAAGAACGGTTTGTCGTCCGAAGTACGCATCATTCCTATTAAAAATCAACCCCTGTATATCCTTTAACCACTCAGTGATATAAACCAATTCACCACTGTCTATATCCAGTCGCACAATCGCCTGCTAAATATTGGTAGCATGAAGATAGCTCTCCCATACACTTCCATTCCGCCAAAAAGTGGTTGATTCAAACTGCATCCTATCTGGTCTTCCTCTAAGCTAATCTTGCTAAACACACCTTTTTTAATATCATAAACCGCTATGCTCTTCGCATTAAAAGGTGCAAAAAATATCCTTCCTTCGACAATCCCCATCGATTCATACAAACGTCCTGTCCCATAATCTTCGTCGGGAAAGAGACCCACTAATTTCGTTTCTCCTGTCAGAAGATTCATAGAAAACAGGCTATTAAAGTCATACGCCATAAACCAAAGCGTATCTTTATCAACAACCGCGTCAATAATCGACACTCTGACACAATCATTTCCGTTATTTTTTTGTAGCCTCTCCTCTACTACATCTACATCCTGCACCATCACCGGCATCCCCTTCTCCCGGCACAGCTGCACTACAGAACTCCCATCTCCATAATACGCATCGCTCAATACCACCGCCCGATCTAACTCCGCGCTGTCGTCATAAATCCCCCAACCTTCTTCTATATATCTATCCCGAATTTTCCGGTAGTCCTCCCAACGCTGTGGCCTCATGCTCTCGATGGTGGCCTTGATTAACGGGTGGGGTCTCCACAGTAGCGCCACCTCGTCACTGTTTTCCTTAAATATCTCAAACACCGACTCCATCTTCTTAAGCATCTTCTCATCATGGTGCAAAAGTGCACTCACGCTGGTATTGTAAAAAACAACCTTCTTCCTGCTCCCGTCTGGTCTCTCGATAATATTCAGCCACTCCGTCGGAATCTCCAAATCCTCTTTCTTTGTATTGAGCACCTTATCCAGCTTTGGCGAACCCGTCCCCAAAAATTTCTTTTCAAGAAATCTTCTGTCCACATGCTCGCCGGGCAGCCCCATCTCTTTTGCGGCTTTCAGATATTCGTTAATATAAATCTGACGCGTGTTCTCCGACTGGACGATCACCTGATTGGCATAAATCGTCCCAGGCACAAAACAGAAGTGTTTCATCCCTTCAATCGCCGCCTGATCCTCCGGCTCGATCTCTCCCAATATAAAATAAGGAATATATACTAACTTATCTGTAAAATTTCTCAGGTTCTTGGAATAAAAATAGGGATGCACGCTGGTCACATGGTTACACTCGTCATACGGATTGTGAATATAGATGACATCAGGACGGCGTGCTTCCAGATCGTATTCATCATAACGGGTGATTGGCACATCCTTAGGATACAAATCTCCTTCGTAATGCTCCTCCTTGAAATTCCCGTCAGGATTTTTATCATAATAAGGAATGGGAATCACATAGGCATTGCAATTCGGATCAGCATCCGCCGCCTTCCACACGCTTTCCAGAGAATCCCACATAGATGCCTTGTAAGGAAGAAATACGACTTCCTTTTTATCTTCCGGAAGATCGTATTTAATGCTGTTTTGCAGGCTTGTCAACTGCTTTTGGATTTTCTTTGCCGTCTTGCGGCGAAAGATCTCGTCAAGCAGCCTTTCATTCATCTGATAAAGATTTTCGCAATAATCTTCCAGAATCTGCACAAGCGGGGCATAGTCTTCGCCATACGCTTCTATGGTGTTGCCCAGCATGATCGCGAACTCCTGACACTGCACGAGAGCCTCAGATGCGCCCTGTGGATTGACTGTTGCTGTCTTTGCCACGGCATCGTTTGCACGGAGCAAGGTATCTACTGTCTGCAGCATATCCTTTTTCTTATATCGCTCCACTGCCAATTGCCATCCTTTCCGCAACACGCACCCGGTCCGCTGCTGATTCCTCTTTTAATATGGTATATTGGTTACTCTTGCGAGTAATGCGGGAATTCCGCTTCGCTCCCGGTACCTCTCCGTTTCCGGAGTTCCCTGGGTCTTGGCATACCCAATACCCGGCTTTCGCCAGCTTCTAATGCCGTTCTTTTTTTATATCATGAGGTGTCCTTCACAGTCCTTGCGGTAAAATGCCGCGAGGTGGCGACATTTATCTGCGGATTCTTCCCTTATGAACCTTGTCGACTACAAATCCCTGTCATACTTCACTTCGTCTCAACAGCATCTGTGATATCGATAATACCATCTATGCCTCTGGCCAAGACATTCCTTGCAGCATTTTCGCGCTCGGAAAGCTTTGCGCCGCAAGTCTTGCAGGTAAAGATATCCTGCGTTTTCTCCCCAATCGAACCGCATTGACTGCATACACGACTAATGTCTTTTGCAAAGACTTCAACCAGAGAAATAGACTGTTCCCTGCATTTCTGGATCAGTCGGCTCCTGACATACCCCTTTTGCCACAAGCTGACAGAACTATTGATTTTCTTATTTACGCCCGCTTTCGAACTTTGCGGCAGCTTGGGAAGATAAATCACAGCCGGCTTTTCTGTCCGCAGCATCCGATTGATCTCAGCATTGATATAGCTGTGCAGGGCTTCTTCCAGTTTCTGCCTGCCTGCCATATATTTTTCCTGCCGGGATTTGTATCTTTGTTCCTGCGGTATCTGATATTGCCCTCCCTGACGTACTCCGAAAGAGCATACTGATATTCACGATACCTTTCCCCGTATATATGGTTCTCGTCCGTCACAAACATCGTGCGGATTCCCATTGCCAATCCGATTTCCCGCTGATAATCCGCATGCTGTCTGACTCTCATCTCGACCGGCACATGAATGATGATATTGCCTTCCTCAGGAAATAGCCGGACGGTAAGCTGCCTGGTATAATGGTTATTGTCTGTCAAAGGAATGAAAATCCGCTTTCTCTTTTCCTTAGCAGCAAGGTAAATTCCATGGTCATCATAGCGATAGGCCCGTTCTCCCACAGAAAAAGTGTACGCCGAGTCCGTCTGCAGTTTTTTTAATTGCCTGCGCACCTGTCGGCGTAAGTACTGATTGAGGTGGTTTTCCTCTACGCCTGTCCGCACTTTTTGAAATGATTTTTCCCAATCTTCAGGCAGCTGTAGTTCTTTTTTCAGAAGGATCGCTTCCAGACAATCGCTCTGCTTCATAACAAACCGCAGATAGTGTCTGTCCTCCGACGTCAGGTTTTCATTTTCACGAATACATTTTTCAATCCTGCTTTTTGCCTGCGTCCACTGGTTTTTGATATCACCAAGCGCATCAAAGACAGCCAAATAGAAATAAACCGACGGCAGACCGAGGCTCGCCCGCAGACCACTTGCCGTCATCTCATTCTGCACGGTATAGCCGGGATAGAGTTTCGGCAGGCTTTTGATGCCGCCGTAACGCTGATACACATAATTCTTGACAGTACTGTAATCCTTTGCGATTTCCACCAATTTTTTCATATCCGCCTCCGAAACAGGCGCACTATTATATTGATGTACGGTCTTGCATACAGTGCTTGACGGCATATTGCAACGTTTGGCTCCTCATATTTTCCCAGGCAATTCGCAGAATCGGATATTCTGCAAATTGGAGAATATTGCCTTGGTGAAACAAACGTTTTTTATATTTGACCACATAATTGACCATAATCATCCGATAGTGCATTCAAATATTTACGCTTGGTATCCATGCTGGGATGGACATAGCGATTCAAAGTAATCTGCACATCTGAATGCCCCAAAATTTCGCTAAGACTTTTGATATCCATACCATTGTCAATACAGTTTGTAGCAAAAGTGTGTCTTAAGATATGAAAATTATAGTGTGGCGCATTAATCTTTTCCAAATATCTTTTAAAGTGATTCTGATAGGTGCGAGGTTCCATGGGGCGGTCTTTTTGTAAAAGATAGACCTGCCCTTCTTTTTGAAATGCAGTAAGAATTGACAGTAAAGAATCTGATATGGGAATTTCACGATTAGAGGAAACACTTTTGGGAGGCGTTTCTAAAAGGGTCGTTTTTACCGGGCCTTCTACACTTTGGATTCTCTGTACGGTCCTGCTTACATGAATCAGACCATTGTTTTTTTCGATATCATCCCATTTTAGAGCACACACCTCTCCCAAACGCAGACCTGTAGAAAGGCAAAGATATATTCCTGCTTTGGAAATATCCATGTCCTCACATAGAAATTGCATCAGTCTTGCCTGTTCTGCGCGGCTCATAATTTCCAGAGCCTGTGATTTGTTTTTAATAGAAATATTTGAAATAGAAGGAACAGGGTAAGCATACTGCTTTTCTGCATAGCGAAAAATCTGTTTAATGACCAAAAGAACACTTTGACGAGTCGCATCTGAAACTGTCATTGCACTAATTTTTTTTTGGATATAGTTGTTTGTCATTCGGGAAAATCGATCATCATGAAAGTTTGGCTGAATATGACACTGAAAGATCGTTTTATACTTTACATAGGTTGAATATTTTCTATTTGATTCTATATGAGTAAGCCATTCCTCCGCGAGGGCACAAAAGCTCCCTTCGTAATCTGATTTTTTCCCACCAATTATCAGGCTGATTGGTTCCTCCTTTTCAGCAGCCTTCTTCTGAAAAATCAGTTTTTCTTTTACTTCGGTATAAGTTCTCCCATAAACTGAGCGATAGCATTTACTCCCATTTTCTGACAGTACTTGATATCGCCCTTCCCACCTTCCGTCTGTACGTTTCCTAATGTTGTCACCTCGTCTGGACATATGTCATTCTCCTTTCTGACCATTTTTTGACCATAAATATACCACTTATGGCATTTTAAGGGACAAATTATTACAAAATTTTACAGTGGGTTAAGAAGCGATCGTCGAAGAAACCTTCATTATAGATGTGTAAAAAAAGGAAGTATGTTAAGGAATTATATTGTGTGTTACCAGAGCTCTTGGAGGATTTGCCAATGGAACGGGTGATTGGCCTATACAAATTTGACAAAATGGGTTGTGTAAAGTATAATTATTGACGATACATTATTTGCAGAAATGATATAATAACTGACTGAAATAGCTCTTTTCGCAGAATATCCAATTCTGCGAATTTTTACATCTATCTTTAATTTGTTTCTATTAATCATATGTTCTATCTATTATGCACAAACAATATGTTGTGTCTGATCCTCTGTTTTCCCGTCCACCTTACCAATA
>ERZ779633.132-NODE-132-length-30803-cov-8.245870_pt1 | contig 30803 bp, 24 predicted proteins | sample MGYA00514195_ERZ779633 | MGnify/ENA primary metagenome ERZ779633 (study PRJEB29562, sample SAMEA4376707) | mouse gut metagenome | isolation source: Cecum | study: EMG produced TPA metagenomics assembly of the A DSS colitis mouse model was used to assess the...
GCGAGGACGGCAGCAAGGTCATTACCGTGACCAAGCCCGACGGTTCTAAGACAGTAACCGTGGAGCAGCCGGATGGGACCAAGTCGGAGACTGTTACCACCAAGGACGGCGACGTGACCATCACCGTCACCGACAAGAACGGTGAAGAGTTGGTCAAGGCGGAAATTCCCGCCACCATCCCCGAGCCTGAGACCAAGTTCGAGGACCTGGATACCACCCCATGGGCGGAAGAAGCCATTAACAAGGTGGCCGGGCTGGAGCTGGTCAACGGCACTGGTGAGAACAAGTACAGTCCCATCGCCCCCATGACCCGCGGTTCCCTCGCTACCGTCCTTCACCGCCTGTCTCAGGGCAAGACGGACTATGAGAGCACCTTCAAAGACGTTGCTCAAGGCAGGTACTACACCGAAGGTGTAGCCTGGGCTGCTAAGGCAGGCGTTGTGAAGGGCATAACTGACGAGATATTTGCCCCTGAACAGACCATCACCCGGGAACAGCTGGCGGTGATGATGGCCCGGTACGCCAAGCTGGTGGGCCTGAACACTAAGGCGGACGCCAAGGCTCTTGACCGGTTCACCGACGGCGACGCCACCGGGACCTGGGCCGTGGACGGCGTAGCCTGGTGCGTCCAGAACGGCATCCTCAAGGGCAAGGGCAACGATACCCTCGATCCCACAGCGGAAGTCACCCGCGCGGAGGTGGCTGTGATGCTCGACCGGTTTATCGCCCTGCTGAAATAACCAAACGATCCGCACATAAGGAAGGGCCTCGGCTTACGCCGAGGCCCTTTTTTGCGGACCGCCGGGGGCGATGCGTGCCGGTGGCACGCGTCCCATCGCACGACCGAGCCGACAGGCGAGACCGGCGGTCCCTACACAAACCAGGAAGGAGCGTATAGGGGCGGACCTATGTGTCCGCCCGTCGGCCAATACCCCGCGTTTTCGGGCGCACACATAGGTGCGCCCCTACTTTATTTGCGCGCCTTCATCTGTCCCTCGTAATCCTTTAAGGACGCCAGGGCTTCCTTGGACATGGGGAGGATGACGATAATGTTAAACACGGTCATCAGGCCCACGCCCACGTCGCCCAGGTCCCAGATGAAGGTATAGGCGGCTTCAATAGCCTTGGTGATCCAGTGCATAACATGTTTCTCATGTCTCTCTTATGGTTGCCGGAACAAGGGTAACGTAAGGCTAGTATATCTGAGAGGGGCGGTTTTGTCTACCATTATAAAAAGAAATTACTTGAAAAACCCTGGTGTGTGTGGTATACTGGGCCTCGCTCATTGGCTGAAAATGGATGGGAGGGGAGAGCTGTGCGGAGAAAATTTCATCTGCTTAAGCGCCGGGCGCTGAACCCGACCCGCATCGTGGCCGGGTCCTTTGCGGTCATCATCGCCCTGGGAACGCTGCTTCTGACGCTGCCTCTGGCCTCCCGGGACGGACAGTCCGCCAACGTGCTGACCAGTCTTTTCACCGCCACATCCTCCACCTGTGTCACCGGTTTGGTGGTGGCGGATACGGCCACCCAGTGGTCCTTCTTTGGTCAGGTGGTCATTCTGGCCATGATCCAGCTGGGCGGCCTGGGTTTTATCACGGTGATGACCCTCTTCTCCCTGGTGGTGCGGCGGAAAATCGGACTTTCCGAGCGGCTCATCATGGTGTCCAGCCTGAACCTCAACAACATGAGCGGAGTCGTCCGGCTGGTGCGCTTCACCCTCAAGTGGACCCTGTGCTTCGAGGGGATGGGGGCACTGCTCCTGATGACCCGCTTTATCCCTGCCTACGGCTGGGGACAGGGCGTTTGGATGGGGGTGTTCCACGCCGTATCCGCTTTCTGCAACGCGGGGTTTGACATCCTGGGGTTGGACAAGCCCTATCAAAGCCTGGTCCCCTTCCAAAACGACCCGGTGGTGCTGTTTGCCGTGATGGCACTGATCGTCATCGGCGGCCTGGGCTTTTTCGTGTGGAGCGACATTGCCCAGAACCGTCGGTGGAGGAAGCTCACCCTTTACACCAAGCTGGTCCTGGTGATGACGGCGGCGCTGCTCCTGATCGGCTGGGCCATCCTGGCCGCGGTGGAGTGGCACAACCCGGAGACGCTGGGCGAGATGTCGGTGGGCGGCAAGCTTATGAACGCCCTATTCCAATCTGTCACCTTCCGCACGGCGGGCTTTTCCGCCATTGACCAGGGAGGGCTGCGGGACACCTCCCAGGCTCTGGGGTGCATCCTCATGCTCATCGGCGGTTCCTCCGGCTCCACGGCGGGCGGCATCAAGACGGTCACCGTGGCGGTGCTGGGGCTCAGCGTGCTGGCGGGGTTCCGGGGGCGGAGCACGGTGACCATCGGCGGGCGCTCCATTGACCGCCGACAGCAGACCAGCGCTACAACGCTGATGCTGACAGCTCTGCTCTTTTTCCTGATCGGCTCGATGTTTCTCTCCCTCTTTGACGCAATTCCTTTTATGGATGCGGGCTTTGAGGTGGCCTCCGCTCTGGGGACGGTAGGGCTGACGGTGGGCATCACCCCCATGCTGTCCATTCCCTGCCGGGTGTTTCTCATTCTCTTGATGTATCTGGGGCGGGTGGGCATCTTATCCTGCTCTATCGCCTTTTCCAGCCCGCGCGCTGTGGCGCGGGAGACCAAGATCAAGTACCCGGTCACCGACGTGATGATCGGCTAAGGAGGCAATGTAAAGATGAAGACCTTTCTTGTGATCGGCTTAGGCCGCTTTGGGGCCGCCGTGGCCACTGAGCTGTGCGTTTTGGGCAACGAGGTGCTGGCCATGGATGTCCACGAGGACCTGGTCCAGGCGGCGGCGCCTCATGTGACCCACGCCGTCACCGCCGACGCCCGGGACCCGGAGGTCCTGCGCGCTTTGGCCGTCCGAAACTTTGACTGTGCTGTGGTGGCAGTGGGCGGTGATATCGGCAACAGTGCTTTGATCACCCTTAATTTAAAGGAGCTTGGGGTCAATAAGGTCGTCTGCAAGGCCGCCAGCCATACGCACCGTAAAGTGTTGGAGAAGATCGGTGCGGACCGGGTGGTGTTCCCCGAGCACGAGATGGGCAACAAGCTGGCACACGCCCTGTCCAGCTCCCATGTGCTCAACTTCATCGAGCTGTCCGACGAGGCCAGCATCGTGGAGGTGCCCGTGCCCGCCATGTGGGTGGGCAAGACCATCCGGGAGATCGACGTGCGCAATGCCTACGGCGTCAACGTGATTGCTCTGCGGCGGGGGGAGAAGCAGAAGTTCGTCATTGCTCCCGGCGGCGACGCGACGCTGGCGGAGCAGGATGTGATCGTGGTGTTGGGACTGGATAAGAACATCAATGCCATCCAGAAGCTGTGATGGAGAAAAAGCTGGTCACGAGCCGTCAAAATCCCCTGTGCGCCCATTTGCGCAAGCTGGCCAAAAGCGGCGGCTATCGCCGGGAGACCGGGGAATACCTGGCGGACGGCGAGAAGCTGTGGCAGGAGGCCGTGCGGTGGGGCGTGCCCGTCAAGCGGGTCGTCACCATCGCGAAAAGCTCCTTTGGAGCCGGTCTGACCGTTCCGGAGGGGGTGGAGCATATCGAGGTCCCATCGGAGCTGATGGCCTATCTGTCGCCTATGGAGACGCCCCAGGGGGTGCTGTTCACCGTGGAGCGGCGAGAATGGTCCCTGCCCGCACCGGAGAAGGGGCGGTATCTGGCTTTGGACGGCCTTCAGGACCCGGGCAACGTGGGGACCATCTGGCGCACCGCCGACGCTCTCGGGGCGGACGGGCTCTTTTTGCTGAACCACTGCGCGGATTCCTTTCACCCCAAAACGGTGCGTTCCACCATGGGGGCGTGTTTTCGTCTTCCGGCGTGGGAGGTCTCTCTGGACCAGCTGAAGGAATTTGCGGCGGAGAGCGGCATGACCCTGTGCGCCGCCGCCTTAGGGAAGGATTGCCAGACGCTGGGGATCTTTGACCTAAAGGGCTGCCTGCCCGTCATCGGCAACGAGGGCCACGGCATTTCGGAGGAGGTCCTGGCGGCCTGCGGACGGCGGGTAATGATCCCCATGCGGGAGCGGTGCGAGTCGCTGAACGCGGCAGCCGCGGCGACGGTGATGCTCTGGGAGCTGGGGCGGGGCTGACCGAAAGAAGAAAGAGAAGGAGGGGCCGAGGAATGGCGAGCTTGAAGTACTGGCTTTGGCTGACCACCCGGAAGGGACTGTCTAACGTGGGCGTGCTGGGCCTGCTGGACCACTTCGGCACGCCTGAGGCCGCCTATTTTGCCGACCCGGCGGAATATGACCTGGTCCCCGGTCTGACCGGAGTGAGCAAGGGGGCCCTCCTGGACAGATCCATGGGGGAGCCGGAGCGGATCCTGGCCGAATGCGACAGGCTTGGCCACCGCATCCTCACCTTTGGAGACGCCGGATATCCAGAGCGTTTGCGGAATATCTATGACCCTCCCGCGGTACTCTATCTGCAAGGGAGGGACATTTCCTTTGACGACCAGGTGGCCATCGGCGTGATCGGCGCCAGAGAGCCCACCGCCTACGGCATTGCCCAGGCCCAGCGGCTGGGCTACGATCTGGCCGCCCAAGGGGCGGTGGTGGTGTCCGGTCTGGCCCGGGGCCTGGACAGCGAGGGGCTGCGGGGCGCCCTGCGTGGTGGTGGGACCGTATGCGCAGTGCTGGGCTGTGGCCTGGACGTGATCTATCCCCGGGAGAACCGCTTTCTCTATCAGGATGTGGCCGCGGCGGGTCTGCTGATCAGCGAGTATCCTCCGGGAACGGAGGCCAGAAGGGGGAACTTTCCGGCGCGCAACCGGATCATCAGCGGACTGTCTCTGGGCGTCGTGGTGGTAGAGGGCGGTTATCCCTCAGGCACACAGATTACCGCCCGGGCGGCGCTGGACCAGAACCGGGACGTGTTTGCCGTGCCGGGTCCAGTGGATGCCCCTATGAGCTATACGCCAAATCTTCTCATTCGCCGGGGCGAGGCCATGTTGGTGACCTCCGCCAGTGATATTTTGCAGGAATATCAAGCCATGTATCCTAACAGGATCAAGCTGAAGCCGGGGCTGGCGCCCGATACTCCCGCCATTGCGCCGGGGGTCCAGCCCCGCAGCCCGGAAGCGGCGGAGGAGACCGCTTTCGAAGACTTTGCGGCGACGACAAAGTCTGCCGCGGTAGAAAAAAGGGTTGACAAGGGAGAAGAAATTCCCTATATTCATTGGAAGAAGCTCACGCCGGCGCTGACCGACGACCAACGGGACGTACTGCTGGCCCTGCGGGAGAAGGAACTGGTGATGGACGAGATCATCGACGCCACTCAGATTCCCACACGGCGGTGTACCTCGGCGGTGGTGATGCTCCAGCTGGCGGGCTTTGTCAGCGAGGAGGCGGGGAAGCGGTTCGCCGCCACCGTGCGTATCTATACAGAGGCATGAACGAAATGAAATTCTATTGTTGACCGGGAGGCAGGCTATGGCAAGCAAGACTGATCTGGTGATCGTGGAGTCACCCGCCAAGGCGAAAACCATTGGAAAATATCTGGGGCCAAACTATCAGGTGGTGGCCTCGATGGGGCACGTTCGCGACCTGCCCAAGAGCAAGCTCAGCGTAGACGTAGAAAGCGGCTTTGCACCCAACTATCAACCCATCCAAGGCAAGGAGGACATCATCCGCGACCTGAAGCGGGCCGCCAAGAAGAGTGATCGAGTCTTTCTTGCCACCGACCCTGACCGCGAGGGGGAGGCCATTTCCTGGCATCTGAAGGAGCTGCTGGAGCTGCCTGACGAGCGCACCTACCGGGTGACTTTCAACGAGATCACCAAGAAGGTGGTCACCGAGTCCATTGCCCAGCCGCGCGCCATTGATCAGAACCTGGTGGACGCCCAGCAGGCGAGGCGCATTCTGGACCGCATCGTGGGCTATGAGCTTTCTCCGCTTCTCTGGAAAAAGATCCGCCGGGGCTTGTCCGCCGGGCGGGTGCAGTCGGTGGCTACCCGCCTTGTGGTAGAGCGGGAGGAGGAGATCCGGGCCTTTGAGAGCCAGGAGTATTGGTCCATTGACGTGGACTTCTCCCGTATCGCCCCCAACATCGGCAAGTTCAAGGCGTCCTTCCACGGTAAGGATAAGAAGCTGGAGCTCCACAGCCGTGACGAGGTGGATGCTGTCCTGAGTGCCGTGAAGGGAAAAGACTTTACGGTATCACAGGTCAAGAGGCAGGATAAGCTCCGCAACCCCGCGCCGCCCTTTATCACCTCCACCCTTCAGCAGGAGGCGTCCCGTAAGCTGGGGATGCCTCCCCGCCGCACCATGTCCATTGCCCAGCAGCTCTATGAAGGCGTGGATATTACCGGCGAGGGCACTGTGGGTCTGATCACCTACATGAGAACGGACTCTCTGCGCCTCTCGGAGGAGGCTATTGCCTCCGCCCGGAGCTTTATCCTGAGCCGCTACGGCCAGGCCTACTATCCCGACAAGCCCCGGCGCTACAAGACCAAGTCCGGCGCCCAGGACGCCCACGAGGCCATCCGGCCCTCCGACGTGCGTTTGGACCCCGAGAGCATCCGCAAGGACCTGACCGCCGAGCAGTATAAGCTCTATAAGCTCATCTGGAGCCGCTTCCTAGCCTGCCAGATGGCCTCCGCCGTCTACGACAGCGTGTCCATCGACGTGGAGAGCGCGGGCTATATCTTCCGCGCCAACCATTCCTCTGTGAAGTTTAACGGCTTTACGGCCGTTTACGAGGAAGGCCGGGACGACGAGGAGGAAGAGGTCCAGTCTCCGCTGCCCGATCTGAAAGAGGGGGAGGGAGTAAAGGCTGAAAACTTCACACCAGAACAGCACTTTACCCAGCCCCCGGCCCGCTATACTGAGGCGACGCTGATCCGCGCGCTGGAGGAAAAGGGCATCGGCCGCCCGTCTACCTACGCACCCACCGTGTCCACTATCATGGACCGGGAGTATGTCATCAAGGAAGGGCGTAATCTGCGCCCCACCCCTCTGGGTGAGGTGGTCACCGGGCTGATGCGCGACAAGTTTCCCGACGTGGCCGACCCCGCCTTTACCGCCCGGATGGAGGGGCGGCTGGACCAGGTGGAGTCCGGGGAGGAGAACTGGGTCAAGCTGTTGGACAGCTTCTACGGCGAATTTGAAAGCAACCTCAAAAAGGTGGAGAGCGAGCTGGACGGCACCCGCCTCAAGGTGCCCGACGAGGTCTCGGAGGAGATCTGTCCCCAGTGCGGCAAGCAGCTGGTGGTGAAGTCAGGGCGGTTTGGGCGGTTTTTGGCCTGTCCCGGCTGGCCGGAGTGCGACTTTACCATGCCTTTGGTGGTGGAGATGCCCGGCAAGTGCCCCCTGTGCGGCGGGCGCATTCTGAAACGCACAGGCAAGAGCAAAAAGACAGGCAAGCAGTATACCTTCTATTGCTGTGAGCACCGCAGTGCCCGGGACGAGAGCAAGAAGTGCGAGTTCATCACCTGGGACGTGCCGGTAAAGGACAACTGTCCCGTGTGCGGCCAGACCATGTTCAAGACCGCCGGAAAGGGCGCGCACAAGCCCTTCTGTATCAATGAGCAGTGCGCCAACTTTACCCCCGAGGAAAAGCGGGGCGGCTACCGGCGCAGGAGCGCGGAGGGGGACGCCGCCGAGGAAAAGACCCCCGGGAAGAAGACCGCCGCCAAAAAGACGGCGGCGAAAAAGACCACAGCCAGGAAGACGGCCACGAAGAAAACGACCACAAAGAAAACGGCGGCGAAAAAGACCGCCGCCAAGAAGTGATGGAGCAGGTCACAGTGATCGGCGCGGGGTTGGCAGGCTGTGAGGCGGCCTGGCAGCTAGCCCGGCGGGGGATCCCCGTGCTTCTGCGGGAGATGAAGCCGGAGAAACGGTCCCCGGCCCATCACCGGGATGAGTTTGCCGAGCTGGTGTGCTCCAACTCTCTGCGCTCCGACCAGCTGGAAAACGCCGTGGGCCTCCTGAAGGAGGAACTGCGGCGGGCCGGAAGCCTGATCCTCTCCTGCGCTGACGTCCACCGGGTGGAGGCGGGAGGAGCTTTGGCGGTGGACCGTTACGGCTTTTCCGCCGCGGTGACCGAGCAGATCCGGTCCCAGTGCAATATCACCGTGGTCCCGGGTGAGGTCACAGAGCTTCCCGGCGAGGGTGAGGTCATCGTTGCCACCGGGCCGCTGACCTCCGAGCCGCTGGCGGAGAGCATCCGGCAGTTTTTCGGCGGAGCGGAGTATCTGAGTTTTTTTGACGCCGCCGCGCCGCTGGTGAGCTTTGAGAGCATCGACCTGGAGCAGGCGTGGTTTGCCTCCCGCTATGATAAGGGTACGGCGGACTACATCAATTGCGCCTTGAGCGAGGAGGAATACGACGCCTTTTGGCAGGCGCTGACCACCGCCCAGGAGGCGGAGGTCCACGGCTTTGAGGACGCCGGGGTGTTTGAGGGCTGTATGCCCGTGGAGGTCATGGCCCGCCGGGGTAGGGACACTCTGCGCTACGGTCCCTTAAAACCCAAGGGGCTGAGGGACCCGAAAACGGGACGGGAGCCCTACGCCGTGGTCCAGCTGCGGCAGGACAACGCCCAGGGGAGTGTCTATAATCTGGTGGGCTTCCAGACCCATCTTCGCTTTCCCGAGCAAAAGAGGGTCTTTTCCATGATCCCAGCCCTACGGAACGCGGAATTCCTTCGCTACGGGGTCATGCACCGCAATACGTATCTCAACTCGCCCAAGCTGCTGGACCGGTACTATCGGGTCCGCAAAGAGCCGCGGGTCATGTTTTCCGGGCAGATCACCGGGGTGGAGGGCTATGTGGAATCCACCGCCTCCGGCTTTGTGTGCGCAGTGGAGCTGGCCCGCCGCCTGCAGGGGCAGCCGCCGGTGGATTTTCCCCCGGAAACCGCCCTGGGCGCGCTGGCAGGGTATATTTCCAATGAAAGTGTGGCAGACTTCCAGCCGATGAATATCAACTTTGGGATCATTCCACCCTTGGATCACAAGGTCAAGGGGAAGCGGAACAAGAACGCCGAGTTGTCCGCGCGGAGCCTAGCCGCGCTGGACCAGCTGGCGCTGTAAGGAGGACCGGGAATGAAGGTGATCGTAGACGCCATGGGAGGGGACAACGCCCCCCGGAGCAACGTGCAGGGTGCGCTGAACGCGGTCAAGAAGTACGGGGTGGACGTGGTCCTGGTAGGCGACGGACAGATCCTCCTGGAGTGCTTAAAGGGTCTGGGAGTGGAGAATTTGCCCAAGGGGCTGGAGATCGTTCACGCCGGCGAGGTCATTACCATGGAGGACGACCCTGCCACCGCCTTCCGCCGCAAGAAGGATTCCTCCCTGACCGTGGGGCTGGAGCTGCTCAATGGAGGGGCGGGGGACGCCTTTGTGTCCGCCGGGTCCACCGGGGCACTGCTGTCGGCGGCCACTTTGCTGACTAAGCGGGTGAAGGGTATCCGCCGGGCCGCCCTGGCCCCGGTTGTGCCTACCGGGAACGGCGGAGCGGTGCTCATCGACTGCGGCGCCAACGCGGAGTGTACGCCGGAGTATCTGCTGCAATTTGCCTATATGGGCAGCTTCTACGCTCAGAAGGTCCTGGGCCGCCAAGCGCCGAAGGTGGGCCTGTTGAACATTGGCGTGGAGCCCTCCAAGGGGACCGGACTCCAGAAGGAGACTTACTTACTGCTGGAGGAGGCGGACCGAAGCGGCGGGCTCAATTTTGTGGGCAACGTAGAAGCCCGTGAGGCGGTAGAGGGCACGGTGGACGTTATCGTGGCCGACGGCTACGCGGGCAACATCTTCCTCAAAACCGTGGAGGGCGCGGGCAAGCTCTTAGGCCGGCAGATGAAGGGGATGTTCAAGAAGAATCTCCTGACCAAGCTGGCCGCGGTGCTGGTCAAGGACGGCATCCGGGAATTTAAAGCCCTGATGGACGCCGACGCGGTGGGCGGCACCGCCCTCATCGGCATCTCCAAGCCGGTCATCAAGGCCCATGGCTCCTCCAACGAGGTGGCCATTCAGAACGCCATCCGGCAGGGCTTTACCCTTGCACAGTCGGGGCTGATCGACGATATCACTGCCCACGTGGGATATATGAGCATGGAGCGGGAAAAAATGTGTGGCGAAAGCGTGGAAAAATCCTAATGCCTCTTGACACACAGGATAAAACTTCTTATTATAACAGAGCGATAACTTGCGGCCGGCATCCGGCCCAAAAGGAGCGAAGGACATGTTTGAAGAAATCGCAAAGATCATTGCGGAGCAGTTCGGCGTAGAGGTAGACACCATCACGCCCGACACCACCTTTGAAGAGGACCTGGGCGCCGATTCCATTGATATCGTGGAGCTGAGCATGGCCCTGGAGGATGAGTACGCTATTGGAGAAATGTCCGAGGACGACCTGGCGGGGATCTCCACCGTGGGCGACCTGGTGCAGTATATCCAGGGCCACGTAGAGGAATAAGGAGCCTATGCATCCGTTGGAAGACGTGCTGGGCTACCGCTTTGAAAAGCCGGCGCTGCTGGAGCGGGCGCTGACCCATAGCTCCTACGCCAACGAGCGCCTGGGCGGCGCGCTGGAGTGCAACGAACGTCTGGAGTTTCTGGGCGACGCCGTGCTGGGCATGGTAGTGGCCGACCACCTGTACCGGGAGCACCCAGACCTTCCTGAAGGGGACCTGACCCGCCTGCGGGCGTCCATGGTCTGCGAGGAGGCGCTGGCGGCGGTAGCCAAAAGCTGGGGTCTGGGGGAGCATCTGCGCCTGGGCCACGGCGAGGCGCTCAATGGCGGACAGGAGCGGGCCTCCATCCTGGCCGACGCGGTGGAGGCGGTGCTGGCGGCCCTCTATCTGGACGGCGGCATCGCCCAGGCGCGGCGTACCATCCGGGATGCGGTCCTCAGTCACGAGGCGTCCACAGGCCGTACCCGAGATCACAAGACGGCTTTGCAGGAGTTTGTCCAGCAGGAAAACGGGCACGTTTTGACCTATGAGTTGTTGTCTGCCCAGGGACCGGACCACCAGAAGACCTTTACTATGGCGGTGTTTTTAGACGGCCAGCAGGTAGGGCAGGGGGACGGCCACAGCAAAAAAGAGGCGGAGCAGATGGCCGCCAAGGCGGCTTTGGAGTCGCTTTGTGCGACCAAATGACCTGGCGCAAACAAAATAGGATAGGTGTGATAAAAGCTCCCGACGCTTCAGCCGTCGGGAGCTTTTTGCCGCCTTAAAAGAAGAGCCGTACCGCCAGGGCGGCGGCACAAAAACCTACAAAGTCAGCGCACAGGGCAGCGGGGATAGCATAACGGGTCTTTTTGATCCCCGCCGCGCCAAAGTAGACCGCCACGGTGTAAAAGGTGGTCTCGGTGGAGCCCAACATCACCGCCGCCACTCGCCCGACCTCTGAATCGGGGCCGTAGGTTTGGATGATATCCGCGCCCACGCCCAGGGCCGCCGAGCCGCTGATGGGCCGCACCAGCAGAAGCCCCACCGTTTCGGCGGGGATGCCCAGGGCAGAGAGAACGGGGGAGAGGGCCTGGGCCGCCAGCTCCAGCGCACCTGAGGCCCTGAGCATGGCGATGGCGGTCATCAGGGCGATGAGAGGCGGAGCGATGCGGTAGATCACGCTCAGGCCCTCTGCCGCGCCGTGGATCACGCCGTCGTAGACGTCCACCCGCTTGCACATGGCGTAGAGTGAAATGCCCGCCAGCATCACCGGCATCAACAGGTTCAAGGCCAGAGTCATATTCGTCACCCCGCCTTCTGCGCGCATAGGGAGCGGGAAAGGGTGGACCGGGCAGAGGAAGGCCAAAGCCTGGAAAAGAGCTTAACGGCGGAGACCCCGGTGAGGATGGATAGGGTGGAGGCAAGCCAGACGGCGGGGAGAATGTCAAAGGGGGTGGCACAGCCCGCCGCCGAGCGAAGACCGGCCACGGTGGTGGGGATGAGCTGGATGGAGGCGGTGTTGCACACGACGAACATGCAAAGCGCGTCGGAGGCGACGCCGGGGGAGCGCCGGGCCATGAGCCGGGAGGCCTCCAGCCCCAAAGGGGTGGCAGCGTTGCCCAGGCCCAGAAGGTTGGCTGAGATGTTGGCGGAGACGGCGTCCATGACTTCCTTGTCCCCGGTGCAGGAGGGGAAGAGCCGCCGCAGCAAGGGGCGCAGGAGGCGGGAGAGCCAATCTGCCAGACCGCACCGGCGCATCACTTCCATTACCCCGGTCCACAAGCAGAGCAGCCCGGCCATGGAAAGGCACAGCTCCACCCCCTGGGCCGCGCCGGAGACCGCCGCCGTGCCCACCGCCTCGCCGTTTCCGGTCAACAGTCCGCATATCAAGGAGATAACGATCATTCCCACCCAGAGCACCGACATTGCCACGTCTGTCCACATCCTTTCAGGGCATGAATATGAAAAACGGACAGAAATTATGACAAGTGACGAAACTCGACAAAAAATTTTTGGTGAAAATCGTGCAAGGATTTGAATTGACAGTATTCGCCAGCGCGGTATATAATAAAGCGTCCTTTGACCGACAACGTTGCATCAGGGAAGGAGAGTTTAGATGAAATCCACGGGCATTGTACGCAAGGTAGACGAATTGGGCAGGATCGTACTCCCCATCGAACTGCGGCGGACACTGGACATTGCCGAAAAGGACGCATTGGAGATTTACGTGGACGGAAACAGTGTGGTACTGAAGAAGTATCAGCCTGCTTGCGTGTTCTGCGGCGATTCAAGAGATGTAAAAGCCTTTCACGGTAAAAACATCTGCGCCAACTGCCAGCGCGAACTGACGCGGTAAGTAGAAAGCAAGTTAAAAGCGGTGTTTCGCATGGGCAGGAATGCGAAACACCGCTTTTTTGACTTTTGAGGAGAGCTTACTGTTTGTCTGCCTCCAGCGCCATGGCGTAGAGCAGATTGCGCTTGAGACCCAGCGCGTCGGAGACCTGGCGGACCGCCTCCTTTAGGGGCGCGCCCTCCCGACGAAGGGCGGCGACCTGAGCCAGGGCGGCGTCCAGGTCGGGCTCTTCCTCTTTGGCAGGTTCAGTCCCCGCCACCACCAAGACAAATTCTCCCTTGGGGGGCTGTTGGGCATAGCGGGCCGCGGCCGCCCCCAGGGTGGTGCGGACCACCTCCTCGTGGAGCTTGGTCAGCTCCCGGCAAAGCGCGACGCTTCGGTCGGGCCCAAAGACGGCGGCAAGGTCCTCCAAAGTGGTGAGCAGCTTGTGGGGCGCCTCATAGAAGATCATGGTGCGCGCCTCGTTTTTCAGGCTGTTCAGATGGTCCCGGCGGTTCTTCTTGTTCATGGCTAGAAAGCCCTCAAAGGTGAACCGCCCGGTGGGCAGGCCGGAGACAGACAGGGCAGTAGTGAGGGCACAGGGGCCGGGGAGGGCAATGACCTCCACGCCGTGGTCCACGCACAGCCGCACCATTTCCTCTCCCGGATCACTGACGGCGGGGGTACCCGCGTCGGAGACCAGGGCGCAGGTCTCGCCGTCCAGAAGGCGCTTTAGGATCGTCTGCCCACCGGCAGCGGTGTTGTGCCGGTAGTAGGCCACCATGGGCTTTTTGATGGTAAAATGGTTCAGGAGCTTGAGGGTTACGCGGGTATCCTCGGCGGCGATGAAGTCCGCCTGGGAAAGGGTCTCCACCGCCCTGGGCGACAGATCGGAGAGGTTGCCGATGGGGGTGGGGACCAGATAGAGAGTGCCGGGCATAGGAGCGCCGCCTTTCTTCCGTAGCTTTTTGGACCAGTATACCATACTTGCGGCTTGCAAGCAATCTTTAAGCGTGGTATAATACCTTTTAAACATTTCGATTTTTGGAGAAAGGATGAAGGACATGCTGAAACTCTTACAGCGGCTGGAGGAGGACTGCACTCTCTCCAACGCCCAGCTGGCGGCCCTGGTCAATTGCAGCGAGGACGAGGTAGCGGCGGTCCGCAGAGAGTTGGAGGAGCAACGGATCATTTTAGGCTATAAGGCCATCGTGGACTGGGACCGCACCCAGCGCGAGGCGGTGACCGCCCTCATTGAGGTGAAGGTCACGCCCCAGCGGGGGGAGGGCTTCGACCGCATCGCCCAGCGCATCTATCAGTATGACGAGGTGGAAAGCGTCTACCTTATGTCCGGCGCCTTTGACCTGACCGTTATCATCTCCGGGCGCACCCTGCGGGAGGTGGCCCAGTTCGTGGGCGAGAAGCTGGCCCCCATTGAGGACGTCACCGGGACCGCCACCCACTTCATTTTGAGGAAGTACAAAGAAAAACACCTGATCTTCCCCATCCAGGAGGTCCAGGAGGAAAGGTTCGTGCTTGAATGATGGATTATACAAAGATCATGTGCCGCCGGGTGCAGGAGATTCACCCCTCGGGCATCCGTAAATATTTCGATCTTCTTCAGGGCATGGAGGACGGCATCTCCCTGGGCATCGGGGAGCCGGACTTCCAGACCCCCTGGCACATCCGCGACGCGGGCGTCTATGCCCTGGAGCGGGGCTTTACCAAATATACCCCCAACGCCGGACTCTCCGACCTGCGCGCCGCCATTTCCCGGTATCTGAAGCGGCGGTTTGATTTGGAGTACGCTCCGACGGGAGAGATCCTGGTGACAGTGGGTGGCAGCGAGGCTCTGGACCTGGCCTTCCGCTGTCTGCTGGAGGAGGGGGACGAGGTCATTGTCCCCGCGCCCTCCTTTGTGTGCTACGGGCCGCTGGTGGCCATGACCCACGGCGTCCCCGTGCTGGTGGAGACCAAGGCGGAGGACGAGTTCCGCCTCACCGCCCAACAGCTCAAGGCCGCCATTACCCCCAGGACCAAAGCGGTGGTGCTGCCCTTCCCCAACAACCCCACCGGCGGCATTATGCCACGGGAGGACCTGGAGGCGTTGGCCGAAGTGCTCCGGGGCACCGATATCATGGTCATCTCCGACGAGATCTACGCCGAGCTGACCTACGGCGGCCACCACGTGTCCATGGCAAATCTGCCTGACATGAAGGAGCGCACCATCGTCATTAACGGCTTCTCCAAGGCCTATTCCATGACCGGCTGGCGGTTGGGCTACGTCTGCGGGCCTAAGCCCCTGGTGTCCGCCATGACCAAGCTCCACCAGTACGGCATCATGTCCGCCCCCACCAACAGTCAGTACGCTGCCATTGAGGCGCTCAACGAGGGCGACAAGGACATTGAGGCCATGCGGGAGGAATACGACGGCCGCCGCCGCTTCCTGGTGGACGGCTTCCGCAAGCTGGGGCTGAGCTGTTTCGAACCCCGGGGCGCGTTCTACACCTTCCCCTGCATCAAGTCCACCGGCCTTTCCAGCGAGGAGTTCTGCGACCGTTTCCTGGCGGACGAGCGGGTGGCGGTGATCCCCGGCTCGGCCTTCGGCCCAGGCGGCGAGGGGTATGTCCGGGCGTGTTACGCCGCGTCTATGAAAGACTTGGCTACCGCTCTGGAACGGCTGGAGCGGTTCCTGAATACACTGCACTGATGATCGGTAGGGGAGAGGTTTGCCCCTCCCGGAACGTGAGTGATATACGGCGGGAGGGGCAAGCCCCTCCCCTACAGAAATATGGGAAAGGAATGTGCTTATGAACATTGTCTGCCTGGACATGGAGGGTGTGTTGACACCGGAGATTTGGGTGGAATTTGCCCGGGAGAGCGGTATCTCCGAACTGACTCGTACCACCCGGGACGAACCGGATTATGACAAGCTGATGGCTTGGCGTATCGGCGTTTTGAAGGAACACGGTATGGGCATCAAGGAGATCCAGACGGTCATCGCCAAGATCGACCCCCTGCCGGGGGCAAAGGAGTTTTTGGACGCCCTGCGGCGGGAGACCCAGGTCATCATCGTCAGCGACACCTTTGAGGAATTTGCCATGCCTCTGATGGAGAAGCTGGGCCGCCCGTGCATCTTCTGCAACAATCTGGTGATCGACCCCGATGGGGAGATCACCGGCCACAGGATGCGCTGTACCGAGACCAAGCTGACCACTGTGAAGGCCCTGCAAAAGATGGGCTTCGATACTATTGCCGCCGGGGACAGCTACAACGACCTGGGCATGATACAGGCCAGCAAGGCAGGCTTTTTGTTCCGCTCCACCGACGAGATCAAAGCAGCTTATCCCCACATTCCGGCCATGGAGGACTACTCGGACCTGCTTGCCGCCATCGAGGCCGCGCTGTGAGCCTGCAGGAGGGACGAGAGCTGGCCTGCGCCAAGATCAACCTCTCGTTGGATGTGCTGGGCAAGCGGGAGGACGGGTACCACGAGCTTGCCATGGTGATGGCCACCGTGGACCTGGCGGACACGCTGACCTTTCTCCACGAGGGAGAGGGCGTGCGGGTGGAGAGTCAGGTGAGCTTTTTGCCCTCTGACCGCAGCAATTTGGCGGCAGCGGCAGCCTTGGCCTTTCAAAAAGCCACCGGGCGCAAGGTGGAGCCTCTTACTATTCGGATGGACAAGCAGATCCCTGTATGCGCCGGGACGGCGGGGGGAAGCTCGGATGCGGCGGCAGTTTTACGCTATCTGGACCGGGTCATGGAGACACATCTTCCTCTGGAGGAACTACAGGCCATCGGTGAGACCGTCGGCTCCGATGTACCCTACTGTGTCATGGGCGGGACCGCCCTGGCAGAGGGAAGGGGAGAGCGACTGACCCCGTTGCCGCCCTTGCCATCATGTCCGGTTGTGTTGTGCAAGCCTAACTTTCCGGTGTCCACCCCCGCACTGTTTGGCCAGTTGGACCGCTGTAAGCTTCGCCGCAGGCCGGATACCAAGGGGATTCTGGCGGCGCTGGAGGCGGGGGATCTGCAAGGAGTGGCACGGCGGCTCTACAACGTGTTTGAGGATGTGCTTCAGCCCCGGCAAAAACGGACGGTGGATACGATTAAAAATACCCTGATAAACCAAGGCGCGTTGGGCGCCGCCATGACAGGGACAGGGCCGACGGTATTTGGCCTTTTTGCAGACGAGGAAACCGCCCGAACTGCCTATGAGAGCCTCGCGGAGGACTATGCACACACATTTTTGTGCCATATCGTATGAAGAGGACCGACTTCGGTTAGAATCAGAGAAATCTGAGAAACGGAGTTGGTCCTTTTGTATTCAAAGAAGCTGAAACGTTGGGAGTTTGCCCTGTTGATCGGTCTGGCCAGCGCCATGCTGTGGGCTTCCGCCCTTGGGGGCGCGCAGGATGCTCTTGCTGAACAGGTCGTGCGGCTCCATGTGGTTGCAAACTCGGACAGCGAGGCCGACCAAGCCCTCAAGCTGAAGGTGCGCGACGCGGTGCTTGCGGAGGCTACCCCCTACCTCGCCGGTCTGGACCGGCAGGCGGCTCTGAACGCTTTGGAGGAGCTGTTGCCCTCTCTTGCTGGTGCGGCGGCAAGAGTAGTGGGGGAGCAGGGATATGACTACTCAGTGACCGCCAGCTTGCAGGAGGAACGCTTTCCCACCAAGCGGTATGAAGGTTTTGCCCTGCCTGCTGGAGAGTACATGGCGCTGCGGGTGCAGATTGGCAGCGGCGGCGGACATAACTGGTGGTGCGTGGTGTTTCCGCCCCTGTGTATGGGCAGCGTGGAAGAGACCGCCCAGCTGGATGACCGGGACCGCGCCCTCATCACCGGGGAGACTGAGGGCTATGTGGTGAAGTTCAAGGCCATAGAATTATGGGAGGAATTTAAGGCGTGGTTTGCATAATCCGGAAACCGTTGCGGGTCAAATGATTGGGGCAGAGGGCTTTTCGGGTTTCTAACCGCCAAAGATGTACAATATGCACAAAAATTGTAGTTTTCATGTAGTGACTATTGAAATATTACACAAAAGTGGTATAATTGAAATATCTGTGAGGGTATATACCCTCAACGGGTCAGAGAGGGACTCTCTGACCCAGGATCATTACTCACAGGAGGGACACAGTATGAAAAGAAGTGGAAATCGGCTGTTAGCACTGCTCCTTTGCATGGCAATGGTGCTGACCCTTCTCCCCATGGCGGCGCTGGCCCGCTGGGATGAAGAGATCGCGGCTGTCCCCGCGGAAGCGGAGATGAACGAGGCCGGAAAGGCCGAGCTTCCGGTGGACGCGCCGGAGAATGATGGTGACATCGCGGAGCCGGCAGCGAGCGAAGTGCCAACAGACGGCGCTGTGGCTGATACATGGGTGCAGATTGAAGGCAGCAAGGTTACAGGATCTGTTGAACCCGCAAAAGAGGAAGGGAAAATTGTGCTGTCCGCTGCCGCAGCCAATGGTAATAATATAAACGGTCAGAATCCAGCTATCTTTGTTGATACTGATATGAACAAGGCGTTGTCGGCATTGGCAGATGAAGTGGAAAGAACTCTTTCCTTCACCTTGACGCCGTCGGGCACTGGCGCATGGATGGGGTTTGCCCTCTTGCTCAGATATGATGGAACGACAGGGGCAAACATCCATACATATCAAATTGGCTATCCCTCGGGTGAAAGCACAGGGTGGTTTACCGAAAACTTCGGCGCCAGCAATTACGGTTATCCCGGCTTTACCGGCCCGGATATGGCGGCGAACGTGCCGGTTGACTTTGAAATCAAATGGACAGAGTCAGAGGGGATTTCCTCCTTTAAAATTGGCGGCGAAGTTGTCGCTCTGCCGAGTGACTGCACCTTGACCTCGGTTCCAGCCCTCGATGGTGATAATACCGATGGCCTCAAGGGTGTTGGCTTTAAGGTAGCTACGAAGAATAGTAGTGCGACCACATTGAAGCTGTCCAACGTTCACTACACCGGTCAGGCTACCGAGACGGTGTACGACATTTCCGGCTCAGTGACCTCCGGCGGCAAGGCTGTGGCCGATGTGACGGTGAGCACGAACGGCAAGTCGACCACCACCGACGCCAACGGTACTTACACCATGAGTGGACTGAGCGCCGGAACATACACCCTTACTTATACCAAGACGGGCTACGTGACCGCGACCCAGAGCGTGACCATCGGGACCGCCGACGTCACTGCTCCTGCGGTGGCGCTGGAAGAAACAGACCTGATCCAGATCCCCACCGACGGTGTGAACAATGGGGATTGGTATCAGGTGGACAGTACCAAACGGACTGGCAGCAGCGATCCCGTGGTGAAGGACGGTGAACTGCTGCTCACCTCGGGCAACGACAACGGCTACAAGCTGAACTCCTCTATTTTGCCCGCCCTATTTACCAGCCCCAAGATGAACGAGGCCCTGGCAAAGAGTACGAGCACGGGCAAAAAGACCCTGTCCTTTACCTTGACTCCTGAGAGCGTGAAGGAGAGTCCGGATGGTGTGCCGGATTATATTGCCTTTGGCGTCGTTATCAAGTCTAACCTGAGCAACCAGGGGTATATGATCAACTTTGGCGATGAGAACTGGCAGTACCAGAGCTTTGGTGGTAATGGCGGCTATGGGAATTTGAGCCAGGCCGTTCCGACCGTAGGTCAGCCGATTCAGTTTGAGTTTACATGGGACAACGCAACGATGACGGTGAAGGTTAACGGCCAGGAGGCAAAAACCGACTGCAATATGGCTGGCCTTAGCACCGAACATGACCAAGTGTCCTTCTTTGTGGGCGGCAAGCGGTATGAGGATACTGCCCGGCAGAGCGAACGGCATACCCGCATCCGCATTTCCGACCTCTACTACTCCGGCCAGGAGACCACTAACGCCCGCTATGTGAGCGGCGCGGTAAAGTGCGGCAGCAAGGCCCTGGAAGGGGCAGTGGTGAGCGTTGCCGGTGCGGGCAACGAGGCCTATAAGGCAACCACGGACGCCATCGGCTCCTATAAGCTGGCGGTGCCTGTCAGCGACACAGCCTACACCCTCCAGGCCACCTTGGACGGATACACCACCGAGAGCAAGAGCGTAACGGTGAGCGCCGGCGCGGACAAAAACACTTTGAACAGCGTGGACTTCGCCCTGCGTGAGCTGCCCAAGATCACCGGTAAGGTAGTAGATAAGAACAACAAGCCCATTCACGGGGCCGCCGTGTCCTCTGACAAGCGGACGGAGGAAGGAAAGCCCGGCGTGGCTTGCGACGAGAACGGTAATTTCACCATTATCGGCGCAGTGGAAGGGGAACACACCCTGACCATCGGGATCGAAGGCTATGAGACCGCCACTGTGAAGGTAACAGTGGGGGCGGTGGGCACCGCCGACGTGGATGCGGGCACTATCAAACTGGCCGACCGGGTCATTCCTTTCTACACCCTGTCCACCGAGGACATGGACGTGCGGGTGGCCCAGGGTTTCCCCCAGGTCATCGACTACACCATGAAGAAGCTGAAGGACGCCAACGACCAGCCACTGGTCATGCTGGGCCAGACCGCCGAGCTGGACACCATTCTTATCAACGGCGCCATTGAGACCATGACCGACGAAGGCAAGGCTGTCAAGCCCACGGTGACCAGCAGCTTCAATGAGGCCGATCCCACCAAGGTCACATACACCATGGTGATCGACGAGACCAACAACAACGGTTCCGGCGTGACCGCCACCATCACCGCGGAGATCCGGGTGGGACTCCAGGACGTGAACGACGCGACCAGCGCGTCCAAGGGCCGCACTTTGGGCTTCTACATCACCAACGTAGAGTACGCCGGCGCTGATACTGCCGCCAAGGCGGCCAACCGTCTGGCCCACCCTGTGGACAATATTGCCATCCCCAATCACAGCTTGGTGTCCGTCCGATCCACCCAGAATGAGGCGAAGGTGAAGGGAGCTAAGTTGGCGTCCAACACCATTAGCAGCGGCGATGTCGAGTACCCTGCCGCGGGCAATCTGTCCTCCGCCACCAGCAAGTATAAGGAGGACTTCTTTGCGGCCTTCGTCTCCAACGATCAGCTGTCCGCCGGCCTGTCCAGCAATTCGGCATATGCTGTTAGCGGCTCTGCCGGAAGTGCGAACTATCCCGTCCGCGCTCAGTTTGAGGCCAAGGACGGCGACACTACCACCTCCATTGGTCTGGGTAGCACCCTGTGGTACTACGATCACGACATTACCCGGGATGAGGCCGGGGGCGACAAGGCGGCTGAACTCACTGCGGAGCAGAAGATCCGGTCCCCCCTGGAGACCCCGTACGCCAAGGTAGTCATTGCCGGGGACGAGAATGGTAATGGCACTGTGGATTGGCAAGACGGCGCCATTGCACTCCGGGAGACCATCCTCCACATCCCTGCCGGTAGCGCCAATGTGGCCGACGCGGTGAATCTCCGCATCTCCATGAACTTTGGCTCTATGGCTACCAACCCATTCCTTATTGCTCTGGACAACGTGAAGCGGGTGGCCGCCCACACCGACGGCCTGGGCCAGTTTGTGCTCCTGAAGGGCTACGCCGGCGAGGGTCACGACTCCAACCATCCCCAGTATGACAACATCGGCATCCGCATGGGCGGCCCGGACGACATGAAGACCCTGATGGAGGAAGGTGAGAAGCTGGGTGCCGTCTTCGGTATCCACACCAACGCCTCCGAGTTCTACGCTGAGGCCATTGACGACGTGAAGCAAGTCCGCCGCAATTCGGGCAACGTTATGCAGTACGGTTGGAACTGGATCGACCAGGGCATTAAGATCAACGGTGTGTACGACTATGCCTCCGGCCTCCAGCTTCAGCGCTGGAACAAGCTTTACAACATTGTGAAGGGTCATCCCTTCGTGGTGTACGTGGACGTGTGGGGCAACAACACCTCTGGTACGGAAAATGACTTCATGACCCGCGCTCTGTCCCAGAATATCATTGCCAACGGACATGACCAGTGGCGCATCGCTCATGAGTGGTCCTGGGCCAACCCCTATGAGTCCACTTTCCAGCACTGGGTTACCGACTATACCTACGGCAACTACTCCGACAAGGGCAAGCTGAACAGCAATGTCCTACGTTTCCTCCTGAATGAATATAAGGACTCCTTCCCGGCGGACTTTGCCACCTTCGGCGGTGCGGCCAACGCCCCGTTGCTCGGCGGTCCGGCTATGCAGGGCTTCGAGGGCTGGCAGGGCGACGGTGAGTATGACCTCTCCATCTACAACACCTTTAACCAGATGGTGGCTACTAAGTTCCTTCAACACTATGACATTATGGAGTGGACCAACGCCACCAAGCCCACTGAGATGTGGTGGTGGGTCAGCGCCAACAGCTCCAGTAAGACCGCTGAGCGGACCGTTGAGAACGAGGACGGTACGGTCACGTTGCAGAACTATGACAGCCAGAACAACCGCTGGAACACATACGGCGGCACCGTCCTTTGGACGCCGGAGAACCAGATCATGCTGGCCGGTGACGGGGACGAGATCATGGTCACCCGCGGTCTTGATACGATTCCCGATGACCACTATGATTACGAGGATGGCGCCTCCTCCGAGGTGGCGTACCGTTCCCGCGTTATCACGCTGAACGGCAAGAAGATCGCGGAGGGCGCCCCCGCTTCCGCCGGCGAGGACAGGCGCTTCCCGGCCAGCAAGGCCACCCTCAAGTATCTTATCCCCTGGTACTGGAAGGCTGACGGCAGCCGCGTCACCAAGGTGGAGGACGAGAAGCTTTACCACTGGAATGCCAAGGGCGGCATCTCAACCTGGGAGCTCCAGGAGAACTGGAAGACTCTGGCTAATGTTTGGGTCTACCCCCTCTCCGATCAGGGCCGCGGACAGGGCAAGAGCGTGAAGATCGTTGACGGCAAGATCACCCTGAACGCCGAGGCTGAGACCTGCTACGTGGTCGTTCCCGGCGAGAACAAGGGTAACCCGCCCCAGATCACCTATGGCGCGGGTCTCTACCTTGAGGACCCCTCCTTCAACCTGGACACCGCCCGGGCTGACTGCCCCTGGACCGTGGAGGGCATCGGCTCCGCCGTGCACACCACCAATTCCGAGGGCATCGGCATCCTCAAGATGGTGGGCGCGGTCTCTGTGAGCCAGGACTTCAACGGCCTGGAGGCAGGGAAGAGCTACGTCACCTATATGGCGGTGGACAACCGTTCCGATGCCAAGGTGACCATGACCATTACTGACAACACCGGCAAGGTGGTGGCCACCAACTATACGGCCAAGTCTATTGCCCACAACTATGTCAGTTCCTATTATCTCCACAACGGCCATGGCCCGGAGGCCGGGGGAAGTTACTTCCAGAACATGTTCCTCTACTTTACCCCGGAGGCGGACAAGACCTATACCTTGACCATCTCACGGGAAGCGGGCCGAGGCAACGCCTATGTGGACGACGTCCGTACGGTGGAGTACGGCTTCAACTACTCCGGCTTTGGTGCGGGTCAGACCGCCCAGTCTGGCAAGGGCACGACGGAGAGTCCTGTAGAGTATGTTCTTGATACCGATGGCAACGCCACCGATGTGGTCTCCAGCCTGTATCAGGATTTCGAGAACGTACCTCAGGGTATCTGGCCCTTCGTGGTCGGGCCTGTGGAGGGCGTGGCGGACAACCGCACCCATGTCTCCGAGCTGAACACCCCCTTTACCCAGGCGGGCTGGGACGTGAAGAAGATGGACGACGTCATTGATGGTAACTGGTCTGTCAAGGTCAACGGCCTCCATGGCCGCCAGAACCTAGTCTATCAGACCATCCCACAGAACTTCCGCTTCCAGCCGGATGGCGTCTATACTGTGGAATTTGACTACGAGTTGGGCTCCGCCGGTTCCTATGTGGCGGTGGTGGGCGATGGCGCGTATACCAACTTTGATAACCTCACCGATGTCATCAATTTGGATGAGACCCTCTTGACAGAAGTACCGGCAAATCCCACCGCCGAGGGTTGTACTCTCACGACCAACGTGCACAAGGCCAATGTGGGCCACGTCAAGTTCACCGTGGTGGGCAGCAAGAGCGGCCAGACCTGGATAGGCATCTACTCCAAGGACAACGCCGACAATAAGGGGACCTCCGGCTCTGCTTCCGCCTTCGGCGGCTATCTGGACTTTGTTCTGGATAACCTGAAGATCGAGCTGGCCCCTGCCGAGAAGAACGAGTTGGCCCTCAAACTTCAGGAGGCCGACGCCATGGTGCCGGAGATCTATACTGAGACGGAAGTGGGTGCCTGGGATGCCTTCGTGGCGGCCCGCAATGACGGTCACACCGTGTTTGACACTGAGAATGCTACCACACAGCAGGTCACAGAGGCACTGGCTGCGCTGACCGCCGCCATGAACAAGTTGGAGAAGGCCGTGGTCTCCATCTCCGGCATGGTGAAGAACGCCGACAACGCCCCTGTGGAGGGTGTGGAGCTGACCCTGGAGGACGGGAGCTACATCCCTGTGGGCCTGACGATCACTACCGGCGCCGATGGCACCTTCCAGTTCGTCAGCAAGAGCGGCGTGGAACTACTCCCCGGCGCCTACCGCATCAAGGCTCAGGCCACCGGCTATAACGTTACCACCACCGACGCGATATCGGTGACGAAAACAGCGCCCAGCGTCACCGGACAGAGCATAACTTTGGAAGCAGAAGCTCCCGGTGCGTATGTGAACGACTTTAACAACGGCGACATCTCCATGATGGGCTATCTAGTGCCCGACGACATGGCGAACCTTCCTACTATTGAGGCCACCGAGTACAACGGCAGCGGCGCTTTAAAAATCACATGGAACGCAGGCAGCGGCGAGACCCGCCATCTGAATAACGTGGTGGATAAGACCATTACCATGGCCAACGGGACCTTCTCCTTTGACGTAGTGCCTCTGACCAACAACGGCGAGCGCTTGGGCATCACCTTCCGCGGACAGGAGGGCACGGTGGACAACGTCAACCGCGTTTTTGTAGGTCAGGAGGATGCGGTCACAAAATGGTTTGTGGAGCATTGGAACGACCAGGGGAGTCCTACATCGGGACACACTTCTGTAACGGAAAAAGCCATCGGCTTGAACGGTAATGTCACCCGTAATGTTCGTGCGGTGATGAACAACATGAGTTTCCAGGTATATGTTGACGGCGTAAAAATCTACGACGTGGATGCCTCCACCACACTACCCAGCATGATCACGGAGGCTGGCTACGTGGGCTTTAACATGAGGCTTCATCCCGGCACGGAGTATATTATTGATAACATCCGTATCATCCGTGCTGACGCTGCCGAGGGCGTGTACAACGTCTCCGGCGAGGTAGAGGCCCGCAGCGGCGCGGCTGTCTCCGGCGCGGCGGTAGAGCTCTACAAGGGCGAGGAACGCGTGGCCGGTACTACCACCAATGCCCTAGGTGCTTACCAGATTTCCCGGGTGGAGCCGGGCAGCTACACCGTGAAGGTCTCTGCCCCCTTCTTCCAGGGAACTGAGAAGACCATTACTGTGGGCAGCGCAAACCTCACGGGGCAGAACTTTACCCTCATCCCTGACCGCACCGACCTCAATAACCTCATTGCCGAGATGGATGAGTTGGTGGAGAACGACTACACCGCCGAGACCTGGGAGACGCTGGCCGAAGCTCTCACCGCCGCCAAAGCCATCAACGACGATTCCACCAAGGCTGCTATTGAGAGCGCCTATAAGGCTCTCTTCAACGCCAAGACCGCTCTGGAACGCAAGGAGCTTGACCCCGTTGATTTCTCCGCGCTGAGAACGGAGTACAATAAGGTGGCTACCAAGCCCAACGATAACTACACCAACGCTTCTTGGGGCGTCTTCCAGGAGGCCGTGGCCGCAGCTAAGGCGGTGCTCATCAACGGAGACGCCACCCAGGAGCAGGTGGACAAGGCCAAGACCGACCTGTTGGCCGCTGTTGAAGGACTGGAAGTGGCTACCGATCCGGACGAGTTGGATCTGACCGCCCTTGAGGCCGCCATCAACGCCGCCAAGGACGTGGAGAAGGGTAGCGCCAGCGACGCAGCCTGGGAAAAGTTCACCACCGCCCGCGATGCGGCCTTGGTCATGTTCAGTAGTCCTGATGGTATTACTCAGGCTGACGTGGATGCTGCTGTCTCCGCGCTGAAGTCCGCTCAGTCCGGGTTGAAGAAGCCCGGCAGCGGTTCTACCGGCGGCGGTACTCCTGCGGAGACCACCAAGACCGAGACCCGCGAGGACGGCAGCAAGGTCATTACCGTGACCAAGCCCGACGGTTCTAAGACAGTAACCGTGGAGCAGCCGGATGGGACCAAGTCGGAGACTGTTACCACCAAGGACGGCGACGTGACCATCACCGTCACCGACAAGAACGGTGAAGAGTTGGTCAAGGCGGAAATTCCCGCCACCATCCCCGAGCCTGAGACCAAGTTCGAGGACCTGGATACCACCCCATGGGCGGAAGAAGCCATTAACAAGGTGGCCGGGCTGGAGCTGGTCAACGGCACTGGTGAGAACAAGTACAGTCCCATCGCCCCCATGACCCGCGGTTCCCTCGCTACCGTCCTTCACCGCCTGTCTCAGGGCAAGACGGACTATGAGAGCACCTTCAAAGACGTTGCTCAAGGCAGGTACTACACCGAAGGTGTAGCCTGGGCTGCTAAGGCAGGCGTTGTGAAGGGCATAACTGACGAGATATTTGCCCCTGAACAGACCATCACCCGGGAACAGCTGGCGGTGATGATGGCCCGGTACGCCAAGCTGGTGGGCCTGAACACTAAGGCGGACGCCAAGGCTCTTGACCGGTTCACCGACGGCGACGCCACCGGGACCTGGGCCGTGGACGGCGTAGCCTGGTGCGTCCAGAACGGCATCCTCAAGGGCAAGGGCAACGATACCCTCGATCCCACAGCGGAAGTCACCCGCGCGGAGGTGGCTGTGATGCTCGATCGGTTCATCAGCCTCATTCAGAAATAATACCGTATAACCGCACAACAAAGGGCCTCGGCTGAAAGCCGAGGCCCTTTGTTGTGGTTTTTTATCCCGGAGAATTGATCAAGCGTACCCAAAGGTCGTTATAGAGCAGGCGAGTGGCGGGAGGGAGGCAGGCGTAGGTCTCACAGTTTGCCTCCATGAATTCCGTGTCTGGGTAGGCGTTGGGGTCCTGCGATACTTCTTCGTCCAGCTCGTCGCGCACGGTGAGCAGGGGGGACGAGTACCATGTTTCCTCGCAATTTTTCAGTCCGGCTTCGGTAGAACACATAAAATTGATGAAGGCCATGGCGTTTTCCTTGTGTTCACAGCCCTTGGGCACGCACATGGCGTCCACGTAGCGGTTGGTGCCCTCCCGGGGAATGGCAAACTCCAAAACAGGGTTATTCTCTGCCATGGTAAGGTAGTCGCCGTAGTAATAGACGCCAATAGCACAGTTGTCACCCTCCATCTTCTCAAAGATCTTGTCCATGAAGTAACCCTGGAGCAGTGGTTTTTGCTGTTGCAAGAGGTGAAGGGCCTCTTCCAGCTGGCCGGGGTCTGTGGTGTTGTAGGAATAGCCCAACTTTTTCAAGGCAATGCCCACGGTGTCACGGGAGTTGTCAAACACAAGGATATCGTGGGCATACTTCTCGCTCCAGAGCACATCCCAGGTCTCCATATCCTCCTGTTCGTCGACCAACTCTGGATTGTAGATGATGCCCAGAATGCCAAACATATAAGGAACGCTGTATCGGTTTTCCGGGTCATATTCCGGGTTCAAAAGTGCGGGGTCCACATCGGAAAAGTTGGGAATGGCGTCAAAGTCCAGGGGCTCCAGCATATTCTCGTCAATCATTTGACCGATCATGTAGTCGGAGGGAATGATGACGTCATAGCCCGTGGCGCCGCCTGCCAGCTTGCCGTAAAGGGCTTCGTTGGAGTCGTAGGTCTGGTAATTCACATGGATGCCGGTGGCTTCTTCAAAATCGTCCAGAACACTCATGTCGATATACTCGCCCCAGTTATAGACGTTGACCACGTTGCCGCCGGAGGGGCCGCCGCCATCGCCGCAGGCGGCGAGGGAGAGCAGGAACGCGGCAGACAGCAAAAGGACAAACAGCTTCTTTTTCATCACATGCACCTCCTCACTTTGCCGTCAGCGCGGCCTGGCGGCGCTTGGCTTGCCGCTCCTGGCTGGCCTGGCGGAGGTTGACGATCACCATCAGCGCGACGACCACGGTAAACATGATGGCGGAGAGGGCGTTGATCTCCGGGCTGACCCGCTTGCGCGCCATAGAGTAGATGACCATGGAGAGAGTCTGGGTCTGCGCTCCGGCAGTAAAATAACTAATGACAAAGTCGTCGATGGACAGGGTAAACGCCATGAGCAGACCGTTGACAACGCCCGGCATAATTTCGGGAAGAATGACCTTGCCAAAAGCGTGGAGTCCGTGATCTCCCAGGTCCTGGGCGGCCTCATAGATGTTGGGATCCAACTGGCGGAGCTTGGGGGACACTGACAGAATGACATAGGGAACATTGAAGGTAATGTGGGCAATGAGCAGGCTCCAAAAACCCAGGTTGAGCTTGGGCAAGCTCTCGCCCAGCAGGGTGCGCAGCGGCCCGTTCCAGGCCTCCACCGCCAGTAGGAGCAGCAGCATCATGGAGACGCCGGTGATAATATCCGCGTTGGTGAGTGGGATATTGTTTACTGTCATGCACACAGAGCGGAACCGACGGCGGAGGTTTTGAAACCCAATGGCGGCGGCGGTGCCGATGACGGTGGAGAGGACTGCAGCCAGGGCGGAGACGGCCAGTGTTGTCCAAAGCGCACCCAGGATCAGTTCATTTTGGAACAATTCCCGGTACCAGTCTAGGGTAAAACCCGCCCACACGGCGGTCGAACTGGTGGCGTTGAAGGAAAAGACCACCAGCACTAAGATCGGAGCGTAAAGAAACAAAAAGGCCAGGACAATGAAAAAGCGGCCGCCGAAAGTGTTTTGCTTCATAACGTCACCCCCTGCTGTTCGCTGTCGCCGAAGCGGTTCACCACTGCCATGCACACCATGACAATGACCATCATCACCAGGGAGATGGCACTGCCCAGATGGGGGTTGTAGGCGTTGCCCAGGAATTGCATATCAATGAGATTGCCCAGCAGCAGGGTCTTGCCGCCGCCCAATAGCCCGGAGATGGCAAAGGTGGACACAGAAGGGATGAAGACCATGGTGATGCCGCTCAAAACACCGGGGAAGGAGAGGGGGAAGGTGACCCGCCGAAAGACCACTGAGGCATTGCCGCCCAGATCCTGAGCGGCTTCAATGACCTTAGGATCGATTTTGTCGATCACGGAGAAGATGGGTAAGACCATATAGGGCAGGAAATTATATACCATGCCCAGTACAATGGCACCTTGGGTGTCGATCATCTGGAAGGGCCCCAGACCCAGCATACCAAAAAAACGGTTGATGAGACCGTGACGCTCCAGCAAGAAAGTCCAGGAGTAAGTACGCAGCAGAAAGTTCATCCACATAGGCAGCATAATGAGCATGGTGGCCATGCGGTGGAGCCATCCTCGCTCACGGGCCAAAAAATAGGCCAGGGGGTAGCCAATCAAAAAGCAGATCACCGTGGCGATGGCAGCCAACAGGAAGGAGCGGCCAAAGGCAGCGGCAAACTGTGTCATGGTGGCGAAGTTGGCCCAGGTGAAGCTGCCGTCGGCGGTGGTGAAGGCGTAGACGGTGATCATCACAATGGGGGCAACTACAAAGAGCGCCATCCACGCCACATAGGGGTAGGAGATGGCTTTACTCTTCATCTTCGCTTTCCACACCGGCGTACTCAATTAGCTCGTCATATTCAGAGGAATAGGAGCTGTAATCGCCAAACATGCCGGAATATGGGCTCTTCTTCATGATGTGGAAGCCGTCGGGGTCGATCTTGACTCCGATCCGCGCACCAACAGGGGAGTAGTCAGTGGTCTGGATGAGCCATTTAAAGCCCTGGAAGTCTACGATGATATCGTAATGCATTCCCTTGAAGGTGACCTCGGTGACAGTACCGGTGATCTGGCCTTCTGATACGTCCACAATATCGATGTCCTCAGGGCGGATAACAATATCCACCGGCTCGTTGGGGGCAAAGCCGCCGTCCAAGCAGGGGAATTTGCGGCCGTACATTTTCACGACCTTGTCCTGGAGCATCACGCCGTCAATGATATTGCTCTCGCCAATGAAATCAGCTACAAAAGCGTTTTTGGGCTCGTTATAAATGTCTTCGGGAGTACCGATCTGCTGGATGCGGCCCTCGTTCATCACCACGACGGTATCTGACATGGTGAGGGCTTCCTCCTGATCGTGGGTGACGTAGATAAAGGTGATGCCGACCTGCTGCTGAATGCGCTTGAGCTCCACTTGCATGTCCTTGCGAAGCTTCAGGTCCAGCGCGCCTAAGGGTTCGTCCAAAAGCAGGACCCGGGGCCGATTGACGATAGCCCGGGCAATGGCGACGCGCTGCTGCTGGCCGCCAGAGAGGGAGTCTACATGACGCTTGCCGTAGCCCGCCAGATTGACCAGGGCCAGGGCTTCTTCCACCCGCTGGGTGATCTCCGATTCTGAAACCTTTTTCACCCGCAGACCAAAGGCCACGTTTTCAAAGATATTCATGTGGGTGAAAAGGGCGTACTTTTGAAAGACCGTGTTGATCTCCCGTTTATAGGGCGGAAGATCGTTGATACGCTGTCCGGCAAAAAAGACGTCGCCGGAGGTGGGCCGTTGAAAACCGCCGATGATCCGAAGCGTGGTGGTTTTTCCGCAGCCTGAGGGACCTAACAGAGTTAAAAATTCGTGGTCTTTGATGTACAAATCCAGATGGTCGATGATGACCTCGTCGTCGAACTGCATGACAATGTCCGACAGGCGGATGAGGTCTTGGGACATGTATCCTCCCCCATTTCTTTTGATGTTGCGCCTTTGATAGGCTAAGAGAAGGGGCGTACACAACCCCCCGGTGGGGTGGGCCCGTGTGTTTGAAAAAAAAAATTAATTAAAAAAATGAAAATTTAAAAAGAAAATAGAGA
>ERZ779633.133-NODE-133-length-30774-cov-42.913051_pt1 | contig 30774 bp, 26 predicted proteins | sample MGYA00514195_ERZ779633 | MGnify/ENA primary metagenome ERZ779633 (study PRJEB29562, sample SAMEA4376707) | mouse gut metagenome | isolation source: Cecum | study: EMG produced TPA metagenomics assembly of the A DSS colitis mouse model was used to assess the...
ACAGAGCCCTTGGGGGCGTTTTTCAAACCCCCACTTGAAGTGGGGGTTGGTGATTGTAAAGAGGACTACTTATAATAGTCGACATCTTTTCGTCTTACGCAAATCGCATGTGACATATAAAGCAGATGATTTCATGCTGAACCAGAGGAAAAGAAATACAAAGGAACCGATGAATGGAACTACCTAAAAGTAAAAGGGGGAAACTGAATGAAAAAAGCAGGAAGACGGACGAAACGGGCAACGAAAAAAATACTGGCAGTATTGTTGATTTTGAGCATTTGTTTCAGTACAATGAATATGAAAGCAATGGCGCAGGAAGAGCTGGCAGTAACCCAAACGGAAGCGGATGAAAGGGAAAATGGCGTGCAGCCGGACGAAGGCGAAAACGATTCGGAAGCGGATGAAGGGGAAAGCGGCGTGCAGCCGGGCGAAGGCGAAAACGATTCGGAAGCGGATGAAGGGGAAAGCGGCGTGCAGCCGGGCGAAGGCGAAAATGATTCGAAACCGGGCGAAGATGAAAGCGGTACGAAGCCAAGTGAAGGCGACTCACAGCCGAGTGAAGACGAATCTGGTTCGGATGATAATTCGGCAGAGGAAGACACTGTCGGATGAGATGGCGTTACAACAGAATCGGTCTTTGAAGATGCAAATTTTAAAGTGACTTTTATGCTTTCGGGATATTGGAACGGTGGTTACAATGCCAACGTAAAGATTGAAAATACGGGAAACACCGTGATCGAGAACTGGACGTTGGAAGTTGATTACAACGGTGCGATTTCCAATATATGGAATGCCGTAATCGACAGCAGCGAAGACGGAAATATATCATAAAAAATGCCGTTTGGAACCAGAATATTGCGGTTGGCGGCAGCGCTGAGTTTGGATTCAGCGGACAGGAAAGCTTTCCGGGATTTCCGAAGAAATATGGCTCTTCAAGGGTAATGGTGGGTAAAAACACCCACAACCCCAGTGTTTATGCTGACTAAGTGACTTTAGGTTTTCTGTTGGGAAGCGGAACCCTCAAATCCGAGCAAACCAGATACACCATATCCAGCATATTCTGGATGTTCCGGAAGCCATATGCCTTGCGAACGATCAGCTTGATCTTATTGTTAGTTGCTTCGATCCGTGCGTTGCTCATCCCCAGCCTGATGGTATTCAGTATGTGATCCCTGTGACGTTTGATCTTGAGATACAGTTTCTTAAAAGCATCGATCCTGCTGTGGCTTGCCCACCAGAGCCAGCGTTTCAGTTCTGAGGCTGCTTCATCAACGTTTTTGATCTTCAGGAGCAGGCGGAGGGTTTCTTTCATGCGGTAGGCACGGTAGAGCCGCTCATTGTTTTCTGCGATCATTGCAACCTTTGCCTGCTGGTTCTCTGTCAGGTGCTCAGGCGCTTTGCCGAGTGCATATGCGGAATTTTTGATCTCCTCCGCTTTTGCCTTGGCAGCTCTCAAGATCGCAGACTCTGCATCGTCTGCCTTGGGACGCCCTTTCTTTCCGGGATGCGCTTTGGCAAGCTGCACGGCTTTATTGTAAGCCTCGCGCCATACCTCACGGCGTACTTCGTCAAGGGCTTCCATTGCCCATTCGACGACATGGAAGGGATCAACGCAGCGTTCACAGTCAGGGGTGAATTCATTCACGCATTCGGTGATCCATTTCGCCCCATCGCCGGTAACTACCCGGATGGACGAAAGCTGCTGTGGTGTGAGTTGTCTATAAAACTGCGTCAGGACGCTTTTCCCATGGCCCTGCGCCGCCCATACAACGGTATTGGTGTCGTGGTTGACGATGACTGTGATGTACTTATGGCCTTTCTTATAGCTGGTTTCGTCAATGCCGATATTTACAAGTCCGTCCAGCCGTCTGGAGCGTTCCGGTTCGATATCGTTCAGGGCACGGTTGACGCATCGTCCTACGGTCTCCCAGTCGATGCGCATATATTCTGATACAACACTCCTGGGAAGGTAAGTGGCAAGCCATGCGGCAGTCAGGTCAAAATCTTTCGTGAAGCCGCTGCAGGGATAAGCCCATGGGACATCGGCAACATATACCCCGTGTTCAGGGCAGATAATACGGTGTGTCTGATATTCCACCTCCACAAGGATGCCGCCTGCATCAAGTCCCCTCCATGTACGGGGGACGGAAGAATGTCTGTCATATACAGGGCAGGGCTTATGGCAGAACGGGCAGTCGTTTTCGTGCCATTTATTGGGTCTTGCCCTGATGCGGATATGCTTCACTCCATCAGCATCAGAGTAAAAGCTGCAGTCTTCGATAACAGCGCTCTTGACATTTAGGATATTTTTGCATAATGTATTAACAGAAACCATCTGTGGGAACTCCTTTATGTGTTTTCTTGGTCGTTAATACATTAAAGGAACACAGGTGGTTTTTCAATATGCAGTTGTTAATTGGGCATGGTCAAGTACCCACCATCATGCCAGAAGCCTCTATTTTTATCAGACTTTGTATACTCAATGCCATGAAAAGGTTTTAAACGATGGATATCAGAATAATAATCTAGCAGTAAATGGTACAATATCCGGTCATTGCATTCCGCGCAATCCGCTTCTACCGCCGAAGAAGTATAGCCCGCAGCCTCCAAAATTCATTGACTTGTTTTTGCAGTTCCGCAAATCGAGTAAGAAATTCACCTTCTCCTATTTCTTCAATCAACTCAACATAATTCTCAGTCATCTTTTTCCCCTCAAGAAACTGTGATCATCCGCTATATCCTGATGATCACACAGAATATTATGTGCCAAAGAAGTTTTCAGAAAATCCCGCGCACTTTTGAAATACATTGCCTCTGCTTCTCCCGTCCACGGAAATGACGTATTGGGTAATGTATCCCTAACGGTTATTCCGGCTAAACCCTCTTGCAGCAAAGCTTCCCTTCGCTTTTTTGTTCTGGCCGTCGATTTCTCTTTTCCTGCATTTTCATAATGGATTCCTTTCCCAATGCAAACATTCAACCATTATTATCATAACAGTTTATTTTCCAATATTTCTTTAGCGCTACTTTCTGTATCAGCTTTTTCATGACCTTCTATGATGGGAACTTTACCATTATGCTGCCTCTTATTCCAATCAACATAATGATCTTTCTTAAATTGCTCGCCCAACTCCTCCAACAGCTTTTTATCGATTTGCATACAGGTAGAAATCATGTCATCCAGTTCTGCAATTTCCGACCTTTCGAAAGCATCTTTCAAATTATTTACTTTTAAAAAGTGTTCCCGATCCAGCATAAATCATTTGTACCTTCTCTAAATTTACGTCCAATCATATTCCCTGTCATACCTACACAGCGTATCACTTTTTATAATTTCTCGCAAATTTCGCACCATAGCAGTGCCAATACCACCCAACTCCTAAATTTTCCATGCAATGCGCTTCCACCGTGCCGCGTGTGCCATATAGCCATTCTAACATTGAACCCTCTGTCTGTAAACACTTTTACCACCGACGGCAAAGATTCCCTTTATAAAAAATTTACACAAACTTCCATTCATCTTCATTGACATATCTTTCTGATCTGGTTTATCCTGTTTGTATACCAATTATATTCGGTTATGCGATTGCCTTGCAATTGGCGGCCTTACAAATTCAGGAGAAAATCGGAGAATCACTATGGCAATAGGAAATTCAGTCCACGACGAGATCAGAGAACAGCAGAAAAAGGCTTTTGCAACCATGAGTCCCAAGGAAAAGCTCTCTTATTTCTGGGACTATTACAAAATCCATACCCTTGTCATAATCTGCGCGGTCATATTTGTGTTCAGCTTTGTCCGTCAGATGCAGGAAAATAAACCCTATGCTTTTTACGCCGTCCTTATTAACGCTCTTAACGGTCTGGACAGTAATGACACTAATGTCATATGGGAAAACGAATTTCTGGAATATGCAGGAATCGACTCGGAAACCTACCGGGTCTGCTTCGACACCTCCATCACCCAATCCTCTACCGGCGGTTCCCAGTATGAGATGGCAAACCGCCAGAAAATGGCGGCTATGATGCACGCCGGTGACATTCACGTGATCATCGCCGACACAGAAACCTTTGAGGATTACGCTCACGTGGAGACCTTTTATGATCTTACGCAAATTTTTACCGAGGAGGAACTTGCGCCCTATGCCGACCTTCTCTACTACACGGACGCCGCCGCCTTCGACGAAGATACCGGCACCTCGCTGGAGGAGATGGAGGCCGCACAAAGGGCTTTCTATACAAAAGTCATCGACCACAGCGATCCCTCCGCCATGAAAAAACCGATCCCTGTGGGCATTCGCATCCCCGCCTCGGAAAATAAACTGGCAGACGCGGGTTTTTACCGCTATTTACAGGAGGGAGAGTACAGTTTTCAGGGCTACCCTTCTGAGACAGTGCTCGGCATCCCGCTGTCGTCAGAAGATCCAAGCCTGGCATTACAGTTTCTTTCTTTCCTGGATATCTTATAACAGTTCCCGCAGCATTTGATTGACCGCAGCGGGATCGGCCTTTCCTTTCATGGCCTTCATGGTCTGCCCCACCAGAAACCCGATGGCCTTCTCCTTGCCGTTTCGGTAATCTTCCACAGACTGCGGATTCGCCGCGATCACTTCCTCCAGCACTTTTTTGAGGGCGCCCTCGTCGTTTTCCGTCTTTAAGCCCTTTTCCTCCACGTACTGTTCGGGATCCACATTTTCGGCAAACATTACCTCAAAGACCTCTTTGGCCACGGAGCTGTTGATCACTTTCTTTTCCGTCAGGGCAATCAGCTTTGCCAGGTTTTCCGGAGAAAACCGGAGGTCTCCCGCGTCCACTTCCTGCTCTTTCATCAGCCGCAGTGTCTCTCCCATCAGCCAGTTAGAAGCCTTTTTGGGCGCAGCGCCAAATGCTACCGCCGCCTCAAACAAATCAGCCAAAGGCTTTTCGCCCGTAATGATCTCGATATCGTAGTCGGGAATGTCAAATTCCGCTTTGTAACGTGCCATCTTTTGAGGGCGAAATTCGGGCTGCTGCTCCTTGATTTTTGCCAGCATCTCGTCGCTCACCGTGATCGGCACAAGATCGGGATCGGGAAAATAGCGGTAATCCTGAGCGTCCTCCTTGCTGCGCATGGCATAGGATTCCCCCTTGGCATCGTCCCACCTTCTGGTCTCCTGCACTACGCTTTCCCCTGCTTCCAACAGATCGATCTGCCGTTCCCGCTCCCCTTCGATGGCGCGCGTGATGGCACGGAAGCTGTTTAAGTTTTTCATCTCCGTTCTGGTGCCAAAGGCTTCGGCCCCCACTTCCCTGACGGAAAGGTTGACGTCCGCACGCATGGAACCTTCCTGCAATTTACAGTCGGAAGCACCCAGATACTGGATCACCTGCCGCAGCGTCTCCAGATAGGCAATGACTTCCTCGGCGTTTCGCATATCAGGCTCCGACACGATCTCGATCAGGGGTACCCCGGAACGGTTGTAGTCCACCAGCGAGCAATCCTCCCACTCGTCATGGATAAGCTTGCCCGCATCCTCCTCCATATGGATCTCGTGGATGCCTACGTTCTTTTTGCCGCCCGCCTCGGTCTCGATCTCCACCCCGCCGTTTCGGCAAATGGGAAGATAGAGCTGTGATATTTGATAATTTTGCGGATTATCGGGATAAAAATAATTTTTCCTATCAAATTTCGCGTATCTGGTGATGTCACAATTTGTGGCAAGCCCTACCGCGATGGCATACTCCAAAACCTGCTTATTCAGCACAGGCAGGGAACCCGGCATTCCCGTACAGACCGGGCAGGTCTGTGTGTTGGGCGCTGCGCCGAAGGCAGTGGAACAACCGCAGAATATCTTCGTTTTCGTGGCCAGCTCAACGTGGACTTCCAGGCCGATGACGGTTTCGTATTGTTTCTCCATAAATAACCTCCATTTCCCTGAGAATGGCTGCATATCAGTCATTCTCCTGCGAAAGACTTAGAAATTCTTTGCTTCAGGCATTAGAATCTCCTCTCACGCTCTCATATCCGTAAGCCGCACGAATCAGCTTCTTCTCCTGAAAACAATCCCCGATCAGCTGCAATCCGATGGGCAGTCCTTTGCTGTCCGTTCCGCAGGGCAGGCAGATGCCGGGCAACCCTGCCAGGTTCACAGCAATCGTGTAAATGTCACCCAGATACATCTGAATCGGATCCGCCAGGCTCTCCCCCAGCTTCGGCGCGGTCGTAGGAGCCGCAGGCCCTAAAATCACGTCATATTTGGAGAAGGCATCATCGAAGGCTTTCTTGATCAATGCCTTTACCTTTAAAGCTTTCAGATAGTAAGCATCGTAGTAACCGGAACTTAGCACGAAGGAACCCAGCATGATACGGCGCTTGACCTCCTCGCCAAAGCCTTCGGAACGGGATTTTTTGTACATGTTATGAAGGCCCGCATATTCTTCGGTGCGATAGCCGTACTTGACGCCGTCGAAGCGCTCCAGATTAGAGCTGGCCTCCGCCGCCGCAATGGTATAGTAAGCGGGAATGGCATATTCCGCCAGACTCAGGTCAAAATGCTCCACCACCGCGCCTATTTCTTTTAATACATCCGCTGCGCGAAGGACAGCCTCCCGCACTTCCCCGTCAAGCCCCTTTCCCAGATAGTCGTTCGGAATGCCGATGCGAAGCCCTTTCACATCGTCTTTAAGGGCGGCCGTAAAATCCGTGTCCTTTCTCGCGATCGAGGTCGAATCCTTTTCGTCATGAGAGGTCAAGACCTCTAGCACTGCCGCACAGTCTGCCACATCCTTGGTCAGCGGTCCGATCTGATCCAGAGAAGAACCGTAGGCAATCAGGCCGTAACGCGACACTGTGCCATAAGTTGGTTTCATTCCCACCACGCCGCAGTAGGAAGCAGGCTGCCTGATGGAACCGCCCGTATCGGAGCCGATGGCATAAAAGCATTCGTTCGCCGCAACTGCTGCCGCGGAACCGCCGGAAGATCCGCCCGGCACATGCTCCGTGTTATGGGGATTTCTCGTCACCCCATAAGCCGAGGTCTCCGTGGTGGAGCCCATGGCAAACTCATCCATATTGGTCTTGCCAAGAATCACCGCCCCCGCCCTTTGCAGATTTTTCACCGCCTCCGCCGTGTAGGTGGGTACAAAATTGTGCAGTATCTTAGAGGAACAGGTGGTGCGCAGCCCCTCCGTGCAGAGATTATCCTTTATGGCCACAGGTACCCCCGCCAGAGGACCCGTAAGCTCTCCCGCCTCGATCCGCTTCTGCACCGCTTTCGCCTGCGCCAGCGCGCCTTCGGCGTCCACTGTCACATAACAGTTATAAGTCTGATCCTGCGCGTCGATCCGCGAAAGCATCTGCTCCGTGGCTTCGACTGCAGTGGTCACACCCTTTTTGATTGCCGCAGACAACTGTAATGCGGTCATATCTAAAATATCCATACCATGATTTCCTTTCATTAAAATGTCGGCGGCACCACAAACATCCCGTCCTTCTCCTGCGGTGCATTCGACAAAAGCCGCTCCCTGTCATCCCCGTTCGTCACCACATCCTCACGAAACACATTTTCCACTGAAAACACGTGGGACATCGGCTCCACACCGTCGGTATCCAGTTCGCCCAACTTATCGATGTAGTCTAGCATCCTGCCCATATCCGCCTTCGCCTGTTCCTTCTCTGCGTCAGACAGTTCGAGCTTGGCAAGGATGCCTACATATTCTATTGTTTCGTCACTTATGATATTTGCCATCCTTTTTTCCTTTCCAAAATATTATGCCCTCACTTTAATATGCACTTCCCTAAGCTGCTGCTCGGTCACTTCTCCCGGCGCGCCGCACATCAGATCCTGCGCGGAACCGCTCATTGGAAAGGCAATGACCTCCCTGATATTTTCCTCTCCCCGAAGCAGCATGATCATGCGATCCACGCCCGGTGCCATGCCTGCGTGCGGCGGCGCGCCAAACTGAAAAGCATTGTATAATGCGCCGAATTTCGTCTTTAAGGTTTCCTCGTCATAACCAGCGATGGCAAAGGCCTTTTCCATGATCTCCATATCGTGGTTACGCACCGCGCCGGAGGACAGCTCTACGCCGTTGCAGACGATATCGTACTGATAGGCCAGCACATCCAGCGGATCCTTGGTGTTAAGTGCTTCCAGACCGCCCTGCGGCATGGAGAAGGGATTGTGCGTAAAACCGATCTGCTTGGTCTCAGGGTCGAGCTCGTACATGGGGAAGTCGTTGATATAGCAGAAGCGGTAAGCATTCTTCTCCAAAAGATCCAGCTTCTCTCCCAGCTGTGTGCGCAGCTGCCCCGCATAGTATGCCGCCCGTTCCTCCTTATCCGCAATGAAGAAAATGGTATCTCCCACAGAAAGCGCCGCCAGCGTAAGCAGCTCTTTCTTTTTTTCATCGGGAATAAACTTATCGATGGGACCCTTGTAGCTTAAATCCTCCGCCACTTCCAGATAACCGAGTCCGCCCATGCCCATATCGGTCGCAAATTTCAGCAGCTTTTCGTGGAAGCCCTTGGACATATCCGCGTGCACCTTGATGGCGCGCACCGTCCTGCCCATAAAAGGCTTAAAGGTGCATTCCTGAAAAAAGTCTGTCAGATCGATAATGCGCAAAGGGTTGCGCAGATCGGGCTTGTCGGTGCCAAACTCTAGCATCGCCTGTTGATAGCTGATGACCGGGTAAGGCGCCTTTGTCACCGCAAAGCCTTCCGGCGCAAATTTCTCGAAGGTGGCAGAAAGCACTTCCTCACCCACGCGGAATACATCCTCCTGCGTGGCAAAACTCATCTCAAAGTCAAGCTGATAAAACTCGCCGGGAGAGCGGTCCGCCCTGGCATCCTCATCCCGAAAGCAGGGGGCGATCTGAAAGTATTTATCAAAGCCCGACACCATCAACAACTGTTTGAACTGCTGGGGCGCCTGCGGCAGGGCATAGAATTTTCCCTTATATCTTCTCGAAGGTACAATGTAATCTCTGGCACCTTCCGGAGAGGAAGCACACAGGATCGGGGTCTGGATCTCCAAAAATCCCATCTCCGTCATCTTTTCCCGCAGATAGGCGATCACCTGAGAGCGGAAAATGATGTTGTCCTTCACTTTCTGGTTGCGCAGGTCCAGGTAACGGTATTTGAGACGTACCTCCTCTCTGGTCTCCTTCGAGGTCATGACCTCGAACGGCAGCTGTTTATAAACTTTACCAAGAACATCGACCTGATGCGCTTCCAGTTCAATGGTGCCCGTGGGGATTCTGGGGTTATAAGTCTCCTCGTCGCGCTTTTCAATCAAACCCTCGATGGAAACGCTCATCTCTCTGGTCAGCCCCTCAAGCAGGGAAGTGTCTCGCATCACGACCTGCAGCACGCCGTACATATCCCGCAGATCCACGAACGAAACGCCGCCGTGATCTCTGATATTCTCGATCCAGCCTGCCACCCGCAGCTCTTTCCCAATATCGGATTCGCTGATCTCCCGTAAGGTTACGTCTCTGTAACTGTTTTTTGTGGTCATAAACTTCGCCCTCCTTTTTCTGGTTGATGTCACTAATAAGCAGATTCGAGATGCTCCGACTCTGCTTATACGCGCAAAACGTCCCGGAACACATTTCTGCATTCCGGGACGGATAATTTTGATCATCCGCGGTACCACCCGCATTGACAAGCCGAAAATGCTCTCTGATAAGCCTTCGTCTCATCCTCTCAATACACGTAACGTGTGCTAACGTATTGCCCTAGCTCATATATGACACGTGCGTCATATTCGTTGTCCGCCTGCTGTTATGCGGTGCCTCTGAGTTCAGACAATCTGCTCCAGAGTGTTCCCATCCCTGTCTTCCACAAACGGCGTTCTCAGTCGGTGACGCCGTATTCCTGTCGCTTCCCTCAGGGTAAGTCTCCTTCATTGCATTTTTGTATACAAATATACATTTATAATTTTATAACATATATGATGCCAAATGACAAGCTTTGTATGCAAAAAAATACAAAAGTTATAAATAAATCTTCGCCGACTTTCCCAACCCGGCCGCATCCGCTTCCACAAACGTTCCTGTTTCTTCCTCATAGACGGCAAACGTGTTTCGACCGTTCTCATGACAGATTCGATAGAGACTGCCCTGCTTCAAACAGGCGGCCTGTCCCTGATATGGGATCGGCTCCTCGGATGCTGCCTCCAGCAATGCAAAGAGGATCGCCCCGTGAGCCGCCAGCAGGATGCGCCGCGCGTCCCCAAACCTTTCCGTGATCTTTTGCAAAGCAAGGCCAGCCCGCGCGACCAGCGCCTCGTGCGATTCCATGCCGGGACAGTCCTGCCCGGGATACTTCTCCTTCATCTTAGCAAGCAGCATCCCCTCCCCGTCACCAAAACCACGCTCGATCAAAAGTTCTTCCACAACGATCTTTTCCTGCGGAAAATCCAACTCGCGGGCGGCGATCTGCGCGCTCTCCCTCGCCCGCTTTAGGGGGCTTGACACGATCGCATCCATAGAAATACCGAGGTTCGCCAGCTTACGGGCCGTTTCCTCCACCTGCTGCCTTCCTTTGTCATTTAAAAGGGTGTCCGTATGCCCCTGCAGCAGCCGCTTTTTATTCCAGTCCGTCTCTCCGTGTCGTAGCAGGTAAATTTCCATATCTGATGCCTTTCTAAATTACATTCTCCGAAACTCCGACCTGATCGATCAGCCCCTTAAACAGCTTTGTCAAAATCACGTTTCCCAGCCTACAGCTTCCTGATCCTGTCCACCGCTTCCACGGTGCTCTCGTAGCTGCCAAAGGCCGTCAGCCTGAAATAGGTCTCACCACTGGGTCCAAAACCCGATCCGGGCGTACCAACGACATTGGCTTTCTCCAACAGATAGTCAAAAAATTCCCAGCTCGTCATGCCGTTCGGCGCTTTCAGCCAGATATACGGCGCATTTACGCCGCCGGAAACAGAGTAGCCCGCACTTTTCAGTCCGTCCAAAATATAGGCGGCATTCTTCATATAATAGGCCACCAGCTCCTTTGTCTCACGCTTCCCCGCCTCGCTGTAGACCGCTTCGCCCGCTCTCTGGATGATGTAGGGCGCGCCGTTGTACTTCGTGCCGTGGCGTCTTGCCCAAAGACCATGAAGGGCTGTGCCGCCTACCTTCAACTCCTTCGGCACCACCGTAAAGCCGAGGCGTACCCCGGTAAAGCCTGCATTTTTAGAAAAGGAATGCAGCTCGATCGCACAGGTCCGCGCTCCTTCGCACTCGTAGATGCTGTGCGGTACATCCGCCTCGGAAATATAAGCCTCATAGGCCGCATCGTAGATGATAACGGCGCCGTTTTTGTTGGCATAGTCTACCCATTCCTGCAGCTGCGCCCTGGTGATCGTGGAACCCGTCGGATTGTTGGGGAAGCACAGATAGATCAGGTCGGGCACTTCCTTGGGAAGTTCCGGGGCAAAGTCATTTTCCGCCGTACAGGGCATATAAATGACATCGCTCCAGTTCCCCTTCTTTTCATCATAGGTGCCTGTCCTGCCCGCCATCACATTCGTGTCCACATACACGGGGTACACGGGATCGCAGACCGCGATCTTGTTATCCAGGGCAAAAATTTCCTGAATATTTCCCGAATCGCACTTTGCGCCGTCGGAAACGAAGATCTCATCCGCCTCGATTTGACACCCCCGCGCCTGATAATCATTCTCTGCAATCGCCTTACGCAGAAATTCGTATCCCAGGTCAGGGGCATAGCCCCGAAATGTCTTTTCATCCGCCATCTCATCCACCGCAGAATGCAGTGCACTGATAACGGTCGGGGTGAGGGGCCTTGTCACATCTCCGATCCCCAGCCTGATGATCTTTCTGTCAGGGTTTGCCGCCGCATAGTCATTCACCTTTCTGCCGATGGTAGAAAACAGATAGCTGCCCGGCAGTTTCAGATAATTGTCATTGATTTTTGCCATGATCGCATGATCCTTTCTTTTTCAATATGATATAAACCATTCAAAAATACAGGCTATTCTGCCTTTTTATATTTCGCCCTCAAATACCGTCTCCGCAGGTCCCGTCATATAAATCTGATCCGCTTCTCTGTCCCAAAAGATCTCAAGCGCTCCGCCAAGAAGTTTCACCGTAACGCGCTCCTTGGTCAAACCATTCAAGACACAGGCTGCTGCTACCGCGCAGGCACCCGTGCCGCAGGCAAGCGTCTCCCCTGTGCCGCGCTCCCAGACCCGCATCAGCACCGAGCTTTCGTCAAGGATTTCCACAAATTCCGTGTTGGTCCGATTGGGGAAACGCTCGTGCCTTTCAAAATAAGGCCCGATCGTTTCGATATCGAACGACTCCACTCCGTCCATAAATACGACCGCATGGGGATTGCCCATGGAAACACAGGTCATGCGGTAATCCCTTCCTTCCACGCGAATCGGCTCATTCACCGCCTGCTCGCTGTCACAGACCACCGGCACCAGGCTTGCCGTAAGGATCGGCGCACCCATGTTGACCTTTACCCTCTCGACCTTGCCATCTTTTAGAAAAAGTGTGAGGTATTTGACCTTTCCCGCGCTTATGACAGTAATGTCAGTTTTGTCTGTCAATCCTTTATCATAAACGAATTTTCCCACGCAGCGGATGCCGTTGCCGCACATCTCCGCCCGCGTGCCATCCGCATTATACATCTCCATCTCAAAATCCGCCTCGTCAGAAGGGTTGATAAAAATCACCCCGTCTCCGCCGATTCCAAAATGCCTATCGCTCAGGCGGCGGACCAGTTCCGGCTTTTCTTCCTGCGGTACTTGTTCGCTGCTGCCGTCAACATAGACATAATCGTTGCCGCAGCCCTGCATTTTAGTGAATTTCATAGTTACCTCCATGTCGGAGCACCTTTTCGCGACCGCCCGCGAGCAAAATCTCAAATTTTGCTCTGCGATTCCGAGTTCATGGCTCCGTCAAAAACTCGCAATCTTCTATCCAGTATACATCCATCCCCTCGAAAAAGCTACACCATTGCATTTTCCCACCGACAAAAATGACCTGCATCGCATGCTATTCGACCTGCCACACACTATGTCCGCATCATGGCAAGCGCCATCTGTGCCGTTTCCACCAGATTCGTGCCGCTTTCCATGCTGCACTTTTGCAGATAGCGGTGCGCCTCCTCCTCGGACATATGGTTTCGATTCATCAAAAGCGTTTTTGCCTCCGCGATCAGCGCTTCCTCCTCACCACTGCGCTCTCTGGGCTTCTGTCTGGCTTTGCGTCTGCGCCGTTCGATGGTCTGACACATCATATCCACCGTATTGATGAGGTCAAAAACCTTGAACGGCATTGCCAGACACATGATGCCGCTGCGCTCACATTCGTGCAAAAGATTCCCGGAAACCAGAAGCAGCAGCTCGAACCCCTTTGGGAGGCAGGCGTGCAATTCGCTATACATCATATCGGACATTCGATAATTACAGATCACAAGACCTGCATCCAGCTCATCCAGCTTACTGAGGGCCTGTGAGCCCGTTGTGCAGACCCCGCCTACCTGAAAACCGTTTTTCATCAGCAGATTGCGAATGCTTTTTCCATCTTCCGGCTTCGGCAGGACTACAATGATATTGACCACACGCTCACCTCCTTTCTTCCCTATTTCCTATTTTGTACTTTCAGCCATCCTTTTTTTAATATATATTCAAATATTCGTTGATCTCCCAATCCGTAACCTGACGGCGATAGCGGTCCCATTCCTCCTTTTTCAAGGTAATATATCGTTCAAACAAATGATCTCCCAACGTCTGCCTCATAAAATCATCCTGCTCCATACAGGAAATGGCTTCCATCAGCGTGCCAGGAAGGGCTTCAATCCCCCGCTCCTGCCGCTCCTGTTCGCTCATCTCAAACAGATTCCCCGTTACGCTCTCAGGCGGTTCGATCCGATTCCTGATGCCGTCAAGCCCCGCCCGCAGGATTGATGCCAGCACAAGATAAGGATTTGCCGCAGGATCCGGGCTGCGCAATTCCATCCTTACCCCGTCTCCTTTGGAAGCAGGGATGCGGATCAAGGTACTTCTATTGTTCGCGCTCCAGGAAAGGTAGACCGGCGCTTCGTATCCCGGCACCAGACGCTTATAGGAATTGACGATCGGGTTTGTGATTGCCGTCATGCCCCGCATATGATGCAGAATGCCTCCCAGGAACCAGTACGCTTCTTTGCCCAGGCCCGACTCACCGTCCTCTCCGGTAAAAAGATTCTGCCCATCCTTGAAAAGGGACATATTGATGTGCATCCCGGAACCATTCACACCGCTCTTAGGTTTTGGCATAAAGGTCGCGTGCAGCCCATGCCTGCGCGCAATGCTCTTTACCGCCAGCTTAAAAGTCATCATATTATCAGCCGTCGCCAGCGCATCGTCATACTGGAAACTGATCTCATGCTGGGCAGGCGCTACGTCATGGTGGGAGGCCGCCACCTCAAAGCCCATATCTTCCAGTGTCAGCACCATATCCCGCCTTGCATTCTCTCCAAAATCCACCGGCCCCACGTCAAAATAACCTGCATTTTCATGACTGATGGTAGTCGGCATGCCATTCTCATCCAAATGAAAGAGGAAAAATTCGCACTCCGCTCCCACCCGAAACGTCAGCCCCATCTCCTCTGCCTCCGCAAGCGCCCGCTTCAAAATATGGCGGGGATCCCCCGTAAACGGCGTCCTGTCAGGGCGATACACATCACAGATCAGTCTGGCCACTTTTCCCTGCTGTGGGCGCCAGGGAAAGATCTCCAGCGTGCCATAATCGGGGTGCAGATACATGTCCGACTCCTCAACGCCCATAAACCCCGCAATGGAAGACGCGTCAAACGTGCATTCGTTATCTAACGCTTTCTTAAGCTGCGCTGACGTGATCGCCACATTTTTCAGACTGCCAAAAATATCCGTAAACTGGAGTCTGATAAATTCGACATCCTCCTCCTCGACCAGTTTTATGATATCCTCTCTGCTATATTTTTTTCTCATGCGATACCTGCCTTTCCACTTATACACATAAAATCAGGGCGCTCTACTCCCGTAAGAACGCCCTTGTTCGATACAATCATATCAGTTTTGTTGAACTTTTGTCAACTCCCTCCTCACAGTTTTGGCAATTCCAAAGGCACAAATCCCCACGCATAATCCCCACCTTGCCCACATACATTATAAAAAAGAATCTCCATGAGGATATTTGTATGAGTTCTAAAACTAAAATTGTCGTGCTGCATGTGAAAGAGTTGATATATACCGGCATTTTCGCTGCCCTCGGTATCCTTTTCATCATCCTGCTCATCATCATGTTTCTTCCGAAGGAGGAAAAGAAGGAAACGATGTCAGCCGTGACGCAGCAGACCACCACGGATACCTATGTGCCCGGTGTCTATACCACCTCGCTGATCCTGAATGACAATGTCGTGGAAATCGAAGTGACCGTGGACGAAAAGAATATCAACGCGATCCGACTCGTCAATCTGGATGAAGCTGTCACGACCATGTATCCTCTGATCCAGCCTTCCTTTGAGGATCTTGCCGATCAGATTATCAAGAGTCAGAGTCTGGAAGGAATTACATACCCCGATGACAGCAAATACACCTCGATGATCCTCTTAGATGCCATTACCAGTTCGCTGAACAAAGCGCTGGAGAATCAGGGCGAAACAGAATCGGAATAACGAAACCCGTTTTCCGAACGTTCGGAATGATGCTGTCTGCACAAACAGTAAGCGGGCAGGGGATGCCCCTGCCCACAAATACTGCTCTTATCCGACTTCTTTAAAATCCAAGAAGAAATCCTCATAAATCCCAGCCTTTACCTGCTCAACAAACGAATGCTGCGCGGAAGTGCCGTGTTCAAAATCGTACACCAGAATCCTTCTCTCCTTCGGATCAACGATCCAATACTCCCTTACGCCCGCCGCCTCGTACAGCGAGCACTTTCTGATATAATCCATCGTCCTGCTCGACGGTGAGACGATTTCAATCGCCCAGTCCGGCGCCCCGTGGCAGCCTTTCTCATCCAGCTTATCCCTGTCACAGATTACAATAACATCGGGCTCCACATAATTGTGTTCATCATCCTTGATATAGACCGCAAAAGGTGACAGAATCACCCTGCATGGTCCCCCTTTCCCCGAAATGTATAAACGAATTTTAAAATACAACCACCCCAAAAGCTCCTGATGCGTCAGCGTAGGTGTTGCCATCATATACATTTTTCCATCGATCAGCTCCGCGCGCTCCCCCTCCGGCAGCGCCTCGATATCCTTTATAGTATATCGCCTTTCTTCCTGCTGTTCCTGCGTCTTTTCCGCATTACGAGACTTTCCTCCCTCGATCATCCTGAAGATTTCCTCCCTTTTCGGTACTCTGTGTTCCATAAGCTCGTCCTCCTTTGTTGTTGGGCAGAAGGCAGGCTATGGTTTCATCATGCTGATCCCAAATGATTCCGTTTGGCGCCTCTGCCGCTATGTGATTAGTTGTTTTGAGTAAGCGGCAGATTTTGCCTGAATGTGCGAATGCACGGTTCATTGATTACTCATGTTGAATTTATCATACATGATAAATGTTTACACGTCAAATACTTTTTCAAAAAATGTTAACTTCTTACAGTTCCTCCAGCTGCGCCAGCCAAAGTGCCGCGCTGGCATCCGACGGCATCCGCAGGTCTCCTCTGGGCGAAAGCGCCACGCTTCCCACCTTAGGACCGTCCGGCAGACAGGAACGCTTAAACTGCTGGGCAAAAAACCGTTGATAAAAAATTTTCAGCCACTTCAATATGACATCATTGTCATAAACTCCCGCAAACGCCAGGCAGGCCACCCGATATACCTTCGCAGGCGCAAAGCCGCAGCGCAGCATATAATATAAGAAGAAATCGTGTAATTCGTAAGGCCCCACCAGATCCTCGGTCTTCTGGGAAATCACGCCGTCCACCGGCGGCAAAAGCTCAGGGCTGACGGGCGTATCCAAAATATCCAGCAAAAGTGCCTTGAGATCCTCCTCCTCGCAGGTATCCGCATAATAACGCACCAAATGCCGCACCAACGTCTTCGGCACGCCCGCGTTCACGCCGTACATAGACATATGATCCCCGTTGTAGGTTGCCCAGCCAAGCGCCAGCTCCGACATATCCCCCGTGCCGATGACCAGCCCTCCTGTCTGATTGGCAATATCCATCAGCACCTGCGTGCGTTCCCTCGCCTGTCCATTCTCGTAAGTCACATCGTGACAGCCCTCATCCTGACTGATGTCGCGGAAATGTACCTTCACTGCTTCTTTGATATCCACCTCCCGCAGTGTCGTTCCCAGCAGTCTCGCCAACTTGCAGGCATTGTCATAAGTTCTGTCGGTCGTACCAAAACAGGGCATCGTAATAGATGTTATTTTATTTCTTTCCAATCCAAGCAGGTCGAATGCCCGCACGGTCACCAAAAGCGCAAGGGTAGAATCGAGCCCGCCGGAGATCCCCAGCACCGCCGACTGGCAGCCGGTATGCTCACAGCGCTTTTTCAAGCCGTAGGACTGGATCGACAAAATCTCATCGCAGCGTTTTTCCCGTTCCTGTGCTTGGTCCGGCACAAAGGGTCTTGCCGAAAACCGTCTTTCTAAAAAGGTTTCTTCCTCCTCCATTTGCACGGAGACAATCTTGTGGGCGCGCAGCTTTCCTTCTTCTCCGCGATAGGAACACATCCTACGCCGTTCATGAGAAAGTCTGTGAATATCCAAATCCGCATAAATAACACCTGTTTCAAATCGTTTCGCCCTTGCCAGCACCGTGCCATTTTCCGCAATCAGATTGTGTCCGCCGAAAACCAGATCCTGCGTGGACTCCCCCTCCCCAGCGGACGCATAAACATAGCCCGCAATCTGTCTGGCGCTGGCGGATTTCACCAGCATCTCCCGATAAGCGTCCTTTCCTACCGTCTCATTGGAAGCGGAAAGATTGACGATCACCGTCGCGCCCGCCAGCGCATGAACCGTCGCCGGAGATTCCGGCGCCCAGATATCCTCGCAGATCTCGCAGCCCACAGTCAGCCCCCGTACCGCATCTACCTGAAAAAGGATATCTGCTCCGAAAGGGATTTCCTTATCTTCATATAAAAAAGGCTCCGGCACAAGATTTCCCGGCTCAAAATGTCTCGTCTCGTAAAACTCCGCATAGGAAGGAATAAACCGCTTGGGAATAAAGGCGAGAAGCTCCCCGTCCTGCAATACCGCCGCCACATTGTACAGCTTATGCTGCTTGACCAACGGCATCCCCACAAAAACAAGGGCATCACTGTCCTCCGTAGCTGCCCTTACCTCCGTCAACGCTTCCATGGTCTGCGTCAACAAAATCTCCTGCAAAAAGAGATCACCGCAGGTATATCCTGTCAGGCACAGCTCCGGAAAGACGATCAATTTTGCGCCCCGCCGCAGAGCTTCCTCGATCCCCCTGCTGATTTCCTTTGCGTTATAAAAAGGATCTGCCACTTTGATCTTCGGCGTTACTGCCGCCACCTTCAAAAATCCCTGTTTCATCGTATTTTGTAAGTCCCTTCCTGCATTTTCTAAATTTTACGATCATTACTATAAAAATAGTATAACAAAATCAAGGCGCAAAATACAGTTTCTTAATTTTGTTTTTAAGCCGTTTTGGCATGATTTTTCTAAAATTCGTGTCAATGCAACGTCGTCAAAAATATACGTTATGTTATGTATCACCCGCTATTTTTACGTTAACACCTGTTATTCTATATCTCGTTCTCCGCATAAATACAGTATTTCTTATATTTTGTGCTACCTGGTTCCAATTGCAAAACAAAAACGACATTGCGTCTATATTTTGGCATTAAATCTTGTTTTATTTTTTCACCGTTTTCTTCTGCGAGCTGCTGCCGAAAAAGTTGACTCCTCTTTCCAATAACGTTCGCTATCAATCATTCGCTCTTTTGCTCCTCTGGTTGGCAACGAAAAGAGCCAAACAATATTTTATCCTTTATTGATTTCATATACCCTGTTATTTTTCTTTCCACGAGTCAATCATATCGACCGTTTTTTATAATTTCCTTTTTCTCAAAATCTCTTATTTTAGCGGATTCCGCTCTGTTTTTCATAAAATCACGGTCGATTTTGATTTGCAAATTTCCTTTTTATCCTGCTTTATCAGCAATCTCTATTTCGCCTTTCTCAGCTCTTTTTTTCATACATTAAATCTTGTTTTAATGCAGTGTTTTATGCTTTGTGCTTCATACAAAGCCATATCATCACCAAATTTCTTTGTTATTTCCTCTCAGATCAGATTTTTGATTTCCTCCGGTGAAAAAACATAGTTTTTGCCGCAGAAACGACAGTGCAGCTCCACATCCTTTCCCTCGTCGATCAATTCCTGCCTGTCTTTTTTCCCGAGACTTAAGAGCACCTTCTCCACCCGCTCTCTGCTGCAGTCGCATTGGAAGGACACGGGATGCCGGTCCGTGATTTCCAGCCCGAACTCTCCCAGCACGCTTTCCAAGATTTCCTCGGGATTCTTCCCGTCTTCCAGCAATTCCGTTACAGATGTTATGTTTGTCAACTTTTCCTCCAGACGACCAATCACTTCCTCCGAAGTAAAGGGCATGAGCTGGATGATAAAGCCGCCCGCCTGCCGCACAGTATTATCGCGGTTCATCAAAACGCCCAGCGCCACGACCGAAGGCACCTGCTCGGAAGCCGCGAAATAGTAGGTCAGATCGTCCGCGATTTCCCCCGTCTGTAGGGCGATCGTTGAGGAATACGGCTCCTTGAGCCCCATGTCTTTCATCACATGCAAAACACCCGTGCCGATCACGCCGCCCACATCCAGCTTTCCCACGCTGTTTGGCGGCATCATCGCCTGCGGATTATCCGCGTAGCCCTTCACATGACCCAGAGAATCCGCCGTTGCGGTCAGTCCGTGCACGGGACCTTCGCCGCTTATCTGCAAGGTGAGAATATCCTTCTGCCCCTTTAACATACTGCCCATCATCAAGGCGCCCGTCATCAACCTGCCCAGCGCCGCCGTCACCACGGGGCTGGTGTTATGAGCCGCCTTCGCATATTCCACAAGCTCCCTTGAAGTCACGGCAAAGGCGCGAATCTGCGCATCTGCCGCCGTTGCCCGAATCATATAATCTTCCATACTATCCTCCATGTCAGAACCTCAAATTGCCGCCTGATTCGCCGTGGTCCCCGCGCCCTTTCTCGCCACCACATAGACGCGCTCGCTCTCCCGTCTGACCTCGCCATGGGTATCGGCATCCATCGCTTCCAAAAATTCCAATCCCGCCCGCTCCAGAAGCGCCTTCATCTGCGAAAGGCGGTAGCCTCTCTGGTAGTGCACCTCCTGAAACCGCCGAAATAACAAATCCTCCGCCACAAAGACCGTCAGATCGTATTCGTTGATCTCCTCGTCCTCATGATAGTAGTTTTCCCAGATAAAGCTGCAATCCTCCCGATTTTCCGCAATGGTAGCATCCCCGATAATCGTCTGATACTTATAGACGGTATTAAAATCAAAGATAAAGATGCCCTGCGGGTACAGATAATTATTCACCCTGTCAAAAGTCTGCACGATATCTTCCTCGTCGAGCAGGTAATTGAGGCTGTCGCAGACGCTGACCACTGCGCCGACCGTGCCGTAGAGCTCCAATTCCCGCATATCCTGCAGCAGATAGAGAATATCAAGCCCTGACTGCTCCCGCTTCTCCATGGCGATCCGCAGCATCTCCTCCGCATTGTCCACGCCGATCATATCATAGCCTTCACGTGCCAAGAGTTCCGTCAGCGTACCTGTCCCGCAGCCGAGGTCGAGAACGGTGTTGCGCTCCTGCCTTAGCTTTTCGTCCACGGTTTCCAAGTCTGCCTCAGTCACGGCCGCATCGCCCACCCCATATCGTCGAAAAATGCCCAGCAAAAATGCACACCACTCCTCGTAGGGGATATCGTCCATCAGTTCATCATAAACTTGCGCAAAGTCTGTGTATGCTTCCATCTGCTGATCCGTCCTGCTGTTTTTCCAACACCTTTCCTTAATATCACGAAAGCTTTGGCCTTCTAAATATCAATCGCATTTTCTTCCAAAAGGAATTGTTCAATACCAATATACAGAATGCCGTTGTCATCATGCCACGGTATTATGTCGTCTTTCACAATAACTATCTTTTTAAAAGAATCCGCCACTCTCAACAATGAGTTGATTTCCTGCATTCTTTTCTCCTCGCTGCCTGCCGACAAAGCCGACTGTATATAATAACGCCCGCTTCCTTTATTGGCAACAAAGTCAACCTCTAACTGCACCCGCATTTTTTTGCCATTTTCGTCTTGGCGATGGTACTCCACAACGCCCACATCTACATCATACTCTCTAACCCTCAATTCATTGAAAATCACATTTTCCATGATATGATTTTCCTCCTGCTGCCTGAAATTCAACCGTGCATTGCGTAATCCCACATCTGTAAAATAGTATTTAAGGGGTGTTTCCATATACCGCTTTCCTTTGATATCATATCGAACTGCCTTACACAAAATAAACGCATCTATAAAAAAATCCAGATACTTACTGATCGTATTCGGATTAATGGCTAGTTGTTTCACACTTTGAAACGTATTCGCCAATTTGGTCGGATTGGTAAGCGATCCGACCGAGGAAGAAATCATATTCATCAAATCCTCCAAAACCATTTGTTCATTGAGAATCCGATTATGCTCCAACACATCTGTCAGATACGTTTTTGAGAATAAATCTTTTAAATATTTGCTCTTTTCCTCATGCGTTTTTTTAGAGAGGACAAGGGGCATACCTCCGTAAGTATAATATTCCTGCCAGGCATGTCTCTTTTCCCCCTCAAATGCAGCATAAAATTCACTGTATGTTAAAGGATTGACTCTGATTTCATCCCCGCGATCCTTAAATTCCGTTAAAATATCCGATGACAGCATACGAGAATTACTTCCTGTAACATATAAATCTACATGTTGTAATTTCATCAAACCTAACAATACATCTACAAATCCTATCGCCGCTGTTTCATCATCCACATACGGATTCTTTATCTGAGACACCATTTGAATCTCATCAATGAACACATAGTACTTTTGGCTTTTGTCCGCCACCTGTTCCCGAATAAAGGCATCCAATTCCATCGGATTGCGATATCTTGCGTTCGCGATCTCATCAAGCGCAAGTTCGATGATATTGTCATCCGAAATACCGATTTCGTTTAGATATTCATGATACAGTTTGAACAGCAAAAAGGATTTTCCGCATCTTCTGATACCCGTGATCACTTTGATAAAACCATTTTCTTTTTTAGATATCAATTTGTTCAAATATCGATCACGCCTAATAACCATATGCACCTCTCGAATCATTTTTGCGGATATCCGCACTTTTTGTTCAAGTTAAGTATAGCCTATCCATCCTGTAAAGGCAATATACCTCGAATGATTTCTGCTCCAGTCCGTATTTTTTGTCCGAGTTCTAATCCCATTCGCACCATGATTCTCCCGTTCCGCAGTATCCCACATACAGATGCAGTTCCCCGTCAAAACTTCCAGTCCGTTTCCCGATTCTCTGCAAGGGGAACACAAAGGTAGCATGCTCCTCAAAAGGCTCGCTACTCCCAATGCTGTCCACCTCTTTTTCCTCACCATGAAAGAATGATTTTCCCCCTGCGTAGAGTTTCGTCACCCCCGACCAACCCTCTACCCTCAAATTCACCCACTCACCCCTCGGCAGGGTATAGTCAAAGGTATAAGTCCTGCCTTCTCTGATAAAGCCAACCTTTCCCGTCTCCGGTTCCACTGCATAAAACGCCCACTTGCCGTATGCGCTGTCGCCCTCCGCGATGATCTGGGGCTGCCACTGCCCTGTCTCGCTTTCTGACTCACTCTCCGGTTCCAGCCAAACCTTCATCTTCACATTATAATGCGGCTCCGCCGTCACCGTCTCGCCATATAAAAATGTCTTATGGACTCCGCATACACCACGCTTTTTTCTATCTACTGTGTCAACTCTCTCCCTCTCAAGATTCATCAGATGCACACATAATACTTCATAAGCAGTCCGCTCCTCGTCTGCATCCGTCCCTGATGTCTGTTTGATCCGGTCTGCGCCCCAAAGCCGTGCGGACAACACTCCCAGCGGCTCTCTAAAACGCACATAACTATCATATTCACTGATTCCAATATCCAGGCTGCCGCACATATCGTTCCAGATCATATATGCTGCCCCCAGCATCTGTGGGGAATAAGCGGGGATCGTCTCGATCCTGTTGTAATCATAAAAGCGGTTTGGCGCCCAATTTTCATATAATTCCCTGCAGTCCAGATAGTCGTAGCCTCCGCCCGGAATGATGTAAAGGTGGTTATTCTGCATATTGATGAGGGAATACCCTGCCTCGTACATCTCCCTCGGGTCCGCCCACTGTGTGCTCCAGATGTTCATCTGCAGATTTTCCGGGGAAGGCATTGTCGTGCCGCCCATGTTGCTGAGGCTCCCCCACAGGCGCACAGTTTTTCCCGTCTCCTGCACCAAATCGTTGATCCTGTTCAGATACTGCCGATACTGCTCGCCGTCTCCGTAATACTCATCCATACCGATATGAACGATCTCTGCCTCCCGAAATGCGCCTCCTGTCTCATTCAACGCCTCCCGCCAGATTTGCTCCACAAGAGCAACTGCTTTCTCATTCCCAAGGTCGATCTGATCCACCGCCTCATTGGAAGTACGCAGGGCATATTCAGGATAACGCTTTGTAATGGCAAGAGAATGCGCAGGCGTATCGATCTCCGGCACGACAGTAACGCCGTAAGTTTTCGCCGTGGCGATAAACTCAGCAAACTCCTCCTTCGTGTAAGCATACTCCTGCGGCTCAGCGGCTTTTCCATATGCGTGCACGCCCAGAACGCCCGATTGCAGCCGAAATGCGCTCTCCGCTGTCATCGCCTGCTCCGGCGAATCCGTCAGCCCGCTGGTAGCCAGGATCTCATTGTCATTGAGATGAATCGTCAGATCATTCATCTTATACCATGACATCGCCTCCATCATCTCATAGAGCACCTCAAGGGACACCGCCTTTCTGGCCACGTCGATCCCGAACCCTCTCACCTCATAGAGCGGATAATCGCGAATCCGTCCCTGCAGCACGCTTTCTACCTCATTGCGCTCGGTAAATAACATCTGCATCAGGGTGACAGTTCCCCAGCGAAGGCCTGTCGCCGTTTCCGCCTTTATGACACATTTGTCAGTTATGTCGCAGGTGTATCCCTCTTTCCCGAGACCGTTTTCCTCCGCCTCATAGCCCAAATAGATATCGCCCGCTCGCAAATCTTCCTCCGTCCCCTTTATGACGGCCAAGTTTGTCTGAAAATCCCTGCTTTTATAGAGACGTTCCTGCATGAGCGCTGCCACGTTTCGCAGTCCCTTCTCATCCGCCTTTGTCGCTGCCTCCGATCCCTCCCTCTTTCCCGGCAGGCAGCTGTCGGTGTCTATAATGATCCTCGTGTTCTTTTGCAGATAAAAGCTACCACTCCCGCCGCGCCACTCCGCAATCGAGGGAACCAACCAGTCAGGGCAGGAATTGGCATCTGCCGCCTCAGCCATTCCATCCGCCGCAGGCACTTCCACCACAAAGGAGACCTCCCGCGTCTCCTCCCGGCCCCGCTCATCCTCCACACGATAGCCGACCGTCACATCCTTATCCTGAATATTGTCATAGACCGTGCCGTCCGCCCCGATCACCTGCTCCAAATCCGCGCCGATCAGCGTAACTCGAAATCCGTCGGGTGTCTCAGGCATCACCAACCGCCGCCCTTCCTCCGCCTTTTCAATAACGGGCGTTTTTAATTTGTAGGCGGTAGGCTTGTCCGCATAGACCTCGAATTCATAAAGGGAAACATTCTGGTAAAGGTTGGAAAAATCCGCCTCCTCCTTGGATACTGCATCGGTAGAAAGCCGCAGAAAGCGCAGACTGACAGGCTCGTCCAAAACGATTTCCTGTGTTAGCGTCTCCGGTGCCGCAGTAAAAGACGCCAGCGTCTCAAAGGCTGCGCCGTCCGCAGAACCTTCCAGCGCATAGGAGATCACGTTGTCCCGCTCCCATTTCAGAACAACAAAAGAAACTGAAATTTCTTCAGGAAATTCCAGTTGTATAAAGTGGGAGGCATCCTCCCTGTTATTTTCGCTCGACCAGCGGGAAGCCCTGTCCCCGTCATTGCCGTCGATTGCCATCTGCGCAGACAGAGACTCTTGCTCCATGCTGTCACTGGTGGCTTTCACGCCTTTTCCGAGAGCCAGATTTGGATTGTGGTCTGAGGACAAGTGCCCCCGCAGCAGAACGACAACCAGCACTCCTGCCGCCAGAAACACCGCCAGCGCCGCCGCCTCGAACATGTATGTTTTTCTGTTTTTTGTTTCCCTCATCCGTAATCCTATCTATCTTCCAGAATCCAACTGCCTTTTTACGGCTCTTTCCTTTCTGTTTTCTGCCGCCTTCTCTTACCCTACCAGCACGCCCAGAAGCCCGTAGGATAAGAAGGACATGATCACCGTAGCAATGGCAATGCCCAGAAGCTCCGCGAGAATCGCCTTCTTAAAGTCCACATCCAACAGTGCGGCAATCAGAGATCCCGTCCATGCGCCCGTGCCGGGAAGGGGAATCCCCACAAAAAGCACCAGTCCCCAAAATTCATAACGCTTGATATTTTCACTCTTGCCCATGGCACGGTTTTCCAGTTTCTCAATAATGCCGCGGAAAAGTTTTACTTTTTTGAGCAGCTTAAAAATCTGCTTGATAAACAGCAGAATAAAGGGAATGGGGATGATATTCCCCACGATGCAGATTGGAATCGCCGTGACGATCGGCACCTGCAGCAGTTTGGACACGATCAGGCCGCCGCGCAGTTCCAAAATCGGTATCATGGAGATGATAAAGACCACGATCTCCTTGCTCACATATCTCCCTAAAGTATTGGCAAATGCCACCGCTAAACTTTCCATATTGTCTTATTCCTCCGCCCGTTTTTTGTTGAATCTAAATTTAACATTCCAAAATCATCCCATTTCTCAGGGTTTTCGTCGGTTTTGCTTTCCCATGTTATATGTATATGTATCATATACGTACGAAAAACACTTTATACTGCTTAATCTTTCAAAAGATGCCGCCATGCCTGCCTTTTATCCGCAAATTTGATCCAGCGCCTGATAAAGCGCCTCCATCTGCTCGTCCGTACCGATGGTGATTCGAAGATAATTGTTGATTCTATCTTTATCCCACCACCTGACATAGATGTCATTTTCTTTCAGCTTTTCAAAGATCTCCCGCGCGGGCACTGTTTTGTGAGAAGCGAAGATAAAGTTGGCATAGGATTTCGGGAACGTGAATCCCAGCTTGGAAAGCCGCTCCGCCGCCGCCTCCCTCGTAGCCATGATCTTTTGACAGCACGCTTCAAAGTAGGCCTCGTCCTGCACCGCCGCCGCGCCAAGCTCCAGTGCCGCCGTGTTCATGGTGTAGGAATTGACTGAATACTTCACATCATTCAGATAGCGGATCAGCTTCTGCTGCCCGCAGGCAAACCCGATACGCATCCCTGCCAGATTTCTGGACTTGGAAAAGGTCTGCACCACCAGCAGGTTGTCGTATTTGTCAATCAGGGGCAGCGCGCTCGTACCGCCAAAGTCGATATAAGCCTCGTCCACGATCACCACCACGTCACGGTTCGCCGCCACAATCTCCTCCACCTGCGAGAGGGGCATCCGCACGCCCGTCGGCGCATTGGGATTGGGAAAGATCACGCCGCCGTTTGGCTGTTTATAATCCCCCGGCTGAATCTGAAAGTCCGCATCCAGTTGCTTCGTCTCATATGGTATTTTGTATACATCCGCCCAAACATCATAAAAAGAATACGTAATGTCGGGGAAAAGGATAGGCTTATCCGAATCAAAAAACGTCAAAAACGCCATCGACAGCACATCGTCCGAACCGACGCCGATAAACAGCTGATCCGTCCCGATGTGATACCGCGCTGCCAGCGCCTCCGCCAGCTTCGTCTGTTCCGGAAAAGCAGGATACAGCCTGAGCTTCTCCGCATTCAGAGCCGCTGCCGCCTTTGCCACAGCCGGCGCGGGCGGATAGGGATTTTCATTGGTATTTAATTTAATAACATTTGTTTTCTTTGGCTGCTCACCCGGTGTGTAAGGCGTCACCTTACGCACATTTTCTTCCCATTTCATATAATTTATCTCCTTGTCGTTAATTCCATCACGCAGAGAAGACCGTTTTTCAGGGCTTCTCTCATGTGAGACATAGTACATCTTTGCGAAGCAGTCTTTACTGCGAGCAATTAGATGTACTTCTCACATTGTCTGCCGCCAGCCTCGTATACTCCGCTGCCTGCTCCTCGTTCCCCAGCTCCTGATAACACTTGGCAAGGCCCCGCAGGGGAAGATCCCCGCTGCTGTGGATATCCAAAATGCTCTCCGTCTCGTAAGCCGCATTGTACAGCCAGACGATCGCCTCGTCATAGTCTTCCCGTTCCATATAGAAAGCGCCCAGTTCACAACAGATCTCCGCACAGCCCTCGGCTGCCACCGCCTTCATCGCATATTTGAAGAAATCCGCCGTATCCCCGGCCAGCCGCGCTGCCTTTGCCGCCACGCAGGCCGCCTCCATCAACTCATCCTCCCCCCGCTTCTCATCCTTGCAAGACTGCTGAAAGAAAGCCCGCGCCGCCAGAAAGTCTTTCGCTTCCCCGGAGATAAAAAGCTCCTTGGCATAAATATTGTGCAGCCGCTTATCTAACGGCTCTCCCGCCTCCACAAGCCGCGCAAAGGCTGCCAGATCCCTGTCCTTGTGATTCTCCTCGGGCAAATGCTGAATACAGATCTCACTATCATAAATAACAGGTGTGATTCCTACCTGCTCATGAATCGCTCCCTGCCACTGAAAACTGCGGTTTCTCTTAAAAAGTTTGGGGCGAAGCTCCTTGTCAAAGTTGTAAATGGTGCCGTTCGCCAGTTGGTTTACATAGTACATCTGTACAATCTCGATCTCAGGTAGCAGCACTTCCTTCATCCGCAAAAAGGCGGTCCTGTTTTCCTCATCCAGCACTTCGTCCGCGTCCGCCGAGTAGATATATTCCATCTTCGCCTTGGAAAAAGCAAAGTTCCTGGCATCGGAAAAGCTGCCCGTCCACGCAAAGTCATAAATCTGATCCGTGTAGCCTGCCGCGATTTCTTTGGTGGCATCCGTCGAACCCGTGTCCACGATAATGATCTCGTCCGTCAGCCCTTTCAAGCTGTCCAGACATCTGGCCAAGATCCGCTCTTCATTTTTCACGATCATACACAAACTGATTGTGACCATTCGTGCTTTCCTTTCTCACGCTACTCTCAAATTCTTCTCACACTACCAGCCCTGTCGATGCGCGTACAGCACCTCCGCCCGCATCCGCTCCTCAACCGGCAGCCACACCTCCACAGCGCCTGCCCGAAGCAGGAGATTCTCATAGCGGTGCCGCTTCACAAATTTTGCGGAGGCAAACAGCAGATACCTCGTCGTGTAAGACCAGTCTCCCACCCGCTCCCGCATTTTTACGACATATGTGTCATTTACTCTCCACAGCCTTTCTCTGCCTAGGAATCGATACTTTTTCCCGTCCCAGTTATAGATCCTCACTGTGTGGTGCGCCAAATTGCGCCATACTGCCGCCAGAACCGCGAGCAGTAAAAACAATACCACCGCAGCCCACAGCAGATACCCGTCCGCCGCTGCCAACCATTCTTCTTTCATTGTGCCTCCGTTCCCGGCACATCTCTCCATCAGCTGTCAAAACATTCTTAGGATAGCGTAACACACTCCCCCGCCGATTGCAATTCAAACCAACACAAGATATCCCGACTTATCTGTCATCGCTTTGACGGTCCGCTGTCTGATACGGGAACCCGCCGCCCGACCGCCGAAAACAGGCTGTCAAGCCCCTTTTGCAACAGCAGCGGCAGCCCCACCCCCACCGCCAGATAGACCATTTTGAAGGCTTCCGAACCCTTCACCAGATAATAATAGTCGATATCCGCATGGAAACGCACAAAGTCAAAATCTGCCAAATATCTCGTATGCAAGGCGATTCCCGCCAAAATCATCTTCACCAGCATGAAAGCCATCACGTGGTGCATCATCACGGCATAAGTGTTACGCCCCAGATACCGCAAAAAACCGCCCGCAGGATTCGGTACAGCCTGACCGCCGCGTCTCTCCGCATCCGATTGCACTACAAAGATACTGCCTTGTCCACCGCCACAAAGCGGAGACAGCACCCTCGCCACCCGCAGCCAAAAAGCAACGCCTGACACTACTGTTATATATGGAATCAGCGGCCCGTTAGCAAAACCCGTGACCCACACGCTGCTGTAGGCCAGCCCGTTACAACACAGATGCAGAAATACCTGCACCCCGATCACAATGGCAAAATAGAGCAGATTGGCAAGCTTGTCCCTCGATTCCAACTTCTTCTTATAAAACTGCCCCATCTGAAAACAGGGATAGAGAAACAAAATCCGTCCCGGCGTCTTGTAAAGTCCCCAGACACGCCCCTCAATGGCAAACTGTACCACAAACATCCCTACCGCCAGAGTGCCAAGCAAAATCAGCCATTCACTATGACAATGTAGCCATTTGAGCAAAAGCCGCATACACAGATTCATCACTTCAATCAGAAAAAGCACGGGTACAAACCAGGCCGCATAGTTGTAGATAAACTGATACCCGTTCAGAAACGGAGAAAGAAACAAGGTCTTTAGGGAAATCGCCTCTCCCATCGAAAAGCCGCCGCAAGCTCTGAGCGCCCAGGCAATCACCCCATAGACCACATTCCAGATAAAATAAGGCAAAAGAAGCCGCTTTGCTTTCTTTTTCAGATAAATAAAAGGATGTTCTTCTTCCTCCTCCCGATAGAAATACCCTGAAATGAACAGAAAAAGCGGCACATGAAACGAATAATAGGGAAAAAGGCCGCCCACCGTCAGGATGTCATAGCCCAGGTGTCCCGCCACGATCATCAGGATCGCGAGGGCGGAGAGAACGCCGAAGGTGACATTGTAGGGAGGCTTTTGGCGATTCCCTTCTGTCTGAGACACCATATGCAGTTTTTCTACGCCATCTTTCTTAAAGCGTGACACATCTGTCATTTTTTCGCTCCAAAAACACTCACACGACAAAGCGCGAAATTTGTGGTAAACTGAAACTGTTCTATGCTCTATCTTACCAAGAATTACCGCAGAAAGAAAGAGAATCCCACCAATGCGTGAAAAATTCAGGAAACTTTCAATAAAAAAACAGCTGTCATTCTATTTTCTTCCCTTTATGTGGCTTCTGTTGATCACAGGAATCCTCACCGCCTGCGGGCAGGATACCGTCCCCGCAGCTGCCCCGACAACAAACGAAGATGCTGCCGCAAATGGTGCCAAGCTCCCGCTCTCCAGCGAAAGCCCTCTGTGCGCCTTTACAACGGTGCAGGATCTCACGAGCGAGGATTTTGTGCCCATCGCCGCACAGGACGTTCCCCGCAATACCTTTACCGACCTTTCCGTCCCCACCCAAATCACAAAGGTGGACGACACTTACTTTATCGTAGACTGCTACCATAACCAGATCATCTATCACGATAATCTCACAGATCCCCTGACGGACTGGCAGGTTTTAACAAGTGAAATCGACAAGGGGCACACCCTCGCCAGCGACGGCTTGGTCTGATGTTGTACACTTTTAGTTGACACCTTATACTCAAGGATTTGATGTATAAT